>Ga0224558_1004600_pt1 | contig 10624 bp, 9 predicted proteins | sample 714S32024metaG_FD_180682 | JGI IMG/M metagenome (GOLD analysis project Ga0224558, IMG submission 180682) | Peat soil microbial communities from Stordalen Mire, Sweden - 717 S3 20-24 | ecosystem: Environmental > Terrestrial > Soil > Wetlands > Peat | place: Sweden: Norrbotten County, Stordalen... | reverse complement strand
GCTTGAAAGTAGGCCACGCGGGGCGGGGCTTGCGCTTCAGCCTTCATGCTCGCCCAGAACCAGGCCCAACTCGCGCGACTCGTTCCAAGCCGTGCGCAGACCTCCGGAAACCAGCCCGGTGCCCATCAGTTGCAGGATGCCGAGCGTCCAACGGATCGCCAGCGGCGCCTTCCCGCGGGGCCACAACTCGCTCAGCGGCCGCACGACACCATTGGCATCTGGATGATAGGCGCGTTCATCCCAGTTGCGAGAGCCTGGCGGAAACTCCGGATAGTTGCGGATGGCGTCGAGGGTCGATTGCACGAGGCGAAGCTTCCACGACTCGGCATACTGCGGCATGAACAGCACATTGCTCTTCTTCTCGCGCCGCACTTCATGCACAAACTCGGTAAAGCAGGTCGCGTTGCTCAGATTGATATTGGCATTCGGTTCCAGCCCGTGCCGGTCGCCGCCTGAGATCAGCAGCATATTCCACTGCCCGGCCAGTTTCCGCACCGCGCTATTCTCGTCCCAGTTGCGCAGGCCGTTCAGCTCCAGCGCGTGCAGGCAGTTGCCGTTCTTCTGCAAGAACTCGTTGACCAGAACGTTGTGCTTCTCCTGGCCGATCAGGTAAAGATCCCACAAGGGGTGATTGAAGACGACCATCACATTCGGGTCGTCGTCGAGCGCACGCAGAATCTCGGTCAGCCGACTGTCGCTGGGGTTGGCGGTGTAATCGGCCAGCGTCTTCATCCATTCCGTCGCGTGGGCGCTGGGCAGATTGTGCACGCCCAGATGAAAAGACTGCCCGCCAAAAGGAACTGACCACTCCAGAGAAACCGGAATCTGCCGCGCGCTGGGAACCGTGCGCAGCAACATGGGCGCCGTGATGTTGTCGTGGTCGGTGATGGAAACCATCGACGCCAGGTCCAGCTTTTCGATCTGCCGGCTTTCCTGCACGAAGGACATTTTGGGCGTCATCGGCGGCGTCCAGTAGCTGTTGGCATAGTCAACATGAATGCCGTGCATCCGCTCCGACCGCTGCTCCAGCCGTGATAGCAACGGCCGCATCGCCGGATACTGATTGCCCAGATTTGCCAGGAAATCCAGCGTCTCATGGGACTGGCTGGTGTGGCTGTGCAACGAAACGCCGCACCGGAAGCCTTGCGATGCCTTCTGGTCACGCCACAGATACGAGATGGTCGAGTTAGCCATTTTCGTCTCTCAATTCCGCTCGAGAATTGAAATCTCTGAAAACAGTCTGCATCGCCGACCATCAACAGGGGGTTAACGGCGTGCGAATGTAGCTTCAATTGACAAGAAAAAGCGCCGCACACGGGTAAAAAACCGGGGAAACGCCGGAGAAACCCAGGGGAGCAGTGCGTAAAACAACCATTGAGCCACTTGCAAAATTCCACGAAAATTGCAAGAAGTGTCAGTCTGAAGGTATTTTTTCAAGTAGCTCTATTGATTCGTCTTGGCCAGATCCGGCCCCAGAAAGTCCTCAACGGTCCAGCCTGCCATCAGGTCCTCGTCGCCGGTCATCGCCGGCCCTTCGGCCAGCTTGCTCTCGGCCAGCTCGGCGGTCAGGTAGTTCTCCGTCAGTCCCTTCCGCAACAGGTCGAAGGCTTGCTCGGGAGTGTCGGCAAACTGGAACAGCTCGATGTCTTTGGGCGAGATGGCTCCGCTATCGACCAGCACCTCCAGATTGAAAACCTTCTTCCAATACTCCGAGCCGTAGATGACCACGGTGATCTTCTTGGCCAGCTTGCGTGTCTGGGCCAGCGTCAGAATCTCGAACATCTCGTCCAGCGTGCCAAACCCGCCAGGAAAGACGACCAGCGCCTTCGCCAGATAGGCAAACCACAGCTTGCGCATGAAGAAGTAATGGAACTGGAAGTTGAGCGAGGGCGTGATGTACGGGTTGGGCCTCTGCTCGAAGGGCAACAGGATGTTCATTCCAATGGTCTTGCCTCCAGCCTCATAGGCGCCTCGGTTGGCCGCCTCCATGATCCCCGGACCGCCGCCGGAGGTGACCACAAAACGATGCCGCCGCGAGGGAATCCGCCGGGCCCAGGTCGTCAGCAGCCCGGAAAGCCGCCGCGCGTCCTCGTAGTAGCGGGCCATCTCAGCCGCCGCCACGGCGCGCTTGCGCTGCAATTCCGTCGCCTTGCCCGCGGCAATCTCTCCGGCCTTGGCGGGCTGCTCCTGGCTGGGAGCCAAGCGCGTGGAGCCTGTATTTTCCAGCAGATCCAGAGCATGGTCGGCCTCCTCGCGTCCGCGAAACCGAGCCGAGCCGAAAAAGACAACCGTATCGTGAATCTGCTCCCGCCGGAAGCGCGCCAGAGGCTCCATGTACTCGGAGACAATCCGAATCAGCCGCCCGTCGGGGCTATTCAGAAAGCCCGGATTCTCATAGGCCAGCGGAGCCGTATTGAGCGGCTGCGGAGCAACGATGCCGGAAGAATAAGAATTAGCAGGTGCGACAGAATCCGTTCCACTTGCTCTCTCGTCTCTAGTCCCTGGTCCCTGTTTTTTCTTTTTCATGTTTTACCCATCCCGGCGGTGGAGCACGTCTTGAAACGCAATCCACAAAGTCAAAAGCCCAAACCCCGACACCATGCCACGCACCGCCCCGTTGGCCGCAAAGATTGAGAGCGTGGGGAACTGCAAGAACAAGGGGTTCTCGTCCCAGAACGTTCTGGACCACGGCGCATAGCAGACGGCCAAGCCTATGTACATTTTAATCAATACGCGCAGAAACAACTCGGCACGCTCCAGCCAGCGCGGAATCCGCTGCGGCTTGTGGCGCGGGGTCTGCGGCGACGGCGAGGCTTCCGGTTTTGGGCTGGGCATGGGGCCGAAATTCAGCATGGGAGTGGATTCGGACCGTGGCGTGGGAGCCGGGTTCGGGGCAAGGGGGGGCGACTTCATTTCCGGCTGCTGAGACATTCTGTATATTCGCCCGGTGCCCCTAATTCCCGCTCAATCGCAGGCATTCTGCACAAGCCCATAAACCGGCCCGGCTTAGGGACGCCGTACTTGAACGGTAACACAAGAGGGGGCCTTCGCAGGTTGGCGCACGGAGAAGCGCATCCGGCCACGGTGGCCCCTTGTGCGTCCGTTCAGAGACGAAAATACACGCCGATCATCGGCTCCGACGTGTGCGTGAAGGCTTTGGTCGAGGTAAAGAGCGTGGTCAGGTCCGGCGCCTTATAGAGGTTGCCGCGGTACTGGAAGCGTAGGCCGAGGTGCGGCAAAAGCCCCCAATCCAACCCGCCGCCGTAGACAAAGACCGGCTTGGTTGTGGTGCTTGTGTTGGTCGTACTGGAGGTGGTCGTGCCTACGACGCAACTTGGATGGAGGGTGCCGCAGGAGGTGATGGTTGTCTGCCCGCCAACGGGCGCATCGAAGAGGACGCCGCCGCCAGCAAGCGCGAAAGGCCTGAAATTGCCGATCTTCAGCGACGCCACCCAATCACCCGTCACTTCATGCGCATTGGCTGAAACCGACGTGGTCGTGGTGATGGGACAGTTGATGCCGGGGCATGCGTTAGCTCCGGAATACTTCTGGTTGGCGCGGTTGAAGGCGTATGTGCCTTCATAGCCGAACCACGGATGCCTGATGTGGCGCACTTCAAGCAGGCCACCAGCGGCGTTGGATGGACTCTGTGCGGTATCGTTGCTCGTGGTGGTTCCGTTAAAGGCTCCGTAGAGGCTCACCGCAACATCCGTCTGCGCATAAGCCGCCGCGCTGGCCAGCACAGCCACTCCAACCACAAAAAAAGCCCTCGGCATCCATTTCGTTCGCATTGTGTTCTCCTGAGTTGAATTCAGTTATTGATCCGGCAATTAAATACTGTAAGGGTGCCCCATCCATTTCCGCGTCTTTTGCGGAAATGGGTGGGAAACAATGTCACTGTTTTATTGCCGGGTCAATAGGGTGAGCTTTGAAGCGTCGAAAACCTGTGGCTTTCCATCATAATGGACGCACAGAAAAAGATTTTGTCGGCGTGCCAGCAGGTTATGGCAAATTCAGGCCGCCGTGCGGCGGTTTTTCAGGAGGAGATCCGGGGTGCTGTTTCAAGCGTGGACGGAGCCGAAGATCAATGAAACTTTGCCGCGGCAGAATTCCTCTAAAATAGCAGAAGACATATTTTGAGAGCCCCTGTGGAGATTTCCCGCCGCGAGGCTTTCAGCCCGCATCAACGCTGAATAGCGCCGCACTTCCCCGGCCTGTACGACAGAAGAACAGTCAAGGAGTCAATTTTTGTCCGATCAACTGCCCGCATCGACAGGCAAGGCCGGTCCCGCGGCGACGTCCGGATCCGTCGAGATTCAGCAGCATGGCCCAGACGCACTGTGGAGGCCCAGGGTCAATCCCTGGCTGATCGCCATGACCGTGGCGCTGGCCGCGTTCATGGAGGTGCTCGACTCCTCCATCGCCAATGTGGCCCTGCCGCACATTGCCGGGTCGCTGGGAGCCAGCAGCGATGAGGGCACCTGGGTGCTGACCAGCTATCTGCTCGCGAACGCCATCGTGCTGCCAATCGGCGCATGGGCCTCGAGCGTCATCGGCCGCCGCAACTTCTTTCTTCTTTGCATTGTGATCTTTACCGTCTCCAGCCTCCTCTGCGGCGCGGCGCCTTCGCTGCCGATGCTGCTGGTCTTTCGCATTCTGCAAGGCGCCGGCGGCGGCGGAATGCAACCCATGGCCCAGGCCATCATGGCCGACAGCTTTCCGGCGCAGAAGCGCGGACAGGCTTTTGCCCTCTATGGTCTGGTCGCTGTTCTCGCTCCCTCCATCGGTCCCACCCTGGGCGGTTGGATCACTGACAACTTCTCCTGGCGCTGGATCTTCTTCATCAATATTCCAGTGGGCATTCTGGCGTTCTACCTGGTGGGCCGGCTGGTCGAGGACCCGCCGTGGATCAAGGCCGACCGCTCGCGCCTCTGGAACATGGACTACCTCGGCCTCAGCTTCCTCATCATCGCCATGGGCGGCCTGCAGATCATGCTCGACAAGGGCGAGGAGAACGACTGGTTTGCTTCCGGCTTTATCCGCTTCTTCGCTTGCCTCTTTGTCTTCGGCATGGTGGGGCTGATTGTCTGGGAGTTGCGGCGCAAGAATCCGCTCATCAATCTGCGGCTCTTCCGCTTCAGGAACTTCGCCATCTGCTACTTCCTGATGGCGCTGGTGGGCGGCGTGCTAAACGCCAACATCGTTCTGCAGCCGCAGTTCATGCAGCAACTGCTGGGCTGGAACGCCACCACCGCGGGCATGGCGCTGACGGCGGGAGGCCTCATTCTGCTGTTTGTCATGCCCATGGCCGGCTACCTCACCGGCAAGGTCCCCGCGCGCTATCTGGCGGTGGCCGGCTTCGTGCTCTTCGTCGTAACCTTCCGCTACGGGGCCGATGTGACCACGCTGAACATGACCTTCTCGGCCGCCTCGTGGCTGCGCGTCATCCAGACTTTTCCCGTCCCCTTCTGCTTTATCTCCATCACGACCGCGGCCTACGTGGGCATGCCCAGGGAAGAGAGCAATCAGGTGGCGGGGCTCATCAACTTTGTGCGCAACATCGGCGGTAGCATCCTGATCGCCCTCACCAATGCGCAGGTGACCAGCCGCGCCATGTGGCACCAGCAACACTTGCAGAACTCCATGAACTCGGCCTCGATCGCCTTTCAGCAACATACGCAGACGCTCACAGGTTTCTTTGGCGGCAAGTTTGGCGGCCCCAACGGCCATGAAATGGCGCTGGCCTCCGTGTACGGCCAGCTCAACCAGCAGGCGCAAATGCAGGGCTACCAGGACGTCTACATGGAACTGTCGTGGATGTCGGTGGGGCTGGTGGTGCTGGCCTTCCTTCTGAGCAAGAACAAGCCGGGCGCGGGAACTGACGAGGCTGAGACGCATTGAGGGCAACGAACAGGAAATAAGGACGTGTGCAAAGAGAAGCGTCACCGTCTTGTTTTGCATGATGGAAATGGAGCCCTATGCCGGGTCTACACTTGAATACGAATAGAGGTTTCAAGCAGCCCGTACTGGTCTCTGAGCGTTTGTTGTTGTACCAATTCCGGGACCAGGAAAAGCTCGAGCTCAAGCCGCGGAATCGCACAGTCAGGGAGCAGCGAAACACGAGTTCATAGATGTGAAAGGAAGAAGACTCAATGGCACTGATGAAGACATCCAACCCCGCACTGGGCAACGACACATTCAGCAACCTTTCCAGCGCGCGCTATGGGGGCATGACGGACGAAGCCACCCAAATGACGCTGAACGGCACGGTGAACAAGACCGGAATACTGCTGGTCTGCGCCATCGCGACCGCGGCCTGGACGTGGCATCTGTTCCTTCAATCGCGCGATATGGCGACCGTGGCGCCGCTGATGCTCGTCGGAGTCGTCGGCGGGCTGATCTTCTCCCTGGTCACCATCTTCAAGAAGGAGTGGTCGCCGGTGACGGCCCCCATCTACGCACTGCTGGAAGGCTTGGTGCTCGGCGGCTTGTCGGCCGTCATGGACCTGCGCTACCCGGGCATTGCCATTCAGGCCGTCGGCCTGACCTTCGGCACGCTCTTCGTCCTGCTGCTGGCTTACCGCTCCGGCCTGATCCAGGTCACGCAGAAGTTCCGCCTAGGCATCTGTGCGGCCACCGGCGGCATCATGGTCTTCTATCTGCTCGAAATGGTGCTGGGATTCTTCGGCATCCAATTCACGACCATCAACGGCGGCGGGTTCATCGGCATCGCCTTCAGCCTGTTCATCGTGGCGATTGCGGCCCTGAATCTGGTGCTGGATTTCGACTTCATTGAACGCGGCGTGCAGTACGGCGCGCCCAAGTACATGGAGTGGTACGGAGCCTTCGGAATCATCGTCACGCTGGTCTGGCTCTATCTCGAGATCCTGCGGCTGCTCTCAAAGATGCGCAGGAACTAGGAACCTATCCGTAAATGGGTAGCGCCGACCTCCCGGTCGGCTGTACTGTGGGCCTCCCGGCCCACAGTACAGCCTTTGACAGCATGGACTCCGCCAGCGCAGCCGGTTTGAAGAGCAGCGCTACAATCCATTCTTAACTTACGGATAAGCTGTAAGTCGTCATAAATACTCCTTTTGCCCGAACATGCCTTCGCACTTTTGAAGGCTATGTTGTTTAGAACATGATCCGCATTCTCATTCCGAGCAGCGCCGTGGTATAGGCTTTGCCTGCGTAAGTGGGATGACTGGATACTTCGAGGTCCGGCCCAAGGTCAACACTCTTCGTCAAACGAAGCCGGTAAAAAGTCTCCATTACACTTTCATGATGTTTAGCGCCAAAGCTTGGCTCAGAATGAATAAAAGAAATACCGAACATATCTCCTCGCCTTCCGAAAGGCTTTATTTGGGCTAGGCCAAGCTCTTCCACCTGCTTAATCGCGGTTCCTGTATTTGAGGCAAAGCCAATCCTTCCAAAAGGAGTCCAGCCGTTGCGCAATTCATGCTCGAAGCCAATACCTCCGCCCGCGCCGCTGCCGAGCGTCTGGGTATCGTCGCGCCAGAAAGTAAACCGATAATTCTTGAAATGTGTTCCTGGAGAACCCGAGGACCAACCAAGCTCAATCGACTCCATGTACTTTCGATCAGCCATTGTTTTAAGGTTCCCTTGCGCTGATCCTTTCGTGTCGACGGCGAGTGCATGAATGTAAACATGCTTGGTTGCCTGTAGTTCAGCGGCTGCTCCGCCGGCATAGACTCCATCGGAGGCAAACGTCAGATTACCGTCGCTTCCCCCGTTCAGGAATTGACCGCGCTCGTCGTTGTTGAACATGCTCAGGCTGATGTGTTGGTTGGGATGGATTTTGCCAATGTAGAGTGACAGCCTTTTGTGCAGCAGATCCTGACGCCAGTAGAGAATGTTTATCGTGAACGGCTGCTGCGCTCCCCCTCCCTGCATGCAATTCAAGGTTAGTGCCGACCCGATGCTGTTACTGAGATTAAACTGCTGACTAATGCCAATGTTTGTTTGTGTACGCGCAAGCAGACTGATGGTTCCTGCATTGTTTCCATGGTCATAGACCTTCCATGCAGCCGTAAGGTCACCTCTGCCGCTGGTTTGATCATGCCGCACGCCGTCCGGGGTTACTATTGCATATTGGCTCAGGAAGGTGTAGGTCTCGCTGATTTTGAGTCGTGCCGATTCGTTGATCCAGTCAGTAAGCTTTTCAAACGGGCCAAAGAATATTTGAAACGGATCGGTTGTAAGAACCGGGTCTGCCGGTACTCTCGACAACGCAATTGCATCTCGGTCAAGTTCCTGCCGAAGATCATCAGGTTCCTCCTCCAGGCTTGTATACGTCTCAGGGTTCTCGGCCCGCGGAATCTGCGGGGCAGAGCCTGAAGGAGCGTTTTTATCCTGACCTGCAGCCGCAAGGCTAAATGCAATAAAAAGCAAAAGCGGCAATATTCTCATGGCGATTCTCCCACAGTTCTAATTCATCGACCCGGTATGTTGAGTGGATGTATGAAACAGCAGGCCAAGGCGATCTCCTTACGCACTGGCCGAATTGATCTGACTTGCTCCTGGCTTCTTATGCCAGACGGATTCTATCTCCTCCAGCGATCGCCCTTTCGTTTCCGGCACCAGATAGTAAGAGAACAACCACGAGCCGATCGCAAGCACGCCATAGAGCCAGAAGGTCAGGCTCGGTCCAAGCGATTTCAGCAGCGACAGAAAGGTAAGCGAAACCGCAAAGTTGGCAAGCCAGTTCGTTCCGGCAGCGATTCCTGCAGCCATACCGCGAATCTTCAGCGGATAGATTTCGGCAATGAGCAGCCAGAAGATCGGTCCCAGGCTGATGGCGAACGAAGCGACATAGAACATCAAAATAATTACGGCAAGCCCTGCAAGCTCTCCACCTTTTGCTTGGAAATGGAAAATCAATCCAAGTGCGCCCAGGCTCACAATCATCCCAGCTATGCCTGTCAGCAGCAACGGACGCCTTCCTACGCGGTCAATAAGCCACATAGACACCAGCGTCATCACCACATTCACTGTACCGATGCCCGCAGTGGCCAGAATAGATCCTTGAATCGAGCTGATTCCCGCTGTGCGAATGATGTAAGGCGCATAATAAATAATAGTGTTGATACCGGTGACTTGCTGGAAAACTGCAAGGCCGATGCCGATCAGAAGGGCTGGACGGACGGCGGGCAAAAGCAAGTCGGATATGTGTCCGCGTAGTGCAGACTCCTGCGATGACGCCTTGATTTGCCGGAATTCCTTTTCGACGTCCTCGGTGCCGCGAATCTTGGCCAATACCGTACGAGCAAGATCAAAGTGACCATGACGTGCAAGGAAGCGAGGGGTTTCAGGCAAATAAAGCATACCCGCGCCAAGCAGAGCGCCCGGAATCACGGCGAGGCCCAGCATCCATCTCCACGCAGCCGAAGGCGTGAAGGCATAGTCTGCAAGATAGGCCGCCAGAATTCCCACCGTAATAGCCAATTGAAAGAGTGATACCTGCCAACCGCGCGCGTTGGCCGGGGATATCTCGGAGATATAAAGAGGAACAACGGAGCTGGCAAGGCCGATTCCCATTCCTACAGATACTCGTCCAAGGATGAGTATCTGTATCGACCCTGCCGCGGCACATACCAAGGCACCCGCGATGAAAACAACCGAAGTGATAAGCAACATCTTCCTGCGCCCGAATCGATCCGACAGGCTGCCTCCGGTTATGGCTAGAACCGCAGCGCCGACCAGGACCGAGCTCACCGCAAGCTCCTGCTGAAAGATAGACAGTCCAAAACTCCGCTTGATGAAGATGAGCGCACCGGAAATCACTCCGGTGTCGTATCCAAACAGCAAACCACCGATGGCAGCGAAGATAGCGGCGATGTAGACGTACCTCTGGCTGGGCGCGGGAGCCTTTGCGGCGGAATTGGGAACAACGGATTCAACTGCATTTGCATTCATTTTGTACCTTTCTTCTGGATGCTGCGGTAATGTTTGATCGATGCGGTGGTCGAGGAATCGTGCTTGAGATCCTTTTATGTTTGGGACTCGAGTTCGGGAATGATGCGCTGGGCCAGTGCCTTCTTCTTCACATACAATGGGCTGCGCGAGTAGGTGCCGGCAGGCATAAGACAACTATCGTCTATCGGCGTGACGCCGTTGCAAATCCCTCCAGGTGCTCTCCGGGGGATTTGCGAGTATCAAATAGCCACACGCAGGAATACAGCTCACAATTGCTCATCAGAAAGGTCCGCTTTTTGGCGGCAGGCGTCCAGAGAACAACATCAGACACAAGAACAAGATCAGACACATTGGGCCGAAACAGTGCAAGACAGCACAGTCTTTGTCTTCCCTCGAGAAAACAATAGGACTTGGCCGCGACCATGGTCCGGCAAGGAGACCGTCATGTCTGAACATCACACTTTGAAGTCCACCCCAACAAAGATTCTGTTGCCTATCGATTTCAGCCCGTCGTCTCAAGTGGCATTGGAGACGGCAGCCGACCTCGCTTTACACTTCCATGCCAAACTCTTCCTCGTGACTGTTATTCCGCTCTTGACGACCTTTACGTCCGAATATGTTGCTCCCCAGGTGCAGTTCCAATCAAAGGAGAAGGCGCGTGCAGAGCAGCATCTGGCAAAGGTACAAG
>Ga0224558_1004599_pt1 | contig 10626 bp, 9 predicted proteins | sample 714S32024metaG_FD_180682 | JGI IMG/M metagenome (GOLD analysis project Ga0224558, IMG submission 180682) | Peat soil microbial communities from Stordalen Mire, Sweden - 717 S3 20-24 | ecosystem: Environmental > Terrestrial > Soil > Wetlands > Peat | place: Sweden: Norrbotten County, Stordalen... | reverse complement strand
ACACGACCCCAGTTGCCTTGCGAGGGAAGCACAGAGCCGTGCACCCGCTTCAGTATCCCGCGCGATCCGGGCATGGTGCGGCAGAGTTATCGGATTGCAACCTGAAGCGGGTGCACGCGCTCGCCTGGCTCTAATAGCCCCACTACCTTCAGCCTCGCGGAAGATTTCAGGGGCTTAGAAACGATCTGCGACCTGCGGTTTCGCGTCGCGGGCGCCGCTGCGCGTCACACCCGGACTGGTATGGTCGGCTCGGTGGTCGACTACGGGTACACGGACGACGAGTACGCGGACGAGTGCCCCGACCTGTCTTTGCTAGCCCGTCGCCCATGCTGGCAGCGTCAAGCATCGTGCCGCGGCACCGACACCGATCTGTGGTTCCCTGTGTCGGGCACCAGCCAGGCCGCTAAGGCCGTCTGCGAGGCTTGTCCGGTTCGGAGCCGGGCCTCGAGTACGTCATCGCCTCGTCGCGAGTGTTGCAAGGGGTCTGGGCCGGCACGACCGAACAGGAGCGGACGAGGATGAGGCGGGCGCGTAGGGCGGGCGCGTAGGGCGGTGCTACCGAATCTGCTACCGAACTGCTTATAACTGCCTGTCATCGGGCGTCATGGCGGCCCGAACAGAGGTTCGATGCACTGCACCCGACCTGCATAAACGTCAGCGAATGATACCGCTTGTCAGAGCGAGCGACAGACTGGGGGTCAAGAGGTCGCCGGTTCAAATCCGGCCAGCCCGACCATAAAGCAGCAGGTCAGAGCCTATAAAGGCCGACGCCAGCGAGGCTCAGTCTCGACCGCTGGTCACGGATTGGTCACGGGACACGAACAGCCCGGCGACAAGCTCGGCCGCTTGAGCGTCGAGAGCAGGCACGGACGCCGTGTAGGTGTCGAGCGTGATCCGGCTCGAGGAGTGCCCGAGCCGATCCAAGACAACCTTGATGGGCACGCCGGCGAGGAGCGCCGAGGTCGCCCATGAGTGCCGGAGTCCATGAAGGCTCAAGTGGGGGAGTGCCGCTCTTTCGACCAGCCGGCCGAACGAACGCGTGATGACGTTGGGGTGAAGCGCCGAGCCGTCGCCCCACACGAACACACGGCCGTCGCCTTGCCAGCCCGCGCCCATGGCGAGCTGCTCGGTGCTCTGCTGCCGGCGCCACCGCTTCAGCGCGTCGACCGTCTGAGTGTCGAGGACGATCCGCCGACGACCGCGAGCCGTCTTTGGCTCGGACTCGATGGCGTGACCATCGGCGACGACGGTCGCCCGGTTCACGCTGAGCATGCCGGCGCCGAGTTCAAGGTCCTCCCAACGCAGCCCGGCGAGTTCGCCGCGCCGTAGTCCGGCGCCGGGAAGATGTGACCGTCGCGCCCCACGATGCCGTAGGAGCCTCGCAAAGCGCGGGGTGGTTACCGGAGTGCCGCCGCGCCTTCGCCTCCTTCGGCGCGCCGGCTTGGCCGGGGGATTGGGTGGGTCGGGGCCAGCACGGGAGCCCCGGCCCGCTCTCTCTCGCTCAAATGACGGCCCGCGGAGATCGCCGAGCTGCTCAAGATCAGCAGTCAGCGCGTCGACAAGATAGCGAAGACGAATACGACCTTCCCGCAACCGGTAGCGGTCCTGCGCCGTATCCGCGTGTGGGAGACGGACGCGGTCAAGAAGTGAGCGCGGGAGACCGGGAGGATCAAGTAGTGCCACGACGCCGTAGCCTCACCAGCACGCTCTATCGAGAGGCACGTGACCGAGGCAACGGCGCCCACCAGCGACGTGTGGTGCACAAACGGGTGCTCAAGACCTCGAACGGCGTCGTACAAAGGGGGCTTCGCAAGGTCGGACTCTGGCGATGAGGGGCGCCACCACCGAGGATCGGCGACAAGCGTCCAGACGGCTCATGTAGGCCGCACTCTGGCGGACCTGCACCCGGGCCTACGTATCTCGCCCGACAAGCCCGGGTACCGGCCGAGAGTGACTCTACTAGCAGTTGGCTTGGGATGTCCGTGGACGGTGTGACCACTCCGCTGCTCAAGGCGACGGCACGAGCAACCGATGAGTATGGGTGCACGACCCCAATTGCCTTGCGAGGGAAGCACAGAGCCGTGCACCCGCTTCAGTATCCCGCGGAACTGAAGTGGGTGCACGAATAGGGAGGCTCAAGTATGCCCGCACTCCCTTTCCCTCGCCGACGATTTCAACGCCTCTACGGCGAAATGCGACCAGGACTTTCGCGTCGTCGCAGCTCCCTCAGCGCCCGCACGAGCAGACCGAGGATCGCAAGCGCCCGCTCACGGCTGAGGCCGCTTGGCGCCTGCGGTGGGAGCATCGCGATCGACCGTCGCAGGACTTCGGCTTCCTCCGGCGACAGGTTGGCCACGCCCTAACGGTAGCGAACACCTGTTCGACGCGCTAAGTGGAGTCGGAGCGGCACCTACACCCCTCGCCGAGGTTTTCAGGGGCTTAGAAACGACCTGCGATGAGGCTGTCGCATGATTGGCTCGAGGGGCTCCGGGACCACTGATCCGCAAGGTAAGACCTGACCAGTTCTTGCAGGAACTCGAAGGGATTCGCCCGAGTCGAGCGAACGAACCCGGAAGTTCCCCTTATGAGGCGGCGAGACGGTGGTTTCGTATCTTCAAGAGGTTGTGGACCGAGCAGATGAGGCGCCACTCGCTCAGCACCGCCTGCATCCCGCGTCCGGAGAAGCGGCGACATCGCAGATTGGCCTTGATGTTGCCGAAGACCGGTTCGGTGGTGACCTTGCGTTTGGCGTAGGTCTGGCGGCCTTCGGCAGTGGAGAGCCGATCGAGCATCTGCTTTCTGAGCACGGCGGGGTCGCCCCGTCCAACCCGGTAGTCGTCGAGCAGTTGGCGCGCCCAGTTGTAGGAGACACCCATCTCGACGGCAGCTTGTTTGACGCTGAGCTCCCCGGTGGCGACGCGCGCGAGCACCTTTGAGCGTTCCTGGATGCGCGGGTCGTCGGGATCGGCGATCCCCTTGGTCGCCGGCATGGGGGTGATGAGCACCTCGGCAGGCGTGGCGACCATCACGTTCGCGACGCTCCAGTAGCCGGTGTCAGCGACGAAGGTCCCGATGCCATCACCCCCGGCTGAGGCGATGTTCTCCTCGCTCGCTCTCACCATCGGGACGAACATGGTCGAGTCATGCGCCGCGTTGGTCACCTCTGCGGCCACGATGACCTGGTCGGTGGAGACCGCAGCCTGGGCGTTGTAGCCCTGGAGGAAGCGGTTGCGGGCCCGCAACATCCTCGAGTCCGGGTCGGTCGGGTTGGCGAAGCGTTCCTTGCCCGTTTGCCCACCCCGGATTGGCTTGCGTCCGGGAAGCTTGTGACCGACGGCCTGCTCGCGTGCGGCTCGCTCGGCGAGGTGGCTCTCGAAGTCGGCGGCACCTTGCTCATCGAGTTGGCGGAGCGCTTCGCGGACTCTGGCCCGCCGGTTCTCACGCCGCGCCCAATTGGGCGGCAGTTCGTCGCCACGGCTCTCACCGAAGAGCTCGTCCTCTTCTGTGTCCTGGCGTTCTGCCTCGGCGAGGATCTCGTCGGCGAGCTGGCGGCGGGTGCGGTTCGCCCACGCCGAGGCGTTCGCCTCGATCTTGGTGCCGTCGATCGAGATCACCTTGGAGTCGACGAGTCCCTCCTTTACGCACAGTCCGAGCACCTGGCCGAACAGTTCAGCGATCGGTTCGGCGTGGCGCCGGCGGAACCGGGCAAGGGTGGCGTGGTCGAGTAGCTGGTTCGCACCCACGACCCGGAAGGCGACGTCCTCGACGAGCCGGCGTTCGATGCGTCTCGAAGAGCGTTCCCCGACGCAGTAGGCATAGACGAGCACGGCGAGCACGAGGGCCGGGTCGTAGGCAGCCCCGCCGCGACCGTCCTCGCGGTACTCGGCATAGAAGGCGTCGAGGTCGAGCTCGGACACCACGTCGAGCACGAAAAAGGCGAGGTGGTTCTCCGGGAGCCAGTCAGCGACCGAGGGCGGCAGCAGGAACAGCTGGTCGCGATCGGCCTCACGAAGGTTGATCGGCATGCACCAATTGTCCCGCGCGACCCAAAACGCGGGCGGGACGGTCGGGATTCATGCGACAGCCTCTGACCTGGAGTAATACGGGATGCAGGACCGAGCGGGCCTGTATTTCTAGAGCAGAGCACCTGGTCCGAGGATCGCCTCCAGAAGTGATGGGACTATGTTCGAACCCCGTCGGCCATGGCCCCAGTTCTGGTGCTCGAGAGCAGGAACGAAGGCCGCGAGAGGACTCTGGATTCCAGTTCGATCAAGGCTGAGCGGCAGATCGGCTTCTTGGTGCGGTCAGTACTCGCTCCTGATCACGAAGAACGACCCTCGGATCGTTCCAGCCAGCTTTGACTTCTGTCGTGCGAACTTGAATGAGCCAAGTTCTTCGGGGATGTCCATCCCTTCACAGAGCTTGAACCCGACGGCCCGTTTCGGATTCGGTCCGTCAAGCGTGTACAGGACGTTGATCGAGAGCCCGTTCTCATAGAACACGTAGGTCCAGCGGATGTTCTCTACCTGGAACGTCGTCGCCTCGAGAGGAGACGACGTGATGACGATGTCGCGCTCCTCTTTGAGGATGCGGTGCACCAATTCGATTGCCTTTTTGGCCTTGGCGGCAGGCTCGACCTTGAAGACGTGGTCGTACTTGTTCTTGAAGTAACGGGCCTCATTCGCCCGCAGGCCAGCTAGCGCGGCCGCAACCGGCGACGACTCAAGGCCCATGGTGGACACATCGACGAAATCAACGGTGTACCCCATATCTCTTGAGCCTACGTCGAAGAGGATGCCCGTCGACCCCGCCGAACGTGGCAAGCAATCCTCGACGGACGTCTCGTTGCGCCCCACCCGGCAGGGGGAGCGGTTCGCCGATCCCCGTCAACCAAGGAGGTAGTGCTCGCGGAGATCTTCGCAACACAGCTCGACAGGGACCCGCCTTCGCATGCCTCGCCGCAGGATCATCAGTCGTCGATTGCCTCGATGCCAAGCTGCCTGAAGCGCTCGACGTTGTCTTTCATCGCCTGGAGGGCATCGGGGTCGTGACCCTGCCAGTCCATGAGCTCGCCCGTGACTAAGAGTGGGTCACGAGAGCGATACGACTTCGTCGGATTGCCAGGGAACTTCTTGTCCGTCAGGTTCGGGTCGTCCTCGATGGGTCCGGTTGGCTCCACGATGTAGATCCGACCGGGGCCTTCACCAATCGCAAGTTCTGCTCCCCAGACAGCGGCATCCACAGTGGCCGTCAGGTAGACGTGGTTGGCCTTCCTGCGGCTGCCAAAGTTTGAGGTATAGCCCGGCTCGATGAGGTCTCCAGGCTTCAAATCTGTAGATGTGCCGTGGTAGTAGAACTCTTGGCTTTCGTCGCTCATCGTGCAATGGTGCCATGCGAATCTCGGGTGGCACGAGGAATCCCACCAAGTGGACTCGGCGCACGACCCGACACGACATTCGGACGAGTCGAATGGCAGGCTCACGGCAGGAGGCCGCCCCACAAGCTGCCGACGATGGATCTGCGCAGCGACCCCGCATCGGGGGCCAGAGGGAACTCAAGGCGCAGCTGTGTTGCCCGCGAGCGTCCAACCAACGATCGCGTTGGCATGACCGTGACCCATCCCGTAGTCGGACTTCAGGTAGCCAACAATCGCCATGTGCTTGTCGAACCCGCTCTCGGCGATGATCTTCTGCCAATCGGCGATCGAGCGACCGTACTTCTTCTCAATTGAGGGAAAGTACGACGCCGGTCCTTGTTTCGGCCAAGGTGCTGATTGGTCGGCCACACGGTGCTCCTTCTGTTGTTCGCTGGACCCGCTTCCCCGTTGTTGCTCCTTGCAGGTGAGCGTCACGGCAGTGAGCCTCAACCAGCGCGACATCGCGAGGGAACTCTCTTCGCCAAACGCGACGCCCCGGTCACGGTTGTGGCAACGGACGGTACGTGAGCAAGACATTGCCGGAGTCGAACTGCCTCACCCGAAGCAGGTCGAGCGAGACGCGGCTCGTCAGATTCTCAAAGAGCGATCGACCTTGACCGAGCACGATCGGGAAAATCATGATTCGAAGCTCCTCGAGGACGCCGGCCTGCACGAGGTCGGCCGTCAGATGCGCACTCCCGATTACCAGGATCTCTTTGCCCGGAGCAGCCTTGAGCTCTCGGACGCGGTCAACCGCCTCGCCAGACACGGCTGTGGTCCCTGACCAGGTTGGGTCGGTGAGCGTCCTCGAGAAGACGAGCTTCTCCTTGTCGTTCATTCGCGAGGTGATGGCCGGGTCGTTCACCATGGCCTGTTCTGTTGGCCAGTACGCGGCCATGTGCTCATAGGTGGAGCGACCGAAGCCGAGCGTGTCGGCCTCGTCGAGTTGGCGAACGGCGAAGTCGTTGAACTCCTGATCGACATTGGGCCAGTCGAGCTCGCCATTCGGACCTTCGTAGAAGCCGTCGAGGCTGATGAAGATGAACGACGCCATCGTGCGCATTGCGTGGTCCTTCCTGGTGAGTTGGGCGGTCAGCCGCTGGGGGTGAACAACTTCCAGTGCCCCTCGGAGACGACGCGACGGAATCGCCATCCACCTTGATGGCGGTCTGGTCGTCGATCGCGTACGTCGGCACCGGCACCCCCGCAGCCCACTTCTCCACGTTCGCCATGGAGTTGTCCTCAAAGATGGGGTCCGGGTTGTCGACGTGCACCCACGTCGTGAAGTCGACGAGACCCATTGCCCGCTCACTTCCGAGCGCCATGTCGCTCCCGTGGGGCACGATCTCAAGATTCCATTCGGCGTCGCAGTTGTAGGGCGTTGTCACGATGCTCCCGGCGCTCACCCCGACGTAGACCAGGTTCTCGAGCGTCGGCAACAGATCTGCGAGCCCGGACTGACGCATCCAGTAGTTCAGGTACAACACGTTGCCACCCCAGACAAGGAGCGCGTCCGTCTCTTGGAGCGTGGGTACCCAACTCTCTCGTTGGACGCTCGGCAGTGCCGTGAGTTCCAGCAAGCCCAGTGACCTCCAGCCGAGTTCGCAGAGTGGGCTCTTCGCCTCCCCACGGATCGCCTCGAACACCTTCCCGCTGCCGCCGGGGAAGGGGTACATCCCAGTGGGAACGAAAAGGGCGTTCGACTCGGATATCGGTTTGCCCAGCAAGTCGACAAGCGCGTCGTGGATGCTCGGGTTCGCGATGCCACTGGACGTGAGCAAGAGCTTCACGGAGTCCCCCAACGGTTTGGACAGAGCATCTCAGGTTGCAGAAGCGAAGCCCTAGGCATCCATCGGAGTAGCGATCATCCAGCGAATGCCGAAGCGATCGAGACAAGTCGACCAGTACGAACCCCAAGGCTGATCGGCCGGGGCATTCTCTTCGAGCCCCGCGGCGAGTCCCGCGTAGAGGCGGTCCACTTCCTCCTTGGTATCAACTTCGACCATGATCGTCGTGTTGTTGCCAACTCGACACTCCATGCCCATCGAGAGAAGCATGTCGGTTGCCATGAGGACGTGACCGGCGGTGATCTCCAGTTCCATGTGCATGATGCGGTTCGCGTCCTCGGCCGAGAGTTCGGGACCACCCGGCATGGGCATGTCACCGAAGCGGATAATTGGACCGACGAAGTTAGTGCCGAAGAGGTCGCGGTAGTACGTGAAGGCTTCCTCGGCGTTGCCCTGGAAATTCAGGTACGTGTTCACGCGGGCCATGGCAGTCTCCGATCGACGTTGAATTCGAAGAAGTGTACGGGGCGAGTGCGAGTAGGCGGTGACCGCTGCCTCGAGTGTCCCCTTCATGCCGTCGGGATCTTGATCGTCAGTCGAGCGATTGTCCGGGAGCGCCAGTCACTGATCCGTGAGCTATCGACCAGCTTCGACGTCGTTGCAGGCCTCAACTCATGGTCGAGGTTTCGAACATCGTCATTTGGCTCGGCCGGCGAAGCGAAGCAAGAAATGCCGATTCACCAGGGAAAACGTTGTGATTCTGACAACGAGGTGGAGGCGAAGGGACTCGAACCCTCGAACCTCCTGACTGCCAGTCTGTAAACATACCGTCCAGCTGGTAGTGCCCAGTACGCGTCAGTCCAGGTAAATCGCCATTTCCGCTGAAGTCCAATGATGCCTAGTTGTGTCCAGTCCGGCCAAATGAGCCGCGCTATCAACTTGGCTACATTTTCGGACCCCACCGAAGCACAGGGGCTTGACCGGGAAGGCGTTCTTGCTGGGCTGCCGCGCTGGCGTCACCGGAGGCTTCATCGGGATCGGCCACGGCTTTCGCTAGATACAGGTGACGTAGGGATCGCGGCGGCAGTCTCTCATCGCAAAGCCTTGGCCATGGCGTCTGCGGCCTGCCTGTTGGTCTCCGGCGACACATGACCATAGATGTCGGCGGTGATGCGGATGGACCCATGACCGAACACGCGGGACACGACCTCGATGGGGACACCTTGGGCGAGCATGATCGTCGCCGCGGAGTGGCGCAGGTTGTGCCACGGCATCGGGGCCAGTCCCAGGTTGGAGCTGACCCTGTGCCAGTGCTTGCGAATGTTCGAGTCGTACAACGCCGTGCCCCGCGCACTGGTGAAGACGAGGTCGTCGCTTCCTTGTGTCCCTTCGAGGTTCTGGCGGACTTGGTGAACCTGCAGAGCCTCCATGGCCTGCGGGGTGAGCGGCACCGTTCGGCGGGACTTGTCGGTCTTCGGATCGGTGCGTTGCCTGATCCTGCGATCGAGTGTGCCGGTGACCGTGACAGTGCCGGCGCCGAGGTCGACATCGGACCACCTGAGCGCCAACACCTCTCCTTGACGTAGACCGGTGTGGATCGCGACGACATAGAGAGGCAACAGCCGGTCGTCGTGCAAGGCGTCGAACAGCTGCCTGGCCTGTTCGGGTGTCAGCACTGGTCGTTCGTCCACCTTGACCGCGGGGGCATCTGTGAGAGCTACGACGTTGCGAGCGACATAGCCCCTGCGCTCGGCCTGTCCGAGAGCACGGCGCAGGATCGTGCGGGCGAGCCGTCGCGTGTTGCCGCTCTTGCCGGCTGCGGCGAGCGTGCGTCCCATCTTCTCGACGTCTTCGGGTGTGAGCCGAGCAAGGCAGGAAACAGCGAAGAAGGTGGTGAGGGCAGCCTGGTGGATCCCCTAGGAGCAAAGTGTCGTGCAGGTACCGGAACTACTGTCGCCCAGGTACCGGAACCGCGTCCTAGAAGTGTCGTGCAGGTACCGGAACCACGGTGTCAGGCATGAACCGGGCTTTCACATCGCACCGACCTCTACCAGGGCCTGGGATACAGCTTCGCTACGAAAAAGAAGGGTCGACGGGGTGGGAACGAATCCACGCCCAGTCGACCTTACGGTGGTGGCGGGGGTAATAGATCCTTCGTACCGTTCGCGCTTCAACAGCCGCAAAGGTGCAGCTAGACGACTCTGCATAGGGCACGCGCCATAGCGCGCGCCTACTCATTCCAACGGCGGTGCCCCGAGATACTCGGATGGGTATCCACAAGGCTCTCGAAACTCCACGACCTTCGGGTAAGGCGCCCGAAGGTCAGCGGCACTTCGGACACGAACGAGACAGAATTGGCGGTGGATCGAGTCTGAATGGCTTCACATATCCGTCGATCTGTCGCGCGGGTATCTCAAACTGATCGACTATCACTCTGGGATCGAATGAGCCGTACTCTCGTGGGTCTTGATTTGACCACGGAGGTTGGTCATGGATGCCTACGGAACTGCCCGACTCGCTGCCAAGGACGCCGAGTCGGCCATCGTCGCCCGGATATGTGAGGACTTCAACCTCACGCCGGTCTTGGCCCGGGCGCACTACGAGCAGATGGCCCGCTACTTCACCGAGTTCGGCGAAGTAGCCCTTAAAGCCGGCGAGCTGTGTTATCTCGCGGTCGCGTCCGAAGAGCCACCGGGCAAGCCGATCACGGCGTGTCGCAAGGTACAGGTGGCCCTCGAGCTCGCCACGCCGGAGGACCACGAGGTGCTGCGCACCAAAGGGTTGTCCGCGATGCGACAACAGCGCCTGGCTCGTCTCGCCCGCCAGGCCCAGGTCCAAGGCGGACTGTTGAGCGTCGAAGATCTCGCCTATCTGACGTGTTCGTCGACGGCCACGGTGAAACGGGATCTCGCCGCATGCCGGGCAGTGGAGATCGCCGTGCCCACCCGTGGCCAGATCCGCGACATCGGTCCTGGGGTCAGCCACAAGGCCCAGATCGTGCAGCTCTATCTGTGGGGTCTGCAGTTCACCGAGATCGAGCTGCGCACGCGGCACTCCGAGTCGGCCATCAAGCGCTACCTGGCGGACTTCCGCCAGATCGCTGCGCTCTATGCACGGGGCGCGTCCGTTCCCGAGATCCGCGCCGCCTCCGGTCGCTCGGCATCGGTGATCAGCGAGTACATCGCCCTCTATGAACGGCCGCGTCGTGAGTTCCCATCAGCGCCACGACTGGCCGACCTGTTGGAGGTGGCCCGGCGAGGGTCGAAAAAGGGGGGCCCACGATGACGCCCCCCGTGCAGCGCTCGGTGGCGATGGGCCGCCGGTTGACCAAGCGGACGCTGTCGAGCCTGCTGCTCTACAAGTTCCTCCACGAGTACGGCTACGACAAAGGCGAGGTCGTGGCCGGCGCGATCGTGGCCGACA
>Ga0224558_1004598_pt1 | contig 10627 bp, 5 predicted proteins | sample 714S32024metaG_FD_180682 | JGI IMG/M metagenome (GOLD analysis project Ga0224558, IMG submission 180682) | Peat soil microbial communities from Stordalen Mire, Sweden - 717 S3 20-24 | ecosystem: Environmental > Terrestrial > Soil > Wetlands > Peat | place: Sweden: Norrbotten County, Stordalen... | reverse complement strand
CAATGTTTGTGACCACAAGATTAGTTGTGATATCGATATTAGTAACGGGCGGAGTCTGAGTCGGGTCTATCGTGATATTGGTCGAGTACACTTCATTGGTCTGGTAAACAAGATTCGTGTTAAAGGTGTCCGTAAAGCCGTCCAGGGTCACCTGGAACGACGGCTGGAATACCTTGGCACCGCGCTTTAACGTCGCCCACCGGAGCAAATACTGGCCGCTAAGGTCTTGCACGATCTTCTGGAATTCAATGGCCAGATCATCCGTCGTCGCGGCCAGGTAATAATGACCGCCCGTCTGCGAGGTCAGTTGTTGCAGCGAATTGGTGTTGATGTCGCTCCCGAAGGCGACGCAGAAAATCTTCACCTGCTTGGACTGCGCCAGGGCAACGATGTTGCTCACCGGGTTCGCATTCGTGTTCAACAAACTCGAAGAATCGTTGCCATCGGTCATCGCGACGAGGCAGCGCTGCTCATCGTTGTTGGTGGCGCCATACAGGTTCAGCGCTGCGTACATCGCATCCCAGCAGCGGGTCCCCGCGTAGTTGCCCTTGACGTAGTTGGTCTGGATGCCGTCAATGATCGTGCTCAGGGTGGGTTTATCCGAAAGGAAAGCACTCTTTGCCGCCGGATTGGTTGTCACCAACTGCGGATTGGCATAGTCGGCATGGAACTCGTAGATGCCGAACAGAGCGTTCGCGGGTTCTTCGTTAATGAGCAGCTTGGCCGCCGACTGCATGGCGTCAATGGCCCCGGATACCGCCAACATGCTGTAAGTGTAATCCAGCACAAGACAGCTCCTGAGCTGCTTCTTGGCCGCGCTTTCCAGAATAACCGGGGACTCGCTCGTGATCGGCACCCCGTCCTCCATGCAGGTGACCTGAATCTGGCTGGGCGGCACGATCACCGGGCTGTTCGTGCTCGGGTCGGGTCCGTCCCTGAGCGCGAAGGAGAAGTCCAGCAGATACGGCTTGGACCAGACATGCGTGACGTCGGCAATGGCCAAGCCGCCGATGGTGGCATAAGCGATATTCAAGGTCAGGTTGGTCGAACCCGCTCCCCATGCGTTGATGGCCCAGACCAGGGCGTTGAACGTGCCGCCAAACAAAGGCGTGCCGGTAATGGCCCCGGTGTTGGTGTTGACCGTCAGTCCCAGCGGCAGGCCCGAAGCCCCAAACTGCGTCGGCGAATCGCTCGCCTGAATCGTGTAGCTGAAGCCACTCTGATTCTCTGTGCCGGAAGCTGACGTGGCGCTGGTGATCACTGGCACCGAGGAAGCGATCGTCAGCGTTAGCACCTGGCTGACTGAACTGCACACGTTGGATGCGCCGATGGTGACCGGGAAGATGCCGCTCACGATCGGTGTCCCAGCGATGACCCCGGTGACGGGGTCAAGGCTCAATCCAGCCGGCAAACCACTTGCTCCAAGTACAATGGGGAGCGTGCCCGTCGCGGTGGTCGTGAAACTAAAAGCCACCCCCTGCTTCCCGCTGGCATTCGCCGCGCTGGTGATCTTGACCGGCACCAGCACGGTGAGCTTTGCCACCAGGCTGGTAACTGCGTTCACTGGGTTGGTGACGGACACGGTGTAGTCGCCGGCGTCACTGGTCGTGGTGGCCGCGATGGTCAGCACGTTGCTGGTCGCGCCGCTAATCCGCCCGCCGTCCACGAGGTTCATCCCGCCCTTCTGCCATTGGTAGCTCAACGGTTCGCTCCCGCTCGCGGTGACGCTAAACACGGCATTGCTGCCGACGATGACGGCGGTGTCCTGCGGCGGCACGCTGATGCCCGCCGGCAAATAGACGCTCAGCGTCGCCACCTGGCTCGTCACGGCGGAATAGGCATTCGTGACCACCACGTCATAGTTCCCCGAATCCGCCGTGACCAGTGCGCTCAGGGTTAAGTTGGTCCCGTTGGCGCCGGAGATGCGGCCGTTATCCACTAGGTTCATCCCGTTGAAGCGCCACTGGTACCCGGGGGGCGGAAAACCCACGGCGCTTACGCTGAACGAGGCATTGGTGCCGACGGTGCGGATCAAGCCGCCCTGCGGCTGCGCCGTGATGCGCGCCTGGTCCACGACGGTAAGGGTTACCGCCGAGCTGACCGAGGGGAGACCGTTGCTCGTCCCGGAGTTGTAGGTGTAGGTGACCCTGACGAAATAGTAGCCGCTGTTGTTGGTTTGGACGTTGACCAAGGTGCAGGCGGGGGTGGTGGCGCCGGGAACGGTGGTGAAAGGGTTCTGGCCGTTCGGCGACGTCAGCCAGGTAAAGCCGGTGATGAACTCGTCGGCGGTCGCGCTCACCTGCGCGGTGAAGACCACGTTGCTCCCCACAAACGCTACCTGGCTGCTCGGCTGCACGATGACGGTCACGAGGCCCAGGGCTGGTTGGGTGCTGAGGCCGAACAGCAAGCCCACCGCTGCGAGGAGGGAACTGAAAGTGGTGCTACTTTTCATGATGATTTCTCTGGCTGGATATATTGCTAACAACTACTCGCATTTTGGCTGAATCTCGCCCGTGATGTCAACCCCAAAGGACAATTATGCTGATAAAATCAGGCCCGGATCAGCGGCCACGGACCGGCAGGGCCGAATAAGTGGCTGAGGGCCGGTTCCAGCAAACTGCAGCGCGCTGCCAGGTCCAGCACCGTGAACCGCCGGCGCAGGTAATAGGACTGCCGAAAACTCTCGCGCAGCCGCTCGCGCGAGATGCCGATTTCCTCCGGCTCCACCGGGGCGCCCACCGCGCGCAACAAAGTCTTTAGTTCCGCCAGCATGATGAGCTGTTGGCGCAGGCGTTCTTTCAAGCCCGGCCAAACGCGCCGCAGCGTCTCCAACTGCCCGTACAACACCCCTGCCTCGACCCGCTTGGCTCGGCTCTCCTGCAGTGCAACCGTGATCAGATCCGGCTGACGGAACAACGCGCGCACGTTGGCCTCGACAGCCGCCTCCTCCGGCCATTGAGCGCAGCAGAATCTCACGTCGAGGTTGTCCAGCCTCTGGGTCAGCAAATATTCATAAAGGCCGGCAACCGCCAGCGTGCCGATGCCGACCTTAAAGCCGTGTAGCGGGATTTGGCCCTTGTGGACGTGGCCCTGCATGTCCCAGAGGTGGCTGAACTGGTGTTCTGCCCCGGCGGCTGGCCGGCTGGACTTCACCCACTGCATGGCGAAGCCGCCGAGCATCAGTCCTTCCGTCAGATGCCGGACGGCTTCCACCTCCCGGTTCCGCACGCCCACCGGATCGGCCAACGCCTGGCGCAGTCCGCCTTGCACGATATCCCACGCCTTCGGATCAATCGCCTCAATGCCCAGCGCATCGGCCAACATCCAGTCCGCGCCTGCGGTCGTCTTGGCCAGCAAGTCCGCATAGCCCGCGGCGTTCATCCCCGCCGGTGCGGCGCAAATGACATCGAGGTCAGCCACCACGGCCACGGGCGCCGGACACTCGAAGTTTCGCTTGGAGCCCTGGCAGGTAATGGACGCCCCGAACGCGGTGTAGCCGTCCATCGAAGCCGCCGCAGCCACGGCCAGGTACGGCCGCCCGGCCCGATGCGCTGCAAGTTTCGTCAAATCATTGATGGTGCCCGACCCGACCGCGACGGGAATGTCATCATGTCCTTGCAGCGCGGCTTCTAGCGCGAGCACGTAATTGTGCTCGGCATAAAGCTGTGGGGCGGTGAATAGGAACGGTTCGTGGCAGTCATGCCCGGCATGGCGGAACGCTTCCAGGACAGCCCGCCCGGCGGCGGCAAATGTGTTCGTATCGGCGATCAGCAGGGGAGGCTTGTCGCCGAACTGCTGCCGAAATATCTGCGGCACTTTGCCCAGCATGCCCCGGCCCAGTTCCAGGCAGCGGGTATCCCGCGCGGTGCCTATTGCCTCAGAGACTGAAACTCGCTGTGGTGGCTGGCTCATGCCGGTTTCCGCCACAGGATTACGCGTTGGCTTAGGTTATTCCACCTTGCCGGTCGCGGCCCATTCGCAACCGCGCAGGGTGAGCTTCTGCACCGTGGGATTCTTGAGGGCCTTCCCATCGTGGCCGAAGGTTTCGTGGAACACCCGGCCCTTTCCGTACTCAACTGTGAAAGCCAGCGGCTCTGTTTGCTTGCTCCAGTCGGAATCCGCTTCCACCAGCACCGTGATCGGCGCGTCGCCTTGCAGCTTGGCGTAGAGCTCGTCGTCGGCCTCGAAGTCGGCCAGGCCCTGCGTGATCGGATGGTTCTTGTTCGCGATCCGTGCTTGGAAGGTCGAGCGTGGCCCGTGCCCCGACTTGCCCATCACCCAGTAGCGGCCGCAGAGCTTGGGAAACTCATCCCATTCTTTAAAGGACGCGCTGGAGAGGTGCGTTATGACCAAGCCCTTTCCGTCCTTCACAAAGCTGGCTAGATTCTCCTTGGCGCCGGCCGAGAGCGTGGGTGTCTTAGCGTTGTAGAGATCGAACAATACCAGGTCATAGCGGCCCAGCGTCGTGGCAGAATCGAGCACGCCGGCGTCCTCGCAGACCCGCACGTCGAATTTACCGCTGGCAGTGAGTATCTCCCTGAAGGCCTGGGAAACCTCTCGCCAGTTGTGGGGCGGATCCACATCGTCTCCGGTCACCAGGAGAACCTTGATTTTGGCGGGCGCCGCCGAGGCAGAGTTGGGTCGAACACAAGTAAGGCCGGTCACGATGACCAGCGAGGCGATTGTTAATCTGAGAGTCGAGCTTATATTCATAGGTTGCTTTAGAATCGGCAGTTAAACTTTGCCACAGCTTGCCTGGATTTCTTCGCCGGGAAAGCAAAAACGGAGGTCAAGCGTCTGCGGATCTGCGCTTGGGGGGATCAAGCTGTCACGGGATACCTCCAGAACCTCACCGGAGCCTCGCCGGAGCCTCCCCGTAGTACCCTCGATCCGGATCGAGGGTACTACGGGGAGGCTCCGGCGAGGCTCCGGCGAGGCCCGCAGGACGGTCTGGTGCAGGTTGGGATGCGCGTCTGAGCCGCTCTGGAAGGCGGGCGAGTAGCGCGTGGCACTCAGAAATGCGCAGAACTGCGCGTCCTTTACGCCGCGCCTGCCGCTTACCCTTTGGCAGGCTTCTGCTTCGGGCGCCGGGCCTTGGACTTTGGACTTTGGACTTTGGACTTTGGACTCCCGTTCGTCTTGGACGCCGCCTTCGGGGCCGTCTTCTCGTGGATCACCTGCCGCATGCGATCCAGATTCTTGTCAATTTGAACCTTCGCTTGCGTGATGCCCTTTTGGCTGAGGTTGATGGCGTCGGCCAGGATAGAGCAGCCCTTTTGAACCGCCTTCGGGTAACTGCCATCCTTCATCTCGACTCCCTTGGCTTTCAAGAACCCCGAGAGATGTTGATACAATTCGTCTTTTTGGATTGGTTTCATAAATAGTCCATTCGTTCGCCCCCAACATCACCGATCTGCACCGCGTCGGCAATTACAGAAGCACTGCCGGTTTGTAACCTGAAGCCAGCCACCGCCCCGCCACTCAGCGGTAACCATGCAGAATGGAACCACAGATGGACACAGATTAACACAGATTCTTGGGGCTGAGCTCCGGTCTTGCTTTGCCTTGAATTGGGCCACTGATTGGATGACGGGTTCCCTTCTTGGAGAAGCACGGTCTCGAGCGGCGCTTATCTGTGTCCATCTGTGGTTGTGATGAATGGTTACGCCTCAGTCGTAAAAACCGCATTCATAGGCCGTGTCAAACAGCGCCACGATGTTCTCCGCGGGTACTTCGCCCTGGATGTTGTGGACGTTATTGAAAACATACCCGCCGCCCGGCATGAGCGCCTGGAGGTTCCGTCGCACGTTTGCCGCCACTTCCTGGGGCGTGCCTCGCGGCAGGATGTGCTGCGCATCAACCCCGCCGCCCCAAAACGCTATCTGGCGGCCAAAACGGCTCTTCAGTTCCAACGGGTCCATGTTGCGCGCGCTGACCTGAACTGGGTTGAGGACATGCACGCCGTTGTCAATAAGATCGGGAATGAAATCCATGCAGGCGCCACAGGTGTGGTACCAAATCCTCGCTCCGGTCCGGGAGCGGATGTATTGCACCAGGCGTTTGTGACGCGGCTTGACCAGACGGCGGTAAATCGCAGGGCTGAACAGCGGCCCGTTCTGGCCCGCCAGATCGTCGCCAATCATAATCACATCCACCACGTCGCCCACCTCGTCAAGGAACACCCGGAACCAGTCGAGCCAGAACTTCAGCGTCTGTTCCAGCATCGCCTCGCAAAACTCAGGGTCGCCCATCAGGTCGCAGAACCACTGCTCCAGGCCGCGCAGATACCAGCAGATTTCATACACTACCCCGGAAATCCCGCTCACGACTGCATAGGGCGTTTCTTGCTTCAGCGTCAGCGCCCGCTCGCGCAGACCGGCGAAGCGGCTGGCGTCATCCCCTTTGGGCCACGGGTAATCCGCGAGGTCGGCCCTGGTCGCCTTGGCCAGCGGATGCAGCGTGATATCCATGTAGTACGACGCATCCTCCGGCATGGACCACCGGATGCCGAACTCGTCCGTCAAATCATCCCAGTTGCGCCCATCGCGCTGGGTCTTGACGATGCCACCCTTCCAATTGTCAGCCGCCCCGGCGGCGATGTAGCGCGTATCCACGTGGAACCGCTGCAGCACTTCTTCGCAGGGTCTGGCAAGCTGTTGAACGGCGTCCATGATGCGGATGTCATCCGGGAGGCCGAGATGCTGGATCAAAGCACGATAGGCGTTCTTGTGGATGCCAGTCTGGTTGCCGCCCAGGTCAATGGGCACCCGATCGGGCGTCTCGTGGTTAAGGGTTTTAAGGACCCGCTCGCGCGAGGTCATGGTTTCCTGCTTTGGCATAGCTGTTTCTTTCGGCCTTCGGATTTCGGATTTCTTTCGGATTTCGGCCTTCGGTCTTCGGACTTCCCAGCTTCCACCGCCTCACACTCCCGCCCGTTTCGGGTAAACCGGCCTCTTGACTTCGGCGGGCGGATGCTGCTGCAACTGCTTCATCACCTCAGCCACCGCGCGCTCCAATTGCGGGTCCCCGCCCTTAGCCATCGCCGCCGGATCATCCACCACCTCGATGTCCGGGTCCACACCGTGGCCTTCGATGATCCATTGACCATTAGTGCTGTAGATCGCAAACGTCGGCACCGTCACGCTTCCGCCATCAATCAGCGGCGGCGCACCGCTGATGCCGATCAAGCCCCCCCACGTCCGCATACCAATCAGCGGTCCCAGCCCGGACTGCTTGAAATAGAACGGGAAACAATCCCCGCCCGAGCCGCTCCAGCCGTTAATCAGCATCACTTTGGGGCCAAGCTGGCTCACCGGCGGCGTCGTCCAGTCCTTGCCGCTGCGCACCGCCCAGAAGTTGCGCAGGGGACGATCAAGCAGCTCGATGAACCGGTCCGGTATCTGCCCGCCGCTGTTGAACCGCTCGTCAATGACCAGCCCGGGCTTGGTCACCTGCGCGCGCCACATCCGCACCAGTTCGTTCTGGCCGTTGACGCCGGTGTCCGGCACATACACATACCCCACCTGCCCCTGGCTGAGTTGCTCGACGCGCTTCCGGTTCTCCTCGATCCACGCCAGGTTGCGCAATCGCTCCTCACTGCTGAGCGTCTGGACCAGCACCTCGTGCGCCCCGACCGTCGTCGGGTTGGTGTTCACAGTCAGGAACACCGGCTTGTCGGCCAGCCCCTGGAAGGCCGCCCAGGGGTCTTCCGTCACGTCAAGCGGTTCGCCGTTGACCGCCAGCAAGTAATCGCCCACATGCACATTCGTCAGGCCCGGCTGGACCAAAGGCGAGCGCACTTCGCTGTCCCACGTCGCCGCCTGGACAATGTGCTTGATCCGATAAGCCCCGTTCTCCAGCGTGAAATCGCACCCCAGGTAGCCCACGCCCTGCGAAGGTCCTTTCTCCACATCACCCCCGCTGCGGTAGGTATGCGACGAGTTCAACTCCGCGATGAGCTCACCCAGCACATAGTTGACGTCCCAGCGCGTCACCGCGTCCTCCAGCAACTTGCCATACCGCTGCCGCATCTCGTTCCAGTTCACGCCGTGCATGCCCGGGTCGTAGAAATAGTCGCGCTCCAGCCGCCAGGCGTCCGTAAAGATCTGCCGCCACTCAGCGACCGGGTCAATCGTCGCCTCGAAGTCGCCCGTGTTGATCTTCTTGTCCATCTTCTGCCCTTCCTTGGGCTCGATGATGGCATAGTCCTTCCCTTTGCGCACCAGCAGCTTCTCGCGGTTGGCGGAAAGCTCCATGAGGTCCGCGTCTTCGATCACCGTCTTCTCCTCCCGCTTCTCCAAATCATAGAAGACGACCGGTGTCTTCTCCTCACCCGCGCCGACGTGCGGAAGGCGGCGGTAAAGCAGCTTGCCGGAGACCGCCGCCAGGCTGTCATAACGCCCCGCCTTGGGCGGTAGAACCACCACCCGCTCCTCAAACCCCGCCAGCTCAATCTCTACCGGCTTCGGCTTCTCGTCTTTCTTTTTCCCGTCGGCCTTCTTCTCGTCATTCTGCTTATCCGACTTATCGTCGTCCTTCTGCTTGTCCCCCTTGGCTTCGTCCTTTTGCTTGTCTGCCTTGCCTTCTTCCTTCTTTTTCTCATCCCCATCCTTCTTGTCCTTCGTCTTGTCGCCCTCCTCGTCGTTGCGCGGGGCCAGTGGGGAGAGGACGTCCTGCCGCAGCGGAACTGCGGCCAGCACCGAGGTATTCGCGTAAATCCAGGTCTCGTCCAGTTCGCTATAGCTGGGCCCAAAGGTGCGCCCCGTGTGGAAGAACAGGTATTTGCCGTCGGGATCGAACGTGGGCAGCTCGTCATTGTAGAAACCGGACGTGACCTGGTGCAGTGCATTGGACTTGCTGTCGTAAAGCGCTAAGGCCGAGTTGCGGTTGTCCAGGTCCTGCGCCCAGGCAATCCACCTGTTGTCGGCCGACCAGCTCACCGTGAAGGCGCTCAGTTCGCCGTGATGCATCCAGAGCTGATGGCCAATCACTTGGTTGGTCTTGCCGTCGAAGTCGAAGAGATTGATGCGCATCGCCTGGTCAACGAACACGATCTTCTTGCTGTCCGGCGACCATTGCGGCCGGTAGCGGAAGCCCGGCCCAAGCTTGGTGAGGCTTTGCTCTCCGATTTGGTTCGTGGTCGAGCCGGTTTCGGCGTTGCGGACCGTCAGCTCATACTCCCCGGTACGGTCGCTGAAATACGCGATCCGCTTGCCGTCCGGCGACCACGCCGGGTAACGCTCAGCCACTCCCGAGCTGCGCGTCAAATTAAGAACCACGCCGTGCTCGGCCGGCGCCGAGAAGATGTCCCCGCGCGCCTCGAACAGCGCCCGCTTGCCGGTCGGCGATATCGTTGCATCGTTGATATGGCTGGAGACGTTCTCCGCATGCGGCTTCAGCGTCGCCCGGTCCGTCACCACTCGGATCTCCACCTCGTGATTCTTCTCGGTCTGCAAATCCATCAGGTAAAGCCGCCCGGCGTTCTCGAACACGATGTCCCCCGGCCCGATGCTGGGGAAATGCACGTCAAACTCCTTGAAGAAGGTCACCTGGCGGAACTTGTCCTGCTTGATGTCGCACGCCCAGATGTTCGCGCGCTGGTTCTGGTCCCGGTCGGATAGGAAATACATCGTGTCCCCGTGCCACATCGGGACAGAGTCAGCCGCAGGCGAGCGCGTCAGGTTGCGCGCGGTGATCTTCTCAAGGTCAAACAGCCAGATGTCCGGGTTCATGCCGCCGAGGTAACGCTTCCAGGTGCGGAAATCTACGCTGATGGGCACATAAGCCAGCATCTTGCCATCGGGCGAAATGGCCCCGAACTCACCGTAAGGCATGGGCAGCTTTTCCGGTAGCCCCCCTTGGGCCGACACGCGGTAAAGCTGGTTGAACCGGTTCTTCGGGCTCGTCATCGAAGTCGCGTAAAGGATGGTCTTGCCGTCCGGATACCAGCCCAGCATCCGGTCCGGTGCGCCATGATGGGTGATCCGCTTCGGCACCCCGCCCGTGACCGGCATGACGTAAATGTCCTCATTGCCGTCGTAATCCCCCGTGAACGCCAGCAGCGACCCATCCGGCGAAAAGCGCGGGAACGACTCTTCTCCTCGCGGCGAACTCAGACGTAGCGCCACACCGCCGCCCTTGTCGGCGATCCAAATATCGCCCGCATAAACGAAGGCAATTTGAGTAGCCGACACCGCCGGCTCCCGCATCATCCGGGCATCAATGCGCGCCGGGGCCACCGGTTGAGCCGGTGACGCGGGCACAAAAGGATTGGCGGCAAGTGCAAGGGCAAGCAGGGCTGGAAGGCGTAAGTATCGGAGCTTCATAATGCGTTCGATTGTCGGACAGTTCCCACAAATAAATGCCGCCGGTCCCGGCCGGCGATTAACCGTGTCCTTATCTTGCACCATCGCTCTCCACAATGCCAGCCTCGCCTGTGTCCGTGCCGGGACGGTGCGGGCATGGAAACAACAATCGGCGCGCGGACATTTTTGTCCAATACCGCTTGATGCGCCTCATCCCGGAGGGGTGGGCGAGAATAGCCCAACGTTTCAACAGATTTCTTTTTGGGGGAGTTGATTAGACAGTTGAGCTATTTGAAGCGGAAGTCGAGTTTGAAGTTGTAAAG
>Ga0224558_1004597_pt1 | contig 10629 bp, 9 predicted proteins | sample 714S32024metaG_FD_180682 | JGI IMG/M metagenome (GOLD analysis project Ga0224558, IMG submission 180682) | Peat soil microbial communities from Stordalen Mire, Sweden - 717 S3 20-24 | ecosystem: Environmental > Terrestrial > Soil > Wetlands > Peat | place: Sweden: Norrbotten County, Stordalen... | reverse complement strand
CACTGAACCCCAAACCGCCTGTCAATATGCAAACTGAAACCCTGATTCGTAATAAAGCCGCCGCCGCCCGCCCCCTGCGCTGTCGCGGACTTGTGTTGATCGTGGACGACGAGGAACCAAACCGCATGCTGCTGCGTGATCCGCTGGAAGCGCATGGCTATGAAATTATCGAAGCCGAGAACGGCGAGCAGGCCTTGCAGAAAGTCGAACAACGGCCTCCCGACGTCATCCTGCTGGACGTGATGATGCCTCGCATGGACGGCTTCGAAGTCTGCCGGCGGCTGAAAAACGATGCCCGCACGGCCCACATCCCGATCCTGATCGTCACCGCCCTCTCCGAGCGGATGGAGCGCATGAAGGGCATTGCGGCCGGGGCCAGCGATTTCCTGACCAAGCCGGTCGATTTGCAGGAACTCACCCTGCGTGTCAACCACGCCGTCCACGCCAAACACCTCTTCGACCAACTCCAGGCCGAACAGGCGCGGGCCGAACACCTGCTCCTCAACATTCTCCCCCGCCCCATCGCCGAGCGGATGAAACAGGGTGAAGTCAACATCGCCGACCATCACCCCGACGTGAGCGTGCTGGTGGCCGATCTGGTGGGATTCACGACCCTCGCCGCCCACATCGGGCCGGACCAGGTGGTCTATCTGCTTAACGAAATCTTCTCGGGCTTCGACGTGCTCACCCAAAAGCGTGGCCTGGAGAAAATCAAGACCATTGGCGATGCCTACATGGCCGCCGGCGGGCTTCCATTGCCGCGCCCCGATCATGCTGAAGCCACTGCGGAGCTGGCCCTCGACTTGATGGCAGAGATCGACAAGTTCAACCGCGCTTACAACACCTCGATCCAGCTCCGCATTGGCGTCAGCACCGGCTCCGTCGTCGCCGGCGTGATCGGGCGCTGGAAGTTCACCTATGACCTTTGGGGCGACACCGTCAACGTCGCCTGCCGCCTGGAATCGCTCGGCCAGGCGGGAAGCATCCTGGTCTCCGACCTGACCTATGAACGGCTGAAAGACAAATACCGTTTCGACGGCAGCCGCAGCCTCGATATCAAGGGACGCGGCGCCGAACTCGTCCACGCTCTGCTCGGCCGGCTCTGAAGCGCCTGCGGCCAGGGCGCACCTCAAGGGCGGGTTGCCCTGATTTGAAGGGCGCGGTGTCCCCACCGCGCCGGTCCTGGCGATCTCCCTTCGGGACTAAACTGGCCCCGTAGGCAGGCAAAAAAAGCGAAGGGAATGGCAATCGACGCGTAGCGGGACGGCAGCCAACGGTGACACATACTTGCAGACTTGAGGCATAAAGTAATTGGCCTGGCGGGGTGGCGACTTTTCGGAGCGGGGCCATCTCCCAGGGCGGTAATGAAACCCGGAAACGCCCTTAGCAATTTGAGCCATGAACCCAAAACCAACCTTTAACGTCCACTGGTCGCGCGGCGAGCAGATTCTCCGCGACCCTTCCCAAAACAAGGACGGCGCCTTTACGCACGCCGAGCGCAAAAAGCTGGGCGTGGAAGGACTGCTGCCACCCGCGGTGCTCACCATCCAGCAGCAGGTCGCCATGGAGCTGGAGCACATCTTCCAGAAGCGCGACCCCCTCGAACAATACATCGGCCTGGTTGCCCTGCTGGATCGCAACGAAATCCTCTTCTACCGGCTGCTCGTCGAGAACCTCGAACGCCTGACGCCGATCATCTACACCCCCACGGTGGGCCTCGCTTGCCAGCAATACAGCCATATCTACCGCCGCCCGCGCGGATTGTTCCTTTGCCCCGACGACCGCGGCCAAATCGCTGAGCGCCTCCGCAACTTCAGCCAGCGCGACATCCGGCTCATCGTCGTCACCGACAACGAACGCATCCTCGGCCTCGGCGACCAAGGGGCCGGCGGCATGGCCATTCCCGTCGGCAAACTCGTCCTCTATTCCGCCGGCGCCGGCATTCATCCGTCACTCACTCTGCCCATCAGCCTGGATGTCGGCACCGACAACAGCGCGCTGGCCGCGGATCCCTTCTATCTGGGCTACCGTGGACGCCGCCTGCGCGGCCCAGACTACGACTCGTTTGTCGAAGAGTTCGTGCGCGCCGTCAAGACGGTGTTCCCGCGCGCTCTGTTGCAATGGGAGGACTTCAAGAAAGCCAATGCGTTCCGCCTGCTCGGGCGCTATGCGGGCCGCCTGCCCAGCTTCAACGACGACATCCAGGGAACCTCCGCCGTCGTCCTGGCCGGCGTCCTAACTGGGCTACGCCTCATCGAGCGGCCCCTGCGCGAGCAACGCTTCCTGTTGGTCGGCTCAGGCGCCGCGGGCGTCGGCATTGGCCGGCTCCTGCACACCGCTTTGCTGGCGGACGGCCTCACCGCGGCCGAAATCCGGCAACGCCTGATTTTCATGGACTCCTCCGGCCTGGTTTGGGAAGGCCGTTGCGACCTGGAAGAGCACAAACGCGAGGTCGCGCTGCGCAAGGATGAATTGGCCGCCGTCGGCCTGTCCAGTCCGCCGCCCGAGTCTCTCGAAAAGCTCATTAGCGCCGTTCGGCCCACAGTCCTCATCGGCACCACCGGTCAGCCAGGCGACTTCACCCCGGCGGCCATCCGCGCGATGGCTGACCATTGCGAACGCCCCATCATTTTCCCCCTGAGCAACCCCACCAGCAAGGCCGAGTGCACTCCCTCCGAAGCCCTGCAGCATTCGGATGGCCGAGCGCTGGTCGCCACCGGCTCGCCCTTCGACCCGGTCAGGTATAAAGGGCGCAAGCACGTCATCGGCCAGTGCAACAACGCCTTCGTGTTCCCGGGCGTCGGCCTCGGCGTCCTCCTCAGTGAGGCCAGCCGCGTCACCGATTCCATGTTCCTGGCCGCCGCGCGCGCCCTGGCGGAATTCACCATCACCCATGCGGCCAGTGACAATTGCCTCTATCCGAGCCTGAATGAACTCCGCACCGCCAGCCGACTGATCGCCTTCAAAGTCGCCCAAACGGCACGCGACGAAGGCTTCGGCCAGAGTCTGGATGACCAGGCACTCGAGGCGGCCATCGAGGACTTTTGCTGGCTCCCCGATTACCCCGCCGCCGAATCCGCCCCGGCCCGCTCCAAACACGCGGCCGACGGGGCGGTGGATGCCTGAAGCGTCGGATGAACAGGAATGAATATCATTCCTCGCCGCAAAATTACCGGCTACTCCGCCGCCCTTCTGCCTTTCCGCGCCGACGGAGCCATTGATTGGGACGGCTTCTGCGCCCACGTGGCCCGCACCGCCGCAGCCGGACTGGTTCCCGCCGTCAATATGGATACCGGCTTCGGCAATCTCATTGATGATCAAACGCGTGTGGATGTCCTCCGCCGCACGCGGGACACCATCCCCGGGCAGTTGTTCACCGCAGGGGCATTTGTCCCTTCGCAGTCCGGGGACTCATTCGCGCCGGACGCCTATTACCGTCAACTCGACCAGATCCAGGCCTTCGGCGGCATACCAACCATCTTTCAATCCTTCGGGCTGACTCGCCTGCCCACCGCTCAGCTCATTGCCGCCTACGCCGCTTTCGGACGCCATGCTCCGCAGTTCATCGCCTTCGAGCTGGGGACAATGTTCGCGCCCTTCGGCAAAATCTATGATCTTGCCACCTACGAAGGCCTGCTCGGCATCAAAGAGTGCCTTGGCGCGAAGCACTCCTCGCTCAGTCGCCAACTGGAATGGGAGCGGCTCGCCCTGCGCGACCGCATCCGCCCGGATTTCAAAGTATTCACCGGCAACGACCTTGCCATTGACATGGTCATGTACGGCTCCGACTACCTGCTTGGTCTCTCCACCTTCGCCCCAGACTACTTCGCCTTGCGTGACCGTTACTGGCTTGAGGGAGACGCGCGCTTCTACGAACTCAACGACCTGCTGCAATACCTCGGTCACTTCGCCTTCCGGCCCCCGGTCCCCGCCTACAAACACACCGCCGCCCAATTCCTCAAACTCCGCGGCTGGATCAACTGCGACGCCACCCACCCCGCCAGTCCCACCCGCCCCGCCACCGACATCGAGATCCTGCAGAACATCCTGGATAGCCTCACCCGGTTCGCGTAATTCATGGCCCAGAATGACTTACACGCGCATCGCCCAGCTCCGCACCCCAGCTCAATTTGCCCAGCACGTCCAATCGCTTGGCATCACGCTTGGCTTTGACGCTGAACTCCTCCCCGCGCCTAGTTCCCCGCTCGCTCAGCCTTGCCGGCTCTCTGCTCGCTATGCTCCACTGGCGAATCGCTTCTGTATCCTCCCCATGGAAGGCTGGGACGCCACCACGGACGGTAAGCCCACCGAGTTGGTGACCCGCCGCTGGCAGCGATTCGGGCAAAGCGGCGCTAAACTCATCTGGGGCGGCGAGGCCGTCGCCGTCCGGCCCGATGGGCGCGCCAACCCCAGGCAGCTTGTTATCAACAAGGCCAACGCGCCCGATTTGGGCCGCCTGCGCGAGAGCCTCATCCGCGCCCATGCCGCCCGCTGGAACACGGACGATTTGTTCATCGGCCTGCAACTGACTCACTCCGGGCGTTTCTGCCGCCCGACCGACAACCAACGGCTGGAGCCGCGGATCCTGTATGCCCATCCGCTGCTGAACCGCAAATTCGGCTTGCCCGACAATTACCCGGTCATGACCGACAGCGAAATCGAGCGGCTTATCGCGGATTACGTCAAAGCGGCCGTGCTGGCGCAAGCAGCCGGCTTCCAGTTCGTGGACCTCAAGCACTGTCATGGCTATCTCGGCCACGAGTTTCTCAGTGCCGTGGACCGCGCCGGCAAATATGGGGGCAGCTTCGCCAACCGGACTCGCTTCCTGCGCGAGATCGTCTCCGGCATTCGCTCTGCGGCGCTGGGGCTGGAAATTGGCGTCAGGGTATCCGCCTTCGACTTCATTCCATTCCACCCGGCACAAGAGCCTTCGAGCTCAGCGCTGAAGGGTGTCGGTGTCCCGGATCACTGGCCATCGGTCTCTGTTTACCCTTACGCCTTCGGCGGCGACGGCACCGGAACCGGCATTGACTTAACCGAGCCGCACCAGTTCCTTGACCTGCTCGAGGACCTGGGCATTCGGCTGGTCAATATCACCGCCGGGAGCCCCTACTACAACCCGCACATCCAGCGCCCGGCCCTGTTCCCGCCATCGGACGGTTACGAGCCGCCCGAAGACCCGCTCGTCGGCGTGGCGCGGCAGATTGGCGTAACCGCCGCCCTCAAGGCGAAACATCCCCACCTGCTGCTGGTCGGCTCCGGCTACTCCTACTTGCAGGAATGGCTGCCGAACGTGGCGCAAAATGTCATCCGCGCCGGCAAAGCCGATTTCGTGGGACTGGGACGCATGGTGCTGACTTATCCCGAGCTGTGCGCCGATGTGCTCAAAGGCAAACCGCTCCAGCGCAAACGCCTCTGCCGCACGTTCAGCGACTGCACCACCGCCCCGAGAAAGGGCCTGGTCAGCGGGTGCTATCCGCTGGATGAATTCTACAAGCAAAGACCGGAGGCAGAAAAGTTGAAGCACTTGCAACCAGACTCAGGAAAGGGAAGCAGCGCGCTGGAGTGAGCGCGACACCGATGCTGTGAGTGCATAAGGACGCCGCCGAACGATGAAACTCACTCGCGCCGCGCCAAGGGCGTCGGCGGGCGGAGGAGTCGGCGACCGATTATGAGCAGATTCGCCGCGACTGGGTGCTGGGTTCCGAGGCGTTCCGCCAGGAGTTGCTGACGGCGGTGGTCGAGCGAGTTGGGCCGAACCATTACGGCGCGCAGCGTCAGGAAACTCGCCTGCAGAAAGCCGAGCGAATTGTGAAGGAAGAAATTGAGCGGCTCGGCTGGGATGAGGACCAACTGCGGGCGCGCCGTAAGGGGCACCGGTCAAAGGTCATGCGGGCGCGCCGCCTTCGCCAGGAAACGACCATGAGTTTGAAGTGGATCGCCGCGCGCTTGCAGATGGGCACTTGGACCTGCGTTTCCAACTTGCTGAATGAGCCCCCAGAAACGCAGCCTCAAGCTCAGGAGGTGTTGCCGTTGTGTCAATAGTGAGGACTGACACGAATGGCCCTTAGCTAGTGCCTAAAACTCTCTTGCTCAATCGTTTACGTCGGGGAGGATTGGGCAGAGTTTGGAAGATGATCTGGCAACTGAGCGTTTGCATGCGCTCCAGGATCTGCTTCCCGTCACGCCAGTTTTCAATCGCCTCCTTAAGCGCCTCATACTGTTGTTGGGATAACGTCACGGAGACGGTCTTGGCTTGGACCTTGCGCGTCCACTGGTAGCAAGGACCGCCCGCCCCGGGACCGCGGTCCAGGACGTAACCCTGACTAACCCAGCCGACCTTGGCCAAGCGAGCGCGTAACTGCGCGTATTCGGCTTCAATTTGCCCCAAGTTCACCTTCATGAATCGAAAGGGTAACACACGCGTCAATAAGACGGTATATATACCGCTCTATGCACACACCTTATTTCTCCATCCTCCGTTCCCGGCTGGCCGCTCTGGGGCGCCGGACCGCTCGCGTCATTCGCCAAGCCACCCTGGCCCAACTCCAGGAACAGCTACGCGACTTCCTCCCGGCGCCGCTGCTTTCGGCGGAGGACCAAGGCCCCAACAGTCGCGACCGGATCTTCAACCTGCGGCTCACCTTCGAGTGCTTCGTCTGGCAACTGCTCAAACCCAAAACCTCCTGCCGGGAGGTTGTCCGCCAAGTGCAGGCCCTCTGCCGACTGCATGGCCGAGGCCACGCCGATGAGGGCGACTCGGGTTAGGGTGGCTTTGCTCGCTTCTTCTGCATTCATCATTCTTCATTCCTCATTCTGCATTCGCCCCAGGGCACCCTGGACATACACTGGACATGTCCTATACCCATAGAACCCCCTCAAACCCCCGTTTTTAATCAGCCAGGCTTATCCAGACCACTTTCCTGCGGCATTCTCGCGGTGGAACGAGTCAGGCGCGGGGCAGCCCTCTGCCGGCGGGTGGACGGCGATGTCTTTGCCCCGCTAGCAGCAAACAAGAACCAACATGTTGGTCGAAATGCAGTGGGCATTTAGGCGGCCAGCTTAAGAATGCGGAGTGTGGCGAGCATTTCCTTTTGGAGGCTTTGGTAGTGCAGGTCGAGTGGCGCGACTGTCTTTGGCGGACGGCCACGTTTAGGGTGCTGGACTCCTGCCAACACCGGTTTGAGCACTTTCTCCCGCAGGATCAGCAAGCCGGCCAAGACCCGGACCCCGCCGGCTTAACTCGATAACGACGCGTTCGCTCGACGCGCTCCACGACGTCCTTGCCGCGCAGCTTGCGCAGATCATACGCGCCTCGGCGCCCGTTGTAGTCTGCCAGCTTGGGGCCTTGTTGCTGGTGGAGGCGCTGAGCCAGTTGGGCGGCGGTAAAACCGCCCGGCTGAGGCGCCAACGCCACCACCGCTTGTGCCACCGCTTGCATCCGAGGCTTCTGCAGGTCCACTCCCGCCAGACGCTGCGTGCCCCGAACACTGGGCGTGGGAAGTTTATCCAACGCCCCGCTGTCGAGGTAGCTCAGGTGGGCCGCTTGTACGGCCGCCAGGAAGTCAACGACCATGCGCTCCAACTGTTCCAACATCGGCGGCAGCTTCTCCAACCGCTTGCCGCAGCGCAATTCCTCCACGTTGTTGACGACCACTTCGATGCGCAAGAGCCGCCCACCTTTGTCGTAGATCTTGAGTGCCAGCTTGCCGAAGACCAGCTTGAAGACCGTCAAATCGTACTGGGGATGTTCAATCACACACTCGATCCGACCGCCGCTCTTGCGCCGGCGCGAGGGTCGCCGTTTGCGCCCGAAAATGGTCCGCAGCCTGGGCACGTCCAACAACCCGCGGGTGCGCTCGATGAGCCCCTGATAGATTTGGTCCATGCGCCGACCGTTCTGAAACAGCAGATTGCGGCTGTATTCGAGTTGGTAGCAGGAATAGCTGTAATGGAACTGCGAGCGTTCCTGAGCCTGACGGTCCAGCCCAAAACAGAGGCAGGCCGAATAAACCCAACGATCCACCACCTGGGCCAACTCCCCCAAGCCTTGGGGCTGGCGCAGACCCCGAGCCAGTTGGTCCAGCGCCTCAAAATCACTGCCACTTTCAATAGTCGAAATTGCTCGCAGGCTGCGAAGAATTTCCCAAGTCCTTGCAAACGAGGCGGTTGCATCCATCTCGGTTGCGGCTCTGCCGCGCTGGGTCCATCGCGCCTCTGCGGTTGAACACCGGACGCCTCAGGCGCCTGCCTGACTTCGCGCCTTTGCCTCGGTGTCCAACAACTGAAGGCGGCGGCGGGCGGCAAAGGCCTGGGCGCTTTGGGGGAATTCACGGATGAGGCGTTCGAGCGTCTTGCGGCCAGTGACGGAGTCATGCAGATACCTGATATACCAGGCGGCGGTGAGGCTCAGCCACTCCGCCCGCCGGCCGTCCGGCTGGTCGGGCATGTCCAGCAGCAGGTTCACTTGCTCGATGGCGAGGTCCGGCTTGTCAAGGTGCTCGGCAAAGAGCCGCGCCAGCCGTTCGCGGGCGGCCACGTTGTCGGGGTCATGCTTCAGGAGCTCGACACAAGCATTCGCAGCTTCGGCAGCCTTGTGCCGCTCTATTGCGGAATCAGGATGAGCCGGTGCCTCATCAATCGTCTCGCTGAGTGCCGGCAGGGGAATTGGGACGGCGCTTTGTTGCCGGCGGAGTTCCGCCGCGGAGGCGGGCAGTTGATTCATGCGGAGCTGGGCCATGCGAGCAAGGTGTGTCCCCGGCAAGCGGGTGCAAATCATTTGCAGGTCCCGCCGGGCCGCCGCCGGGTCGCCTGCCCGCTGCAAATGCCAGTCCGCCAGCCGATGCAGGGCAATGGAGAGCTGCGACGGCCTGGTTCTGGGCTGCTCGCAGATCTCCAGGATGCTCTGCTCAGCCTCGGGGAGGTCGTTGAACTGGTTGGCATAAAGCTCCGCCAGCATCATCCAGCCGTCGAAATCATCCTCGCATTTCTCCAGCTCGCGGATGATTTCCCACTCGGCCTCGGGATATTTGCCGAACTTCATGCGGGCGATGGCGCGCGCATACATAGGGGGCATTTTCTTCGCATGCAGAATGGTCGCTCCATAGCCGGCCATCGGGGCGAGCAAGGCGATGCCGGCCATGCCGAGCATTGACCAGCCGCCGAAAAATACGAGGAGCAGCGCCGGCACGGCCATCGCGACCAGGCATGTAAGGCACAGGGCCTTGAACTGTGCGCGGGTTTCGCCTTCCGCGTCCCTGCTGGCTTCCACGAGGGTCCACCCCAGCGTCACTGCCGTCCAATACGAGCTGATGACAAAGAGGCCGATCGCTACGACGCGCAGATATGCCTGGAACCAGTCGCTCCCGCTATTCTGCGCCGCTTGCACCTGGGGCATGAACGGTTGGAGGTTCCAGGAGACGCCCAGGTTCATCAGCGTCCAGATCGCCAGCGGGATCAGCAGTCCTTTGACTGACCAGACCAGGAGCGAACGGCGCAGTTGGGCGTGCCAGCGCTCGGGGGTCAGCCCGTAGGAGAGCACCCAGCCGGTCGTGACCGAGACGGTGCTAAGGACGAGGAGCGAAAGGAAGATTTGAACCGCCGACCGCATGGCTTAAGGGCTCGCGTTCACCCAAAGTAAAATGAGCGGCCCATTGCGGAGCCGCTCAGTGTAGTGCCACATAACCCGCCTCCTTCCCGGGTCGAATCACAATTGCGCATAAGCTACCATCGCCCGCGCACAGGGCTATGGGGTAAACACCCCATAAGCTAGTTGATGGTTGATAGTTAAGAGTTGATCGCAAGGAGGCGTGTGGGGTTGGGAATGTCAGCGGCAAGAAAGCCAGCGACCGTAGCGGCCTTCGCGCATATACGCGCGCTCGGAGCCATCCGCCAGCACCTCGTAGAACTTTGGCCCGCGCAGCCGGTAGCGGCGGTGGCAAGTGAGGCATTCATATTCAATGAGGGGCGGCTCCTTCGACTCGGCCTCTGCCGGCTTGACGAGGAGCCAATTCTCTCCCGCGCCGGTTGGCCAATTGCCGGATGGGGATTGCCGGCAGTGGCAAGGAGGGAGGAGGCGCGTCGCGACTTCGCGGGTGGCCGGAACGGGAGCATCGGAAGATTTCATAGTTATGCGGTGTTTGCCTTTACGCGATAACACTGCGCTGATGAGCCGGAATTTCAAGCCCCAATTTAGAATGAAACGAATTGGTGTTGCCACGGTCTAATCTGAGCGTATGATTGGTGGGCGGACACAGTTTGCAAGATGAAAGGCCAGGAATTCAGGAAGCTTAAGGCAGGAACGGCGCGGGCAGCCTTAGTGACGGTGGGCTTGGTTGGGCTGGCTTTTGCCGCGGCGGTTTCGCTCTGCGCCCAGGAGGCCCCAGCAGTCAACTCACCGGCCGGGCAGGTCGTGACCGCTTACCTGGACTATCAGGACGCGAATTACAGCTACATCAACGAGGGCTTGACGATGGTCCTGAAGTCCTCGGCATTCAAGAAGGAGCCGGCGTTGAGCAGGGGCAAGGTGGTTCGCGGCACGTGGCAGTTGGGTGGCGGCGCGAACAATGAGGTGGCGTTTGTCTGGGACCGTGGCGCCCGCAAGCTCTACGTGGACCTGAATCGGAACCT
>Ga0224558_1004596_pt1 | contig 10636 bp, 7 predicted proteins | sample 714S32024metaG_FD_180682 | JGI IMG/M metagenome (GOLD analysis project Ga0224558, IMG submission 180682) | Peat soil microbial communities from Stordalen Mire, Sweden - 717 S3 20-24 | ecosystem: Environmental > Terrestrial > Soil > Wetlands > Peat | place: Sweden: Norrbotten County, Stordalen... | reverse complement strand
CATTTCGCCGTCTCGGTAGTTCTCCCACAGAAGGCCCTGAATCTCACCGCGCCGCAGTCCCATGAAGGCCGCAACTGCGAAGGCGGTAGATGCAGGCTCGGGAAGCATGCTCAGGATGGTCTTGATCTCGTCAAGGTCATAGGCATGCGTCTCTTGGGGTTCAGTGGCGCCAGGGTTAACCGCACTATCCCGCGCCGGGTTCTCGCCTTGGAAATAATCTTGCTGCTTTGCTAGGGTGAATATGCCGCTCACAACGCTCTTGATGTGTTTCAGAGAGTTGCGGCTTAGCTTCCCCGCTCCGATCTGGTCAAGCCAACCTTGGACGTGGTATGTCCTTGTGTCACGCATCCACACCTGCTGGGCCAAGGGCTTAAGATGCTCCTGCCAGATGTCGCGGTAGCCTTTCGCCGTCGACGGCCTCTTGTGCTGCCCAACCCAAGGTAGGTAAACTCCCTGGACAAAATCCCCAACAGTGATAACGCGCTCGGGGGGAATCGCGCCACCATTGACCGTCGCCATATGGCGCTCTGCCTCTTTCACGATGTCCGCAGGTGGCCTTTTTCCGCGTGGCGTCACCGGCCCAAGCTGATGGGTTACGCGCTTCCGTTCGATCGCGCCGCCGATATTGCGCCGCTCCCAATAGCGCACGTACCAATTGTCCCCAATGCGAATAATCATCCCATTCTGTTTCCTGTTGCGCATTAGCTGCTCCCTTTTCTGAGCCTTTCGCGGGCTGCCACAGCGAGCTTAGCGATTCGCTTACGCTCAGCAGCGCTTAGGTTCTTTGCCCGCTGCTTCCCGCCTTTCCGGCCCATCTCCGACAGTTGTTCTCTGGTGAGCTGCTTTCCCCTTACTAACCCGCCGAGTCGTCCTAATTCTTGTGCTGCGGGATTCTTCCTCTGCACTCCTGGGTTCTTCTTCATGTTCTTATCTTAGCTAGACGCTTAGATAAGTCAAGAAGAAAATTGGGACTAATGACGTTTTTTTTCGAGCCATCCTGTCAGTTGGCGAGAACCCCATTCGAAGCGAGCGTATCGGTCAAGGCGCACGCATGGGATGCGTTCTTCCTTGGGGGTCCGCGCCCGCGTGCGGTTGCGAATCCATGACGGTGGGACGTGCCAGCGGGCTGCCAATTCCGCCGAATCAATCACCTCTACGTCGCGATTTCTGCCGTTTTGGGACATCAATGGGACATCTGGCGTTTCTGTGCTCATGTTTTCAATCATTTACACTTGAACTGCGGTTAGATTAACCGCTACTCAAATTCCTTTCGTTGCGCTGGACAACCGATAGCATCTGCCGCTACATAGTGGAACGATCCCACAATGCCAGCACGTGGCCCTGTGTAAAGAGTTGGCACTCTGTGGCACTCTGATGATTTCATTGAAAGAAGAAGAGGTTACACACGGTTCCACTATCAGAGTGCCACTCTCGCAGAGAGGGGGAGTTAGTTTGCCCGCTGGCAGCTTCATACCTTCCACTCCCACGGGTCTTCGCGTGCCGTTCCCCTGCGGCACGACTTCGCTCCGATGTCTTCCTTTGCCCGCTTTACCGTCCGCCAGGAAAAGCCTGCCCTTTCCGCTTGCTCCTCCACTTCCTTAACCAAGAGTGGCCCGTCATGGAGCAGTTGCACGAGCCATTCCGCCGCTGCGTTTCGGGCGGGTTTGTCGTGCGGCCCCGGCTCCGCTCCAAACACCTGTTCCACGTCCGTGCTGATAACGGTTCCTGTCTCCCATTCAAGTTTTGCAATCCCATCCGCTGACACGATGCGGAAGGCCAGTCCCCCGACAGGCGGGCCCAGATTCGATTTGCCACGCAGCAGCAGCTTCCGGCCTCGTTCGTTTGGGTCTTCGCCGATGGCCCAGACCGCCCTTGCCGCTGCCGCAAAAGCTACGCTCTGGATCGCCCGCTGTAATACTGAGCCCGCGGCCTTACGCAAATGCGTAATACATGCAATGCATACGCCCGTATCTTGTGCTAGCTTGGCGAGGGGAGCGAGGATGCTCCGCACTTCCGAGTTATTATTCGCGTCAACTTTGGGCAAGTATGCAGAAACCGGGTCCACGTAGATGGCCCGAAGATCCGGGATGTTCTGCGCCCGCTCCTGCAAAGCCCAGACATCAGTGGCAAGATTGAAGTACCGCTCGCGAGGTTTGCCGTCCTTTCCCCGCTCGCGCATGGATTCGAGCAGGAAAACCCGCTCCATGTCAGCCCCAGCAACCCTCAGGCGGGGCTTTATGGTGTCTCGTGGGTCGTCCTCGGCACTCAAGATTAAGACGCTTCCTCGCTCGCAAGGTTCGCCGTCTGGAAGCGGAAGCCCCCGCGCGATTCGTGCGGCCATGTCCAGGGCGAACAGACTTTTCCCTTCTCCCGGATTGCCCACCTGCAAACACAATTTTCCGGCGGGGAATCTTCCGGGCCAAGTTCAGCGCAAGACTTCCTCCTCAATCTCCGCGAAGGAAACTACAACGGTCCCGCTGTCACATGGCTCCTCGGCGGAATCAAGCAGGGCTAGACTTGCTTCGTCGTCATGGGCCGCCAGGAAATCGCCCGGCCCGTTGATATTTTTGCCGGCGCCATTGGGGATGTCGGCCACGCGAATGAAGGCCCCAAGGCCTTTGAGGTAAGAGACGAGCTGTCGGCGGGCCCGCTTGACGTCCTCGTTCGTGCTAACGTTCGAGTCGAAACAGATGATTGACTCGCGGCCCTTCCACGAGATCTTCCCGAAATCTGGTGATGGTCCATGGACCGTAAGCCGTTCCCCATTTGGCCCCGGCTGGATTCCGGTTTTGCCTCTCCACCCCCAGCACCCGCCCGTCCCGAGCAGCAACCACCGGCGGCCCATGCGCTGCGCCAGCGCGGCGAGGGCCAGCGCCGACTTTTCAGCCTCCACGATCACTGTAGCGGCCCCCGTGTCGGCTAGAAGGCTCGCGTCTAAGGGGGAAAGATAGAGATGCCGATTGTCGCCATGCGGACAAAGGTACTTGGCGATCGCCTTACCCCACTCGTTCACTTCCGGGGTGTCCCGCCGCAGGCGGTAGGTGTTGATGTGGCCCGTCACGGGATTGATGTATGGAAAGAGAAGCCCATCCAGATGGCCCGAGTGCCGGAAACCAAGGTCTAAGGCTTCCCTGTGCTCAACGTGGCGCACACGATGGGATTCCAGCAAGTCGGGCGGGACTCTCAACCTTGAGAACATTTCCATGTCCCTTTGTGCGAGCATTGGCGTCGTATCTCCTAAAATGTGTAGCCATCGTGGGAAGCTTATCGGCCCTCACTTGGATCTTGGGTGTCGATCAAATGAGATCGTCCCCAACAAATTGGAGGATGGAGCATCCCGCGAGAGGGAAGTCAAGACGGATGGAGGCGGGAAAGTAGGCGGGGAAACACGGCTGAAGGGGGACAATGGCGGGCAAATACGGGCAAAATCACTTACTGTCCCGCTTTCTGTTAAGAACCTGAATGAACTTCTCTGGCGTCATCTTGAGTACCCGCGAGAACGCCTCAGACGCGCTCTTTGACACCCTGTCGTTTCGCTGGAATCTCTCAAAGCTCGTAGCATCTCGATACCCTGCTGCCTTCCATATATCCGTGCGGGTGATTCTCCGAGTTGCGGCGACCGATACCTCAGAAATGAAATTGTTTATGAGCTCCCGACGTTCGTCTTTTGTTATCACTGGTTTTTTTGTAGTACTAGTTGTCAGTGGTTTGGGCAAATGTGAAACGCCACGAAGGCGTCGGTCCTTGATCTCTTCCAGTGATTCCCGAATCGCCGAGCGCATCGAGTCCTCAGATGTATGGTAAGTGAGGTCTTCGATGTGGCCTATTCTGTCCAAAATGGCGTCAAAGACTCGCCCGCAAAGCTGAATCAGCCATAGTCCCAGGTATGGACTGTCCTCATACCTTTTCGCTTCGACTGAAGCCAATTCAGCCGCATATGAGCACAGTGTATTTAGCAATTTCTTTGGTCGGCGGATCGAGAGAGGCTTTAGCAGGGTAGGCCCTGGAGTCTCCACAGTAGAGTCCAGCCCATCTGGTTCGCTAAACTCAACCAAGTGCCTCCAGTATTTCTCGTGAATCTCTGCCTCTTCCGCTTCAATATCTAGTTCGATTTTGGGAGAGAATTCTGGGTGATACTTTTTGGTCATCGCTCCCTCTGCGACGCCCTAGTCTGCATTATTCATGAACGCGCCGCAGAACGCGGATTTGAGGCGTTTGGAGCCGGATGCTCGTGGCCTTGGAGGTCGGCCGGCCGCCGGAGGCGCATTTCCTCAGTTGCGGACCGGCTGGGGGCGAGAGTCTGGCTGATTCCGTCGACACTGCTGCCTGGGTCCGGCGCGGCGTCCCAGAGAGAAAGGATACGGGGAAAAGAGTTGAGGGGCTATCCGCTCAAGGCGCCCAAGGCCAGGGCGATTTGACGAAAGCTGTTTAGAAAGGGAAACGAGACGGGAAGATGAATCACCACCCGGCGCACCGAAACCACCACCTGAGCGCCCAGTTTCAGCAGCCGTTCGCGCAAGGTCCACACCTGCGCCCGCGCGCATCCGGTCCGCGCCGCCCGCAGCCGCAGTTCCTGCATCAGAACGTAGGCAGCCGCCGTCATCAGTACCCGGAACTGGTTGGCCAGGAACTTCGAGCAGCTCGTGCGGTCGATCTCCAGGCCCTGGTGCAGTTCCTTGAGGCGGTTCTCGATTTCGCCCCGCTGGCCATAGACCTGTTCGTAAATCCAGCGCGGGCTCTGCGGCAGGTTGGTGATCAGGAAGCGGGGGTTGTCTTTGGGCTCCTTGCCCTCGGCTCGCACCCCCTCCGCCTTGAAGATCGCGCGCCGCTCCGCCTGCCAACTCTCGGCGGCATAGCGGCCTTCCCCATAGAGGTGCTCGGTCTGGCCTCTCTCTTCCGAGAATCTCCGCGCCTGCTGCATCGTGGGTTCGGCCCAACGGTTCAGCACCGCATTTTTGGCCATCGCCACCCCATACTCCACGCCCATCGCGTCCAGAAACGTCAGCAGGAGCGGGTCAGCGAATCCGCCGTCCAGTCGCACTCGCAGGCGCGCCTGGGGAAAGGCCCGCCGCAGCTTCTGCAGGATGCGCCAGAGGATGCCGATCGCCCCCACGCTCGCCACGGCATTGCCGGGCCGCAGCACCGCCGTGAACAGGTATTGCTCCTTTTCGTCGTTGAAGCTGACGAATCCCATCACCGGCAAATAGCACCAGGTGTCGTAGTGGCCATGGAAGAAAGTCAATGGCTGAGCCCCGTGGGTGGGATCGTCGGTGGGGTCCAGATCCAGGGTGATGCACCGGGCCCGGCCGTGCAGCCGGCGGCGATGGCGCTCCACGACCCGATCGGCCAGCGCCTCCGCCAGCCGGTAAAGCTGCTTACGGTCGGGGGCATTCTCAAAGCGCGAGAGCGTGGGCTGCGAAGCCAAGTCCGCGCCCTCGACCGGGTCGCGCCCCACCCGCAGCTTGTGCACCGGGTCGGCCGCCAGGCGCGAGGCGTCGTTGGCATCAGCATACCCACAGGCGAGGCCGTAAACGCGCTGGGCCAGCAACTCTTCCACTTCAGGTTCGACCTTGCCCGGCTGCCGCGGATCAACCAGACAGGCGGCCAAGGCTTCGGTCAATCCCAGACGGCGGTCGGCGGCCTTGAGCAGGATCGCGCCACCGTCCGAGCTGCCCTGGCGCTGGTCAAACTGCCCCACCCCCGGCTTCGAGAAAATATCTGGGAACAACAGACACTCTGTTGTGGTATCGTCAGCCAAGCGAAAGCCTCCTTTGGTCATTCAAACAACGTCTCGACAACGTGTTTGTACCATAGGAGGCTTTCCGTGTCTTTAGGAAACGCGAATTATTGGGACTAAATCCTTTCGGCCGAAGCAACTGGCGGGGGCTCCTGTAGTTATCTACCTGTAGTCCTGAAGTTACCCTGTAATAGTTCGGGAAATCGTATGGAAAACTGCGAGACAGCCAGCACAGCGCGCGCTGCGCGGGGAGGAAATCGGGGTCTCGGAGCTACGCCCGAAGAGCCCTCTATTTCCTCGAATTGCTCCTTCATTGCGAGCTTGATGGGGGTGCGGGTGCCAGAATGATGTAGCTGATAGCATATTTCTTTTGAGGCATATTGTGGAGTCGAGATGGGTTGTTGAGTTTGCCGTGTCTTCACTCTTGCCCTTGGCAGAGCCGACGCCATTATAGAGGAGGTCCGATACATGTGAGTGCTGATTGTGTGCCACGTTAGGTTCGAATGCCCAAAGGCGCAAACGGAGGAGGGGAACTCTTGACGGCACCTCCAGCCAGTCAGTGCCTTCCGTAGGCATGTCAGCAGTCCAGCGATCAAATTGCACGGTGTCGCAACGCGTCGCTCCTGCCGACACAATTGCTCCAAATCCACACCAGGAAACTCTAGGTGTGCTTTCGGCACACTCCCTCGGGATGTTCGGCAAGTGAATCTGAAAAGAACTTAGTCGTGCGAGGCGGAAATGCCGCTCTGCGAATTGCGCCGCCGCGCCAAAAGCTCGGAATGTAGGTGGAATTCCCGCCGAGCCTCTTCCGTTCTTCCCAGTGCGAGCAGGGCCTGACCCAAGCCATAGTGCGCACGAATCAACTTTTCATCCAGAGCCAAGGCCTGGCGATATTCGCCCTCGGCTGCTTCCGGCTTGTGTCCCTTCAGATAACATTGTGCAAGCTCGAAGTGGGCTTTGGCCGCGCCGGGATCTCGTGCAATTGCCTGTTTGAGAAACTCCTCGGCCTCCAAGATCCGATCGCGCTGCAGTTCGATCGTCCCCGCGCGCATAAAGGCCCCTGCAAATGACGGGTTAACCGCGATCTCCTCGCGGAACTCTGCCAGCGCCTCCTCATTCCTACCCAAGGTCTCCAGGACCAGTGCCAAATCGTGGTGCGCCATCGGAAGCCGCGGAGCGAGTTCGAGCGCCCTGCGGATTTCCGGAATGGCTTCTACGTTCAGGTTGCGGTTAAGGTACACCCGGCCTAAGAGCAGGTGGCCGAGCGCATCCTGCGGCTTGAGCCGAATATAATCCTTCAGAGGAGGTACCGCATGCGAATACTGGCCCTGGCCCAACTCCAGCATTGCCAGATTGAGATACGATTCGGAATCGTTGGGATCGCATTGCAAGGCGCGAAGCAGTTCAGTGCGCACAGCGTCCAAGCGCCCCACCTTGAATTCCAGTGCGGCGGCAACTTTATGCAAGGCCGCCGAATTCGGATATAGCTTTAAAGCCTCATCGATGGCGTTGCGGGCTCCCTCGACGTCACCTTTATCAGAGAGTTGAGAGGCATTCTCGGCAGCTTTTTCCGCGGCCGTCTGGCAGATCGCCAGTTGGCCGAAGGCCGCGCACGCCAAAAGCCCAACTGCGCACGTCAGCACAGCACGTTGCCACATACGGCCCGTGCTTCCTTTTTCAGGTCGATCGCGAGGCTCTGCCAAGTTTGTCAGCGCTTCTTCCAACGGATCTTCCCTCCAAAACACAATGGCCGGGACGCCTCCGGTGGTTGAACGCCACCTCCCCCCGTCCGCCCCTTCCTCCCCTTGAGCAGGGTGAGTCATTTCCGGAAGGGAACCTGCCGAATAATCCCCTCGCCCTGTTTGATAACCAGAACGCGGTCTATGGGCGGATCCTGGATAACCTGCGTTTCCCCCGCCGGCCATCGCACCTCGACGCGGTCAATCTTGGTCCGGGCGCCCAAGCCGAAGTGGACGCGCAGATCGCTCGAGGAAAGGTAGCTGCCCCCACTGCGGACAGTGTCGTATTGCGTCAGGTTTCCGGATACTACTTTGATCTCAGCGCCAATTCCATCGCGGTTGCTCTTAGTGCCGATCGTCTTTACGAGAACGGAGTGGTTATGATTCTTGCGCGCGTGGCGGAGCAGATCCGGCGCGCCGTTCATGTTGCTCACCATGATTTCCAGGTCACCGTCATTGTCGTAGTCAGCCACTGCCAGCCCGCGGGCGACTTTCTTAATCGACAGGCCAGGCCCCGAGCGCAGCCCTACTTCCTCAAACGTGCCGTCCCCACGGTTGTGGAACAGGAGGTTTCGCTCGGCGTAAGTGATTCCCGTCGCGTAGCGGTCGATTTGCGGGAACGTCTGGCCGTCCGCAAGGAAAATGTCCTTCCACCCGTCGTTGTCGTAGTCGAGGAATTTCACCCCGAAGGTTGTGTAGAGCCAGCCGATATCGCCCAGCCCGGCCGGATAACTGACATCGTTGAAGGTTCCGTCGTGGTTGTTGTGGTAAAGGTTCTTCGTGTCGTCGGAGAAATTACCCTTCAGCAGATCGCCCCAGCCGTCGTTGTCGTAATCGGCGAAGTCGGTGCCCATTCCTGCCTGTTCCTGTCCCTCGCCGCTGTATGCCACGCCCGCTTCCGCAGCCACGTCAGTAAACGTGCCGTCGCCGTTGTTGTGGTAGAGGGAACTCGGTGTGGAGTCGTTCGCCACGTAGATATCCAACCGCCCGTCGCGGTCGTAATCGCCCCACACCACTCCCAACCCGTAATACTTGTTGGAATCGATTCCTGCCCGCTCGGTTACATCGGTAAATGTCCCGTCGCCGTTATTGTGAAACAGGATGTCCCGCCCTCCCTCCAGGCCACGAGGCCCGCAGAACGTCGGGAAGGTGCGATAAGTGCAGTTCGGCGCGCTGCCTGGCTCGCCGAGGCGGTTGATATCGATATCGAGGTAATTCGCTACGTACAAGTCTAGCCTGCCGTCGTTGTCGTAGTCGCCAAACCCGCACCCCGTCCCCCACCCGTGCCCGCGCACTCCTGCCTTTTCTGTCACGTCGGTGAAGGTCCCGTTGCCGTTGTTGTGGTAAAGGACGTTTCCACCGTAGTAGGTTACGTAGAGGTCATCGTACCCGTCGTTGTCATAGTCGCCCACGCACACACCCATGCCCCATCCGGTGTGGTCGAGGCCGGATCTTTTTGAGACATCCGTGAACGTTCCGTTCCCGTTGTTGTGATACAGTGCCGACCGCGGGCTCGTGCCGCTCTTCCACCGGTCGTAGGTTGAACCGTTGACGAGAAAAAGGTCGGGGAAACCGTCATTGTCGTAGTCAATCCAGGCGATGCCGCCGCCGCCTTTGGCTTCGATGATATAGCGCTTCTCCGAACCGCCGCTGGTCAGTGCGAAATGGATTCCCGCCTGCGTTGCTACCTCCACGAATTGGTCGGGCGTCAACGAAGTCTCCGCTCGCGAACGAAGTTTGAGACTGCGGTCGGAGATTCGAGGTTGCACAGTCTCCTGGAGCGGCGGTGCTGCCCGGCTACTGCCCAAAAAACTCAGGTACAGCGCGAATCCTGCCCATCCGGCGGCGACGAGCAAGACGTTCAGCCAGCCGGTCCTGCTCCTCCCATTGCGCCTAAAACCATTCATCAGTATTGACCCAATTCATCTTCCGAGTACGGACAAGCTCTAAGTGGAACAAAGCAACCGATAAGACGGCAGTATACACTCCGAAGCCTCGATTGTAACTGCGATCCTGGGATGCAGGTCCCGGCGAGTCAGCCGGCCTCGAGGCAGGCGATCCGGATGGATTCCTGTGGTCGGCAAAACCGATTTGGTTGTGAATAGCTCGATGAACAGAGCTCAGGAATAAAGACGTCGGCAAGGAACCGTCATTCCGGTTTGGCCAGCAGGCGAAGTGCAAGAGCGGCCGCACCCAAGACACCCGCTTTGTCCCCAAGTCGTGAAAGCACCAGGCGGTTGCGCAGGCCGTCGAATCTGTCCTCGGCAGCGAACCATTTCCGCAGGGGTTGGAGATGAGGCCACATGCCTCGCGATACGCTGCCGCCGAGCACAAGCACATCCGGGAAATAAAGGTGGTGAATCGTGTGGAGGGCCCCTTGCAACGCATCAATCGCTCTCCTCAGGCATTTCGCTGCCAACGGGTCCGAATCGGCAAGGCGGCAGATCTGCTCGCTGTCGGCCGGGGGGCGGAGCTTGGACGGGTAGAACCGCGCCAGGCATTCATTAGCGATTGCCGCGATCGCTGTGCCGCCGGAGAAAGACTCCAAGCATCCTCCGACCCCGCAGTAACAGGGGTTGCCTCCCGAAAACTGCACGGACATGTGCCCGCCCATCGCTCCGTGGTCCGGAGGCGGATAAAGCCTGCCCTCGACGTGCCAGGCCAGGCCCACGCCCGTGCCCAGAGTCAGAACCACCAGCGAGCGCGGCTTGCCCCAGCCTCCATATTGAAATTCTCCCATCGCGTGTGCCCGGGCATCGTTGTCCACCACCACCGGCGCCGCCAGCTTCTTCTCGACCGCGTCGGCGACATCACAGGATTCGAGAAACGGAACGGTGTTACAAGTGGTCAGGACGCGGCGTTGGCGGGCGTCGCACGAACCGGGAACGGCCGCCCCAATGCCGGCCAGATCGTTTCGATATGGACGCGATACTTTAGCCAGAGCGTCGCAGAACCCGGGAAGAGTGAAGCCGGCAGTCTTCAGCTTGACCATCTCGCGGATCTTTCCACTCGCAGCCTCCACGACGCCAATGCGGAAGTGCGTAACACCAAGATCGATTCCGACCAGCAGACGGTGCGCGACCTTTTCGCTCATTCGTCACTCCCTCTTATTGGACCGTCGTGTTTAATCGCACATAGCGACTGCCCAGGCGCTCAATCA
>Ga0224558_1004595_pt1 | contig 10638 bp, 12 predicted proteins | sample 714S32024metaG_FD_180682 | JGI IMG/M metagenome (GOLD analysis project Ga0224558, IMG submission 180682) | Peat soil microbial communities from Stordalen Mire, Sweden - 717 S3 20-24 | ecosystem: Environmental > Terrestrial > Soil > Wetlands > Peat | place: Sweden: Norrbotten County, Stordalen... | reverse complement strand
CTTGATGCCGGCGATCTTGGCGACGGCATACCACTGGTTGGTGGGTTCGAGCGGCCCGGTGAGCAGGTGTTCCTCCTTCATGGGCTGCGGAGCGAGCCGCGGATAGATGCAGGAACTGCCCAGAAACAGCAGCTTGCGCACCCCGGCCTGGTAAGCGCCGTGGATGAGATTATTCTGGATTTGCAGATTCTGGAAGAGGAACTCCGCGGGGTGGCGGTCGTTGGCCAGGATGCCGCCCACTTTGGCCGCCGCGTCAATAACGTATTGGGGCTTCTCCTGCGCGTAGAATCCCCGGACGGCCGCCGCGTCCAGGAGGTCCAGCTCGGCATGGGTGCGGCCGATGAGGCCGGTGAAGCCGCGGCCTTGCAGTTCGCGCCAGATCGCGCTGCCCACCAGGCCCCGGTGACCGGCCACATAAATCCGAGCGTCTCGGCCAATGTCCATGCCCTAAGGCATAGACCAATGCCGGCCAGGAAACAAGCATTGACCGCAAGAGTATTAAGGGCAATCACACGCCATGAAGAAGGTTGTCACCATTGTCTATCAGGGGGAGCTGGAGCATCGGGACTCCGCCGGCAACCACGGCAAGATCGGCCCCGACGACGTGCATTGGATGACGGCGGCTTCCGGGGTGGTCCACGAGGAGAAACACGCGCGCGAGTTCACGCGCCGAGCGGGCACGCTGGAAGTGGTACAGCTCTGGGTGAACCTGCCGGCGGAATTCAAGATGAGCTCGCCCCGCAAAGAGCCGTATGACCGCCAGGCCGCCATCCGGGCCGCCGATAGTCACGCGGGTCACTTTCTTGATGCCCGGATGGCGCAGTTCCGGCGCCTGGCGGAAATCCTCGACCGCCCGCCCATCCTGGTAGCGCCCTATGACGCCGAGTTGTTTGGCCACTGGTGGTACGAAGGCCCGGAATTCCTTGATTTCTTTCTGCGCAAGGCCTGCTGCGACCAGAAGGTCTTCGAGCTGATCACGCCGGCGGAGTTCTTGCGCCAGCACCCGACGCACCAGGTGGCCACGCCTGCTGCCTCAAGCTGGGGCGAGGAAGGCTATTGGCGCGTCTGGCTCAACGAGAAGAATGAGTGGATCTATCCGCACCTCCACGTGGCGCAGGAGCGCATGACGGAACTGACGCGGCGCTTCCCGCAGCCGGACGACTTGCAGGAACGCCTGCTCAAGCAAGCCGCCCGCGAACTGCTCCTGGCGCAAGCCAGCGATTGGCCGTTTATCCTGCGGACGGGCACGAGCCCCGATTACGCGCGCAAGCGGGTGAAGGACCACCTGCTGCGCTTCACCAGAATTCACGAGCAACTCACCACCGCCCAACTCGACCCGGAATGGCTCAAGCAGGTCGAGTGGCAGGACAATATCTTCCCCGACGTGAACTACCGCTATTGGACCTGAGCCCGGCGGCGGCAGGCCAAAGGGGGAAGTTGCTCCGCAAGAGCGCCGTAACCTTTTTGGGCGCGGCAGCGTCACTATAATATGGAGGGCTGTGGTGTAGGGAGTGCGTGAGGCACAGTGGGACTGGGGAGGCGGGGAGGCAGTAGAAACCCCGAAAACCATAGCGAAACCATAGGGAAACCATAGCGAAACCATAGCGAACAATACGCTGCTTGCACCCTGCTTGCGCGCTACCCGCACGCTGGTAATAGGCTGAGTGGTGGCTAGCAGTGCCGGAGCTGGAGGGGTGGGGCACGGTCGGCAGGAGGAAGCGGACGCCAAGGTCCCGGCTTGGGCGATAGGGCACAGCACCGCACTGCAGGCACGGACTTCCCGGATGAACCGGAAGTTCGGCGTGCTGCGGGATAATTCGCGCGGTCTTATCCGCGCGTGGCAGGAAGTGGATGGCCGGGAAAACCGCGGAAAAGGCCCTGGCGCGCCGGTTCAAAGTCCGCGCAGGAACCTTTGCACTTCGGCGTGATTGCCAGCTTTCACAAACAACAGGCAATCGGCGCGGTTTTGAAACACCAATCGGATGTCCAGTCCCACGCGAATTTCAAAAAAGCTTCCCGTCAGCTTGCGGATGCCCAAACCCTGATGACGATGCGGATGGCCGAAATCCCGCTCCAAGTGCTGCAATGCCCGTCCAATTCTGCCGCGCGTCGCTTTGGGATAAGCGCGGACCCGCGCGCGGAACGCCCCGCTTAAATCCAGAGGCTTCAATCAGCCAAGTCCTTTTCCAGATTGCCGGAAAAGCGTTTGACTCTCCCGCGCTTCCGCTCCGCTGAAATTCGCTGTTCCATCCGCTTCTCAAAACGCGCCAGTTCCGCCGGCGTGGCGCCGTATTCGCGCCAGGCGTAGTCGTCGGACGATACCGTCACGGGACGCAAAGCCACAATCTGGTCGCCGGACACAATGCCGATGTCCTCGCCTCGCTTGGCTTTTTCCAGCAATTCGGGAAGGTTGGCGCGGGCTTTGGTAACGGTGAGCGTCGTCATATCGTCTATTTAGAGCCTTTAACGCGGCTTGTCAATTGTTAGAACCACTTCTCTCCAAGGTGTTGACAGGGCAAAGTTCTGGCGGCAGCCTCTTTGCATGGCAGCGACAAGCCAAGTGCAAAAGAATCTCCAGGCGGCGATGCGCGAAGCGTTGCGCATTCAGGACCGTTTTGTCGCTGAACCCCTGTTTGCCAAGACCGGCCGCGGGTATCTCAAAGGCGAGGGCGTCTCCACGTTGAACAAGATCAAGGCGAATCTGCGTCGCAAGACTGCTGCCAAATCCAAATGACGCGGCGTTAGCTCAAGGACCGGCTGTGGGAGACGGTGGCGGCCATCAACACGGGTTTGTGCAAGGAAAAGGACGCTCTCCACAAGCCAACTTCCGACGCGAACTCAGCCAGGCGCTCGACGAGCTTAGATGACGTGTTCGCGGGAGAAGGGTGGACTGCTCCTGTGGGGATGACTCACGGAACAAGTGAAGCCGCGGAAGTGTAGACTAAGAGACTACCTTTGCCTGCGGCATTGGCGGCAAACTAATCCTTCGCGGCCAACTGATCAACGAATGGCGCACTGATTTTTGCCACTTGCAGAAGGTGCTCCGCCACCTCATCGAGGAATTCTTCATTCTCATCACGCATTCGCCACAGCACCTCCGGCTTCCCCCAATCCTCCGCTAGCGGCTGCACGCTTAGCGACTGCACGCTTATCCAGGCCTCCCACCACTTGTAAGCGGTTGCGGATGGGTAGTGTTCTTTGACGGCGGTCAGCAGTTCGGCGCACGGCGAACATTTCTTGATGCGTTCCTTATCCGCCTCACGTGAAAGGCCGAAACACACCTCCTGGCCGCGGTGACCGAAGTACAAGTTGACGTAATATTCTTCCTTCCACGCTGGCTTCCAAAAAACGAATCCGGCCTCCCCGTCCTCGAAAGGGCACCCCCATCGTTCAAACTCCCACCCCTCCTTCAATTCCTTCTTTAGCCGCAAAGCACGTTCAAGTCGGTCGAGGAAGCCCATAACCAATTTCTTTCTGACTTCGGGCCAGGCGTTAAAGACCGCTGCGGCAGTGCGCATTTTGTTCTCGTCTTCGAGAATGTAATCCTGGACGGGGTCACTATTCATTGTCTTGTTTCTCCTGGTTAGCCTCGGACTCACATTTTAAGTGCGACTCGATATAAGCGATGAAGTCGGAGAGGAAATCACGAATCTTTTGCGCCTCACAATCGCGGCGGCAATCTTCCAGCCAAGGGTAAAGATCATCTTGATAACTCCAGCAATGCAGCCTTCCACTCTTTTGATGTTTCTCTAGCTCCGAATCGTTAAGCGACTCAGGCGACCTGCGGTCAGGCGTCAGGTAAATCAAGGTGTTCTGGATGGGCTGGCCCGGTGGGCAGGGGCCCCGACGTTCCAGGTCAACCAAGTAATCACTGACCTGATCCTGTTGCTCCGGCGAATCCACCTTGTTTTCGATAGCCAGCAATACCCCCGCCTTGACGAACACGTCCATCCGGCGATGGTCCTTCCGGGTTCCGCGCATGGGAGCTTCACGTCGCACCGTGGCATCCTTGGTACGAAGTTTCGCGTCTGTGCCAAGGCCGAGCCGCTCAAAAAGCAGCCGCAAAAATAGATCGCCCTGGCCGTGGTTCCCATTCGGATCAAGCAGACCCGCCAGAACATCCGACAGCCTGTTTTCATCGGGCTGGATCAGGTCAAACACGTTGAAGCCGGTCGCCAGTCGCACGTCGAGTTGGCGCTGTAGCGTCTCTGCCAGATGCACCCGATAGTTGACGTCAGCGAAGAACCGTGGCAGTTCCCGCGGATCCTGTACCAGTTCGCGCCGCTCCAGTGGCGGGCGATATGAAGCGTGAGCCAAATCCGTCTTCGCCACTTCTATTCGAGGGCTGATGTCAGCAAAGAAGCGCTCCAGTTCGGACCTGTTCGCAGGCTGGTGCGATGAGCTCATGGGCTGACTGGTCGAATCAAGTTTCACCACTCTTACCGATGCTACCGGGCACGGGGCGGGCGTCAAGCTCGAAGATTCTCATCCCAGCACCAATTCCGTCGTCTCCGCTTGGGGATCGAGCCGGAAAACCTCTTCGCGTTCCGTGTCCAGCAGAAGTTGAATGGCTTCCTTGAGGTTGGCAAGACATTCTTCCTTGGTTTCGCCCTGACCATTCGCGCCGGGAACTTCCAGACACGTCGCCCAAAAGCCGCCTTCAGCCGGTTCGCCCCGGTGAACAATGGCTGTAAACTGTTTCATGCCACTACTTATAATCCATTTTGGCGTGCAACAAAATGGTTTTGTTTCACCTTTGTCACGAACGGCGGAGCCAGCAACCAATGAAGGCTAGCCCCGTCAGGCGCCGCACAGCCGCAGCAGTTCGGCCTCGTCGATGATCTTCACGCCGAGCTTCAGCGCCTTGTCTAGCTTGGAGCCGGCTTCCGCCCCGGTGACGACGTAATCGGTTTTCTTGCTGCCGCTGCCGCTGGCGGGTCAACCCAAGCCCGGCACCTTTCTCACTTGCGAGCACGGGATACGCGGCTTTTTTGCCATGCGCGCTTTTCGCCCGTTTAATCGTACGGGCGTCTTCCACGTCCTCGACCGTCTGGCGGATCGGGCGTAACTCACAGACCGCCGTAGAAGCGTCCAAAGGCGCGCGCGAGCATCAGCGCCATGGCCAGACCGCCCGCGCCGGCGACCAGGATATGACGCCAACGACGGAACTCGAAGTTCCCGACCCGCGCCAGGAGCAGGTACGCGAAGGCGAGGTTGGTCGCGCCCCACAAGACGTTGACCCACGCTGGCGATAGCCCTTGGCCAGGCGGTTTCGCGAACGGGCTCTGAAATGGGTGCCCCGTGACGCCGCTCACGAAATGTGGAAGCGCGTTCGCCAGAAAAGCGCCACCGAAGAAGTAAGCGATGTAATGGTACCAGCGCATTCGTAGTTCCTCCTTGTTTGAATGTTCACCAGCCCTTCGTAGTAAGCCTGATTGCAAAGGCGTCATTGCGCGAGCGTATGATCGGCTTTGGTATTCAGCAAGGAGATTGGGCAGGACTTGGGGTAGAGTTTTCGGGCGGGCGAGAGAAGCTAACCCCATTCGGTGCAACAGCGTGCAAGCCAGCCGTGCAATTTCCCTGAAGCGTCCGAATTGCCGCGAGGTTTTGGAGTGCGGTGCCTGGCGGGGAACGGGGCTGACACCGCTTTGGATGGCCTGGGGAGGGTCGAAGCGAAAGCGGTGTGTGCCCTCACCCCTCACCCACCGCACTCCAAAACGCTGGCGCGCAGGCCGTCACTCGCCGCAAAGGCGCAGCAGCTCCATCTCGTCAATGATCTTCACGCCGAGCTTCTGGGCTTTGTCCAGCTTGGAACCGGCGTCCGTGCCAGCGACGACGTAGTCGGTTTTCTTGCTCACGCTGCCGCCGCACGAGATTGCGGGTTGCCCGGACGTGGGCGGGCGGGTATCTTGGCGGCATGAGCACGGTGGAAAAAATCGAACGTGCCGCTGAGCAACTGGCCCCGGCTGATTTCGACCGGCTGGTGCCCTGGATCAACCGGTGTCACCACGAGCAGTGGACCCGGCAAATGGATCAGGACGCGGCGGCGGGCAAACTGGATTTTCTGTTTGAGGAAGCGGAGACCGAGCGCCAAGCCGGCCAACTCCGGGACTGGCCGCCCGCCAAAGCATGACCTCCAGAGTCCCCCGTCGTCTCTGGAAGCTTTATGATCGGAGGAAAACGATTCAGCGCGCGCTTATCCACAGGTTCACCCCCACTCCACCGGCTTCCACAATTCGACCCCTCCCGCCTTCACCACCGGATTCGGAAGCTGGTTCCCCCGAATCGCGTCTTTGCCAATGTTTGTCCAGGCGCTCGCCTCCCTCTTGAGCCGTTCGGATACGCGGTCCGGCGGAAAGGCAACCAGCACGCGCTTTTTCGGAAACAGCGTCCGCACCTTGACCACTGGGCCGGTCAGATCGCTGTCTGCTGACACCAGCAATGCGGTGTCGAAATTGTCCTGCTGCGCATCCACGAGCAGCTCGATCGCGATGTTTACGTCCGTCATCTTCTCTTCCTGCTTCATCCACTTCGCCCCGCAATTCCGGCACTCCACCAGCTTCGAGAGGTAGTGGCCAAAATACAGGTTTGTCTGCGGCAGCGTCGCCACCGCCTCGAGGTAAAGATTCTGCCGCCTGTCCTGGTCCGGGTCGGTCGGGGACGAACTGACCCGGCTCGTGAAATACTTCACCCCCACCAGATGCTGTTCGGGCTTAAGCAAATGCCCCGCCATTCCATGAATGTTCAGCCAGTAGAACCGCCGCCAACCCTTTGACCGCAGACCGAAATACAGGTTGAAACCGTCCACGTATGCGATTACTCGTTCCATGCGCTATTTGTGCGCCCTGCCACACTTGAAAAAAAGGCTTTTTTATGCTTGGTTATATTAAGGTAAGGTTGTAAAACCTTGCCATCACCCCGCCGGTGATAGCATCACCGGCCCGACGCCCGGCTTTTGCCGGGTGTCTCTTTTTCGGGATACTCCGTTCGCCCGGCCATCCTCGCCCCTCCCCGCTTTCCTACAAAGCGCCCGCGTCAGCCCGGGGTGTCAGGCGGCGCACAGCCGCAGCAGCTCTATTTCGTCAATGATCTTCACGCCGAGCTTCTGCGCCTTGTCCAGCTTGGAACCGGCTTCCGTGCCGGCGACGACGTAATCGGTTTTCTTGCTGACGCTGCCGCTGACCTTGCCGCCTGCGGCCTCGATCTTCGCCGCGGCTTCCTCACGTTTGAGTGTGGGCAGCGTGCCGGTCAGGACGAAGGTCTTGCCGGCCAGCGGACCTGCCTTGGCTTTCGGCTGGTAGAGCGCAGACTTGAAATTCAGCCCCGCCTGCCGCAGTCCCTCGATCAGCTTCTGGTTCCCCTCATCACCGTGCCACTGCACCACACTTTGGGCGATGACCTCACCCACGTCCTCGCACTCGGTCAACTGGTCCACGCTGGCGGCGAATACGTCATGGAGCGTGGCAAACCCGCGTCCCAAGGCCTTGGCCACACCCGCGCCGACATGGAGAATCCCCAGACCGTAGAGCACCCGCCACATGTCGCGTTGTTTGCTCGCTTCGATGCCATCCAGGAAGTTGCGGGCTGACTTCTCTCCCATGCGTTCGAGGGCGGCGACGTCGGACAGCTTTAGTGAATAAAGGTCCGCCACGTCACGCACGAGGCCTGCCTGAACGAGTTGCCGAACGAGGACCTCGCCACCGCCTTCGATGTCCATCGCGCCGCGGGCGCACCAATGTTCGAGGCGCCCGCGGACCTGGGCCGGGCAGTCGGGATTCAGACAGCGCCAGACGACGCCTTCGTCGCCCTCGACGATTCCGGGGGCGCGGGAGACCCTGGAGCCACATTCGGGGCATTGTGCGGGAAAGCGAAAGGCGACTTCCTTACCCGTCCGCCGGGTCAGGACCACATCCACCACGGCGGGGATGACTTCGCCAGCCTTCTCGATCTTCACCGTGTCGCCGATGCGGATGTCCTTTTGGCGGATGTAGTCTTCGTTGTGCAGCGTGGCGCGGCTGATGGTGCTGCCCGCCAGGAACACCGGTTCAAGCTCAGCGACGGGTGTAAGCGCGCCTGTGCGGCCGACCTGGACCGTAATGCCCTGGAGGCGCGTCTCGGCCTGCTCGGCGGCGTACTTATAGGCAATGGACCAGCGCGGCGCTTTGGAGGTAAAGCCGGCGACTTCACGCTGCGCGAAGGAGTTCAATTTAATAACCGCCCCGTCGGTCTCGTAAGCGAACTTGCGCCGCACCTGATCGAGGGCTTCGATGGCGGCGAGCAGTTCATCCGCCGAGCGGCAGTGCCAGGTGCGGTCCGGCGTCTTGAAACCGAGCGATTTCAGCCAGGCCAGCATCTGGTCGTGTTCTTGGGGCTGTTGGGGTGCGCCTTCGACCTGGCCGAGGCCATAGACGACGATATCCAGCGGGCGTTTGGCGACAATGCGCGGGTCGAGTTGCTTGAGCGAGCCGGCGGCCGCATTGCGCGGATTGGCAAACTCCTCTTCGCCGGCGGCTTTGCGCTCAGCGTTGAGTTTCTCGAAGCCGGTCTTAGTAAGGTAAACCTCGCCGCGCACTTCCAGCAAAATAGGACAGGCGTCCCGCCTGTCCCCGCCGGATGCTCCCCCATGGACAGGCGAGACGCTTTTCCCACCATGAAGCCGGGCTGGGATGCTGCGAATGGTCTTCAGATTGGCCGTGATGTCATCGCCGGTCGTGCCGTCCCCGCGAGTCGAGCCGGAGGTGAAAACGCCTTGCTCGTAGCGCAGGTTGATGGCGACGCCATCAATCTTCGGCTCGACAATCCACTCCAGCTTCTCATTGGGCAACAGCCTCTGGACGCGTTTGACGAAATCGCGCACGTCCTCCTGCGAATAGGTGTTGTCCAGGCTGAGCATGGCTTGCAGATGCTGGACCTGCTTGAACTCCTTCAGCGGCTGGCCGCTGACGCGCTGGGTCGGCGAATCGGGCGTGACGAGCTGGGGGAACTGCTGCTCCAGGTCCAGCAGCTCGTGGGAGAGCCGGTCGTATTCGCGGTCGCTGATGGTGGGCTGCGCCAGCACATAATAGGCATGGTCGTGCCGGCTGATTTCCTCGACGAGTTGGGCGTGACGAGCTTTGGCTTCGTTGAAGTTCATCCTCACGAGTAGTAATCCACGTGGAGAAAAATGCACGCAGAAAAGCGGAATATGATAAAAGCGTTATCGACAGGCGTCTGTCTGTTCTGTCATAATCGCGACATTACGACGGTTAGTGTCCTGACCTGAGAAAGAACGAAAATGAAATCTGAGACCACTGCAACTCATCAAGCAACCCCCACCTGCAAGCCCATCCTGTTCGAACCCGCACTGCCGCGCAGCCGCCGGCGGTTTCTGAAGGCGGCAGCTCAAATGAGCGCCTTGCTGGCAGCGCCGCAAATAGTCCGCGGGGCCGTTCTGGGCCGGGACGGCGGCGTCGCCCCCAGCGAACGCATCGTGCTGGGCGGCATCGGCATTGGCAACCGGGGCACTTACGACCTGGGCTGTTTCCTGGAGGAACCTGACGTGCAGTTCGTGGCGATTTGCGACGTGAAGGCCGCGCGCCGCGAGGCCATCAAAAAGAAGGCCGATGCCAAGTACGGCAACCAGGATTGCGCAATGTACCGCGACCTGCACGACCTGCTGGCGCGTAGCGACATCGAGGCCGTGCTCATCGCCACCGGTCCGAACTGGCACGCCACCGCGGCCTGCCTGGCGGCCAATTACGGCAAGGATGTCTATTGCGAGAAGCCTTGCACCAAGAACATCGCGCAAAGCCTCGCGCTGGCCGAGACGTTCCGCCGGACGGGGCGCGTCTTCCAGGCCGGCACGCAGCGGCGCAGCCTGCCCAATTTCGCCTTCGCAATTGACTTGGCCCGCCGCGGCAAGCTCGGCAAGCTCCAAACGCTCTACGCCCACCCGGGCGGTCTGGGAACCTCGATGAGCGGCTGGGCCACGCCCGAAACCGAGCCGGACCGGGAGAAAGTGGACTGGGATTTGTACCTCGGCCCCGCCGCCTGGCGGCCTTACAACAAGGCTTTGCTCGATGGGTTTAACTTCGAGAAGGGCGGCGGCTTGACCGGCGGCGGCTGCCTCGAATGGGGGTCGCATTGCGTGGACCTCTGCCAGTGGGCGAACGATGCTGACAACACGGCCCCCGTCGAGTACGAGCCGAAGGGGAATGAGCTTCACGCCCTCTATGCCAACGGGGTGAAGCTCATCATGCGCAACGATGGTTGGCTCCCGCTAGGTTCCTGCCCCGTCCGGTTTGAAGGCGACACCGGCTGGGTTGAGACGGCCGATGATGGCGACATGGTTGCAAGCACGGACGCTTTGCTCGTCGGCAAGAAGGCCAAGGTGTCCGGCTACCCGGCCAACTTCCACATCCGCGACTTTCTGGACTGCGTCCGGTCGCGCGGCCAGACCCGCGCTAATGCGGACGCGGCCTGCCATGCGCACATTGCTTGTCATGCGGCCAACATTGCCCTCTTCCTGAAGCGCAAGCTTCGGTACGATCCCGTAAAGAACGAGTTCATCGGGGACGAGGAGGCCAACCGGCTTCGCTCCGAAGCGCTCCGCGAGCCCTGGCGTATCTAAGATGCTTGCACCACAAGAACCGATTTAAT
>Ga0224558_1004594_pt1 | contig 10640 bp, 18 predicted proteins | sample 714S32024metaG_FD_180682 | JGI IMG/M metagenome (GOLD analysis project Ga0224558, IMG submission 180682) | Peat soil microbial communities from Stordalen Mire, Sweden - 717 S3 20-24 | ecosystem: Environmental > Terrestrial > Soil > Wetlands > Peat | place: Sweden: Norrbotten County, Stordalen... | reverse complement strand
GGGGGTCAGTGTTCCTGGCCTGGTTGGCCATCGTTGCCGTCCTGGCCATCTTCGCTTCGAGCGTCGAGCATGCCCTCAGCGGCGCCGCTAGGCAGGCCAACGGGTCGCAGTCCGTACAAGTCCGAAACCTGGCTCGGAAAGACTTCGGCGGCCAGGCGAGCTCGGCCGTCGAAGTGGTCATCGCCGCCGATCGTCCGGTCTCGAGCCCGTCGGTCCAGGCCGTAGTGGTCAACGCCGAGAAGATCCTGTCCGCCGACCCGCGGATCGACCGTGTCGAGGCACCCAACCCGGGGTGTCGATCAGCGCTGACGGGAATACCGCGGTCATCCTCGGCGGGACCAACGCCGACCCCAACACCATCGTGCGGACCGCCGATGCCCTCCGGCAGCCATTGCGTGCGCTCAGCGGGAATGGGGTTACGGTGGCCGCCACCGGTGCGTCGGTGCTGTGGTCGGACTTCAACACGGCCAATCGGACTGCCATGCTGCGCTCAGAGATGATCTCGTGGCCGGTGACCCTGATCATCCTGCTGCTGGCGTTCGGATCCCTGGTGGCCGCGGGTCTGCCTTTCTTGTTGACCCTCGTCGGGCTCCTGAGCGGCGCCGGGCTGCTGGATCTGCTCCACATGTGACCCCCATCTCCATCTGGGCCATGGACCTTGCATTGATGTTCGCCCTGGCCCTCGGGATCGACTAGGCGCTCTTCATCGTCGTGCGCTTTAGGGGTGCGGACTTCGGGCGTAATCGTCACGTCCCTGAATCGGTGGGCGAGACCATGGACACGGCGGGCAAGGCGGTGCTGTTCTCGGGTCTCACCGTGGTCATCGCGCTCTCGACGGTCATGCTGGGGCCTGCCCCTGCGTTCCGGTCGATGGCCGCCGGCATCATGCTCTCGGTCTTCTTTGTCCTCCTGGCCACCTTGACCCTCCTCCCTGTCGTCCTGGGCAAGCTGGGCGACAAGGTCAATGCCCTTCCGCTGAAGTGGGTCCGTTCGGATGAGCACCGCTCGGCGCGCTTCGCTCGGTGGGGCGAGCTGCTGTGGCGTCGTCCCCGGCTAATCGGGGGCGTGGCTGTCGCCATTCTCGTACTTCTGGCCGCGCCGGTCATCGGCCTCCGCACGGCAATGCCGTCGATCAAGGTGGTGCCGGCGACTGACTCCGCCCGGGTTGGCTACGACCTGGTGCAGTCGGCGTTCGGCCCCGGTGCCCGCGGCCAATTCCAGATCATCACCACGCCGGCGGACGCCGCAGCTGCAGAGGCCGTCCTTGCTCATGACCCGGGCATTACTGCGGCACTGCCCGCCCAGCGGTCGACCACAGCGGACCTGGTCATGATCGGTGCGGTGCCGAATGTCGATCCTTCGTCACCGGCAATCGGGAGCACCATCGACCGACTTCGAGGCTCGTTGCCCGCGGGTTCACTGGTCGGCGGAGCTGCCGCTGAGAACCACGACCTCCAGGTCGTGCTGGCTGCCAAGACTCCCGAAGTGATCGCCTGGTCCTGCTCCTCGGCTTCCTGGTGTTGCTGGTGGCCCTGCAGGCCCCCCTGATTTCCGCACTCGGAGTGCTCACCGGCCTGCTGGCCACCGGGCGGCCTGGGGTAGCCCGGCTGATCTTCCAGAACGGGTGGCTCCATGGCCCGCTGGGCTTCACGCCCAAGGGATTCCTCGACGCCTGGGGGCCCGTGTTCTTCTTCGCCATGATCTTCGCCATCTCCATGGACTACACGGTGTTCCTACTCTCGAGCGCCAAGGAGTATTACGAGAGATCTCGTGACACCAAGGACGCCATGGTCAAAGGCCTGGCCCACTCCGGGCGGGTGATCTTCGCGGCGGCGGTCATGGTGGTCGTGTTCTTCACCTTCGCCCTGTCCCGGCCGCTCCCGCCCAAGGAGATGGGCATCATCCTCGGTGTGGCTGTCCTGCTCGACGCCCTCCTGGTCCGCCTGCTCCTCCTGTCGGTGCTCCTCCGCCCGACGGGGAGCGCGGCCTGGTGGTCCCCTGCATGGCTACAACAGGTCCTTCCCCCGATGCGGTTCGCCATGTACAGCCCAACCTGGCTGGCCAGCGGCTTGCATTCGACAACGACGACGACAGATTACGATGCCGACCAGCGAGGAGACTGAGAAGTGGCAGGTGCGAAAGAAGTTGTGGACGAACTGCGAGTGCCGACCCGCGAGCCACGCAGGGCTGCGCCCGATGCCTGGGCCGGCTTCTGCCAGATGCACGATGCCGCCACCGCCAACGGCGTTCTCAGCCGACGCATCAAGGAGCTGACGGGTCTGGTGATCGCCGTCGTGAAGCAGTGCGATGGGCGCATCGTGTTCCGTCCCAAAGTGACCGCCCTGCATGGCGCAACGCCCGTGGAGGTGGCCGAAGCGCCTTCGGTCACTCTGCTCATGGAGGGGGGAACCACCACGCTCTACCGACCCCGGCCCTGGCCTGTCTACCGGGAGTTCTCGGCCCCGAAACCAGAGTGATGCAGCAACCGATTCCGGAGGTGCCCCCCGGTCCGCCGGGGGGTGAGCCGCCCCTATCGGAGGCGGAGTTCCGGGACATCTATGCCAGGGTCGCCCGCCTGACGGTCGAGGTGGTGGTCCAGTCCGCCCAAGGCGTCCTGCTGACGCAACGCCAGTCCGGACCATGTGCGGGTCTGTGGCACATCCCAGGAGGCACGGTGCGGTTCGGAGAGTCGCTAGCTGCCGCCGTCAAGCGGGTCGCCGCCACCAAGCTCGGCCTCGAGATCTCGGTGGGGCGGTTCCTGGGCTACATCGAATATCCGAGCCATTATCTCAACGGCTCGGACTCCCCGGTCGGATTGGCCTTCCTGTGTCGCCTCGAAGAGGATCAGCCCGTGCCCGCTGCAGAGTGGCAGCGGTGGTTCACCGCACTACCCGACCGCATGCACAGTGAGCAGCGTGACTTCCTCCGCGAGCACAGGCTGGTGCCTTCGTAGTTCGCACCCGTGCCCGAACGAATCGCTCAGAGGACGATGGCTTGCTCGTCACCAGAATCCGGGATGCGGCATCTCGCGGCCTTTCCGGGTCTGACGGCAGGCAACCCACATCACAGGCGCTTCGTCGGCCAAGCCAGCGGAACACCTCCTCATTCCCCTGCAACTCGAGCCGACGCCAGAGCACGGGGTTTTCACTCGATTGGCTGGCGTGGCATCGAATGGCCTGATACTGGCGGGTCCGGTCAATATCGACGACGAGTTCGATGTCTTCGGGTCGGCGCCCGAAGAAGGTCGTTTCGAATTGATCGTTGAGCTGCGCTGCTACCGCTTCGGGGAGTGCTCAGCCGAGAACAGGGATGCCGACGTCGCTAGCGACTGCCATGGCGATCTCGGTGGCCCGCACGTGATCGGGGTGTCCGGTGATCCCACCCTCGTCGAACACCAGCAGGAGACTCGCACCCCCTAGCCCCACGGCATGACGGACCTCCGCCGACAGCTGGTCGATCGACTGTTCGATGAGTCGACCGCCCGGGTACTCGAGGAGACGGACCGTTTCGACCCCGAGCTCGTCGCCGGCCATGACCAACTCTTTCTCCCGGCCTCGATGCAGATTGCGGCTGGTGATTCTGAGTGTGGACGCCTCGCCGTGGGTGAAGCTCAGTACGGAGGTGCGAGCTCCCTGGTCCGCCCATGGACTCAGCGCCGTTCCCAGTCCGAAACTCTCATCGTCGGAATGGGTGCAGACGGCGAGCACCGACGCCATAGACGGCAGGTGCGCTTCGTGAGGCTTGGGCGTTTCCATATTGCCTCCTCCGAGAGGGGCAACTACTGGGATGAGACCCGGCGTGGTGCGTTACTCGCTGACCGATTCATGAGCTCACGCGTTCCTTCACCCGATCCGTTTCGCCCTGACCAGGGTGTCGATTGCATCCCTCGGGCCTGCATCGGTATCCACAATCCGGACCACCTGATCGGCGCGCTCCACGGTCAAACCGGCCTCAACGGCCTCACCAGAGACATCGGCGACGCTATCGAGGACTTCGGCACTCGAGGGACCACCGAAGCCCCTGGTCAGGTTGTCCTGGTCGTGAGCCACGACCAGGAGCCTGCCTCCAGGCGCCACTGCGGATGCAGCCACCTCGAGAGCAATCGAACGCTCCGGCTGTGGCAACTGCAGATACAGCATGGCCACCAGATCGAAGCCCTCCGGCGGAGGTCTCCACTGCTGCAGGGCGGACTCGACCCAGGTTGCCTCCACGTTCCGTAGTGCAGCGAAACGCTGTGCCTTGGCGAGGCCGACCGGCGAGAAGTCCACCCCCGTCACCTTCCAGCCCTGCTCAGCAAGCCACACTGCGTTGCGACCCTCGCCACAGGCAAGGTCGACCGCCCGACCTGGTGGGAGGCCGAGTACTTCAGAGACGAGGAACTGGTTGGGGGTACTCGTCCATACCAGCTCGTCTCCGGCGTAGCGCTCATCCCACTGGTATCGATCCACGGATCAAGCTCCCGATGAGCCGGTTGCACGGAGCGGCTTATGGAACAGAGGCGCGATCAAGCAGAAGACAAGAGCCCCAGCCGCCAGTGGGACCAGGCCGACGAATGACAATGCAAACCATGCCCCACCAAGTGCCAGCCCAACACCAACCATCACCAGCCCGATGCCCATCCGGGCCCCTCCAGCCATACCACTGCTCATGAAGTTCACCAAGGTCACGCCTACACTCCGTTGCCGAACTATTATACCCCGTGGGGTACCACTGTTCCAACATGGCTCGCTCTCTTCTATTCCCTAGCTGACCGCGATTTGGTGCAAGACGCGTAGCCGCCGTGCAGCCAGCACCTCTCGAGGAGGCCAGTGTCGCGGTGCTGACCAAAGAGGGGACGAAGGACCCTATTCTCACCATGATTCGTGGGCCACGATGGGATCATGACTAAGCGGATCGCGATCCTCGGCGGGGGGACCGGGGGCACCCTCAGCGCCAATCGCCTGCGGCGGCTCTATCCCGGGGCAGATGTCGAGATCGTGGTCGTCGATCAGAATGACGATCACGTCTACCAGCCAGGATTGCTCTTCGTCCCCTTCGGGTTGACACACACCGACGAGATCGTCCGCTCTCGGCGTCGCCAACTCCACAAGGGCATCGAGTTCCACCAGGTTCCGATCGACCGAGTGGATGCGGCCGCGGCCATCGTGCATCTGGGAGACGGCACCGAACTCGGCTACGACGTACTGGTCATCGCAACCGGCTCCATCCTGCTCCAAGATGAGACCGAAGGACTCACCGGACCGGGTTGGACGGAGAAGGTCTTCACCTTCTATGACGTTGCCGGAGCCGCTGCGCTGCATGATGCCCTCAATGCATTCGATGGTGGCCGACTTGTGGTCAATGTGGTCGACATGCCCATCAAGTGTCCGGTTGCCCCTCTCGAGTTCTGCTTCTTGGCCGACTGGTTCTTCCAACAGACCGGCATGCGTGATCGGGTCGACCTGACCTACGTCACCCCACTCGACGGGGCCTTCACTACGCCGGCGGCGTCCCAGAAGCTGGCCGGGCTACTCGAGGAGAAAGGCGTCTCGCTCGTGACCGAGTTCAATACCGGCGAGGTCGACGGGGCCGGCGGGCGGCTGGTCTCCTTTGACGGACGTGAAGTCGAATTCGACCTGGCCGTGGTAGTACCCCTGCACGGCGGTGCCAGTTACGTCGCGCGGTCACCCGGCCTCGGGGACGAGCTGGGCTTCGTGCCGGTCGATCCGCACACGTTGCAGTCGGTCGCCACGTCCAATATTTTCGCCATCGGCGACGCCGCCGGTGTGCCCGCGTCCAAAGCAGGCTCAGTCACCCACTTCGAAGGGGAGGTCCTGGTCGAGAACATCCGGCGCTTTCTGGCCGACGAGCCCCTCGACAGCAGTTTCGACGGGCACACCAACTGCTTCATCGAGACCGGGTTTGGCAAGGCACTGCTCATCGACTTCAACTACGACACCGAGCCACTGCCCGGGCACTTCCCCACCTCGGTGGGCCTTCCGTTGCTCAAAGAGTCACGGCTCAACCACTTGGGCAAGCTGATGTTCCAGCCGCTGTACTGGCACAGCCTCCTGCCGGGCCATGACCTTCCCGGTGTCGGCTCAGCAATGCCTTCACGGGGCAAGGACAAAGAGGGCGTTCGATGACCTTGCCCACCGATCGCACATCCCCTGAACGGAGCTGACCATGCCCAGCGCTACCTATGCCGGCACGACGGTAGTGGTCAACGATGAGGGGTTCTTCGAGGACCCGAGCCAGTGGACCGAAGCCATGGCACCCGAGATCGCCAGGGCACAGGGTATCGACCAGCTCACTGAACCACACTGGCAGGTGATCAAGTTCATGCGGACCGAGTACGCGGAAAAGGGAACCGGACCGACCGTCCGGGTCCTCGGCAAGGCCTCTGGTGTCTCGGTAAAGGAGCTCTACCAGCTGTTTCCGAAGGGCCCAGCCAAGATGGCCGCCAAAATTGCCGGTATTCCCAAGCCACGCGGCTGCATCTAGCCGCTCATCCGGTCTCGGATCACAAAGGAGCGTGCCGTATGAGTGACACGATCGAAAAGGTGTCGATCATCGTCTCGAAAGGGTCCCTCGAGGGTGTCTATCCGGCGCTCATCATGGCCAACGGTGCCCGCGCCGAGGGGATTGAGGCCAACCTGTTCTTCACGTTCTTCGGCCTCGACGTCGTCCATCGGTCCACGATCGATCACATCAAGGTGGCCACCGTGGGCAACCCCGGCCTGCACCTCGCCACGATTGCCGGCGGACTGCCAGGAGTTTCCTCGGTGATGACCCACTATCTCGAGAAGAAGATGGAGAAGCTCGACATTCCGCCCATTCCGGAGTTCGTCGAGATGATCGCTGACACCGGTGCAGGGATCTACGCGTGCAAGGCGTCAACGGATCTGTTCGAGCTCACCAAGGACGAGCTGATCGACCAGGTCATGGACATCATCACCGTCGGCGAGTTCTACGCCATGGCCGCCGGTGGCGAGATCATCTTCACGTAGCCCTCGGTGGCACACGTACTGAGGAGGCCGCGGAGGACCTACTTGACGTCGTCATCTGTCAGCGCTCTTTCGGCGACGAGCCTGCGTGGCCGAGCCCGTGGGGAGAGGGGCAGCCCGGATGGCACGCCGAATGCGCGGCAATGGCCCTTTCCAGCTCCGGCCCAACCGTCGACCTGCACGGTGGTGGGCCGACCTCCAGTTCACCCACCACGCCTATGAAGCCGCGCTCGCTGAAGCCTTCACCGGGGTTGCACCCATCGCACGCTCCTGGATTCACGTCGGCACGGTGATGGTCGAGGGGCAGAAGATGGCCAAGTCCACTGACAACCTTGTCTTCATCCACGACCTGCTCCAGCGCTTGCCTGCGGTTGCTAACCGCTTCCTGATCCTTTCGCGCTCCTGGAGGGTCGACTGGGAGTTCGAGGAGACCTCTCTCGAGGAGGCGACGCGGCAACTCGACCATTTGTGGAAGAGCGCCGCGACCCCCGTCGAGCTTGACAGCGCACACGGCGACATGATCAAGGCCCTCTTCGACAACCTCGATGTACCGGCCTCCCTCGCCATCGCCTGGGAGGCCGGGTGTCGGGTTCTCTCCGAGGTAGTCGACTTCCTGAGTCTGCGCGACACCACCACCTGGTCCTGGTCGGAAGGCTACCGCCCGGGTTGGCGACGCCACTTCTGTATCTTGGCGAAATGGGCTTCTACCGCGAGCACGTCCTTCCCCGGCTGGTGGGTCAAGGCTGCGGGACAAGCGGTCTCCGACGGTGGCGGGCCGAAGTGACGGCTGGGCTGTCGGGACGAGTCCTCGAGACCGGGTTCGGTTCGGGCCTCAACATCGATTGCTACCCACCGAATGTCGACCGAGTCTTTGCCGTCGAGCCCTCGGCGACGGCAATTCGGATTGCGGGGAAGCGCATCAAAGATTGAGCGGTCGCCATCGAGCGCGTCGGATTCGACGGACAGTCGATTCCCCTCCCCGACAACAGCTGCGACGACGCCTTGTGCACTTTCGCTCTGTGCACGATTCCCGACCCCCACGCCGTGCTGGCACAGATACGACGCGTACTTCGATCTGGTGGTCGATTCCACTTCCTCGAACATGGACTTTCTCCCGACCCCGGTGTGGTGGTCTGGCAACGCCGGATCGAACCCTTTCAACTTCGGCACGGCGACGGCTGCCACCTCACCCGGGATCCGGCCTCCCTGGTGCGGCGTGCCGGCTGCGTCGTTGAAGATATGGCACAGCGGTACGGCATGGGCCCAAAGCCCTGGAGCTGGTTCACCCGAGGGTGGCTGTCAGTCCCGACTGAGGGACTTCTGAAAAGGGGCTCTACTGACATATCCGTGGGGGGTCCTGACCACCCCCTGGCGCGAGCAACGCCAGCCCCCGCCTACGTTTTCGGACTGTTCAACGCTTCGAATTCGCAGCAAGGAGGATGGCGTGCTCGGCGCCAACGTATGGTGTCGCGTGCTCGGTGTCGACCGGACGACGGTGATCGAAGAGATCGACTTCGGCAAGGAGTCGGAAACGGTGGTGGTCCATGTGCGGCCCCGGCGTGCCACCAAGCGCCGTTGTGGACGCTGCGGGACCCAGGCCCCGGGCTATGACCAGGGAGAAGGCCGTCGCAACTGGGGGGCACTCGACCTCGGGACGATGCAGTGCTTCCTCCAGGCCGGCTCCCCGAGGGTCGAGTGCTCCAAGCAAGGCCCGAAGCCGGATTTTCTTTGTCACAATCCAGCGGCCCACTAGCGGTGTTGATTTACATTGACTCAGCCGCTGATCAGCCAATCAACTTGTCCAATATCTAGGACATTCCAACTCGGGTACGGTCGGAGCTGCCTCCGCCCGGGCGCCGATGGCCCTTGGAACGGATGCCGCTATCCTCGCGTCGAACTCACAGCACCCCGTCGGCCTGACGTCCCAAGCCAACAGCGTGGGACCGGATACGCGTCCTACGATCTTCTGGAGTCCCCGCAGTCCACGGCCACCGACAGGGCAGCGCACAGCGCCGTCATGGTTGCGGGCTGAGCCCGTCCGATGCGTCTACGGAAACGATCACGGGAGAGAAGCTGGACATTGTCGAGGTTCGCGACTGACGGGTGCCGGATACCGTCGTCGCTCCCGAGCGGCACCTCGGTGGACAGACCTCGGATCGTCGAGGTCACAGGAGCGATGATCACCGAGTGGAGGAGCCGTCCCAAGGGATCGCGGGTGAGGACGATGACCGGACGGGTCTTGTCAAGGTTGGCGAGCCAGACCTCGCCCCGACGCACGATGGCGGTCACGAGAGGTCGTCGGCGTACAGCGCATCCCAGTCGGTGTCGTCGCCGATGCCACCAGTGTCGCCGAACGATGCGAACGCAACCTCGTCCTGCGTCGGTGGTGTGCGTTGGTATGCCGCGATGTCGGCCCGGAGGCGCTCGGCGTGGATGAGCTGGTCCAATGCCACGTCGATGGCCTCCGAGGTGGAACCGACCCCAAGGAGAGCCCGAGCGGCAGCGGCCTTGCCACGGTCCAACGTGATGGTTGCCTTCTCTCTTGCCATACACCTGATACTACCATTTGGTGGTACGAATTGAAAGATAGGACTTCGAGCGCCGGTCCCCCCACCCCCCAGGCTCGCTGCCGGCCTGCTCGCCGTGTGGTGCCATCAACCCTTCGGACTTCTACCCAGAATAAGAGGGGACGAGGCGGACCCCTCCTCATGGGATGTCGTGGGCGCATCCACTGCGTACGCTGTCCGGAATGCCCGAGACGTTCGATCCACCGCACCCCGATGGTGTCGAACCCGGCCCCCCCGACCGGTGGCGACGGCGACGGCGCAGACGCCGTGGCTGCTGAAACCCCGACGGCCAGGGTCCCGGTGACAGGGACCAACGGACGGCCGCCCCTGCACGAGCGCCTCCTCGACGCCGAGGAGCTCGACCAGTTGCAGGTCCTGCGAGGTGCTGTCGAGCCCTCCGCCCCGATCCACGGCACGAAGGAGGGGTTGTCCGACTGGCCGGGGATGAACCAGTCGACGAAGTACTGGGGATCACGGCCCCACGTCTTGACCACGTGGGCGAACTTGACCAGGAGGTCGCCGAGCATCTCCTCCAGCATGGGCAGGCGGTCGAAGCGGTCGGACATGCCGATGCCGCGTTTGTCGAAGTGGATGACGGTGGCGTGGCGGCCGAAGTAGTCGAGAACCCGCCGATAGAGCTCCTACTCCCAGCCCAGTTCGATGTTGGAGATCAGCGGCGGGATCAGGATCACGGGCGGGCCGGATCCGAAGATCTGGTACGCGAGGTTCGTGCCGCCGCTCTTCGTGTACAGGGTCGCCGGGATCTCCATCCGCAGATCCTTGCGCAGAAAGACCGGGGCATGCCGGCCCCGTCGCGTGTGCCGGGGCGCTCAGGCCTGGCTGTGCTCGGCCAGCCAGCCCTTGTAAAAGGCGAGCTGCCCGTCGAGGGTCTGCTGCACTTCGCCCTTGCCGGCCCACTCTGCGATCCTGCCTCCGACGAGGGGGACCTTGACGTTGACGACGATGTCGATCTCGTGCTTGCACTTCTTCCCCGCGGGGGCGAGGCGCATCGTCCCCGAGATGTGGATGGGCGCACCCTTGACCTCCACATCGAACGTGCCGTCCCATGCGCCCTTGGCACCCTTCC
>Ga0224558_1004593_pt1 | contig 10640 bp, 7 predicted proteins | sample 714S32024metaG_FD_180682 | JGI IMG/M metagenome (GOLD analysis project Ga0224558, IMG submission 180682) | Peat soil microbial communities from Stordalen Mire, Sweden - 717 S3 20-24 | ecosystem: Environmental > Terrestrial > Soil > Wetlands > Peat | place: Sweden: Norrbotten County, Stordalen... | reverse complement strand
GAGCCGCTTTTGCTTGGCCCAGGCTCAATCAACGTCGCCCACACGCCCTTTGAAAAGCTGGCGAAGAAGGAGCTGCTGGAAGCTGTTGAGTTGTACATCAAGGTGGCCAGGCATTTGCTTGGCTGAGCCCGCAGCTAAACGCTTCAGACAGTTTTTTGCTTGCCGCTTGAAATCCGTGTGTGCGGAGCAGCCGTCTGAATAGCAAGATCGGCGACCGTCGCTGTGTTGAGCACATCTAGCATGGCCTCCTGCGCCTGCGACCAAATGGGGTGCGCAGGGCAGCTCGATTTTCGGCCGCACGAGGCTCCGGAGACCAGGCAGAGATTCAGAGCGATGGGACCCTCAATGGCCTCCACCACCATGCGGATCGATGCCTTTCGGCCTGGAGGAAGAATCTCAAATCCGCCTGACTGGCCTCGCCGGGAAACGATGAATCCGGCACGGCACAAAGCTTGCAAAACCTTGGAAAGAAAACTCTGCGGAGCCCCCGTGGCGCGGGCCAGCGCGGGCAGCAGCGCGCGCTCATGAGCGGGCAGCGTGGCCAGGTGGATCATCACCCGAACCGCATAGTCGGCAGCCCGCGTCAGTTGCATGGATGAACCGGATTGTGCCATCAAATCGCTTTCTCCAATTTTGATAGTAACTAATCCTAACGCGGCGGACCGCCTTTTGTATGCGGATCAGTTCTCAGCGGGCAACCCTCGCAATGAGCCGTCCGGCCGCAGTGCGCTTTGCCCACGGCAACCATCAGGGCGTGAAACTCGTTGAAGAGGCGCGCCTGGTTCTCAGGTGCGTCGGAGGCAAAAGCCTGACGGGTGAGGGCGGCCAGCGACTCGTAGCCTATGCGATTGCGGCCGGGCGTGGACGGCGAAAGATGATGCCGCTCACTGACACGGCGCAAGTACTCGTCGGCGACAGGAACAGGATGGCCGAGGGCGTAGAGCAGGATGGCGTCGGCGGTCTCTGGACCAACGCCGGGAAGGGTCAGAAGACGGGCGCGCAGGGTGTCTGTGGGCATGGCGGCCAGGGTCGCAAGCGATCCGTCAAACTCCTCGTCCAGCAAGACCACAAACGCCTTCAGCGCGGGCGCCTTGCGGGTGTGAAAGCCGGAGGGTTGGATCAAGCGTTGCAGATCCTCGAGAGAGAGTGCGCGCAAACCATCCACGGTCAGGGCTCCGGCTCCACGCAGGTTGTCGAGCGAGCGCTCCACAGCCTTCCATGCGGTGTTCTGGGTGAGGTAAGCGCCGAGGATCACTTCAAAAGCCGTTTCAGCCGGCCACCAATGCTGGGGACCATACGCCTCGGCAAGCTGGTCGTGCATCCGGCGCAGGCGCTGGGCCACTGTGAGCTGGCGAAGGCCGTGCTGGCAGAGCGTTTCGGCGGTAGTGGGTCCGGTCGAGGTCACGGCTCGTCTCAGGATAAAGGCTAGAGCGCGAAGTTGCGGCTTGCCAAGAGCCGTAATACCTTGCATCGGTGAGCCGGATTGCGCATTTGTGTCCTCTTACCTGGGTCAGGGCAGCGGCATTTGCACGCGCATGGTGGCAATCTCAGCGTAGGTGGCGTCGGCCGCAACACGGCGGTTGGGGTAGAACCGCGGCTGGCCAAAGCGCACTCTGGCGGAGAAGCCGGCAACGCACATCACCTTCATCAGATGAGTCATAAACGGCTCATCGCCATACCAGCACAGCTCACTCTCTGGGGTGCCGTCCGCAATCACGTAGCGAAGCGCTGCGGCCGTCACCGGTGCTCCGGTAACCGCCGCCGGATCGAAGAACCGGGAGTGGAAACGCAGCAGCGAGCTGCCGTCGGTGGTAGTGCCCTCGGGGAAGAACAGGACCGGGACGGGCAAACTGAGCCGCTCGGCGATCATGGCGGAGACCTTCTCGGCGCTGGCTAGGCTGGAGCGGTCGATGAAAAGCGTTCCGCCGACGCGCGCCGCCTTGCCGAAGAAAGGCCAGCCGCCGATCTCCATCTTGGCGACAAAGAAGCAGGGCGTAGCCGCGCCGATGATGAGAATATCCAGGTAGCTGAGGTGATTGGCGACGAGCAGCCCATGGGTGGGCGGAGTCCCATCGACGCGGTAGCCGACGCCCACACCGGCCAGTATCCCGCAGCAGGTCTGCTGGACCCACAGGGCGCGTTTCTCCAAGGTAAGAGGTCCGCGCAGCCGCAAAAACCAGAAACGGAAAATGCTTAGGGCGAGAGCCAATCCCAGCGCCACAGCGCGCCGGATCGCACGCAAGTTCACGTTGTCAGCGGAGCCAGGAAGCGATTGCGCGCCGAGGACGAGAGCAACTTCAGATCGAGCAGCGTAAGGAAATCGATGGTGCCAAATTCCCGGTCCCAGGCCGGCGGGCAGCAGACACGCGCCCCAATGGCCAGGTAGGTCCTCAGCAGCTTGGGAACACTCGCCTGAGTGACGGTCGTGGTCCGTTTCGATGGGTCTTGCTGGCAGGGCGATTGCTGTGCGTGTGCGCCCTCTTGCTCGCTGGGACAAGCGTAATCGGCGGTCGGTGCGGTCTCGAACTCCGGAGAAACCCTGTAGTGCTCAAGCTGGCGATACACCTGCCAGCCCTCAGCCGGGTCTTTCGAAGTCAATGATGAGCAGCCGATCAGGTAACGCAGCCCCATGCAGGAAGCATACTGTGCGATACCCCTCCATAACAAGGTCAGCACTTCTGGAGTTCGATGGTCGCGATCGATGGAGGCGCGGCCCAGCTCCAGTATGTCCGTCCGCAGCGGCTCATAGGGGGCAAATTCGAACTCCTGCTCGGAGTAGTAGCCCAGGTTGCGCGCGGCGGTTGCGCCGGACTGCATCCGATAAGTGCCCACGACACGTCCGGTGAGCTTGTCCTCCACCAGCAGGTGCTCGCAGAAGAGGTCGAATTGGTCGGTATCCAATCCGGTCTGATAGGAGCTTTGCAGCCCCTCGCCCAGTTCGATGTTGAATACCTTGAAGCGGAGCCGGCAAGCGGCCTCGCGGTCTTCGACGTTCTCGGCCAGCCGCAGCCGGTAACCCCCAACCTCCGCATGAATGTGAGGCTCGGCCGGAGCCGAAGGCGGGGACAAAACATAAGAGGAAAATCCAAGTTCCACCAGAGGAGTGGAACCAACGGCCAGCTTCAGCGGAACCTTCTGCCCAAAGTGTGCGATCACGAGAGCAGTATCCACCGGAATCTATGAAAGAACGGTCAAGCTCGCGCGAATACAGCGCAAATATATTTTCCCAGGTTATAACTTGGCAGTAATATAAGAGGCTCTCCTGGCGGGAGAACCCCCTGAGCAACCGCAGTAACTCGGATTGTTAGAAGTCACCTTCACCCGCCGGCGATGGACGGAATCACTAGCACCTCATCACCCTCTTGAAAACTGTATTTTTCATTACCCAGGAAGCGAATATCTTCCTCGTTGACATAAAAATTGATGAAGCGGCGGATCTGCCCATCCTCGCCGCGCAGGTGCTTGCGCAGGGCCGGAAAACGACTCTCGATCTCGGTAATCAGCTCGGTCAGATTGGCCGCGCTGCTGGCTATCTCGCGTGTGTTATTGGTGTGCTTCTGAAAGGCATTCGGCAATAGGACTCTAACGGCCATTGGATTCTCCCGCCAGCACCAAATCCTGACTAAGTTTTGGGCCGCTTTCGTTGTGTTCTTCGACAAAGGCTTCAAAGTCGCCGATCCGGGGACGGATGGCCTGACTCCGGTCATACGCGCCGTTCAGGCAATCGGTTGTCTTCAGGCCGTTGCCGGTGATGCAGGTAACGGTCAGCTCATCGGGTTGAATACGGCCATGGGCATAGAGCCGCGCGGTGACCGCGGTGGTCACGCCGCCGGCCGTCTCGGTAAAGATGCCCTCCGTCTCAGCTAGCTCCTGCATGGCCGAGACGATCTCCACATCCGACACATCCTCGGCCCATCCGCCCGTAGCGAGGATGGAGCGCGCGGCATACAGGCCGTCTGCCGGGTTGCCGATAGCCAGCGACCGCGCGATGGTGTTGGGCCGCTGCGGCTCAATCACGTCTGTCCCGTTTTTAACCGCCTTGGCGATGGGTGAGCATCCCGTGGCCTGCGCGCCGAAAAAGCGTACTGGCTTGTCTTCGACCAGGCCGAGTGCAATCAGCTCGTTAAAACCCTTGCGAATCTTTGTAATCAGCGATCCGCCGGCCATGGGGCAGACAATATTGTCCGGCAGCCGCCAACCCAGTTGCTCTGCAATCTCAAAGCCCATCGTCTTCGAGCCTTCGGCGTAGTAGGGGCGCAGGTTCACATTCACAAAGCCCCAGTTATAGCGGTCAGCAATCTGCGACGAGAGGCGGTTGACATGGTCGTAGCTGCCCTCGACGCGCACCAGCGTAGCGCCATAGACCTGGGTATTGAGAATCTTGGCCGGCTCCAGATCAGCCGGGACGAGGATGAATGTCTTCAGACCCAACCGCGCGGCCTGTGAGGCCACGGCGTTGGCCAGATTGCCGGTGGATGAGCAGCCGACCGTGTCGAAGCCAAAGGCTTGCGCGTTGGCCAGCGCCACGGCCACTACGCGATCCTTGAAGCTGAGCGTGGGCAGGCAGACAGCGTCATTCTTGATGAAGAGATTGCTTGCGCCAATGTGCGCGCCCAGCCGGGGAGCCTTCATCAGCGGGGTCAACCCCACTGGAGTCTGCGGCTCGTAACTGTCGGCCACGGGCAGCAGCGCGCGATAGCGCCACATATTCAGCGGTCCCTGTTGGATGGCTTCGCGGGTAAAGCGGGTGCGGGCGTACTCAAGGTCGAAGACCACCTCGAGCGGAGAAAAACACTCGTCACAGATGGAAAGCGGCTGAATCCCGTAGGACTTGCCACATTCACGACATCGCAAATCATAAGCAATCGTCACAGTTCCCTCGCTATGTGCGAGAGCGACCGTGGATACACGAGCGCGTGACCGGCTCAAAAAGAGCGAACGTGAAGTGACTCGAAAAATCGTACTGAGACGCCTCGGCGAAGAGAGCTGAAGCGACCCCGAATCTCATGTTCCCCGTTACCGGGCGAGAGTTGACACCATATCCTGGTTTGCCCAGGCAGGTTGTCGTGGCGTCACAGGGCTCGTCCCTCAGCCACTCTGCATGAAATCCAGGCTTGCCCTTTGGGGGCAAACTGGAATGTTTAGTTTGTACCACAGGGGGAATCTGAAATCAAGCCGGAAAGCAGCAAACGGCGTCCAGCGGGGCTCCAAAAGCCATTTTCGGCAATCGAAGCGGAAAATAGTTCACAAGGCTGACAAATGGGTTTTCCAATACGGCTGAGAACTGCTGCCGCGTCACTGCGCACTGCACCCAAAAAAGAATGGCAGACACAGGTTCGTGTCTACCATTACAGATTGAGTGGAGATCTCAGGAGTGGAACATTAAAGCAAACTCAAAATTCCTCCCTCGGCAGCCGGAGAACCTGAAACCAGCCTCCTTTGGGCTTGTTGTCAGATTCCCGCTGCGAGCCATCTTTTCGATGGCTCGCAGCCTCGGGCCGGCGCTAAGCCGGAGAGCACGGAATCAGAAAGTAAATCTCGACCCGAACTGGAACTGACGCGGGGTATTGACGGTGCCTGTGATTTGCCCCATCGGAGTTCCATTCTGTGCGGCATTGTCCGTCAGGTCGAGCGTGGACGGCATACCGAACTGCTTCCGGTTGGCGACGTTATAGGAGGAAACGTCGATCCGCAGCTTGCTCCCTTTTCCAAGTGAAAAATTCTTGGAGATCGTGAGATCCAGATCGTCGGCGCCCATGGTGCGAAGATGGTCCAGGTAGGTCGACGAAGTACCAGGAACGTACTGACTGGCTGGGTATGCGAAGCAGGTGTCGTTGAACCACGCCGCTTGCGTATGCGGCGCGCCCTTGCTGGGATCGCAGGTAAGGCTGGTACGTTGCGCAAAGTAGATGTTTGGCGTGCCTGTCGATGGCGTGGCAATTGGAACGCCGGTGCCGAGATAAAGAATGCCGTTCACCGTCCAGCCGCCCAGGATCTCATTCGCCGGCCCGCTCACATTCAGCGCGCGTCCCTTGCCCATCGGCAGATCGTAGGATGCCTGCCCGGTGAACTGATACTTCACATCCTGTGGGCTGATGGCGTGCTCCAGGTTCAGGTTCTTCCAGTCCTGTAAAGAGCCGCCGTGAGTACCGACAAAGTTGAGCGGAGGAGCGCCGTCGTCGGTCATCAGCTTGGCCCAGGTAAAGCTGGCCAGGGTGGTGAAGTGCGAGGTGAGTCGCTTTTGCAGCTTCGTCTGCAGCGAGCTGTACTCGGAGTCGCCTGCTGGATAGCCATTTACAACAACCCCGGCGCCGTTTCCGTTAAAGCCGTAAACGCCATTGCCGAACTGCGGAAACTGCTGCAAGCTTACCCACAGCGGAACAGTGGCATTGCCGTAGTTGTTGTTGGTGGAAGGCTGGATGGCTGCCCACTGATTGCTCACCGTCTGGCAGTTTGGTTCGTTAAAGGCGCACAGTTCGCCCTGATACGTCCCAATCGTCTTCAGGTCCAGCATATTCAGGTCGACGCTGGCGAACGGCAGGAAGAGGCCCCGGCTGCCCACGTAACCTGCACTCAGAACGACGGCGTGCGGGAACTCGTACTCGAAGCCGAAGTTGTAGTTGTAGGTGGTCAGCGTGCGCTGCGAGTGCGGCACCGTGTTCAGTGTGGTGCCCAGGTTGTTCCCCAAGCCGGCGGGATTGCTGATTGTCGGAGTCAACCCGTTCGGGAAGGGATTGCTCAGCGAATATGCGCCCGTGTAGTTGCCGGGGCCGCTGGCAGCGGAGGCACCGCAGGCAGCTGATCCGTTGAATACCGTATTGCTATCGGCGTTGAAGCAGGTCGCATTCCAGCTCGTGCTCGTGGAGTAACCATCGCTGTCCATCCAGGCGGCGCCGACCATATGCGCGCTGGGGCCATAATAGATGCCACCGCCGCCACGAACGACTAGACGTTTCTTGGGTTGCCAAGAGAAGCCCAGGCGTGGACCAATGTCCGTCAGATTGGTGGTGAAGGGCGAGCGGCTGCCACTGTTAGCGAAGACCTCGCCGCCGGTGAAGGCTACGCCGCTGACGGTATCCGTGGCCGTCGGATCAAAGTACTCCAGGCGGTTATGGCGCTCGGTTTTGCCGCCGAAAATGTCCCAGCGTAGCCCCGCGGTGACGGTGACGGTCTTGATGGGATGGTAGGTATCCTCGATGAAGGCCGCGTAATACGGACTGGCCTCGGCAACGGCCAGATCCTGCGAGAAGTTGCCGTGATAGCCGACACTTTCACTCGTCATGCCCATGCCGGTCAGGAAGGATGCAAAGTCGTTGCCGCCTACCGGGGTGGCAGCGGCCGAGGATTGATCCGTGGCCGAAATATCGAAGCCATAAGCGCCCGCGGAGTTGGGCGGCTGGAAGGCATTCAGGAAGCGCTTCATAAACTCGCCGCCAAAGCTAAGCTCATGCTTGCCCCAACTCTTGGTGAGGGTCGCATTGACATCCTGGTTCTCGCTGGCTTCAACAAAATTGTTCCAGTTGGCGGTGCCTCCCACGCTGCTGCCGGAGTTCTCAAAGATAACGAAGGGAAGGGTAAACGCGTGCTCCTGTTCGGCTTTCAGCGCCGAGGGGAAGCCCAGTTGCGTGATGTCGTAACCGGCCTGGGCCGGATTGCCGCTCTGCACCTCATAGTGGCGGGTGAAGGAGTAGCGCAACTGCAGGACCGTGGTGGAATTCAGCGTGAGGTCGTCGGCCAACAGGAAGTTGCGCCCGCTGGTGACGTTCTGGGCATAATTTGGATCCCACATCGGGACGCTGCTGAAGGCCCCTGACGGTGGGTTGGAGGTGTTCACAAGCCCCTGAAGGCGGTGATCGAAGGAGAAGCGACCAAAGATGCGCTGCGACTCGCTCATGGCCCAGTCCATGCGAACATCGAACTTCTGCTCGGTCAGCGGGTCCAACCCCGGATCGAAGCGGTTGTTGTTGTTCTGAGGACTGGTGGTCGGAGAGTTCGGCAGCGGTATCTCGGAGAGAAATTTCAGCGCGATGGGATTTGGGCTTGTGATCTTGTTGCTGGCAAAGGGCTGGCGCGGGCAAGTTGTCCCACCGGAAGATAGCAATATAGTACAGTTGCCGGCGCCGGTAAGGTCGGCGCTCGTCGGGTCGTAGATCGTAAAGCTGTCAGCGGAAAAGTCGCCGGTCCGCTCCGCGGCGGTCGGCACCGTGTAAAGGTTGCTACCATCGTAGGTTTGCTGCTGCGTGGCCTCATAATCCCCAAAGAAGAAGAGCTTCTTGTGCAGGATCGGGCCGCCGATTGCGCCGCCCTCCTGATAGCGGTGGTAGTCCGGCGTCGGGTTGCCGGCCTGCTTATTGAACCATTCATTGGAGGCCAGGGCATCGGGCCGGAAGACGCCGAAGGCGTCTCCATGGAACTTGTCGCCGCCCGACTTGCTCACCAAGCTGATGACGCCGGCGCCGCCGCTCTGATAGGAGGCCGGAGTGTTCTGAGTCTCGACGCGAGTCTCTTCCACGCCATCTTCCGCGATCTCCATGGCGGGAAAGATGTCGGAGACGTCCTGTTCCGCAACGCCCAGCGGGCTGCCGTCGAGCATATAGTAAACTGAGGCTATCAGCGCGCCGTTGATGGTGTACGACGAGACATCGATGCCGGGACGGCCCGAGGTGATGCTTTCGGTGGAAGACACATTGGTGGAAGAGTTGGGTGTGCCATTGGACGGTGTAACGCCGGCGCTCAATTGCACCAGATCAAAGACGTTGCGCGTCAGAAGAGGCACGCGATCGATGGTTTCGGCGCCGATGAGAGCGCCGACAGTGGAGTTGCTGGTCTCCACCAAGGACGTGCTCTCTGTCACCGTCACCACCTCATTCACGCTGCCCACGCGCAACGTGATATTGGCCGTAGTTGTCTGATCGACTGAGACCGCCACCTTGTCCAGAGCGATACTTCCAAAACCCTTCATGCTAGCCGTCACTTCATAGACGCCAGGGTTGAGCGCCACAAAGCTGTAGAGGCCCGCCGAGGTTGTAACGGTGTGCAGCGCAACCCCCGTTGCGTGATTGAGTGCGGTGATCTTGGCGCCTGGAACGATGGCTCCGGTTGGGTCGGAGACCAGGCCGCTGATACTGCCCCTGCCGGCCTGGGCGAGTGCGGCAGTAGCCGCGCAAAGAAAGACAACGCATACAAAGAGGAAGCTGCCCATCGTTGTGGCGCTGGCTTTCCTGTTTTTCATGGAAAATTTCATGGACAGCCTCCAAAGAATCGTTGATATTCAAACGTTTGAATATCCGAGAGAAATGTAAGACATGCTCTCCCTACTGTCAAGCAAAAAATTCGCGCTCCGCAAATTATTTCTTTGCTCTGCTGCATTTCCTGTCCAATATACGCGCCTGTAACAATGGGCCGGATGCAGCCGATTCGGTGTAGCCTCGATAGCGTGGTAGATATCTTGCAATCAACAAGATGCACCCTGCATATCCTTCCGGCAGGCGGGCTCTTGAACCGGGCCCCAGAACCGATGGCGGAGATTCTGTCGTCGTCGCTAAAAATGCTGGAGGCAAAACGCGGACTCCGGCCGCTGTGGCAGAATAACGCTGAGCCGCCGGACCCTGAGCAGTGACAGGGCGGCAGCTACGCAAGGGGGGGAAGTGGTCCAGCGAAAATCCGGACATGTCACGTTGCTCGATGTTGCCCGCGCCTGCGGGTTCTCTGTGTCCACCGTATCGATTGTGCTCAGCGAGGCGCCGCTTTCGCAGAACGTGGCAGCCGCCACGCGCCAGCAGGTCCGGGCCATGGCACAGCAGCTTGGATACCATCCCGACGCCTTCGCCCGTTCCCTGCGCCGCCGCCGCTCGCAGACCATCGGTGTATTGGCCTACGATCTTTCTGACCCGTACTGCATCCCCATCGTGCGCGGGATTCAGGCGGGTTTGCAGCCGGCCAACTATCTTCCCCTCGTGATGGACGCGCAGACCCAACGCGGGCTCTTCGACAACTACCTGCAGATGATCCTGGAGCGGCGAGCCGAGGGTGTGATCGTGATCGCAAGTTGGGTATTCGACGAAACCAACTTGCTGAGCGACATCGAAAAGAACAATGTACCGATCGTGATCGTGAGCCGCGATTTAACCAAGCGTGGGGTCAGTTCCCTGCTGGTGGACAACGAAGCGGGAGGCATATTGGCGATGTGCCACCTGGTCGAACTGGGCCATCGCCGGATCGCGGTCATCCGCGGCCCGGAAGAACTTTTCGACAGCGCGCCGCGCTGGGCCGGGGTGCAGCAGGCCGCTGCCAAGGCCGGCATCAAGTTGGATAAAGAACTGGTGCTTCAACTGCCCAGTCTCGTAGACCCAGCCTCGGGATTTGAGGGAGGGCTGGACTGCGCGCGGCGAATGTTGGCCTCGGGTAAACCCTTCACGGCAGTCCTCGCCTTCGACGATCTGACCGCCCTGGGCGTGGTGCGTGGTCTCACCGAAGCCGGTCTGCGTGTACCGGAGGATTGTTCGGTGCTGGGCTTTGACGATGTGCTGCCAGCCGCTGTCGCGACTCCCGGCATCACCACCATCCGCCAGCCGCTGAAGGAGATGGGACTGCTGGCGGCCGAATGGATGCTCGAGGCATTGGAGGAACGGGAGCACGGA
>Ga0224558_1004591_pt1 | contig 10645 bp, 12 predicted proteins | sample 714S32024metaG_FD_180682 | JGI IMG/M metagenome (GOLD analysis project Ga0224558, IMG submission 180682) | Peat soil microbial communities from Stordalen Mire, Sweden - 717 S3 20-24 | ecosystem: Environmental > Terrestrial > Soil > Wetlands > Peat | place: Sweden: Norrbotten County, Stordalen... | reverse complement strand
TCTTATTTTCCTTTAAGGTATCCAGCGGTGGTAAAGAATAGAATCTAAGAAGATGTTGCAATCAATTCGGAAAGGAGGTGGCTTGCGTGTCAAAAGGAAGGACCATATTGTTGCTGGTGTTGGCGGTAGTGATTACAGCGGCAATAGCAGCAGGTGTTGCCGGATGTGCCAATAAATCGAGCACGGCTCCCCCGGCCAGCGCTCCCTCGGTCAGCACTCCATCGGTCAGCACTCCATCGACCACAGGCACAGGTGGCGGTCAGGGGCGTTTCAACCCCCAGCAGATGCAGGCTAATGTCAAGAATGCCGTGGCGGGACTGGTCAGCAACGGTACCATAACGCAGTCCCAGTCAGATGCAGTGGTTCAGGCCTATGCCCAGGCTTCTGCCAACCGGCAGCCAGGATCGGGACAGTATAATTCCGGTCAGCCAGGTTCCGGCCAGCCAGGTTCCGGCCAGCCAGGTTCCGGCCAGAGGCAGAACCGCATTCTGGCACCACTGGTGTCCAACGGCACCTTGACCCAGACCCAGGCAAATGTTGTTAGTCAGGCGATTAGACAGGCGATGCCCCATCGCAGCCAGATACCGGGTGGACAGGTGACCACACAGACGACCACACAATAATTGCCGGCAGCAGCCTTGAGCCCCGGCCAAGTTAACACAGATAAATGCTAATCCTCCTCATTTTTTAGAAGACCGGCGCTTGTGGTACAAGCTCCGGTCTTTTTTTCGGTGCGTCCGGCGAGGCAGGAGGTATCGGCGCCAGCGCCGGGCCTCGGGCTGTCATGGAAGAAGATATGGATGCATGATTTTCCGCCCGCTGGCAAAGATATAACGGAAAAGCCTCGAAGAATGGTTGTATGAGCGCGGCGAGTCGCCGGATAAAAAAAACAAACGGAGGGATCATGCATGCATCACCTTACCAGCAAGGAGTTATTGTATCTCGAGGACATGAGCAGCCTGTTCGAATCGATCGCCAAAAACTGCGACTACGCAGCGAGCAGCGCTGTCGATCCCCGGCTCAAATCCTATTGCCAGTCCCTGGGCAATGAGCACAAGCAGTGGCTATCCGCTACCACTTCCATTGTCACCAATAAGAGCACTTTACAATAAGGGGGAAAGCAGAGATGGCAAACCAACCACAGGAGAAAGAATGGGCGGGAACGCTTCTCTATCTGCAGAAACTTGAGATCGAGATGCTCGGCCACGCAGCGGTCGAGGCTTCGTGCGACCAGGTCAAGAATCATGCGACCGGCTTGTTGAACAAGAGCCTGCAGAACCAGCACAACCTATTCAACATCATGAACCAGAAGGGCTGGTACAAGGTGGATTCGGCCCCGCAAGAGCTATACAACAGCGCCCAGCAAAAGCTCACCACCATGCAGACCCAGATGCAGTAGTTGGCGGTATCAGGCCAAAAAGTCGTAAGACGCCGGATTGACGACTGACGACCGGGATGGAGGATGCAGCGGCAGGCCGCCTTGCATCCTTTCTTGTTTGTAGAGCTAATTTTTCTGTAGCTGAACGGGAACATATCGGTATGCAAGGAGCAGGCGTGCAGGGAAGAGACGGGGCCATCAGGATAACGGCGCCATATACCAGGTTGTCTTTGAAGGTAAATTCCTGTGGATAAAGGTATGCGGATTGGAAAGCCGCCTGGCAGATAGATTTGGTGAGGTTTTTGAAACAGGTGACACGAAGATGCCTGAATGATAGAATTATCCTGTAAGCCTGCAAGCGGTCACTGGCAACCCGCTCTAACAAAACAGAAGGGGTTTTGACATGCGCAAGGAGTTCTCCCCGGTCTTCCTCATTCTGGCCTGCCTATTCGTGATGTTCCTGATGCTCTCCAACATCATTGCCGGGAAGTTGATCCAGGTTTTCGGGCTGGTGCTGCCGGCGGCAGTGATCCTGTTTCCGCTTACCTACCTCTTTGGCGATGTGCTGACGGAGGTTTACGGCTTCCGGAAGTCGCGCCTGGTAATCTGGGTGGGGTTTGCCTGCAACGCCCTGATGGCCGTGATCTTCCTGGCGGTGATCGCCCTCCCCTATCCCCCTTTCTGGCAGAACCAGAACGCCTATGCCACGGTGCTCGGCATGACCCCCAGGCTCGTGGCGGCCTCGCTGTTGGCCTACTGGGCCGGAGAATTTTCCAATTCTGCCGTCCTGTCGCTGATGAAGAAGCTCACCGGCGGGCGGTGGTTATGGACGCGTACTATTGGCTCGACAGTAATCGGTCAGGGAGTGGACACCCTGATCTTCATCACGGGGTCCTTCTACGGTCTGGTGCCGGGCGGGGTGCTGGTCCAGATGATAGTGGCGCAGTACGTCTGGAAGGTGGCCTACGAGACCGCGGCCACCCCGCTCACCTACCTGATCGTGGGTTGGCTGAAGCGGGTGGAGCAGGTTGACACCTTTGACTGGGGCGTGAGATACAACCCATTCCGTCTGGAGGTGTAGCAAAATGCCGGAGTTTGAAGCCCTTGGCCAGCAGGTCAGGGAGCCCAGGCGGCGCCTGGAGACCTTTTCCAAGCCTGCCGGAGTGACCAGGGTGGCCATGGAGAGCGACGAGTTCACCAGCCTGTGCCCGGTCACAGGCCAGCCGGACTGGGGCACCGTGATCATTGAGTATGCCCCGCACCAACTGTGCATCGAGAGCAAGAGCCTCAAGCTGTACCTGTGGAGCTTCTGCGAGGAGGGGATCTTCTGCGAGGCCCTGGCCGACCGGATCGCCGCCGATGTGTTCGCTGCCTGCCAGCCTGGCTGGTGCCGGGTGACCGTAGCCCAAAAACCCCGCGGCGGCATCAAGATCACCTCGGTGGCTGAGAAGAGCGCTCAGACCGGGTCTTAGCCCGGAAGCGAAGGAAGTGGGGGTACATTAAGGCGATGCTATGCTGCCATACTAGAGATGCGACTAAGGATGAGCGGTGCATTACTCTGCTCGGGTGGTAGTGGATGGAGAGAGAATTAAGGCCCCGGGAGATCAAGCCGATGCTGGCCAAGCCGGGCGAGTTGCCGGACAACGACAGCGACTACGGCTTCGAGATGAAGTGGGACGGGATCAGGGCGATCCTCTATATTGAACAGGGGCGGGTGCGCCTGGCCAGCCGCAACCTGTTCGATATCACCGCGCAGTACCCTGAGGTGCTGCCCCTGGCCGAAGAGGCCGGTGCTGGCCAGTTGATCCTGGACGGGGAGATCGTCACCCTCGGGGATGACGGGGGGCCTTCTTTCGGCAGGCTCCAAAACCGTATGGGAGTGGCCTCGGAGGCGGCAGTCAGGCGGTTGATGGCGACGACCCCGGTCACCTTTATGATCTTTGACGTGCTCTACCGGGACGGCGCCTCCCTGATGGACGATCCCTACACCAGACGACGGGAGGTGCTGGCGGACCTAAGGCTCTCGGGCAAGTCCTGGCAGACCCCGGACTATGTGGCCGGCAACGGCCGCGCCGTGCAGGCGATCAGCCGCCGGCTGGGATTGGAGGGAGTGCTGGCCAAGCGCCTGGACAGTCCCTACCAGCCCGGCAAGCGCAGCGGGGCCTGGGTAAAGATCAAGAACCAACAGCGCCAGGAACTGGTGATCGGCGGTTGGCTTCAGGGCAGGGGGGCCAGATCCGGAAAGATCGGGGCGCTGCTGGTCGGTTATTACAGGAGTCGGGAGGCCGGAGGCCTGGATGCGGAGGGAGATGAGCGGCTGCCCGCACAAGGTTGCAGTGAGCATATTGCGGAAGGTTTACATAACTCTGACAGCGCAGATAAAATCAGCTTCTTAAACACTGCAGAACAGGAATCAGGGGATGCCATGTCCGAACCGCGGCTGGTGTATGCCGGAAAGGTGGGGACCGGCTTCACCGACCTGGCCCTGGACTGGCTGAGGGATGCGCTGCAGCCGTTGCGCCGGGCAACGAGCCCCTTCCAGGGCCCGGCAGTGGGGGGCGCCGTCTTCGTGGAGCCGCTCCTGGTCTGCGAGGTGGAGTTCACCCAGTGGACGATCCATGGCACCCTGCGCCACCCGTCTTTTAAGGGGTTGCGGACGGATAAGAATCCCCGGGAGGTCGTCCGGGAAGTGATGAGTAATCAGTGGTGAGCGCAAGTTCAAAAAGGGATACCTACTAATCAAGATGGTGATTTTGGCTGGATTCTTTGAGAGCTGGGAAGCAAGATAATTATGTAAACTTGGATCTTAAAAGGGGAGGCGGTTTGCATGCCGCGGCACATCTGGAGCGGGGCGATCAGCCTGGGGCTGGTGAACGTCCCGGTCAAGCTGTACAATTCGGTCAAGGTCCGGACGATCCGTTATCACATGCTGCGCAAGTCGGACGCCTGCCGCATCCGCTTGAAAAACGTCTGTGCCTCCGACGGGGTGGAGGTGCCGGCCGGGGAGATCGTCAGGGGCTACGAGATCTCCCCGGGGCGCCACGTGGTGATCACGGAGGAAGAGATGGCGGACATCTACCCGGAAAACACCAGGAAGATCGAAATCGAGGACTTTGTCAAAATGGAACAGATTGACCCGGTCTACTTTGAAAAGTCCTACTACCTGGTGCCCGGCGAGGGGGCGGCCAAGGCCTACTCCCTGCTGCTGCTGGCCATGCAGAAAACCGGCAAGGCGGCTGTGGCCAGGTTCGTGCTTCACGGCAGGCAGAAACTGTCGGTGATCCGCCCGGCGGGCAGAGCCCTCAGCCTGTCCACCGTGTACTTTGCCGACGAGGTGATGACCCTGGAGCAGTTTCAGGACCTGCCGCCGCTTGATGCCAACCCGGTACCGCGTGAATTGCAGATGGCCGAGCAACTGATTGAAAGCCTCTCGGTGGATTTTGACCCGCTCAAGTATCACGATGACTTTAGGGAGCGGATCATGGACCTGATCAGGCGCAAGTCCGAGGGCGAGGCGGTGGTGACTCAGCCAGCGGCGCAGGAAGCGAAGGTGATCGACCTGATGTCTGCCCTGGAGGCCAGCTTGGCGGCAGTCAAGAAAAAGGCTCCGTCCGGGAAGGGGTCGAAGCAGGCTCGTGCCAGATAGGACTGCCAGCGCCGCCACCATCGAAATTGCCGGCAAGAAGCTGCAATTGTCCAATCTGAACAAGGTCTATTATCCGGCCACCGGTTTTACCAAGGCCCGGGTGATCGACTACTACATCCGCATCGCACCGGCTATCCTGCCCCATCTTGTAGATCGTCCGGTGACCCTGAAGCGTTACCCCGAGGGCGTGGATGGCGGCTACTTCTACCAGAAGAGATGCTCTAGTAACAAAACTTCAATGATACCAAGGTCGGGCGGGTATTTAAGGCTTAAAATTGGTAACAAAGACAGTCCAGAACTGTCCTGAGCATTTCCGGCTAAATCAAGGGTTCTAGCCTGGTCTCGTGACGAATTTTGTGACCGATGTGACCAAATATGTGACTAAAAGCTTGATCCTTGGCGGAGCTGCTTTCGGAGCGGACTCGACCGCAGTATTTTGAGGAGTCGGCCAGGAAGTTGCGGGCGGCATTCTGCTGCTCTAATCCCCAGCACGTCCTGATTTCTGGCCCGCCCGGGATGGGCAAGACGGCGGCTGTTGTCCTGGTGCTGGATAAGACCAAGTAAAATCAGTTATCAGCTTTTGGCGCCAATGCTAAGCGGTGCAACTCCTGTTTTTCCTCTTGATATGAGTACCATAGGTTCAAATCCTACAGCGCCCACCATTTTATTTCCTGAAAGGCTTGCAAGACAAGACTTACAGCCTTTAATACCAAATATCCGGGCCGATACTTAAATCCCTAGGAACCCGTAAAATTCCGCAAAGCACCAAAAGAACTTGGACAAAAACTTGGACATAAATAAAAAAGCAAGAACATATCAGTCCTATGAGCCTACTACTTTGTTTTAAGTCGGTTCTTATCTATAAGGTTGTGCTGGACATTATGGGGTGAAACCCCGGTAGAGGTTCAAATCTTTTCACCTCGACCATTCTTTACGGAACCGTTGGGGCGCTAGGGATGTAATGATCAATACAATTTCTATTATGGATTAATATAAATATCTTTAATCTTAGTAGCTTCTTTACCTTCCGTTATTGGATAAAGTAAATTTTTAAGTTCTATTGGCACTCCATAAATAAAATTATTTATAGCTATATAAATATCTTCTAATAAATTGGAGAAAAAATAAGCAAATGCTAAACCAGCGTAATTATCAGTCATTTTATAAACACTGTATCGCGGTTGTTCATTACAACCAATTAGATTGAGCCTATCCCCCCAAAGTTTAATAAAGTAGTTACCTCCAAGACAGATATTATTTACTGAATATTTTAAGGAATTATCGATCTCTCTTAAATAGTTTACGCATGCTAATCTATCATAGTATAATTCGATGTTTGAATTGCCATTATATGCAAACATACCATTAAAAACAAATTTAGGCCTGCGGACTGTGTCTCTTATAATCCTTTCGTTTTCGCATGCTTTGTTAATGTAATCGGTGATTTGGCTTGGTGCTATGTTTGTTTTAACTTCAATAAATCCGAGCGCGCTTTCACCACAAGCAACAACAAAATCGCCCGACGAAAATAAAAGAGGATACGTGCTATCATATATTATTATGTCTATTTGCTTTGTAATTAGATTTCCACTTCTAACAAAACCTGTACCGACGCTAATATTGGTAGGCAATATTCTCTTAATATAGTTTATTAAAATTATCTCTTTATAGCGACCTTCTTCCCCCCAATTTGCATCATCAATAAGATTGCGTACTCTGCTTTCATATGCTTTAAACTCTGATGCAATTGATTTTTGATATTCCAAATAGTTAGGCATAAATTTCTCCTTTCTATTTTCGAGCCTATGACTATTAATATACTTTATATATGAAAAATATACAATAAGAAGAAACGAAGGTTAAATATTCTATAATTGGCTAAGCCTAATAGTTAAAGATACAAAGAATTCCTATAACCGAATATAAAATACATTTCTTTTAACAACTTAGCAGAAAACCTGTTACGCACCCCACGCGCCTTGAATAGAGGCTAGCTGAACCAGAGAAGGGATCTACGCACCTTTGATGTGGAGACTTGCAGACCTGATAGGGACATTCACGCACCCTGACAGAGCCTTGTAGACTTTGAGGTGGATTACGATGGTCGATAAAGCACGAAAAAAGATCAAAAAATATTTTATTTTTTGATCTCTATCGAAAGGATTATAAAAATTTTAGACGAAAGTTTTATTAGAGTGAGAACTGGATAGTGTTTGCGCGCCCCTTAACCTGGGGAATCCCTCTGCGCTGTGCTAGCAACGCAGAGGGCTTTTATTTCGGCGATTAAACTGTTCTTGCAGCCTGGACGTTACCTTTGGCGTTCAACGCGCTTGTCTCTGTTATAGCTTTACTCTGCTAGCGATAACCAGAGCCAGAATCAGCGCAAGACCGATTATTGTGCTTGTGGCTATTCGTTTCTCACCCCTTTGCCTTTATGCCACCAGGCAAAGTAAGCCTATCCAGTTCTCAATTAATACATTCAATATCAACCCCCTGAAAATCCTGTTTTTAGAAAGTTCTTTATAACTGTTTTTTTGTTAGCCGAGTACTCATGTAAAACGATGTGACAAATATAACGACCCTCGACATGACTGTTCCGCCGAGTGCTCTTTTGTGGACAAATATGTCCTCGCGAAAGAAAAAAGCCCTAATGCAGTATTATTGATTCTGCCAATTATGAAAAAATGTCCCTGGACCGGCAAGAGGGTCGAGTATTATTGAACGCTAGGACACTGCCTTCGTCTCCATAGCATCACCGTAGGTATCCTGGTTTACTTTTCCATGGCCTCTCTACTGCGAATGGAGGAAGTCGGTTTCACCATGAAAATACTAAAGCAGCGTCTTAGATTAATGCATTCCTTCTAGGGGATGCTTGAGAGACAAGGGGTTTGAGGATCGATACAAATATATTTCCGTTGGCTGTCAACATCAATAAGAATCCCTGAAAATCCCGAAGACGGTCTCTCTTATCCATCATAACGGTATTACTCTCTCTTTATTCCTGTAAAGCTAATATAAGAGTGTAAATGTAATCCATAACAATTATTTGTACTTTTCGCCAGCATCATTTCCATTACCTTGTTTATAAGACTGTCTACCTTCTCGCTCTGCGCTATCGTCCGGGGATCACTCAAGCCGTATTTTAAGGCTATTTCAACGAGGATGAGCCTTTCTTTTTCGCAACGGAGGAGTTCGTTAGAAATGCGGTTACTCATTTGAGTTGCTGTACTTTTCCGGTTCATTCAGAAGTTCTGTAATGGTTATGCCCAGGGCAGCAACAAGTTTGACTGCTTCGTCAACATCAGGCAAGGTTTTTTCATTCTCCCAGTCAGAAATTGTTGTCTGAGGCTTACTTATCATCTGTCCCAACTCTTGTTGTGACAGATTTAGCTTTTTGCGAAAGCAACGTATATTTACACCAACCACCTCTTCTACCTCCGTTGATTCCCTCGTTAACGATGTGGCGTTAAAAAAAGTCTAGTATAAAATCCTCTCCCTGTCAACGATGTATCGTTAATAATTTCTTTAAGTTTTTGGTACACTTTTTATAACGATATTCCGTTAAGACCGGGGTGTAAAATGTATATTTCTGAAGCGGTTGTAAAACGAATTGAATCTCTCTGTAAAGAAAGAGGAATAAGCATCAATAAGCTGGCTACGCTTTCAGGATTAACTCAATCTACTATTGATAGTATTGTGAAAGGTAAAAGCCGTAATCCAAGACTTGCAACACTTAGAAAAATCTGTATTGGTTTGAATGTGTCTATGTCAGAGTTTTTTGATGATCCAACTACTGAAAATGCAGATTATGATTGATCTTTATATAGCGTGGCTTGTCTGCCTCAATAAGCCTTGGGGTAACTGGATTATAAAAATTTCTAGCGGTAGCTTACGAAGGGGAGTAACCTGTTTTTAAAAAAATTCAAGCATACCAAGGCCGGGCGGGTTTTAGAATTAAATGTTTGGCAAAAGATATGTTTTAAACAGTCCGAATGAATCCAGTATCAAGGGTTCTAGCCTAGTCTTGTTACCCATCATGTGACCGAAAAAATGCTTTGTTACCGATTTTGTTACCTAAAATTATGACCTGAAGACTGTGCGCCAGGTGGATTTGAACCATTCTGGCTATCGCCGATGTGACCAATCCGGTCGCAGCGGACATCAGAATAGCGAGAAAACAAAACTACCGCGGATCGCGGTAGTTTTGATATATGGATATCCGAGATTTATTGTGTATGACTTTTTAGTTAATTAATCTATAAATCGAGTTATGTTGTTGATCCAAGCTTTTCAACTGGAAAAATAATATTAGGACATTACCAATAATAATCGATCTGATTTTTATAATAGATCTTTGAACAGAAAAAGCCTTCAGACTCACCTTATTTTGGCGAACTAAAGGCAATTGGTTGCATACCATTGGCGGCACGCCAAAGTTTGGCGCTTTAGCCGCACGGTTTATTTTCTCCATGACTGATACTGTAGCTTATTTTACTTCCATGTGTCTCACCCTTGGGGAGCTTATAGCCGGCCCGGTTCCTATTCCACCAGGGTGATCCAAAAATTGATCGGACCGGCAACCAGCACCTTGCCGTCCCGATCCCGTATGTTGCTCAGGGTGACCTCACCTGTCCGCGGAGCCGAGGGATCGATCCGGAATTCAAAATAAAAGGTACTGCCGCTGGCGGGGCCATTGAATTCAAGGCGCCAACTGTCCGGCTTGACTGCAAACTGCATCGGGTTCTCAAGAGACAGGAGCTTATCTCCGGCGCTTACAAAGACGTTGATACTGTTGTTTCCGTAACTGAAATTGACAGTAGCGCCCGGCAATCCCGGCAATGCAGATATTTGCGGTCCGCTTTCTGGGCCTAGTTTGATGCTGATGCCAGGTTGAGTGCTTTGCCCGCCAGCAGCACCGGTGCCGGGTACCTGTCCCGGCACGCTCGTGTTCGTTTGTGTCTGCAACATCGGCGCTGAGTTCTCGGTCGTTTGGCCTGTTGTAGTCTGTTGCGACAGCGTCGTTGTTGGGTTGGCAACCGTCGTTCCCGAATTAGCTTGTGGCGCTGGTGTGGGCAGATTGTCCTTTTTGCCACTGCTACAGCCGGACATGACCACAAGCAAACAACCGATAACAAGTAAAATAATCTTTTTTCTCATTGATTACCCACCTTTCGGAAACCATGATTTTCATTACCCAAAAGACGCCTAATTTCAACCGACATATTGATAAAGGCATAGCTAATATGGTGCTCATCTCTGAATCTGGCGGGGATTACCAGATCAGGGATCTCGGCGTTGACATGTACACACTTATCCAGATGATGGAAGATGGTTCGTTCTTCTCTGATCAACAATAAATCTCGGATAGCCTGATATATAAACTACAATATGAAGTTGCCAGTTCAGGAAATGAAGCCGGGAAATCATCAAGCAAAGCGCTTGGCAGCTAATCACCAAGCGCTTTGATTTATCGCCGGTCGAACCACCTGTCCGGCCAGGGAAAGTGAACGCTAGATGAATAATGGTTTAAGAAACTTTAACGTACTTAGCTTTTGCAGAAGGTTCGGGAAGCGGCAGCCCATCTTCGATCAAACCCTTGAGGTGCATCCGCAAAGCTTCTT
>Ga0224558_1004590_pt1 | contig 10646 bp, 7 predicted proteins | sample 714S32024metaG_FD_180682 | JGI IMG/M metagenome (GOLD analysis project Ga0224558, IMG submission 180682) | Peat soil microbial communities from Stordalen Mire, Sweden - 717 S3 20-24 | ecosystem: Environmental > Terrestrial > Soil > Wetlands > Peat | place: Sweden: Norrbotten County, Stordalen... | reverse complement strand
CGCTTTCTCCATAGCCTTTGCGGAAAAGAGCCGTCCATGGATGCATAATGGTTTTTGGACAGGCGACGAAATCGTGCGCCGCCGAACCACATGCCGGAGAAGAACCGCCCAAAAGTCGCCCCCCCCTCCCCCCCCCTCTTTTATTTTTCACAATCCTGGTTTTTTTGCAGATAATTTCATTGGTACAGAAAGAATCATGGAAAAGATCGATCTAAAAAAGCAGTGGAAGCAACTCTACCAGCCGAAGGCCGGAGTGGTGGTGGTTGTGGACGTTCCTCCGCTCAACTACCTGATGGTGGACGGCGAGGGCGACCCGAACACTTCCCAAAGTTTTCAGGATGCGATTGAAGCGCTCTACTCTCTTTCGTATACGCTCAAATTCACGCTCAAGAATGGTCCCCGCGCCATCGACTATGGCGTCATGCCGTTGGAGGGTCTGTGGTGGGCCGACGATCCGCGCGCTTTTTATGAGGTCGACAAGTCCGCATGGAAGTGGACGGTGATGATCGCGCAGCCGGAGTTCATCAATCAGGCGGAGGTGGACGCGGCCTTCGAGCAAGTGCGGAAGAAGAAGGATCTCATAGCGCTCGACCGGGTGCGCTTCGAGAAGCTTGAGGAAGGCGTATCCGCTCAGGTCTTGCATGTGGGGCCGTTTTCAGATGAAGGGCCCCTCGTTCAGCGGATGCACGACTTTATTCATGCTGTCGGAAAACAGTTGCGCGGCCGACATCACGAGATTTACCTGAGCGATATGAGACGGACAGCGCCGGAGAAACTGAAAACGATCCTGCGCCAGCCGATGGCGTAGAAATTGGGCTTTCCCATCCTTGCGGCGTTTTTGTCCTTCGCCGCAAGGATGGAAGCCAACAGAAGTTGGCTTCGGAGCTAGCAGCTAGCGGCTAGTACGGTGACCGCGTGATTTGGTAATTGCATGAATGTAGCGCCGGCCTCCCGGCCGGCTGTAGCGCGGGCGTCCTCGCCCGCGCTTGTCCATGGCTAATTACCAATTCATGCAGTCGTGACACTAGCAGCTAGAAGCGGCCTTTCGTTACTCCTCGGAAGCTTCTTCCCGCACTTTGGAGTGCGCGAGCAGCTTCACCGGATAGTAGGCGTTGCGGGTGTACTGCTTCGCCATGCGGCCGGTGTTGAAGTAGGAGCCGTTGTGGGCCAGCGTGGTCCGCATCAAATGGGCCCACTTCTCGGGCGCATCCCGGAAGAGCGGAACCACGGCGGTTTCCAGCTTCTGATAGAGCGAGTTGGCCTCGGCGGCATCGTCGGCGCCGTCTTCGATGGCCCAGCCGGTGAAACCTTCGATGCAGCCTTCGATCCACCACCCGTCCAGAATCGACAGGCTGGGAACGCCATTCAGCGCCGCCTTCATGCCGCTGGTGCCGGAGGCTTCGTAGGGCCGCTTGGGCGTATTCACCCATACATCCACGCCTGCAGTGAGCATCGCGCCCAGACGCCAGTCGTAGTTTTCCAGATAAACGATGCGCAGCACGACGCTGGACAGCTCGGCGGCCTTCGCCACGACCTGCTGAATCAGTGCCTTGCCGGGATCGTCCTGCGGATGCGCCTTGCCGGCATAGAGAATCTGCAATCCGCCGGCAGCAGTGGCAATATCGGCCAGCCGCTTGGGATCGGTGAACAGCAGGGTGGCGCGCTTGTAAGTGGCTGCGCGGCGGGCAAAACCCAGCGTGAGCACCTTGGGATTGAGCACCAGACCGGTGCGTTCGGCCACTTCGGCCAGCAGCACGCCCTTGGCTTCCCTGTGGGCCGCCAGAATTTCCTTCTCGGGCAGATCAATGGCATTGCGCAGGAAGAGATTGTCACGCCGCCATTCGGGAATGTGCTTGTCCAGCATTTGCTGGAATGGCTTGGAGAGCCAGGTGGTCGCATGAACGCCGTTGGTGATGGAGTTGATTTTGAACTCCGGAAACATAGCGCGGGAAACCTTCGCGTGCTGCATCGCCACGCCGTTGGCATAACGCGAGAAGCGCAGCGCCAGCAATGTCATGTTCAGCATTCCATCGCGGAAGCAGCCCAGCTTTTCCAGGCGCGACGTCCGGTCGCCGCCCAGAATGCGAATTGTCTGTTCGGTGCTGAAGCGGTCGTGGCCGGCTGGAACCGGGGTGTGCGTGGTGAAAACGCACTTCCTGCGCACTTGGTCCATGTCGGCTTCCGTCGCCGCGCCCAGCGGTCCGCCGCCCAACTGCCTTTCCAGCAGGCCCAGAGTCAGCAGCGCTGCATGGCCTTCGTTCATGTGGTACACATTGATGCGGAAGCCCAGCGCGTGCGCCATGCGCACCCCGCCCATGCCCAGCACGATTTCCTGCTGCAGCCGGTAGTTGCTGTCGCCGCCATACAGGTGATCGGTCAGGCCGCGGTCCCAGCCGGAGTTCTCGTCCAGATCTGTGTCCAGCAGGTAGATCGGCACCACGTGTCCATGGCAGCCGATCAGGTCATAACGCCAACAGCGCACCGTCACAATGCGGCCTTCCACTGAAACCGTAACCCGCGCCTTTTCTTCGGTGCAGAAATCCTCTGGATTCCACGGTTGGGGCGCCTCTGTCTGCTTGCCGGAGGCGTCCAGATGCTGCTGGAAGAAGCCCTTGCGGTGTGCCAGCGTGAAAGCCACCAGGGGAACGCCCAGGTCGGCCATGGAGCGCAGCGTGTCCCCGGCAAGAATGCCCAGGCCGCCGGAGTAGGTCGGCATGTCGGGGTTGATCGCGATTTCCATCGAGAAATAAGCTACCAGGCCAGAACCGGGAAAAAGTTCGTAAGAAAGCGGCTGGGATGATGTCGGTTGCATGTTTTTATGTCTCCATCGCGCTTCCTGCCTGAGAAGCAAGGCGCTGAAAAAAGATTGTGCGACCGGCCGGACGTGGTCAATCGCACACTATTGCTATCGTAGACGTCTACTAGATTCTAGCAAGGAAAGCTTCTAGTCCTGCGTGTTATCTGTTTGGGGGCGAGCAGAATGGGAATCAAGCGCGGCTGGTGAACAATCTTCATACCATAAAGGTAAGATGGCGACCGATCTCGTTTCGGGGGAGAGGCTCGGTCGCCAAGTTGTTGGTTTCAAATAAACCAGCCGTCAGAACGTCCTACGACAGGCGGTGAGCGCCGGCCGAGGCGTGGCAGATGTGAATCTGCGGTTCAATGCCGAATTTGGCGGCGTAGCGCTTGCCCAGTTCCGCGGCAAAAGCCGGGGCCTGACTCTGCTCCACCAGATTGATGGTGCAGCCGCCAAAACCGCCGCCCGTCAGGCGTGCGCCGATCAAGCCCTGCAAATCCTGCGCCAGTTCAACCATCGCGTCGGCCTCCGCGCAACTGCCCTCGAAGTCCTTGCTGTAGCTCCAGTGCGCCTCGGCCATCAGGCGGCCCACCTCGGCCAGATCGCCCTTTTCCAAGGCTTTTTCGGCGGCCACTGTGCGCAGGTTCTCGCTAATCACGTGACGGGCGCGCATGAGCGACTTGGGGGCCATTTCGCTGCCCCATTTTTCCAGGTCCTCCAGCGTCGCATCGCGCAGAAAGGGAACATGGCCGCGGTGGCTGTTGATGACGGCGCAGGCAGCCTCGGACTCGCGGCGGCGGGTGGGATAATCGCCCCCGGCAATCGAGTGCTTGACCATGGTATTGGCGATCACCAGCGCTACATTGGCGGGAATGGGAGCCAGCTTGAAGCTCAAATCGCGGCAATCCAGCAGCAGGGCGTGGTTCTCTTGCCCGTTGGCGGAGATGAACTGATCCATGATGCCGCAATTTGCGCCCACAAACTCGTTTTCGACCCGTTGACAGAGTCGCGCCAGCACGGGCCCCGGATAGCTGACCCCGATCAGCGAGGTGATGGCCAGCATGGTGACGACCTCCAGGGCGGCAGAACTGGAAAGGCCGGAACCCAGTGGAACGTCGCCCCACAGGCTCAGGCTAAAGCCGGGAATCTTGTTGCCTTCGCCGGTCAGAATCGCAACCACTCCCATCGGGTAGTCGCTCCAGTGCTGGTTGGCCTTGGCGGGCAGTGCCGCTGCCTCAAAGGTTTTCTCTTCCTTGTAATTTTCGGAGTAGAGGACGATCTTGCCGTCGGAGCGCGGCGAGATGCCGGCTAGGGTGGCAAAGTCAATGGCCGCGGGCATGACAAAGCCCTCGGCGTAATCGGTATGCTCGCCGATCAGATTTACGCGGCCAGGCGCTACAAAAACGGCCGGTTCGGCCTGGAAGCGGGTCACATGCAAGGAACGTAGAACAGCAGGATCATGCATTTCGGTCTCACCCTCTCGATGGATTCAAACTCAATACTCATGTGGCAGGAGCAGAACAGGCCTGGAAGCGGCGCAGACAGCCGAATGACAACGTTTTCTTTTTGCGGCCTCGATTTCGCTCGTCTCTGCCAATTGCCCTACTCTACCACGACTTCCGCGCAGGCTGCCGTGAGCCTTTCCCAGATTCTGTTCATCCATGCCTCATGCTCGGGTTTCATCAACACCGAGCGCAGACAAGTCACCAGTCCGGAACTGCTTGTCTCACATTGCTCCGGTCCAAACCAGCACTGCGGCAGCTTGACAAGCGCCAAGTGTAAATCCCGCGCGGCGCAAGCGTCAAAAACGCCGCGCGCCCGCTGGGAGGCTTCTTCCGGAGTCTTTCCCTTCACCTTCCAAACCACGATGTCCAGTTCGGGCGTTCCGGCTGCAAGCGTTTGGAACGTAGGATGTTGCCGCAGACGCTGGTCGAGTTCGACGGCCGCCGCCCGGCTGTGCATCAGCCCTCGAGCGAATTCGCCACCCGGCTTGAGCGGCAAAAGCCGCTCGGTGGCCCATAAAGCCACGGCCGCCGCTCCGGCTCGCGAGCACTCCAGGCTGATTTCGCCCAGGTGCAATTGTTTTGAAGTGAAGTAGGTGTACGGCGAGTCGTGCTTGTAGAAACGCCCCACAGCAGGATCGTGAAACAGAATGCAGCCGCAGCCGAAGGGCTGCAGTCCGTGCTTGTGCGGATCGATCGAGATTGAGTCAGCTTGGTCTGCCGCCAGGTAGGCCCTTCGCGCCGGTTCGTTCAGAGCTTCGGGAATTAGCCGGAAGTAGCCGCCGTAGGCCGCATCCACATGCACGCGGATGCCGTATTTCTTACGGAGCGCCAGCACTTCGTCCAGCGGGTCCACGGCTCCGATAGCTGTCGAGCCCAGCGTGACCACTACCGTGCCCACATCACCCTTGCGTAGTTCGGCTTCCAAGGCTTCCATATCCATGCGCCCGTAGTGGTCGGAGGCGACAGCCGTAAAGTTCAGCTTCAGCACGCCGGAGATGCGGCTGTGGGTGTAGTGCGCCTGGTCCGAGCCGATGATTCGCTTGTCTGGCGCCAGTTGTCCGGCCACCCACAGCGCCTCCAGATTTGCGAAGGTGCCGCCGGAGGTCAGGTGACCCAAATACTCGCTCCAGTTGAAGATGCCGGCAATGCTCCGAACGGCTTCGATCTCCATCTCCGAGCCGGCACGGCTGCCGTCCCGCGCGTGGTTGTTCGGATTGATCGCCATGGCCAGCGCATAGGCCGCCCGTGCCACCGGATGCGGCGGCTTCATCATCTGTCCGGCATACAGCGGGTGAAAATAGGGGTAGTTGTCGCCCATCCGGAGCGCCACATCCTCCAGAACCTTCTCCATCGCTACCGGATCGTCCGCGGATTCATAGGGCGGCAGGGCGGAAAATTGCTCTTCAAGCAGATTTGTGGCGCGAGACAACAGACTGGGGACAGTATCCTTGGGCATGGCATCCTTTCACCGCATTGCAGGCGGAAGTTCCATTATAAGGACAACCGCATCAACGGCTTCCGAAGATGAAAAATCATAAAAGTGGACAAAAAGAGACAATATCCGTGCTGATGTTTGCGGAGGATGTTACACTGGATAAAGCGTTAGATCCGAAGCGGGCGTGAGCAGCACTCGCCCAACCAAGCAAGATTCTGCCAGTGGTCGCTCCGATTCATCAAGCGCAATTCAATTCAGGAAATTCGATCAAAATGGAACAAGGTACTGTGAAGTGGTTTAATGACGCGAAGGGGTTCGGCTTTATTTCGCGCCAGAACGGTGAAGATGTTTTTGTGCACTACTCTGCAATCAACTCAAGCGGTTTCAAGAGTTTGCAGGAAGGTCAAGCGGTGCAGTTCAACGTGGTGAAGGGGCCCAAGGGCTGGCAGGCTGCGGACGTGCAGCCTCTCTAAACCCAAAGTCCGGATTCCGGCAGAATCTAGCAAACACAAACGAGGGCTGGGAGCAATCCCAGCCCTCGTTTGTGTTTGCCGGCGGTCCGAACGGCTCTATGGCTTCGACTTGCTGAAGTCGGGAAGCTTCGGGGTGAATTTGCGAATGACGAATTCCTGAAAGAGATTTACAACAGCGCCTTCGGCAATGCCGATGCCCGCATTCTCGAAAGTCAGCGACACGCCATTGCGATCGGCTGCCGGGTAGTAGAGATTCGAGATGCCTCCCGCCGCCAAGCCAGCGCTTATACCGGAATAGTTCGGCTGCCAGCGTCCGTTGTCGCCCTTGCAGACAACCGTTCTTGAGATGGCATAGAAAAAGCGAGACCGCGTGCTGCCTGTCCCTTTATAGAAGTAGCGCGGGTCCTGTTTCAGCAGCGACGGCAGGATGGCGCCGCCAATCATCGTGCCGATGAAGTCGTCTGCGTAACTGGCCGCGTAGCGCTTGGCGTAGCCCTGCGCGCCTTGTCCGTACCCCTTGTAGTCATTGTCGGCTTGTTCGATGCCCGCGAAGACGCCGGCTGCCAGAAGCGTGATGGGGTCGATGGAAGATCTCCAGGCAAGATTGAATTTCTGCTTGGAGGTGAGGGGCGGCACGTCGGGCGCGTAGCTGACATAGAAGTTTGGAATGAAGCCCAGCACGCGCTGTTCTTCTTCTTCCTTGAACTGCTCCAGGCCGATCTCGTCCTGCGACGCCGACACCCGCACTTCGCTTTGCGCAGTGGTCACAAGCAAGCGGATCGGCGGTGCTTCGTAGCTTTCGCCTGGGCGCAGAACGCCGGTGATGACATCTGTTACGAATCCTCCCGAGGAGACGGCGAGTTTGAACCCGCCAGCAGGGACATTATTGAAAACGAAGCGGCCGTCGCTGCCGGAGACTGCTGATTGAGTGGCGGATGTGGCTGGGCCAGATTGTGTGAGGTTGACGCGAGCGCCTTCGCAGACGGTTTCGTCCCGATCGACCACGACGCCGTGAATGCTGCCCGGCAAACTCCGCCCGGGCAGGGATGCCTGAGCCTCGGGCGCGCTGGGCAAAGCGGCATCGGAGGCCGCAATCGGCGCGGAAAACGAGGCATGCTGGGCCCACCCATGCGCTGTAAATCCAAAGAGCGCCAGAAAAACGGCGAACACCACTCGGCCACGCAGCTTACTCAACCTGTTGCCTGGAATTGCTTGTTTACCGGTCAGTCCAGCCCCCAATTTCCGCACCCAGGAGTCTACCTGCTTTGAGGATAATCGGCGCGGTTTACCTTTGATCAATTAGACGTGAAGATGGAAGTATGGCCAATCTCAATCTTGTAAAGATATCTTGTAAGGCTAAAATCTCTCATTATCATACAATTCACATACGCTATCATAAAGAAACTTCTCCTGAATGTCGATAGGAAGAAACGAGGAACTGTGCTCTCATCTGCCCACATAAGAATTGTGTGTCTTGGGACCATACTCGCGTTCCTCGTTCCATTGGATCTGATGGGGCAGCGATACACGTTTCGGCAGTACGGAACGGATGAAGGGTTGACCAATCTCTCGGTTAACTGTCTGCTTCAGGACCGTGCGGGCTATATCTGGGTCGGGACCGACAATGGGCTGTTCCGATACGACGGAGACGGTTTTCAGGCGTTCAGGCACGCGGAGGGTCTGCCGAACACAGAAATTCGCAACCTTGCCGAATCTCCGGATGGAGTCCTTTGGGTGGCGATGGAGAGCGGAGTCGCGCGTCGCTCCGGAACCCGGTTCGTACCGGTGAACACTGGGGAGAAGGAACAGTATCCGACGGTCGCATTCGATCGCCTGGGTCGCGTGTACGTGAAGGACGCTTCCAGAATCGTCCGCGGAATTCCGAATGGAGGCGGTTCTTATCAGTTCAGCACCTTGGTGCATGGTGCAACGGACAGCTTTACTGTCAGTGGCGAGGATGTCTGGTACGGCAAGAATGGAGCTCTCTGGCATTTTTCAGGAGAGAAGGCCGAGCGAATCGGCACATTTGCGGCCTTGCCCCTTCATCAGAGTTATCCGATCACTCAGGACGCTCACGGCAATCTGTGGTTGCGCAGCATGTCCAAGTTGTATGAGCTTCCCAAGGGGAAGACTCAGCTTGTGGATCGTTCCGAGGGGATTCCTTCCACTTCTAGCTGTAATCTCTATGCCGATCGCTGGGGACGGGTTTATGTGTCGAACGATACGGGAGTGGTCGTTCTGGATGGAGACGCTCGACCCTACCTGAATGGCGAGCATGGATTGCCATCGTACAGTGTGGGGCCGGTTCTGTTGGATCGCAAGGGGGCACTCTGGATCGGGCTATCGGGTGGCGGCCTGGTGCGCCGCCTGGGCCATGGCGAATGGCTTTCGTGGAAGAAGGAAGACGGGCTGTTGCACAATGGCGTCTGGTCGATCCTGCATGATCGTACTGGGAAGTTATGGGTTGGCACCAGCGGTGGTTTGAGCATCCTGGATGCCAATGGCCGGTTGGTGCATTCATGGACAGACCGCAACGGGCTGGCCGGAAGTCATGTCCAAGCAATCGTGGAGGGGACGGCGGGAGACATCTATGCCGGAACGATCCCTGGAGGAATCAGCCGTTTCAGCAAGGACGGCATGTTGCTGCAGACCTACCGCTTTACGTCCGGCGCGTCGGTGCATGTGATTTCGATGGCCATCGACAGGCAGGGGCGGCTATGGGCTGTGGGCTACGGAGGTTGCTTCAGGAGCCGTGCGCCGCTATCGGCCTCTGGAACTTTGACCTTCGAACAAATGAAGGTCCCCGGCCTTGATGCGCAGGCGTCTTTCCACGCGGCGCTGGCCGGCCAGAACGGGGTGATGTGGATCAGCTCATCGGCGGGCTTGGCTCGCTTCGACAACGGCCAATGGAGAGTTTTTACCCGCGCCGATGGGCTCAAGTCCGATGATGTGGATGCAACCGCTGTGGGACTCGGCGCGCTCTGGGTTACCTATCGGGATGCTCTGGGGATCAGTTGCATCAAGTTTGCTGGCGAACGCGTAAAAACAGTAACTCACCTTACGCGACAGGACGGACTTTCCTCCGATCTGGTCTACGCTCTCGCCTTTGACCAGAAGGGTCGTCTGTGGGCCTCGACGGACCATGGCGTAAGCGAGATGGAGAGCGGGCGTTGGTGCCGCTACGGTACCGAAGACGGATTGATATGGGACGACGGCGATGATCTTGCCCTGCATGTCGACCGGGAAGACAACGTATGGATAGGAACTTCCGGCGGACTTTCACGTTACAGTGCACTGAGCAATCCGATTCCCGATTCTCCTCCCCAGGCCGTAATTACCTCTATCAAGGGAGGCGGGCAAGAATTTCAGGTTGAGGAGCACCCGGTATTGCACCACGCGCAAAGTTCGATTTTGATACGATTCAGCAGCTTGGATTATGCGGCGGAAACGAATATGCGGTTTCGATACCGCTTGCGCGGTTATGAGAACACCTGGAATGAGACAAGCGAAAGAGATGTTCATTACGCCAGTCTTCCTGCGGGTAGCTATGTCTTCGAGGTTTTGGCCGCGGGACCAAGCGGCGCATGGAGCCCGGTTCCCGCGCAGTTCTCTTTCACCGTCAAGCCTCCCTGGTGGTTATCGTGGTGGTTTATAGCATCTTGTCTTGGAGCGGCTTTGCTCTTGGCGCGCACGCTTTGGAATTTTCGTGAGCGGGGATTGCTGGCGCAGAAGTCGCTTCTGGAGCGGCAGGTCGCGGACCGGACGGCGGAGTTGATCGAGAGCCATCGTCATCTGAAAGAGATTGCCTACCACGACATGCTAACCTCCTTGCCCAATCGGCGCATGTTCACTGAGCAATTGCGCATGAGATTGTCTCTGGCTCATCGCCATGGCGAGTCCTTCGGACTGATCTTGGTCGATCTTGACCACTTCAAACAAGTCAACGACCTTTTCGGCCATGATGCTGGGGATGCCGTTCTGGCCGAAACTGCAGCGCGGTTGCGCGCGGCAATAAGAGAATCCGATTGCGCGGCGCGCTTGGGCGGCGATGAATTTGGCATCCTGCTGGTTTCCGCTCAAGACAAGGATGGAATTGAAGCCGTGTGCAAACGGCTCATTGAGAGCATCGCCGCCGGAATGTTTTTTAAGGGCGCAAAACTGGAGATTGGGTGCAGTGTCGGTGTGGCGGTGTTTCCTGATAGCAGCGACACGGAGGAAGGCCTTTATAAAGCGGCAGATCTAGCTCTCTACGACGCCAAGCGAAAAGGTCCAAACGTCTTTTGCTGGCATCAGGCAATTGCGAATGCCTGAATAGCATAGGTACACGGTTCTCGCAGGAGGATGTCCCGCGCATAGTTAAAAGTTAAGCGGCGGTTCAGCCTGATTCCGTAGAATCGGGTTGCCAAACCATGAAGGGAGAACCGCCGTGAAGACAA
>Ga0224558_1004588_pt1 | contig 10648 bp, 10 predicted proteins | sample 714S32024metaG_FD_180682 | JGI IMG/M metagenome (GOLD analysis project Ga0224558, IMG submission 180682) | Peat soil microbial communities from Stordalen Mire, Sweden - 717 S3 20-24 | ecosystem: Environmental > Terrestrial > Soil > Wetlands > Peat | place: Sweden: Norrbotten County, Stordalen... | reverse complement strand
AGCCACCCGCCGCGGCGCATCTCTGCAGGTCACAAGGCGACAGTGGCCAGCCTCGCACTCTTTGAAGTCTTTGCTCGCCAACTATTGAGGAGGCAGTTATGGAAATCCTAAGGGCGAAAGGTTTTCGCGATGTAGCGGTCCTGCTGCGCGACCTTGCCGATGAAATCGAGCGCCGAGCGCTCGCCTTTGAAGGTCACTCGGTTCGTCTCGCTGACTCGGTTGAAGCCGTCGTGGACCTGACGGAGGGCGGGACAGCGGACGTATCCTTGATAGAGGTCCGCCTTGAACATTCAACACCAGGCCTCTGGAATCTCATGGAACTGCACCAGGCCCTCGCTCATCCCGGCGATTGACGGGATGCCTGGGTGTGCGCCCGCTCCCCGCCCGATCTGCCAAACTGCGCTGCCCGGTGACCTTTGGCCCTACTCCGCTCGCCGTCATGCCCTCACGATCAGATTGAGGGGAAATCGACCGATCTGCTCAAGGAGTGCATGATGACGGTACGGCTGGCCATAAACGGGTTCGGACGCACGGGGCGATCGTTCCTGCGTGCCGCACTGGGGCCTACGCACGACTTCGAAGTCGTCGCCATTAACGATCTTGGTTCCCCTGCGGCACTCGCCCGACTCTTGGCCCGGGACTCGGTGCACGGGCCCTATCCCGAACCGGTTCACATCGAGGGCGACACGATGATCGTCGGCGAGCGCCGCATCAAAATGCTGGCAGAACCCGAAGCAAAAACCCTCCCATGGCATCAATACGCAATCGATGTTGTTATCGAGTCGACCGGGAAGTACACCAAGCGGGAAAGGGCAACCCAACACCTCGAAGCCGGCGCAACCCGCGTCGTGATCTCCGCCCCCGCCGACAATCCTGACGCCACCTTCGTCATTGGTGTGAATGAGGATCAGTACGATCCGCAGCGGCACTTCATCATCTCCAATGCCTCCTGCACGACGAACTGCCTGGCCCCTCTGGCCAAGGTGCTCGATGACGCCTTCGGTATCGACGATGGCTTCATGACGACTGTGCATGCGTACACGGACGATCAGAGCCTGGTCGATGCACTGCACAAAGATCCCCGACGGGCACGTGGCGCGGCGATCAACATTGTCCCGACCACGACCGGCGCGGCCAAAGCAACCGGACTGGTCCTCCCGAACGTGGCGGGAAGGCTCGACGGTCTCGCCCTACGTGTCCCGGTTCCCGACGCGTCGATCACTGATCTGGTGGCAAACTTACGCTCAACGCCAGCCGTCGCAGACATCAACGACGCCTACAGGGCCGCCGCCGAGTCGGGGCGACTGGCCGGAGTCCTCGAATACTCCGACGAGCCCCTCGTTTCGAGCGACATCATCAACTCAACCGCCTCGTGCGTATTCGATTCGGGACTCACGATGGCCCACGGCCACCTCGTCAAGGTCCTCGGTTGGTACGACAACGAGACGGGGTATTCGAGCCGGCTCGCCGATCTCGCTGCGCTCGTCGGCGCCACACCAAGGCCCTAGTGGCAACCAGCGCGAGATAGACATGTTCCAGGTTCGTTTCCATGGCCGTGGTGGTCAAGGTGTCGTGACCGCAGCCGAGATCCTGTCAATGGCGGCATTCACGGAAGGCCGTTACGCGCAGGCCTTCCCGAGCTTCGGATCGGAACGGATGGGCGCGCCAGTAGTCTCGTTCTGTCGGATCGACACTCACCCCATCCGCACACGGGAACCGGTCATGGCGCCGGACGCGCTGGTGATTCAAGATGTCACGTTGATCCACCAAGTTGACCTGTTCGCTGGCCTCTCCACGGAGGGATACGTGCTCGTGAACACCCCACAGCACTTTAGCGAGCTGGAGTTCGGCGATTTCTTCGAGCAATTCCACCGCGACCGCCTGCTCACCTGTCCGGCGACAGAACTTGCTCTCGAGCAGCTCGGCCGGCCGTTGCCGAACGCAGCACTGCTCGGTGGCTTTGCCGCCCTCACCGGGGAGATCACCCTCGCGGCGATCGACTCGGCGATCCGCCAGCGATTCTCCGGGACGCCCGGCGAGCGCAACGTCGCCGCCGCCAAAGCGGCCTTTCGCTTCGTCACGCTTGAGGAGGGGGAGCTGACCCGTGCGTCGACAGATTGAAGGCTCTCGCGCCGTGGCAGAAACGGTGGCCCTGTGTAGGCCGGAGGTCGTGTGTGCGTATCCGATCTCCCCTCAGACACACATCATCGAGGCGATCGGTGCCATGGTGAAGTCGGGCCAGCTCTCGCCGTGCGAGTTCATCAATGTCGAGTCTGAATTCGCGGCGATGTCGGTCTCGATCGGCGCCTCCGCCACGGGGGCGCGCGCCTACACCGCGACCGCGAGCCAAGGGCTCCTCTTCATGATCGAAGCGGTCTACAACGCAGCGGGTCTCGGTCTGCCGATCGTAATGACACTGGCAAACCGGGCAATTGGTGCCCCGATCAACATCTGGAACGACCACAGCGACGCCATGGCGGTGCGCGACGCCGGCTGGATCCAGCTCTTTGCCGAAACGAATCAGGAGGCGGCGGACTTGCACATTCAAGCCTTCCGGCTCGCCGAGGAGCTCTCCCTCCCGGTCATGGTGTGCATGGACGGCTTCATCCTCACCCATGCCGTCGAGGCCATCGACATGCCCGAGCAAGACGCCGTCGACGCCTTCCTCCCGCCCTACGAGCCCCGCCAGGTTCTCGATCCGCAGAACCCGGTCTCCATTGGTGCCATGGTTGGCCCAGAAGCCTTCGAGGAGGTCCGCTACCTCTCACATCTGCGCCAACTCGACGCGCTGGAGCGCATCCCCCTCCTGGCCGGCGAATTCACCGAGTCCTTCGGGCGTGCCAGCGGGGGCCTCCTCCACTGCTACCGAACCGAAGACGCCGAGACGATCGTCGTCGCACTCGGATCGGTCCTCGGCACCATCAAAGACGCTGCCGATGCGCTCCGCGCCTCCGGTGAGCGTGTCGGCGTCGTCGGGATCACATCGTTCCGGCCCTTCCCTCACGACGCCGTGCGCGACGCGCTATCTGGGGCCCGGAGGGTTGTTGTCGTGGAGAAGGCATTCAGCGTCGGGTGTGGCGGCGTGCTCTCGACGGACGTGGCGATGGCAACGCATGACGCCGACCTCTTGCTCTGCACAGTGGTCGCCGGGCTCGGCGGACGGGCGATCACCCAACGTTCGCTTGAGGGCATGCTCGGCGACGCGACAGCAGAGCGGCTCGAACGCCTCACCTTCCTCGACCTCGATCACCAAATAATCCAGCGAGAGCGTGCCCGGCTTGCCGGATCGCGGCGCACGGGTCCTACGGCCGAGAACATCCTTCGCGACCTAGGCACGGTAGCCTCCCGGATCGGTTGAGAGATCCCTATGACCACCCGACCCGTGCGTTTTTACCAAGTCGGCAGCTTCGCCGTCGGCAACCGCCTCGTTGACCAGGCGAACCGGACAGTCCAGTCGGACACGGACCGGAGCAATTCCCTCGACTCAGGGCATCGAGCCTGTCAAGGATGCGGCGAGGCGCTTGGCGCCCGCTACGCACTTGATGCCGCGATGCGGGCGACCAAGGGCCAACTGGTCGCTGTCAACGCCACCGGTTGTCTCGAGGTCTTCTCCACCCCTTACCCCGAAACCTCGTGGCGGGTGGCCTGGCTCCACTCACTTTTCGGGAACGCCCCTGCGGTGGCAACCGGTGTCGCCGCCGCACTGAAGGTGAAGGGAATGCCCGATGTGCGTGTCGTCGGCCAGGCCGGTGACGGCGGGACGGTGGACATCGGCTTCGGCTGCCTCTCAGGAATGTTCGAGCGCAACGACGACGTGCTCTTCATCTGCTACGACAACGAGGCCTACATGAACACCGGCGTGCAACGCTCAGGCGCCACGCCACCCGCAGCACGCACGGCAACGACCGAGGCCCTTGGCACTGATCCAGGCAACGTGTTCGGACAGGGCAAAGACCTCCCCCGTCTCGCCATGGCCCATGGCATTCCCTATGTCGCGACTGCGACGGTAGCCGACCTCCATGATCTCGAAGCCAAGGTCGAGCGGGCGATGGAGTTCCACGGTGCCCGCTACCTGCACATACTCGTTCCCTGCCCCCTCGGCTGGGGTTCGGCTCCGAACGACACGATCCGTGTGGCACGGCTCGCCCGCGAGACCGGGCTCTTTCCGGTCTTCGAGGCCGAGTATGGCGAGGTCACCGCCGTATCTTCGATCCGCCACCCTATGCCCGTCGAGTCCTACCTGTCGATCCAGAGTCGCTACGCCCACCTCTTCGGCGAGGGCGGGCGGCCGGACATCGTGGCCCGCATCCAGGCGATCGCCGACCACAACATCTTGAGGTATGGCCTCCTTGAGGAGCTACGAAGCGATAGGGACCCAATGGAGACGAGCCCATGAAAGAGCTCCCGTTCGCCATCACGCTCGAAGTTGGATCGAGCCACGCCAACCGGACCGGTTCGTGGCGGGTCGAGCGACCTGTCTACGTTGATCGGGTGCCTCCTTGCAACAGCGCCTGCCCCGCCGGGGAGAACATCCAACGCTGGCTCTATGACGCCGAATCCGGGGACTACGAGACGGCCTGGCGTACATTGGTCGAGGACAACCCGTTCCCCGCCGTCATGGGCCGGATCTGCTATCACCCGTGCGAGACGGCGTGCAATCGGGCCCAACTCGACGAGGCGGTAGGGATCAATGCGATTGAGCGCTTCCTGGGCGATCTCGCCATCGAGCGAGGCTGGACGCTGCCACCGCCGGGTGTCGATACCGGGAAGCGGGTCCTCGTCATTGGGGGCGGCCCGTCCGGGCTGAGCGCGGCATATCACCTACGTCGCCTCGGTCATGAGACCCGACTAATCGATTCCGCGCCAAAGCTCGGCGGCATGATGCGCTATGGCATTCCCGCCTACCGCCTTCCCCGGACCGTCTTGGACGCCGAGGTGGAGCGCATTATTTCCCTGGGCATCGACGTCGAGGTCAACCACACTGTTCGTGACATCACGCGCGAGCGGCAAGAGGGTGGATTTGACGCTACCTTCCTCGCCGTCGGCGCCCAGCTCGCTCGACGCGTCGAGATCCCGGCCGGCGACTCCTCGCACATTCTCGACGCGGTATCACTTCTCCACCGAGTGGCCGAGGACGACCCACCTCTACTCGGACGACGCGTCGCGATCTACGGCGGGGGGGATACGGCTCTCGATGCAGCACGCACAGCACGCCGTCTCGGTGCCACCGATGCCACCATCATCTATCGCCGCAACCAGGAGCACATGCCTGCCCACACAGACGAGCTGGCAGGAGCTCTTGAAGAGGGCGTGACGATGCACTGGCTCTCCACGGTCCGCTCTATCGACGGCAGTCGACTCGAGCTCGAAAAGATGCGTCTCGATGAAGAAGGTTTCCCGGAGCCGACCGGTGAGTTCGAAACACTCGACGCCGAATCGCTCGTACTCGCCCTCGGTCAGGACACCGACCTCTCGCTCCTCAAAGGGGAACCAGGCGTCACGATCGAAGACGGCGTGATCGAGGTTTCTCCGGCAATGCTGGCGGCCCCAAATGGAATTTTCGCCGGCGGCGACGCCGTGCCGTCTGAGCGCACGGCCACGGTAGCCATCGGGCACGGCAAGCGAGCCGCCCTCGGCATCGACGCCTATCTCGCCGGTCACGATCTGATCTGCCCCTCGCCAGGGGAGCCGGCGACATTCGAGCGACTCAACACCTGGTATTACGCCGATGCGCCACGAGCGCATCGACCCGAACTCGAGGCCGCCCGACGCCAGAACACCTTCGACGAGGTCGTCGGTGGTCTCACCCAGGACAACGCACTGTTCGAGGCTCGGCGTTGTCTGTCGTGCGGCAACTGCTTCGAGTGTGACAACTGCTTCGGTGTATGTCCGGACAATGCAGTGATCAAACTTGGTGGTTCGCCGTACTATCAATTCGACTACGACTTTTGCAAGGGATGCGGCATCTGCGCCCAAGAATGCCCATGTGGTGCGATCGATATGAGGCCAGAGCGGACCTGACATGTTCACACTCAATGGAGAGGATCGACCGTGACAAGACCCGCTGGCCTCGATCAAGAAGGTCTACGTATGCCGACCCTCGAGGATCTACCTCCGGTCAGAGGGCGATGCGTTCTGGTCCGGTCTGATCTCAATGCCCCACTTCGAGCAAAGGCAGGCGGCGGCTTCGAAGTGGCCGACGACTTTCGTCTCCGCTCCTCGGTGCCCACCCTCGAATGGTTGCGCGCGAACGGTGCGCTGGTGACGGTGTGCAGCCACCTGGGCCGCCCCAAGGGCAAGGTGGATCCCCGATTCGCCATGGCGCCGGTTCGCGAGTCACTCGCGGCAATGGTGCCAGGTATCACGGTGATGGAGAACCTGCGCTTCGACCCTGGCGAAGAGGCGAACGATCCAGAGTTCGTACGCCGCCTCGTCGAGGGATTCGACTACTACGTCAACGATGCCTTTGGTGCCTGCCATCGGAGCCACGCCTCGATCGTCGGGCCTCCAGCCCTCCTGCCGAGTGCTGCGGGACGGCTACTGCAACGCGAAATCGAGGCACTCTCCCGCATCTTGATCGATCCGGCTCGACCCTTCGTTGCCGTGGTGGGCGGTGCGAAAGTCTCCGACAAGCTAGGGGTACTGCGCTCGCTGAGTGACCGGGTCGACCATCTCCTGCTCGGCGGCGCCATGTGCTTCACATTCCTCGCCGCGCTCGGGCACGAAATCGGCGCGTCCCACCTCGAACCGGAATACTTGGAGCAGGCGCGCTCTCTCCTGGACTCGCAGTCCGTACTGCAGCTCCCTAGCGACCTCGTCGGCCTTTCTCCGGAGGGGGTCCTCGGAATCGGTGCGCCCCCGACCGGTGCAGTGCGCCAGTTCGGTGTCGATCTCCTTCCAGGTTGGCAGGGAGTTGACATCGGTCCAGCTACCCGTGTGCGCTTCGCCGAGACCATCGGCCGCGCCCGCACGGTCCTTTGGAATGGACCGATGGGCGTATTTGAGGACCGGCGGTTTGAGGAAGGTACCCGCGCCCTCGCCGAAGCGGTAGCCACGTGCCCAGGGTTCACCGTCGTGGGTGGTGGCGAGACCGCCGCAGCGCTCCATGACTTCGGCCTGGAAAGCCGTATAGATCACATCTCGAGCGGTGGTGGCGCCACACTCGAACTGCTGGAGAAGGGGGACCTGCCGGGCCTCGCCGCCCTGCGATCGAGCGCGTCCCTCCTGCGCCACTAGGACTGTACTCGATTCCTCCCTACCCTCCACCGGCCGTATTCGGCGCGAGCTCCTTGCGCGAGATTCCCGCTCGACAGTGCTCGAGCTCGAGCACTGTCCGCGTCGTCTTCAGCACGGTGTCGGGATTGAGGCTCATTGAGTCGATGCCCAGCTCTGCGAGATACTCGGCCATGTCCGGATAGTCTGACGGTGCCTGCCCGCAGAGCCCCGAGTGGATCTGATTGCGACGGCAACCTTCGACGGCCAGCCGGATCATCTCCTTGACTCCTTCGTCGCGCTCGTCGTAGTCGAACGCGACGATCTCACTGTCGCGATCGACTCCCAAGGTCAGCTGCGTGAGGTCGTTCGATCCGATGGAGAAGCCGTCAAAGTGCTTGGCGAATTGGTCGATCAAAATGACGTTGTTGGGGATCTCACACATCGCGTAGACCTCGAGGCCGTTCACCCCACGCGTGAGACCGAGCTCGGTCATACGTGCCAACACCTGCTCTGCTTCGGCCACGCGCCGAACGAATGGGAGCATGAGTACGACATTCGTGAGGCCCATCTCCTCACGTACCCTCTTCATGACCTTACACTCCAGCGCGAACCCCTCGGCATACGCGGGATGTGCGTAGCGCGACGCGCCGCGAAAGCCGAGCATCGGATTGCTCTCTGCCGGCTCGAAGTCCGCTCCACCGAGGAGGCTGGCGTATTCGTTCGACTTGAAATCCGACATACGCACAATCACAGGCTTAGGCCAGAAGGCCGCCGCGCTGGTGCCGATCCCTTCCGAAAGCCGCTCGACGAAGAAATGCTCACCGTCAGTCCGGACTGGTCAGCCGGTCAAGCCATAGGGCAAATCATTCATTGCTTCGATCTCGATCAATCGGTTGTACTTCGACACTCGCTCACCACGAGCCGGTGCACCGCTCTTGATCTGCCCACAACCACTACCGAGTGCGAGATCGGCGATGAAGCTGTCGTCGGTTTCACCCGAACGGTGGGAGACCATCTGAGACCAGCCGGCTTCGCGACAGATTCGCATGGCGTCGAGTGTTTCGGTGACCGTGCCGATCTGGTTCGGCTTGATGAGCGCGGCGTTTGCCGCCTTGCGCAGAATTGCTTCAGTGATGATCTCGGGGTTTGTGACCAATAGATCGTCACCCACGATCTGGATGCGATCGCCGAGCCGAGCGGTAAGGCGCTCCCAACCACTCCAGTCGGTTTCGGCCAGACCGTCCTCTATGCTCCAGATAGGAAATCGGTCAACCATCTCGACATATCGCTCAATCATCTCGTCACTGGAGAGCACTTGGCCGCTTACGACATACGAGTGGTCCCGGTAGAAGCCGTTCGCTGCCGGATCGAGGGCGATCGCCACCCCAGATCGTCCTGCCTCGTAGCCAGCAGCGCCGATCGCACCGACAAGAAGGGCGAGCACCTCTTCGGGCGAAGCGATCTCCGGTGCAAATCCGCCCTCGTCGCCCAAGCCAGCACTGAGGCCGCGGCCAAGGAGCTCACGGCGGAGCGCCCCATAGATCTCCGCACCGGCACGCACCGCCTCGGCAAAGGTTGGCGCGCCAAACGGTGCAAGCATGAACTCTTGGAACTCGAGCAAGTTTGGCGCGTGAGCCCCACCGTTGATCACGTTGAAGTGCGGGATGGGCAGTCGTGGCGTGATAGCGGGCTGGGCAAGTGAGTACCACAGCGGCTCGCCGGCGTCTTCGGCAATCGCTCGAGCGACGGCCATGGATACGCCGAGCATTGCGTTGGCGCCAAGGCGTCCTTTGTTTGCGGTTCCGTCGAGCTCTATGAGAGCGGCATCGAGTGCCGCGAGATCTACAAACTCGTGACCTCGCAGGAGATGGGCGATCTCGCCCATGACGCTACCAACTGCTGCGCGAACGCCTTGGCCCTCAAAGCGGGAGGAGTCCCCGTCCCGTAGTTCCCGGGCCTCTCGCGAGCCCGTCGAAGCACCCGAGGGGACACCAGCTCGGCCGACTGCCCCACCGCGAATGGTCGCGCTGACACTTATGGTGGGACGCGCCCGTGAATCTAAGATCTCGTGGGCGGAAAGAGCCACTACCTCCAACACATCCGTACCTCCGGCGGTCTCGATGCTGAAACCCCTAGCGATTGATTCCAAGCCCCCTATTGTTCCTGGTCAGTTCTTTCCTTCTCTCATGTGCACCAAGTGGTCACTTCAGGGTGGACCGGTCACACCAGCACCGATAGGGCCATAGGTCCTCGGGAATTCGGAAGGCATCATCATCTCGGCTCAGGACCTACGGCCCTACTGCCGAACGAACATTGACGGTTGCATTGTGACATGCGGCGGCAATGGGATGTCATTAGTGTCGGTGACACGGCAACGGATGTCTTCATCCGTCTGCTCGACGGTAGAGTGAAGACAATTGAGGACGTGTCGGGTCGCTGGCTCATGCTCCCGTACGGTGAGAAATTGCCTGTCGACCATGCCCAAACGATCGAATCGGGCGGCAATGCCGCGAACGCGGCGGTCGCGTTCTCCCGATTGGGCCTGGCCACCACGATCGCCACCCACGTGGGTGGCGACCAAGTGGGACGCGCCATCCAACTCGCATTGCAAAGAGAGGGTGTTGACACCCACCTCTTTAGGGTCGATCCGGACGTGTCCAGCAATCAAAACTTCGTCCTTTGGTTCGGAGAAGATCGAACGATCCTGGTCCGTCACCAGATCTACGATTACCATTGGACGCCACCGGATGAGGTTCCTCGGTGGCTCTATCTGAGTTCAGTCGGTTCCGACGCACCTCAGTACTACGACCAGCTGGCCGGATGGCTCGGAGCGGAGCCCACCGTCCGTTTCGCATTTCAGCCGGGTACCTTTCAGATCGCTATGGGATCGCACGCGCTCGCGGCCCTCTACCGCCGAGCCGACCTCCTCGTGTGCAATCGAGAAGAGGCAGTCGAGATAGGTGGTGGGAGTGTCCATGACATGGCCGATCTTCTCGAACGCCTCCACGGGCTCGGGGCACGCACCGTCGTGATCACCGACGGTCCGGCGGGAGCATTCGCCTCAGATGGGACGGCCCGCTACTGCGTGCCCTCCTACCCCGACCCTGCCCCGCCGATCGACCGCACTGGCGCCGGAGACGCCTTCACGGCAACGCTGATGGCGGCCATCTGCAAGGGGCATTCATTGGACGAGGCGCTCGCCTGGGCCCCGATCAACGCCATGAGTGTTGTCCAGCAGGTCGGATCACAAGCGGGACTCCTTTCGGAGCAGGAGATGAAACAGTGGCTCGATCAGGCCCCCGCTGGCTATTCGGTCAGCAAGTGGTGAGGATACGCCCGTACTCCGGCCGGGTGCGTCAATGAGCGTCACGAAGAGTTTCCCCGTCATTGCCGTTGACCTCGGGGGCACCAACCTCAGAGTGGCGGTCGTCGA
>Ga0224558_1004587_pt1 | contig 10649 bp, 9 predicted proteins | sample 714S32024metaG_FD_180682 | JGI IMG/M metagenome (GOLD analysis project Ga0224558, IMG submission 180682) | Peat soil microbial communities from Stordalen Mire, Sweden - 717 S3 20-24 | ecosystem: Environmental > Terrestrial > Soil > Wetlands > Peat | place: Sweden: Norrbotten County, Stordalen... | reverse complement strand
ACTGCGCGGTCAGGACTCCGTGCCGGGGCTGCACACATTCCGCATAACCGATGCCGGAGTGCAAGCCTTTTCGCGGACGTTTGGGTTAACCGGGCACCTGAAAGATCCGCCCAGCCATAGGCGCCTTTGCTTCGGTATTCCTGAGTTGGACAAGATGCTGGGCGGGGGCGTTCGAGAAGGCGATAGCGTCCTTGTTGCAGGGTCTTCGGGAACCGGGAAATCGGTCCTGGCAACCCAATTCATTGCAGAAGGCATACGCAAGGGGGAGCCGGGAATCGTGGCGGTCTTTGAAGAACGCCCGCAAGCGTATGCGGAGCGGGCCACCACTTTAGGCTTGGATCTGGAAACGCCGCAGAAAGACGGGAAACTCAAAATCCTCTATCTTCGTCCCCTTGATCTCTCGGTGGATGAGACCATGCACTCGATTCTCGACGCAGTGCAGAGGATTGGCGCCAAGCGCCTGGTGATCGATTCCCTGGCGGGCTTTGAGATGGCTCTGTCGCCCGGGTTCCGCGCCGACTTTCGCGAATCGCTCTACCGGATGATCTTCGCTTTGACAGGAATCGGGGTGACGATTCTGAGCACGGTTGAGGTGGATGAGTCTTTCACCGAATTCCCGTTCAGTACCTACTCAATCTCTTTTCTCACCGATGACATCATCCGACTGCGGTACGTATCCATCGATGGCCAGCTTCGCAAGATCATGGTGGTGATCAAGATGCGGGGTGGGAATCATGCCAAGGATATTCGCGAATATGAAATCACGGACAAGGGTGTGGTGATTCTCGGCAAACGCCTCTCTGACTATCAGGGTCTCATCAGCGGAATTCCCGTGCGTTCGAACCGGCCAGACTCGACGGAAGTGCCTTCGCAGGATACGGGAATCAAGAGTAAGACCTAGGGAAACACCCCATGCCGCTCCGCTCGACTTTGTCTCAGAGAATGGCCGAGATCGGCTGATCAGGGCGAAGTAGGCTGGAACTGTTCTCCCACGCGCTCACCCTCGCAAGCAATGTGCTGCCTGCATGATCGAGGCAGACGAAAGCGTCTGTCTGCTAAAGAACAATCACCGCAGGTCCATCCTCGGTTTCATGTTTCACCGCTTCGAGCGCCTTGTTGGCGTCTTCCAGTGAGAACGCGGCGACGCGGGGACGGAAATTCAGCTCGTGAGCCAAAGCGAGAAAGTCGCGCGCATCCTGCCGTGTCATATTGGCTACGCTGCGCACCTGGCGCTCGCCCCAGAGCAGCTTGTCGTAATCGAAGGCGGGCATCTCATCCAGGTGAATGGCGTTGATGGCCACCACCCCGCCTTTGCGCAGCGCAGACAGAGCGCTGATGACGACCTTTCCGCTGGGAGCGAAGGTGATGGCGCGATCCAGCTCCGTGGGCGGCCTGGAGTTTTCGTCGCCGACCCATGCGGCTCCCAGCGACTCGGCGGCCTTGCGGTGAGACTTGCCGCGCGTGACGACATAGACCTCGCAATCCCAAGACTGAAGAATGCGAATGGCCAGCGAGGCCGAGCTGCCAAAACCGAAGAGGCCAACGCGCTCTCCGCGCTGAACTCCCGCAACGCGTAGGCTGCGAAAGCCGATGATGCCCGCGCAGAGCAGCGGGGCGACATGGGAATCGTCGAGGCCTGGCGGTAAGGGGATGGTGAAATCCGCGCGCACCGAGACATACTCCGCGTAGCCGCCGTCCACCGAGTAGCCCGTAAATACGGGATGATCGCAGAGGTTCTCCATATCGTGGCGGCAGAACCAGCAATCGCCGTCTACCCCGCCCATCCAGGAGACGCCCACGCGCGTTCCGATGGGCAGCTCCGGGGTTGCGCCTCCGACCACTTCGCCGACTATCTGATGGCCCGGAATGATGCGCGGGCGAATGGGCTCAAGATCGCCTTCGACGATATGGAGATCGGTGCGGCAGACGCCACAGGCATGGACTTTGAGCAGGACTTCTCCGGGGCGCGGTTGTGGCCGGGGAATATCCTCCATCGACAGCAAGCTTCCGGGAGTGGCCGATTTGGAATCGAATATGGCTGCCCTCATTGCAATTCCTCTGACTATTAGCTTACTTCCGCATGGCTGGATTGGATAACGGTTCCCTATTCCCTGTTCCCTGTTCCCTGCCCTTCTAGTATTCTTCTGGCATGAAAACTCTGTTCCGCACGCTTCTCTACCTCGCGCTTATCACCTGGCTGGGCGCGGAGATCTTCTTTCCAGTGGTAGCCGCTGTCACCTTTGAAACGCTGCGGCCAGATACGCACACGGCGGGGATGATCGTGGGCAGCTTGCTGCGCATATTGCACGGCATGGGGCTGGTTTCGGCGATGGTGGCGCTGGCGTTACTGGCGCTGGGTCCGGCATGGGGCATATACAAGCCGCGCATGGTGCTGGCACCAATGGCTCTGTTGGTGCTGGCGGCCGGCTTCACCATTTACTCACAGTTCAGCATTATTCCGGCGATGGAACGGGACCGGATCAATGCCGGAGGAGCCATCGATGCGGCGGATGCCTCCAATCCCAGCCGCATGGACTTCGAGAAGCTGCACCACCGCAGCGAAAATGTGGAGGGCGCAATTCTGTTGCTGGGATTGGCGACGGTGGTCTTCGTGGCCGGAGCGGAGACGAGGAGAAGCCTGGGCTAGTTCCTCGCTCCTGTATCATCGAAGAGGTTCTCGTGTGCGCGTTTCATTCTGCCGGAGACCACAATAGGAAATTTATGAAGACTGGCATTATCGGCCTGCCGCAGGTGGGCAAGACATCATTGTTCAAGATTTTGACCAAGGCTCGGCTCGAAGAGCGCGGCCACTCGCGCCAGGAGCACATCGGCGTGGCGCGGGTGCCCGACGAGCGGCTGGACAAGCTGTCTGCGCTCTATGCGCCCAAGAAGACGACTTACGCCAGCGTTGAATTCGTTGACGTGGCGGCCATCGGGCAGGAGGCGCTGAAGGAAACTGCGTTTCTCGCAAGCCTGCGCCAGGTGGATGCGCTGATTCACGTGCTGCGCGCCTTCGAGGACGACGCGATTCCGCACGTGGGCCCCATCGACCCGCTGCGCGACATCAAGAACGTCGAATTCGACCTGATGATCAGCGACCTTACCCAGGTTGAAAAGCGGCTGGAGCGCGTGGAAAAGGACCTAAAGAAGCAGCGCACCAGCGACCTGGAGCGGGAACACGCCCTGCTGCTGCGGTCGAAAGCGGCTCTGGAAAAGGAGCTGCCGCTGCGTGAGCTGGAGATGACGCCGGAGGAAAAGAAGCTCATCCGAGGCTTCATGTTTTTGTCGCAGAAGCCGATTCTCTATGCGCTGAATATTGGCGAAAGCACCACCCTGGGCGACGATCTTGAAGCAGCGGTGAGCCGCTTCAAGCTGGACGAGGTTGCGCACCGGCCCAACGCAGGAGCGACGGCCATCTGCGGCAAGGTCGAGGCCGAGCTGGCGGAGATGGACGACGAAGAAGCGGCGGAGTTCCTCGGCAGCTATGGACTGCGCGAAAGCGGGCTGGTGCGGCTGATTCGCAAGAGCTATGAGCTGCAGGGATTGATCAGCTTTTTCACCGCCGGCGAGGACGAATGTCGCGCATGGACCATTCCGGTTGGCTCGAAGGCGCCGCAGGGGGCCGGAGCGATTCACTCCGACCTGGAACACCACTTCATCCGCGCCGAAACCATTCGCTGGGACGCGCTGCTGGAGGCCGGCTCCGAGGCCGCTGCGCGGGCCAGAGGCACGCTGCGCCTGGAAGGCAAGGAGTACGTGGTGCAGGATGGCGACGTGATGCACATCCGGCACAGCGGGTAAGGGCCAATGCTGAAAATTTCTCTCATTCTGGGTGCGATTGCCGCGCTGGCTGACGTGGTCGGCGGGCTGGTGCTGGTGCGCGCCAAGGGCGTGGAACGCTATCTGCGCTACTTTGTCGCGCTCGGCGCGGGTTTCCTGATGGCGACGGCACTGATTGAGATGATGCCGGAGAGCCTGAAGTTGAACAGTGGGAGGCCGCTGCTGGGCCCGAGCCTGATTATGGCCGGCTATTGCGTGGTGCACCTGCTGGAGCACACCATCAACGCCCACTTCCACTTTGGCGAAGAGACGCATCACGACGAGTTTGTCAGCATGCACACGGGCAACTCGGTGCTGGCCGGACTGAGCCTTCATGCGCTCTTTGACGGCGTGGCTATTGGCTCGGGCTTTTTGGTTTCGGGCTGGCTGGGCTGGCTGATCTTTCTTGCGATTTTGCTGCACAAAGCGCCGGAAGGTTTCACCATGGCCTCAGTGATGCTGGCCAGCGGACGCAGCCGTACGGCGGCTTTTTACTCTGCCGTGGCGCTGGCCGTGGCCACGCTGGCCGGCGTGCTGGTTATTCAGATGGTCCCCAGTTGGCTGCCGTATGGATTGGGAATTTCGGCCGGAGTCGCCCTGTACGTGGGCGCCAGCGACCTGGTGCCCGAGGTGAACCGCGAGCCGGGAATTCGCATGGCTCTGGTGTTTTTTGCCGGCGTGGGCGGATTCCTGTTGCTGCGGATGTTATTGCCCGCGCTGTAAGGGATCTCTGAATGGGCAGCTGCTGCAAGGCCCATTCCCTCAGGGGCTAAAGCCCGCGCTGATTTGGCGGCTTTTACGGCACGGCTAAAGCCGAGCCCTTTCAAAACGCAGACTTATTGAAAGATTTCTTACAGTGTCAGTGCCGCCGCGGGCCGAATCTGCTCGCGTAGAGCCGGGCCAACAGCTTGGCGTAGTCCCAGCCGACTTTGAAGTTGGCTTTGCTTGCCCCGCGGCTGCGGCTGCCGAAGGCCAGCGGAACCTCTGCCACCGAGCGGATGCGTCCTCGCACCAGAATTTCCAACAATAATTTAAAGCCGGAAGGCTGGAATTCAATTCCGTCGATGCACTCGCGGCGAAGCAGGAAGAATCCCGTCATGGGATCTTTGGCTCGGATGCCGGCTCTCTGGATGGGCCATGTGGCCCACACTGCGACGGTGGAGAGCCATTTCCTGATGGGGTTCCATTGGCCCACTTCTCCGCCGGTGGTGTATCGGCTGCCAATCGCCATATCGTTGCCCGCGAGAATGGCGGAGACCAATGCGGGCAGTAGCTCGGGAGGGTGCTGTAGATCAGCGTCCATTACACCAAGAATCGATGCGTCCGTGTGGCTCCAGCCGTAAAGGACCGCCCCAGACAAGCCGCGCTCTCCTTTGCGCACCAGAAGGCGCACTCGCGGGTCCTCAAGGCCGATGGCGGAGACAATCTCCTCGGTGCCGTCGCGGCTGTCGTCATCGACAACAATAATCTCGTAGTCGATTCCTACCGGATCGAGTGCGGAGCGCACGTCGGCGAGCAGGCCGGGAAGGTTTGCCGCCTCGCGCAAGGTAGGAATGACGAGCGCAAGTCTTTCGGGGGCGCGCGTCTCCGGTCCAGCCGATGACAAAGTGCGCGTTGCCGTGCCTTCCGCGGGCGTATAGGATGAATCTGGCGCTGAAGGTGACATTCTGCGTCCAAGTATACGGGGCTATCTGGTTGAGACGCTACTTTCCGGTCAATTTTTTACTGACCATCTTTTTCACGTCGCTCGGCATCGCGGTGATGGGCTACCATCCCGGCCTCGAAGACGACGGCGTTTATCTGACAGCGATTAAACACAACCTGAATCCAGCGCTTTATCCGCACGACGCAGACTTTTTCCAGCTTCAACTGCAGGCCACTTTTTTTGACAAGTGGATCGCATGGTTCGTGCGTTGGACCGGAATCCCGGTGGCAGCGACGGAATTTCTTTTCCAGTTTGCATCGATAGCTTTAATCATTTTTGCGTGTTGGATGATTGCGCGCAGAATGTTTCCCGAAGCGCGCGCGCAATGGGCTGGCGTCTCCATGGTCTCCGCAATGCTCACGCTGCCTGTGGCCGGAACCGCGCTCTACCTGGTCGATCAGCATCTGCATCCGCGCGCATTAGCCACGGGTTTCATTCTGCTGGCGGTTTCGCGGATATTGGCGGGCAAGAAGTGGCAGGCAGTTCCCTTCCTGTTACTCGCGTTTGTGATGCATCCCATCATGGCGGCCATGGGTGTCTCCTTTTGCTTCTTCCTTAGCCTGACCATGATGGAGCAGGCGCCTGCATGGCTGAAAAGCTGGCCAAGACCCCGACACAGTTCTCTGGCAATCGCTTTTGTCCCCCTTGGCTGGGTATTCGAGGCGCCCACTCCTGCGTGGCGGGAGGCTGTGAATATGCACAACTCACTGTGCCTCTACCACTGGGCCTGGTATGAGTGGCTGGGAGCGTGGGCGCCGCTCGTTCTCTTCCGGCTGCTTTGGCGCTTCGCGCGAAAGCGCGGCGAGAGGCTGTTGGCGCGCTTTGCACTGGCGGTCTTTGCTTACGGGGTCTTTCAACTGGCTGTGGCGATGATCATCTCGGCAATCCCGGCGTTGATCCGGCTCGCTCCCATGCAGCCGATGCGCTTTCTCCACCTGGTCTATCTCTTCATGGCACTGATAGGTGGTTGCCTGTTGGGCAAATATCTGCTGAAGGGCACTGTTTGGCGCTGGGCGGTATTTCTCGTGGTCATCAACGGGAGTATGTTCGTTGCGCAACGTCAGCTGTACAGCAGCAGCGAGCATCTGGAGCTGCCCGGACAGACCTCAGACAACCCGTGGCTGCAGGCCTTTGCGTGGATTCGTCAGAGCACGCCGACTGACGCCTATTTTGCCCTCGACCCGGAGTACCTGGCCGCGCCGGAGGAGGATTATCACAGCTTCCGCGCGCTGGCCGAGCGCAGCCAGTTAGCCGATAACATCAAAGACCCGGCAGTGGTGACGCAGGTTCCGGAGCTGGGTGAGGTGTGGAAGCGGCAAGCGGAAGCGCAGAAAGGCTGGAGCCATTTCCAGCTTGCCGATTTCGAGCGATTGAAAGCAGAGTTTGGCGTGGATTGGGTGCTGGTCTCCTATCCTCAACCGGCGGGGCTGAACTGTCGCTGGCACAGTAACGTCCTTTCTGTCTGCCAGATTCCGTAACCTGCTCCCGCCAGACCCGGAACATATTTACACATCCGCCGTCGCTTCCGCAGATGCGTCTGAGCTTTTTTCAAAGGACAGGAGGTCGCCGGGCTGACAATCCAGCACTCCGCACAACTGCTCCAACGTGCTAAAGCGAATTGCCCTGGCCCGGCCGGCCTTGAGGACGGACAGGTTTTGCGGAGTGATCCCGACCAGCTCAGCCAGCGTGTTCAGCCGCATCTTCCGCCGGGCGAGCATCACATCCACATTCACAATGATCGGCATAGTTGTTCTCCTCGTCCCGCTCAGATGGTGAGTTCGTTCTCTTCGCGCAGGTCCACGGCCATATCCATAAACCAGGCGATCACGATGATGATGGTCCCGATGGCAAACGATTCGCCGTGGCCCTGGAACGTCTTTGCCGGATGCTCCGAGAGGGCAAGCGATAATCTCCAGACGAAGCTCATGACACTCCAAAGCAGACAGGCAATGCCGAACTTACGGATTTGGCCGACAGACTCCCGTGTAAAAATCTCTCCGTGGGAATAGTTTCCGAAGAGCTGATGCAGGTGATAGAAGCATTTGAACAGGACCCCAAATGTCAGAGCGGTCACAGCGCCCAAAATGAGGCGGAGGCCGACCGTCAATTCGGCAGTCTGGAATATCATGTTGTCATCGTTGATGCCTCCGACCCCAAGGGTCACGCAAACAACGCAGCCAAGGCCTAAGAGTGAAATCAGCACCAATAACAACTTGCAGATATTGCGCAGGATATTGCTGACTTTCTTGATCTTTTGCAGTTTTGCCTGAATTTCGGATTCCATAAAAACTCCTTTGAAAGCTTTTGAACCACGGAACTGATATTACCAGAAATAAATCGCTTGTCAATATATTTATATCGTTATTCGATAATTTTTTATTGCAATACAGTTTGCGTAGATTGATTGACCTTGTCAATGGAGAGTCGCCCACTCCAATCCTGAATTGTAAGTAAAGACATAAGTCCATATTTTTGAGTGCATTCAGGCAAGCAGCAACATTCTCTTCAGTACTTCAATCGGCGGGGCTGAATTGCGCGTGGCATAATGACGCTCTGTCGGTATGCCAGATACGGTAAGGCCAGGGACCAGAGGTCAGCACCGCGGCCGTTGGAATGGCGCAATTCGACTGACCTCTGATCTCTGAACCCTGATCTATGGTCTAGAAGCCGTAGGAGATGCCGAAGGCCACACGGGCGCGGGCATCCAGGTTCACCCCGCCGATATTGCCGCCCGCATGCAGAACGCCCGCGTCCAGGTTGAGTTTGTGCTTTGGTGAAGGAACAAAGCGCACGGCGTAGACCTCCGAGGTGGGAACGTCGAGGCCCGAACCTAGTCCGAGCTTGATCTTCTGCGGCTGCTGCGCGACCTCGGAGCCCACTATGATGGTGCTCTTGTTGGGCCCGGTAAGAACAAGGGCCAGCGCGCCAAATCCGCGCGCCGAAAAACCGGGAGCGTTGCCGCCCAGACCCCACAGCGAGGCATCTGTGCCGCGCAGGCCGGCGTTGAGCAGTACCGGAACCTTCTTGCTGATCTGGGTGACAACCTTGGTTGCCACGATATAGACGTCGCCGTTTCTCGTGTTTTGCTTCAACCCGGTTCCTTCGCTGGCCCCGTCGTATACATTGTGGTCGTTGAAGCGATAGATTCCGCCCACGGCAATTGCCGGAACCCACTTGGTCTTTCCAGCGTTCTCTGCGACCACGGTCACCTTGGCGTGGATGACGCCGAAATCCTCCGCTGTGCCGTTACTGTACCCGTTGCTTGGCAATTTTTCCGCACCGGCGTGAATCTCGCTGGTGTAACCGAACTCAAAGCGCTTGGCATAGCCTTCAGTGACGGAGACTGTGCTGAAGTCGCCGATCACCGGTCCGCCTGCCAGAAAGTGATAGGAGACGGAGGGTTTTCCAAGGCCATTGGCTGGAGAGGCTGAAGTGTAGGCTAGCGGCGTGACGAAGACGCCCGTGGGGCCTTCATAGCCCAGGCTCTGCGACTGCGCGGTGTGTGTGGCAAAGGGAAGCGCGAGGAACAGACTGAGCGTTGCCCACCGGGTTTTGAACTCTGGCGAATGGAAAAAAGATGCAGAAATGCTCATGAGGTTTTCTCCTTGATGAAATTTGGATTGGAAAGAAAGAATCGTGCGGCGGAAGAGTCCCTCTGCAACAGCAAAGTGCGGAGCGTGTTTTATGTCCCTTGATATGCAGAGACACAAACAGCTATGCCCTAAGTGTTGCCGAAGCAGAATGGATTTTCAGTCGCAAAGAGAGGCTGTTGCTAGCGGCAACAGGGACAACAGGTGAAATGCCGGGCGGCATGATGCGACTGATTCATAGGGACAAGTGTACATAAGTTTGTTGTAATGTCCAAAGCAAATATTTGGATTGCAGGGAACAGGGATTAGGGAACAGCCAATAGCAGCTATCACCTGTTCCCTGTTCTTCCCCTTTGCGCATTGGGGCTGTATCCGCGAGAATGGTGTGGTTGCCTTTTCCGGCGCGGAGACCGGATTATGCTCAATCTTACTCAGCGATTGATTCTCGGCTGTGTGCTGCTTGTCGGCCTGGTGGTTGGGCTGGTAGCGGCCACGCACCGCGCCTTGGCGGCGACGGGGCAGTTCAGGCTCGCGTGCCTGTTTGTGGTGGCCGCGGCGGTGGTCGCGGCAGGGACCATCTTTTTTGTGCTGCGGCCCATCCGCCAGTTGGCCCGCGACGTTCGCAAGATCGCCCAGGGCAACCTCGAGTCCCGCGTGGAGTGGAGCAGCCACGACAGCTTTGGCGTGATCGCCAGCGAGTTGAACCGCATCGCGGTCCGGCTGCGCGAGCTGATTGAATCCGAGGCCGGGCGGCGGCAGATGGAGTTTCAGCTCTCCGACGCCGTGCTGCAATCCATCTTCGAGCCCATCATTGTGACCGACGGCAAGGGACACGTGCTCAAGGTGAACCAGGCCGCGGCCGAGTTGATGGGCGAAGCCGCCACCGACCGCATGGCGCTGGCGAATACTCCCGGCGGCGACAAAATCCTGAGCGCCATCCGCGATGCCGTCTCCATGCAGAAGCCGGTGGCCGCAGAAGACGAGGCCGCGCTGCTGCCCATGCGGATCGGCAAACAGGAGCGCAGCTATCGCCTGCGCACCACCCCCATGCGCGACTCCGACGGCAGGCTGCTGGGCACCGTGACCACGCTGGAAGACGTGACCACCCTACAGGACACCGACCGCTTCAAGACGCAGTTCATCAGCGTGGCCAGCCGCAAGCTGCGCGACCCGTTGCTGCAGTTGCGCCGCGGCCTTTATGCCCTGGGCCATGGGTTTGGCGGAGAGTTGCTCCCCTTGCAGGCGGAACTGGTGGCTGGCGCCGGGAGCGAGAGCGAGAAGCTGGACGATTTGATGGCCGACCTGATCGAAGTGTCCGAGTTGGACGCCGGCCGCCGCGAGTTCACGCTGGAACGCCTACGCCCGTTGCAGTCTCTGAATGAGGCCCGCGACCGCTTTTGCGACGAGACCGCTCAGAAGCATATTCGCGTCGAGGTCTCGGCTTACGCCGATCTCTCGTTTGTGCAGGCCGACCGGCGCGCCATGCACTCCATTCTGGACAACCTGCTCTCCAATGCTCTGCGCTACACTCCGCC
>Ga0224558_1004585_pt1 | contig 10651 bp, 5 predicted proteins | sample 714S32024metaG_FD_180682 | JGI IMG/M metagenome (GOLD analysis project Ga0224558, IMG submission 180682) | Peat soil microbial communities from Stordalen Mire, Sweden - 717 S3 20-24 | ecosystem: Environmental > Terrestrial > Soil > Wetlands > Peat | place: Sweden: Norrbotten County, Stordalen... | reverse complement strand
TCAGCAGGCGGGGCGACAAACACGTAGGCAAGGGGGTCAGTGAACCGCTGCAGCTCTGCCGGAAGTGGTTCATAAAGAACCGTAGCGAACTGGGCGAGATCCTGCTTGAGCACGGCGAGATCGCTGTATTTGATGCTCTCGCAGCCTAGCGCCCACAGTTTTCCCTCTCCGGGAACGACACCTGCCTTGATCGCCGCAACGAGAGTATCCCAAGGCATCGAATACTCAGGCGTGATGACCAGATCTGCCTCGCTTTGTTGTGCATCGGCCAGAAGCCGGCAAAACTGTCTTTGGGCAAGAGTACGATCCGAATTGCGAATCCCCACAGCGCTCGCCTCGATTTGACCACGCGGTTGCATCAGCAACACTGTGTAGTTGTTTTCGTTCGGGGCCAGTGCATTGATCTCCGGCGAACCAAGGGCTTCAGCTGCGAGCACTTCGGCAACTGGTTTGATTTGCATGCTAATCACCACGCCCCGGTGTGGCCACGGTCGCATTGGCCGATTGCGGAGCTTCTCCCGGTTTGACACTATCGGCCCCAAGCACTGCTGTCGGCGACTTTATTAACCCGCGGGAATAGTCCATACCTCGTCGCGTTTCCTTGGGCCTGTCATCTCGCTGTCCGTCATCCGACTGCATGTATCCTTGTACTTTCTCAAAAGCCGCTACCCTTCCAGAACCAGCCCTTGCTACGGTTCGCCGTCAGTCTCCGAGGAAGCACATTCTTCGGAATCTTCGGTCTCCGCCGCGAATGAAACGCCGTCAACGAGCATCGATGGCATCGGTCGTTTCGTTTTGACGCCCAAACTGCGAATACGCTCCCCGATGGAGAGAGCATTGCCTTTCCCTGTCGAAAGCCGTTTCACCGCTTCGTTGTGGGAATTCAACGCACCGGCGATCTTCTCGGCGACGCCGTTCAGATCAATGAGGCTCGCACTCACTTTGTCACACAGGTCCCCGGCCAGACCTGCAATCTCCTGCGCGTTCTGGCCCTGCAGCTCATAGCGCCAGATTGACGCAACAGTGCGCATCGTCATAAGCAGCGTCGGAGGACCAACCAGCACGACACGCCGATCGCATGCATACACGAAAAGTTCTGGTTCCCTCGTCAGCGCCGCTGCCAGCGCACCTTCAATCGGAACAAACATCAGTACGCAGTCGTGCGCTTGTAACTTCTCATTTTCCTGGTAGCGCTTGCCGGCAAGGTCGTCGATATGACCCTTTACGTCACGTACAAACTGATCGGCGCAGCTCGCCGCTTCGGCTCCGTCTTTGGCGGCGATTAGCCGCTCGTAGGAGGTGAGAGGAGTCTTTGAATCAATAATCATTGTCCGCTTTTCGGGAAGGATAATGACAATGTCCGGTTTTTGGGTGCCGCCGGATTCACTCTTCAGGCCAAGTCCGCGTCCCTGGGAGATGTATTCTCTGCCTTCCGTAAGGCCCGCTGCTTGGAGAATACGTTCCAATGCCAGCTCTCCCCACCTGCCGAGGAGTTGGGAATCTCCCCTCAGCGCCTGCGCGAGTCCATCTGCCTGACTGCCGATGGAATGGCTCGTTTCGAGGATAAGTTTAATCTGCTCTTTAAGCGAGAGGACTTCTCGGCTTTCAGCTTCGTATGTGGTCTCGACCTTCTTCTGGAAATCTTGGATTCGTTCGCGTAGCGGGTCGAGGATGGCGGTCAACGCCTTTTGTGAATTCTCTGAAAGCTCGGTGGCATTCGCTTTCAGAATGCGATTTGCGATGTTCTCGAACTCCGCCGTCAGTTGTTTCTGTTGCTCGGCAAGCTGTACTGCCTGCGTTTCTATTTTTTGCGTCAGGGCGCTTTCACGCTCCGTGAGCCGAGCAACTTCAGCTCCCACAAGTTTCGCCTCAGTCGCTATCGCGCCGCGCTGAGTCTCGAGGGCGGTGTTTTGCTTTGCCTGTTCCTCGGTTTGTTTCGTGAGGCCCGCTACGCGCTCGGTCAGTCGTGCGACTTCCTCCCCTGCCTTTTTTGCTTCGGACGCGAAAGCCTTTTGCTCGGCATCAAGGTTATCCGCCCGACCCTGGAGTGCGGCGCTTTCCTGGCCCAGCCGAGCAACTTCTGCTTGGGCCTTAACCAGTGCCTCCGCGTCACTTCGGCGAACTGCCGGCCAGACGTATCGTCCAAGCGCAATACCCAAAGCGGCGGCCAGAACACCAATGGTTAAGAGAATTGTAACGTCCATCTGATTTACTCCAATTTAACCTTTGAGTATGCGCCGTTAACCAAAAACCAACACCTTTCCTTGCGTAGCCGCCGATCAGATCGCCAACGCCTTCAGCAACGCATCGCGGGCATCGAGGTAGAAGTGGATGGTGATCTTGGCCGCCAGGTCGTCGGGCAGGTCGTTCAATTGCCGACGGCTGCTGATCGGCATCAAGATGCTGGAGGCACCTTTCTCTATGGCAATTTCAACGACGGCGACCGGATTGAAGACCGTTTCGATGGAACCGCCCAAGTTTAGACCTCCGGTGACAGCTAGACCGCCCTTGATACTCTTTTGTAGCAGCGATGAGCAGAGAGCGAGAAGCACGCCGACGCCGACGGCAGAGCCGCTCTTGGCGCTGTCAAATGCCCGCAGTTGAACCGAGAACTCGTGCTGGCGAGGGTCGCGGTCGCCGACGAGTTCGTTCGAGCGCACATAGAGGTTCTGCTCGGCGCACCGGACACTTTCCTTGAAAGGCGCAGGTGTTGGCTGGTTTAGGATCTTCACCCCGCTGCCGGGGCCTTCGGTGATGTTCACCTGATACAATCCCGGATTGTCACCGCCACCGCCGGGCGAAATAAGCCAGGCCTGTCCCGGCGGCAGAGGATCGCTGCCAATGCTGTTCTCGCTGTAAAGCTCGGGCGTGGCCACAAACTTCTCCACTCCGTCATCGCCCATAGAGTAGCTGAACTGGGTGTTACGAAACTCGACGGAACCGATGCGCTTTTGCTGTTCCTTTACCCGCCGCCGGCACTCCAGTGCTATCCGCAACGCCCACTCCAGTACCTCGTCGGAAACGGGAGTGTCTGGGTTCGGCGACACCAGTTTGATAAGCCCGCTAACGGTCTTCTGAACTCCCGTCGTGTCGCGTCCGCTCAGGGCACCACCCAAGTGAATGCGCCCTTGGAAAAGATTCTGCCGGCTCTGGCGGCGCAATTGGTTCCAGCATTCGGACAGGAAGTCGCTGACAAGGCCGAAGTGATTGGTCAGGTGATCGCGGGCATTTACTTTTGGCAAATCCCAGCCCGGCAGGTAGGAGTGGATGCGGTCCATGAAAGCCGTATCGTTCCGCATCTCGGGGGGCATTGGGCCGAAAAGATGACCGACTCGTTGCTGGTGCTGCACGTCCACTTCGAAGTTACCGACCATGACGATACCGCCATCGGCGCGAATGCTCTCTTTTCCACGGCTGAACTCGCCGGACTCCATGTAGCCCTTCATGATGTTCACACCATCTTTTTGGTCGAAGGAAACGCCGGAGATTTCATCGAAGCAGACCACGTCATACTGGCAGACCAATCCACGCCGACCGTTGGCATTATTGACAAACATGCGCGCGACCGTTGCTTTGCCTCCCGAGATTAGGTGGGCGTACGGCGAGACCTGCTGAAACAGATGGCTCTTGCCGGTGCCGCGCGGGCCAAGCTCCACCATGTTGTAGTTTCGCTCCACGAAAGGGACCATCCGGAGGAGCATCATGTCGCGGGCACGGGGAGTGAGCTTTTCCGGCTCCATGCCGATACTCCGTATCAGAAAATCCTTCCACTCCTCAGTGGCGAAGGCCTCCCGCCCTTGATAGAGCGACGGCAGCACTTCGCGCTTGGACAACTGGATCTCGCGAAGCGAATCAATGCCGAACGGGCGGCCATTCTTCTCCTGGGCGATGGTCGGGTCGTAGGCGAGTTCGACCTCCGCATAGAAGCCACCTGTGAGCATTCTTTCATTGGCGTGGACCATCTTCTCATCGATCCGCACGTCCTTCAGCTGTAGGCTTGGCAAGGTGGCCAAAAACGAATCGCTACCGGCATCCAATCGGGCGGTGATGATGTCGATCAGCTTTACCTGTCCCTTGTCTTTGGCGCGGGCCTTGAACAGCTCATGCTCCCCGGCGCGGACTGTCTTTTCGCCGAGCTGGCGCTCGACAATCTTGAGGCCATCGGCGATTTCCTCGTCGTCCACCGAGGCGCAGTAGCGGCCCAGGAGAAATTCGGCGACGTAGGTGGGAACCGGGTACTGGCCCTTGAATTTGCGCACGAGATCCTTGCGAACCACATAGCCTTCAAAGGATTTAGTGGCAATCGTATCGATGGGGTCCAGTTGTTGGCTCATGAGGTCATCCTCCAAGTGTGGTGGTTAGCGAATTGATTACTTCCCCCGAAGCATCGAGCAAAACGATCACGGCATCTTTGCCGATATCAGAATCATCTTCGAGGAAGACCGTCACCTTGCCGTCAGGCGTGGTTTCGCGCGCTTGTTTGTCCGCTAGCAGAGAAGTTTTGGGATCGGATTGGCCGGTGCGGACATCCACGCGGACGCCTGCACAAAGTCCGCCGACCGACACCCGGCATTTCGCTCCGGTCCACTTGGCTTCCAGAAGGCGGGCTGAGCCGCCGGCCGGTTTGGCTGCCGTGACGCGCAGCACGGGTGTCACCATTTCCTGAAGAGATATGCCGCCGTGGGAATACTCCATGGAGGCGATGAAGCACCCCGCACCTGGCGGGCTGGCTATAGTGACTGCCGGATTCCAATACCACTTAAACGTCTGCACGTCGGTCTGTGCCCCAGATTTCAAGGCTGCGCAGCGCCCCCATCGGTGTTCCGCAAGAAATGACTTAAGCTCGACCTTTGGCAGGCCACCCGGCACCAGCAGCCAGCCGTGATCTGTCACAACAATTACTTCCGTCCAGCCGGCGCTCAAAAGCGCACCTATACGGCTGACCAAATCTCGAACTTCTGTTTCGACGCTGCGAGCCAGCTTCCAGCCCTCGTTATGACCACGCTTATCGAGCGTGCCGGCTTCCGTCCAGGCCGACCCGGACGGGTCTCCGGTTTCGTCCGAGCGAAGCAGTTGCCACCCGCGTTCTGACAGGGCGGTTATAAAACGATCCTGTGTCAGGAGCTGGCCCGTGGAAACCAGTCGCGTGGAAAACGGGTCACCTGCTTCACCACCCTGAACAGAGTCCACGATAGGTGAAGCTGCTGGTTTTGCGCTAGATGTGACCGAAGGAATAGTTGACCACTCCCAGTCCTGCGTGGATTCGATGCCAGCAGCTGTCAATTTCCCAGTCAACAGCTGGGCAACGTCCATCCGCAACCCGTCCGCAAACAACACGAGCCTTCCCGCAGCAGTTGTGATCGGTTTGGCCCGTTTGGAAACAGTCTGCCCGTTATCGCGAATGAGCTGTTGCAGGTGGCGGGCGGTGTTTTCGAGCCACGGCAGATAGACGGCCCGCACAGTTCCCAGCAGCGCGCCATGTTGCTCCGGCGTCCCGCACGCCGCCATGGCGGCCAGAGCGGCGGCATCCACGCGCCAGCCCTGCCCTGCATAAAAATCGGCATACGCCTCCGGGGTCGGTGCGCCGGGGGCGACCCCGCACAGCTTGGCCAGTTGCGCCAGCGGTTCGAGAGCCGTCACCAGCGGGCTTAGCCCCAGCTTCTGCCATGGGTAACCGCGACGAGCGCAATGATGCGCTTCCAGTTCAGCCACTCGACGAATTACCTCGTCCTGCGGACGATCCACCAGCAACGCGAGAGCTTGCTGTAACTTCCGCTCTTCGCTTTCGTTGATGCTTGGCCAGACTTCGGCGGTAACAAACATCTCCATCGGAGCTTTTGGCGTGGCCCGCTTCAGCCATTCCACAACGCCGGGATAATTTGCCGGTGCCTCGGTAAAACGCTGCCAGACCTTGCTCCAAGGGTTTTCGCGGTTTGCCAACAGATTCGCGGCCTTGAGCGGACCTTCTTTGACCGGATCGAAGCGGAAGTCCGTTTTGCATTGCTCGCAGAAGGCTTTCCATTCCGCTTCCGGACGGCGCTGTTTGAACGCCTCGGGATCGCTCAGCCAGCGCAGCAGCAAGCCGGTTGAGTCCGGTGCAACCAACCAGTTGAAAAACTCCGACTCAAGACGCCTGCCCTGCAATTGGGAAAGCGGTTCAGTCATCAATGTGGGTAGTGCGCGAGAGAGCGCGTCGAGAGTCGCTTGATCTTTGGTCACATCGAGCCCGAGGCCACCGTGTTTGGAAACCAGAAAGGCGTTGGGCGTCCACTCCTTGCCGTTCTCATGCAGCCACATCCTGCCTCGATACTGCAGCTCCACTAATGCCGCGAGTTCCTGCGGGCAATCCTCTACGGTCCGCAGCTTCTCCCGGCTGATGCCTGGCAAATAAAATATCGGGATGGTTCCCGCCGGCGGCGCGCCTTCTACGACTCGCGCTTCGATGCAGCGTAGCCAGAGAGCCGGTCCCGTGCGCTTTTCCGGTGCGTAACTGCCCAGAGAAAACAGCTCCGGCAGCATCGCCTGTAACTCTGGCATGACGCATTCCCACAACCGTTCGGGATCAGGCCAGAGGACTGCGCAGGGCGCGACCTGATCGCCGGCTGCGTAGGCTTGCGCGGTCGCCCGTAGGGCCGCTATCACCCGTTGTCCAAGGGTTTCACTCAAGGTTATCACTCATCCATATCCACCCGAATAAGTTTGCCGGTCACAAACTCTCCAAGCTCTTTCCGAATCAACTTGTCGCGTTCGCTTATCGCCTCGGACAACTTGTTCACATCGGCAGCGATCCCATCGAGCATACAATCGGGCACGTTGAGAGCGCTGGCCCAGTCGTTCAACAAATTCTTGTCCTCTTTGAAGTCATGCACTTCTTCCAGAAATGACTTCAGCGTTCGGGCGTTCTTCGAGATGTTGGAGCTTTTCTCCAACAGCGAACAGTTGCCCAGTTGGTTCACGATTGTCAGTGCTTCATCCTTCTCCGTTACACCGTCTGGTAAAGCGGTCTCGATCTTTTTTTCCCAAATGGCATGTGCGACCGAGTGGTCCACATCGAGGCTCAACGTCCCAGTCTTCGCGGTTCGTAGTTGAATCTTTGATACCTTCCACCGGCTGGAGTTCAGTCGGTGCCAGATCCAAAGCGGCGAGTAATAAACTCGAACCAACTCTCTTCGCCTAACTTGGATTGCCTGGATTCCAGTTATGGCATCTGTCTCAAGTGCTTTCACTTCGGTTTCCAGGAATGCCTGCAATAATTTCACGGCCTCATCTGGTGCGCTTGCGACACGAACCAATTTTGCGCAATCCGAAAGCCGTTTGGCGTAGCCCACAATCGTTTCAGCGCTCGCTACGGCCCACCGACCAGCCCACTGCGAACCGAGCAACCACCGGTCAACGAATTGGTTGAGTGTCGCGTCAATCCGCTTGATAAATGCATCTCTTTCCAGCTCGCGAAGGGGATGATTGGCCAGCCACAAATCTGCGATGTATTGCCAGCTCCACAATATAAAGATGGAATTTAGCGACTGATAGTGTTGATGGTAAAGGTAGCCGCGCCGCCAGACTACGCTAGACGCCGCCTTGATCGCTCCTGTGAACGTGTTCCAGTTCTCCGACAAGTTCGTTGCCATCGGTCGAATCGCGTCACCTTTGATCAGGTCGTTGTTTCCGAGCAATCGTCCTTCCGCATACACGGTGGACCAGACAAATGACACTCCTGACACAGTGTCCTCCGTCGTCAGTTCAAGTTTCTCGTCGGTCAGGCGGTCCATCAATTGCTCGAAACACTGCGACGCATTGCGGTTCCCGGTAAGCGTTGGAATCCATCCGACCTTCAGCCATGCAAAGGTGATGTCTTCCCGCGTCAACGTCCGTCCGGCTGTATTCAAGCGGGTAAAAATGTTTACAACGGCATCGTTGTATGTCTCTCGCGAGAACATTTTCTCATCGAACTCCGCTAACTCCAGGTATGTCACACGCGTCTTTTTCACCCGTGACAGCGTCAACAGTAGTGCGGCAACTGGTCTGGACAGCACAGCAATTGTCTCAGCGGGCACGTCGTGCTCTTTTAACAGAGTTTCCGCAATCGCTTCCGCTTGATCCTGCTCGACCCCTTCCATGCCTGGTGCTGCCTCCCAAAAGCGGCTCAATCGAATGTATTTTCCTTTCTCGACCGGGTCATGCGCCAGCGGGAGAGGTTCCCCGTAACCTTTCTTCTTGCTGAACTCGGATTGTGATGGCTTACCACCGGTCACCACCCATTTCAAAACGCCGCTGAAATCCAAGGTGATAACCCGCTTTGTCTTCGCATAGCCTGAAGCCAAAGCATCTAGTTCCACACACAGACTTCCCTGTGACCAGTGCTTTGTTCTTCGCGCCCTCTCGTCAGACAGGGACATACGCCAATCACTGTCAAACATCCGAATGCCCCACGCATCGCCGCAAACGGCGAGCAATAGGCTTTGAATTCGCTGCTGTCCATCCAGCACCATCTGAAATGATCCCGGCGGATTCTTTTTGCTGACCTGCTCCTCACCGTCACTTTTTGTCCGATCAACAATCTTCCAGAAAGGTCGGGCCAACTCCCGGACCGGATCGTCTTTGCCAACCTTCCAGATCAGGAAGGTGCCGAATGGCCAGCCTCGAATTAGGGAATCAACCAAATAAATTACCTGACGCGGACTCCACACATAGGGCCGTTGTAGGTCAGGGATTAACAGGGTCGCGCCCAAGTCGTTGTTGGCTCGACTTAGCAGGTCATTTAGTTCGCAATGTTGGTCATTATAAAATCCAGCCATAAGTAATTACCTTCCCTTCTGCTTAAACTCACCTGTGTAGTGGCAGTCGTTCCAGCGATTGCCGTCTGGCTCATTGCCGACACCAGCGAAGTCTTGCTGCTCCTCATCCCAGCCCCAGAACCACGGGAAATCTTTCTTGTCCCGCACGGGTTCGTTGCCGCGGTCCTTGTCCCACTTGATTTTGACGCGCTTCCGTAGGATGTCAGCATTCGCAAAGGGCCGGATGTTCATTCGCACACCGTCATTAATGTTGGGGTGCCAGCCGATGGCTTGCTTGGAGAGCGGTTTCCAGCGGACGAAGATGTCGTAAGGCGGCTCGCCTTCGAGGATCAGCTTGAGGCGGGCTTGCAAATGCTTGGCGGCCTGAAGGCGGGCGTCGCTGCCGGCCTCGCCGGCGTCCACGGCAGGCTGTTGGCGGCGGAGCCAATCACCGAGGTAGGCGTAGGTAAGCTTCTCCAAATTGGCGTGGGTGAGCTGGTGATAGTTCACAAGCTCGCCGAAGCCGCTCTTGTGGCCGTCCCAGATGTGCCAGATGAAGGGACGATGGTAGAAGAGCGCGCAGTGCTGCTCAAAAAACTCGTCCCGCAACCAATCCTCCAGCGTCTCGGATTTGCTGCCTTTGGGGCCGGCGCTGGCGACCAGAGCACTAAGATCGAATTTGCCCAGAGCGTGGATCAAGACCCCGCGCAGACGCTCGGCTGCGGGGGCTTCGCCCTTGGTCGCCGAAAGGCACACGATGCCGTTCGCATCCGACAGCTTCTCCAGACCATCCGGGCCGAGTGCCGGACAATCGGGAAAGCTGGAACCGGTCTGGCGCGGCCACTTGTAGCCGAGCAACCGCGCTACAGCCACGTGCAACGGTTGGTCTGAACCTTTGGGATGACCGTCGAACAACCACTGCGCCGGGTCGCTGGAAAACGGCTTCGGTAAGCCGTGCGGATATTTCTCCGCAGCCACTTTTTGCCAGCGCGGGAGGTCGAAGGGGACTTTGACCAATGTGGAGTTCGTGACCATCACTTTCTGGTCAAGCTTCCGCACTAAAGGCGTGAACTCTTCCGATGTGCAGAAGGAAACGATTGCGGGTAAATCAGCTTGGTGCTTTGGAATTATTACTGCAACCGACTTATCAAATAGTTCGCCGGTGTAAGGAGATACTTTCAGATTTCGAATTAGGGAAATTGCAATGCCACGTTTCCCCCACGCGGCACTACCGCGATAATCTTGATTGTGTCCTTGACGCCGCTCTTCATCTGTCATGCCGAAAACCCTCTTTGCATCAGCATTCCATGCAACGACAGCTTCGCGTCCGCCCAGTCCATCAGCATTTTCCGACGCGGTCTGCATGTAATCCCAGTTCTTAAGCAAAGACGGATGTTCCCAAAAACACCGCACATAATGTGGAGCGTCACACGTTCCCAAGCCCAAAAGAGAAATAGCTGACGCGTCTAATCGCGTTGTGCGTTCAGTGTTCTCTAAGCCAATTCGATCATCTGGATTGTCAAGCTGGCTTGCTTGCTTCACGGCTGTCACGAGCCCACAGCGCAGAACATCCGCCTTTTCGCCGGGAGACTGTGGCTCGGAAGCTTCGATGCCCGCGAACTCATGGTCCACTCCCGCCTGGTTTTGCGTAAGAGAGAGCAGAGCAACAAAAGCTCCGGCTGCCTGCGAACTCTCAAAAGCGTGTTCTCCAAGACGCGAAACTGAATCCAATTGCTGTTCTTTTAGCAATCTAGTGCTCTGACCGGGTGAAAGAGTTCCTTTTGTAATCGAATTTGCGACGCGCGGCCCGGCGGTCGAATTTCCAGTCGATCTTGATCTTGTCTCGGTTCATTCGGCGGTTCCAAGCCCGGCTCTCC
>Ga0224558_1004584_pt1 | contig 10652 bp, 10 predicted proteins | sample 714S32024metaG_FD_180682 | JGI IMG/M metagenome (GOLD analysis project Ga0224558, IMG submission 180682) | Peat soil microbial communities from Stordalen Mire, Sweden - 717 S3 20-24 | ecosystem: Environmental > Terrestrial > Soil > Wetlands > Peat | place: Sweden: Norrbotten County, Stordalen... | reverse complement strand
CGTGATCGAATTCGGCCGGCCAGGCGTGGGCGCGCGCTTCCGCGACATTCAGAAGGTCACCATGGCGCTGGCCCAAGTCCATGTCCAGTTCGAAAAGGAGAACCCGCTCACCTTCCTGATCGCCGACCAGTCCACGGGTGTATTGAGGCCCGAACTGCTCAACGAGAAAATCATGTCCGCCATCGCCGAGACCAAGACCAGGATCGAACACGTCCCCGAGGTTCTCGACGCGGTCGACCGGATATCGAGGGAGATCGACACCGTACTCGCCGTAGCCGTCTCCACCCGCTGCGACGAAAACGGCGAAGAGAAAGTCTTGTCGGCCTTGCTGGAAGAACACGGTTACAGCTACAGGCGTGCCAAGACCAATCTGGGCCTGGGACGCGCCACCAACACAGAGAAGAAAGGAGACCGCGCGTGACCCACACACTACACCGGGATGGCGATGCCAACAGCTTTCGCGACGATTACATTCTGCTCGCACAGGTCGCCAAAGGCCATAACGACGAAGGAGCTGTCGAGAAGCTCCGTACGATTCTGCGTATCTGTGCCGCCCACAAGCCCGTCAACATGGGCAACGGCGATCTGGCCGCCTTTCACCCTTCACCGGGCTCTGGTTCCCCTACCGTAGGGAAGAAAGATCTCACGCCGGACTACGAGAAAGTAATCGAGAGCGTCACCAAGCCCTACAACGTGGCGGCAGAATTCGATACCAGAGAAAAGCTGGAAGCCGCGCTGCGGGACATCATCAAGGCCGACCTGGGGATCTCGATCAACCTGAGCAATTCAGTAGAAGGCGCGCACCAGTGCTGCCGCGACACGGGCATCAAGCGTCACAGTATAGAATACTCGCTGGGATTCATGGACCGCCACAATCACCTGCCCAATAGCCAGGTGCTGGAGATTTCCACCATGTGCGGCCATGGCATGGTCTCCAACAATCTGGTCGAGCAGATGATCGCCTATGTGAAAACGAACGATCGCACTCCGGAGGAGGCCGCGGCTTACCTGGCCTGTTTCTGCCCTTGCGGTATTTACAATCCGGCCCGGGCCAAACGCCTGCTCGAAGAGGCCCGCACCCGCCAGCACTGATCCTCGGTAAGAAGAGTTCTCTAGCCCGCGCGTGGCAGGGAGCGCTGTTCGATCACCCGGCGGGCGAGACGGAAGTGTAGACGATGAGCGGAGTGCCGAGATGAAGGCGGAGGTAGTCTGTTACTCCGGTTACAAAGTGGACGAGCGTCCGGTTCGTTTCCGACTGGGTGGCCGGGATTACTTCGTGGAAGAGCTGCTTGACCAGTGGTATGGGCCGCAGGACGTCTTTTTCAAAGTGAAAGCGAACGATGGCAATGTGTACATCCTTCGGCGCTGCTCTACGACGCCTGAAGGTGAATGGAGACTGGAATCGTTCCGTGTTCCTACGGGCCGCCTGACCTCATAGGCACAAACACCACGCCCCCAGCGGAGCGGCGCCGGATCCGGCCGTTCGCGTCTTTCTCGATCAGCACCAACTCCTGGTTCCACCCCAGGCCAACCGGCGCCACCAGGCGCCCTCCATTCGCAAGTTGGTCGATGAGTGCCGGAGGGACCTCCGGCGGCGCCGCCGTGACCATGATTCCATTAAATGGCGCCTGTTCCGGCCAGCCTTTGTAACCATCCCCTTGGCGAACTGTTACGTTGCGATATCTCAGATCGCTCAGGATGCGCTGCGCCGATTTCGCCAGTTCCGGGACAATCTCAATCGTGTAGACCTGTTCCGCCAGTTGCGAGAGGACCGCTGCCTGGTAGCCCGACCCGGTCCCGATCTCCAGCACGCGATCCGTCTTTCGCGGAGCCAGCAGCTCGGTCATCAACGCCACGATATACGGCTGGGAAATCGTGGCCTCATAGCCGATCGGAACCGGGTGGTCGTCATAGGCCATCGGCCGGCTGGCAACGGGCACAAACAGATCGCGCGGAGTGGCGCGCAGCACGCGCAAAAGCTCCGCGCCACGGATGCCGCGGCTCTCGATCTGTTCCCGCACCATGCGTTCCCGATCCGCGGCATACGGGTCAGCCGGGAACAGGAGACCCGTCAGCGGAAAAACCAGGATGGCGTAGAAAACGCGCCCCCGGCGCAAATCAGGGCGACGCTCCGGCACGGCCAGCCTCCTTGCTTATTCTAGGTCAAGCGGTGACGCCTTACGCGCTCAGGGCTTTTGGACGACGGGCGGGAGATTGAAGTTGTTCCAGCCTGAGTCCGAGTTCCCGGTTGGATCGCTCTAGACGCACCACTCGGTCCTCCAGTTGCTGAATCGCCTCGGCATGCTGTTGCAACCGATCTTCGAGTCTTCCCCCAGCACCGCCCGCTTGCCGCGTTTCGGCCCGGGCGAGGTGGTCGTCCATGGCTGCGAGTCGTTCCTCTACCCAATCGCGGAGGCTGCCGGCTTCGCGCGAGTTCTCGGCCCCCAGCCTTTCCAGGCCGCGCTGGATGTCTCCCACGGTGTTCTCGAGGCCGGCGATGCGCCGCATCAGTTCAGCGCTGCTCCCCATGCGCCCCGGAACGGGCGTGGCGGTCTGTCCGCTGCCGCGCCTGGATGATTCCCGCAGCGCGAAGCCTGCCGCGAGACCAAACAGAATCGAGATCAGCGATTTTCGCATCGTGAATTCGCGCCGGATGTCCGCCAACTATAAATGTCCTATAAGTGGCCGCCAAAAGGCAGCCCCAGGACTTACTAGCCCGGTACCATTACTCACGCGGCCTGTGCTTGGAGTGCTTTTCACCTTATGATCGAGGCAGGCGAATCTCATGAAGACCTGCGATATGATCTCGGACGAAGGGAAAACGGTTATCCAGCCGCCCCCACCCGGGCACACGCCCGGAGCCGCCCTGGCACAGTTTTGGGAGCGGCGCGGGTGTCCGGTTGTCGAATCGGGAGGAGTCTTTTGGCGCCGGTTCAAGGGCCCTTTCTACACCCCCATACCCACCCACCTTCGGCTTGATCCTGAAAAGGGCGAAATCGAGGAGTTGCTGCGGCGTTCGCGTATTGTTGGCGTGCGGTTTCCCGTTTGCGGTCCCGGCATCCCCGCCGGGCTCTATGTCGTCCGGCCCGCCTCCTACACGTTAGCGAGTGTCAGCCGCAAACAGCGCGCGAATGTGATTCGGGGTCTGGAACGCTGCGAAATTCGCCGGGTGGAGCGGGACGAACTCACCACGGCCGGCATTTTGCTGAATCGCGACACCATGAAGAGGCAAACGCGGCACGATCCTGAATTGGACGATCCCCGGCGCTGGTTCCACTTTGTTGGCGCGGTCTATGCCTGCCCGGCTTTCGAAGTTACCGGCGCTTACGTGGATGGCAGGCTGGCGGCGTATGTGGTCTGTTACCGGGAAGGCTCCTGGCTCCACCTGCTCTACAAGATGAGCCGCACCGAAGAGTTGGAGCACCGCCCGAACCATGCGTTGGATTACGCGGTGATCCGGCGCGCGGCCGGCGATCCCTCCGTGCTCGCCGTCGCCAACAGCATCACACCATTCGACAACCCGGGTCTCGATCAATACAAGCGTCGGATGGGATACGAACTGGTGCCACACCCGCTCGCCGTTCAGTTTCACCCCGCATTGTCGCCCTGGATCGTGAACCATGCGGCCCTTGGCGCCGCAAACGTGCTGCGCAGAGCCTTTCCCCGAAGGTTCCTGAACGCGGCGGCAAGGGTTGTGGAAGGCGCCATCGCCAGCCGAACTGGAGATCGGGAGAGCAGGTTGCGCCGGCTCATCGAGACCGTGAAACTCGGCGGCAGCCACGGGTTGGCGGAGCGATAGACGATGCCCCCGGCCCACTCATCCGTCCCCGTGCTGATCATGCCCGCCGAACGTCATGGCGCCCTCGCCATCGCCCGCACGCTCGGCCGTCTGGGAGCCCCTGTCTATGGCTACGGCAGCGGAATCAGCGCCGTGTGCGCGTCTCGTTATCTGAAGCGGCGCTTTGCGGGGCCCGGTGAAGATGCTTCGCCCGCGGCTGTAGTGGAGCGCCTGATCGAAATCGCTCAAACGCTCGGCACGCGCGCGGTCCTGATCCCCACCAACGACGAAACAGCCCTGTTGACCGCCCGCTACTCCGCCGCCCTCGCGCCCTGGTACACGTTCGCCGAACAAACCGCCGAGACGGTGGCTACCCTGTGTAGCAAGAAGTGGATGTATGCTCTCGCCAAACGGGTAGGCGCGCCTACTCCAGAATCGTACTTTCCGGAATCGCGTGCGGACCTGTTACGGTTCCTGGATACCGCGCGGCTGCCCGTCATGCTGAAGGGCATACATGGTAAATCCCTCCAGCAGCGCGCCGGCAGGCGGATGTATATGGCCGAGACCGCGGAAGAACTAATTCGACTTTACGACGCGCTCGAGGATCCCGAAAGCCCCAACCTGATGGTACAGGAGTATATTCCCGGCTCGGACCGAGCGGTATGGATGTTCAATGGCTATTTCGACCGGAACGGGAACTGCCTGGCCGCATTCACGGGCAAGAAACTGCACCAGTTCCCGGTGCATCGCGGGCTCACGTGTATGGGTGTTTGCCAGGGGAACGAAGCGGTCGAGAGTATGGCGCGAAAGCTGCTCACCGCCGTGGGGTATCGCGGCGCCGTGGATATCGATTTTCTGTTTGATGAACGTGACGGATCTTATAAAGTCATCGACATCAATCCGAGGGTCGGCGCAACGTTTCGGTTGTTTGTCGATGCGGACGGCATGGATGTTGTCCGCGCCCTATATCTGGATCTCACTGGACAGCCGCGCGCGGCTTCCAGGGGCATTGAGGGCCGCGGCTGGATGGTGGAGGATCTCTTCCTGGCATCCAATCTGAGTTACTGCCTCGAGGGCCGGCTCCCCGGCCGCGATTGCCTCCGGTCGTTGCGAACGGTCCACGAACTGGCATATTTCGATCCGCACGACCCGCTGCCTCTCGTCGCGTCCTGGGTGGAAGATGCCTGCAAAGGAGCGGCGCTGCTGGCGGCGCGCGGCATGAAACGCAGCCGCGCGCGGAATAGCTCCCCGGTTCTCTCCACTACACCCAATTAGTTTACGGGAAACCGCTTGCTTATCTGATGCTTGCAGCCCGAGTGTGCGGAGCGCGTGTCCGTTACGTTTCACAATTTGGTACTATTACCGTGCTGTTACTGGCCAGTCTGTAAGTGGATCAGAAATTATGGTCAAATCTGTACGATGACTTCGAAGACGCTTCTTGTGTTCCGAAGCTGCGCTATCTTGGGGAGCGCCCTGTCTTTCGTGGCGTTCGCCCGGGCGCAGGAGGCCCAATCGCACTACATTCTCGGGCCGAACGATCAGATCGAGGTGCGCGCGCTGCACGTCCCGGAGATGGATGGCAAACGCCTGCGGCTCGATGCTTCCGGGGGCATGGACCTGCCGCTGATCGGGCGCGTCAAAGCCGCCGGTCTGACGATTGACGAACTGCGCGGGCGAATTCGCGAACGGCTCGACCTATACGTACGCGATCCGCAGGTGAGCGTCGAAATCGTCGCGTTCCGCAGCCAATCCGTGACTGTGATGGGGGCGGTCAAGAACCCTGGCGTATTCTACCTCGAACGGCCTACGACCCTGGCAACGGCGCTCTCCCTGGCGGGTGGCGTGTCTCCCGAGGGAGCCGACACGGTGGAAGTGAGCCGCGCCAAAGATTGCGGATCCGCGCTTCCCGGCGGCCGCACAAACGGTTCCGGCGGATTATCGGCCTCGCTACGTGTCTCGCCATCCGAGGGCGCCCGGGCCGGAGATATCCTGGCCTGCCCCGACGATATCCTCAGCGTTCCCCGCGCCCGACTGGTGTACGTTCTGGGCGAGGTGCACAAGCCTGGCGGGTTTCTCCTGCGCGACGGCGAGAGCATCTCGGTCCTGCAGGCGCTCTCCCTCGCGGAAGGACCGCAGCACACCGCTGGCACGAAACACGCTCGCCTGCTGCGTCCCGTGCCCGGCCAGGGAGTGCGTACCGAAAAGGAGATCGACTTGGCGAAAATTCTCTCAGGCCAGGCGCCGGATGTCCCGTTGGCGGCCGACGACGTGCTCTTTGTCCCCACCAGCGCGTCTCGCAGCGCCGCCGTGCGAGGCTTGGAAGCGGCGCTTGAGATGGGCACGGGAGTGGTGATTTGGCACAGGTAATCCCGTTCCAATCGCCTGCCGGCCGTCCTTCGGCCGACCAGCCGGTCTCGCTCGACGAGTTTCTCCGCCCCATTCGCGAGCATTGGATGGCGGTGGCCGCCGGAGCCGCGATAGGAGCTGCGCTGGCGCTCGCTGCTGCGCGGATTCTCCCGCCGGTTTACGAGGCGAAGGCCTGGATCGAAATTCAAGGCTTCAACAGCGATTTCCTGAACACGCGGGAGGTCGATCCGGCCACCGCCGATCCAGAGGTCGGCGCGTACATGCAGACCCAGATGAAGTACATGGAAAACGGGCCGCTGGTGGAACGCGTGGCGGACCGGCTGGGCGCCGCCAAACGGCCGGAATTCCAGTCGAAGGGTGCGGGCCGGCAGCGAATCCTCGAGCGTGTGGCGGACGGGCTGAGGGTGCGTGCCCTCGGTACCAGCCGCATCGTCGAGGTGTCGTACTCCTCGGGCGACCCGAAATTCGCCGCGGCCTTCGTCAACACGCTCGCCGACGAATTCATCGGCTATTCGGTGAACAGCCGGCTCGAATCGAGCAAAACGGTCGCGCACCGGCTGAGCGACCAGTTGCTCGACTTGAAAAAGGATCTGGACCGTTCCGAAAACGAAATGCAGGATTACGCTCGTAATGCCGGCTTGGTGTTCACCTCCGAGCATGATAGCGCCGAAGAGGGCCGCCTCAAGCAGATGCAGGAAGCGCTCTCCAAAGCCCAGGAGGAGCGCGTGGCCGAACAGACCCGCTACGAGCGCGTCCTGGCTACGCCGGCCGATGCGCTGCCCGAGGTGCTCGACGATGCCACGCTGCGCAGCTACCAGGTGAAGTTGACGGAGCTGCGCCAGCAGGCGGCGGACCTCTCGACCGTACTGAAACCGGCGCACTACCAGGTGCAGCAGGTCCAGGCGCAGATCCAGACACTCGAAGCCGCCATTCAGACGCAACGCGCGAATATCCTGCGGCGCTTGAAAACGCAGTACGATACCGCGCTCAACCGCGAGAATATGTTGGCGCAGTACTACCGGCAGCAGACCGGCCTGGTAGCAGGCCAGGCGGCCAAGGCGGTGCGCTATGACGTCCTCAAGCGCCAGGTGGAGACGGATCGCCAGCTCTTCGAGGCCATGTCGCAAAAGGCCAGGGAGGCCGGGATCGCCACAGCCGTGCGCACCCCGAATATCCGGGTGGTGGCGCCGGCGCAGACGCCCGAGGTTCCGGCGCGGCCCAAACCGCTCATCTACGGCCTGACCGGCCTGCTGGGCGGAATGCTCGTGGGAATGGTGTACGCAAGCGCCAGGGTGCGTCCGAAGCCGCTCGGTGTCCCCGAATACTCCACGGCTCCGGAGTTGGACCCCGTAGCGGATCCGCGCGGATTTGTGAGCCCGGTTGGCAGCGAGCTCGCTACCTGGCAGGAGCCATATTCGCCGATGGCTGAAAGCTTCCGGGAAGCTGCGGCCTCGCTGCTGTTCTCCGCGCCCGCCGCCAACCGCCGCGTCATCGCGGTAACCGACTCCGGCGAGGGCGGCGGCACTGACAGGGTTGCGGCCGATCTCGCGGTCATGGCGGCCGGGACGGGACGCCGGGTGCTGCTGATCGAGGGCAACTTCCGGCGGCCCTCTCTCGACCGGCTCCTCGGTGCGGGCGGAACGCGAAGCCTGTTCAACCTGTTGTCGGAAGATCCCGGCGAACGGCAGTACCTGCCGTTCGAATGTGGGTCCTGGACCAATGTGCCCGGTCTCACGCTGCTCTCTGGCGGTGCCGCGGGAAACCTGCTCGATTCCGCCAGGCTGTCGCGCTGGATGGACCGGTTGCGGCGGATGTTCGACGTCATCGTGATCGATACCCCACCCGCGGCGGAACCGGAGTCGCGCCTGTTCAGCCGCTTGGCGGATGGCGTCGTACTGGTGGTCCGCGCCGGAACCGCGCGCGCCGCCGATGCCTCCTCCGCGCTGGTGCGGTTTGCCGAAGATGGGACCGAAGTGCTGGGCACGATTGCCAGCCAGTGGAATTCAGGAGAGACCGCATGACCGCAGCCGCGCCGGCATTGCTCGATGTGGATGTTCTGGCGCCGCGAAGCGCACCCCGCTTGGTCCCGAGATTCCAGAGGGCCTGTAAGCCCGGCCTGGCCGCCTGCCTGCTCGGGCTGGGCGATCTGGGCGCGGTAGGCTGTGCGTTGTTCGGCAGTGTTCTGGTGCGGCACTGCGCCGGCGGCGATTTTGAACTCTCTCTTTACTTTCGTCTCTTCCCCCTGCTCGGTCTTTTCACCATGGCATACGCTCTCTTCGGGCTCTATCCCGGCGTAACCTGCAACCCGGTGGCTGAGATCCGGCGCGCGGCCGCGGCCACTACGGCGGTCTTTCTCGCGCTGGCGACACTCATTCTGCTGTTCCGCGTGGTGGATGTCTACTCCCGCCTGGTGTTCCTGATGGCCTGGTTACTCGCCCTGGTGGGCGTGCCGCTCGCGCGAGCGGCCGTCCGATCGCTGTTCGCCCACAAAAGCTGGTGGGGATACCCGCTGATGATTTTCGGCGCCGGCAGCATGGTGCGGGACCTGATCCGCTCCCTGCGGGAGCAGCCGCGGCTGGGCCTGCGGACAGTCGCCATTGTGGATCGGGGCTATCCGCCTGGCACCATGATTGAAGGCGTGCCCGTGGTCCGAAGAGTGGAAGACGCTCCCATGGCGCACCGCGGTTTCGCCATCTCGCGCGGCGTGGTGGCGACGCGTGGAATTTCGCGTGAAGACCTTTCCGAGATTCTGAACTTGCGGGACACTTGCCTCCCTCACCTGTTGATCGCTCCCGGGCTGGAGGGCGTTTCGAGTCTCGATACGGAAGCTACGGATATTGGCCGGCTGCTGATGCTCGAAACGCGCAACCGGCTCCTGATGCCGGGCCCGCGCCTCGCCAAGCGCGCTCTCGATCTCGCGTGCGCGGCCGCGCTGGCAATTCTCGTGCTTCCACTGGCGGTCGTCGTTGCTGTGTTGATCAAGGTGGAATCGCGCGGCCCGGTGTTTTATCGCCATTGGCGCCTCGGGCGGGAAGGCCGGCGCATCGCAATCTGGAAATTCCGCACCATGGCTGCCAACGCCGACCGCGTACTGGAGCATTATCTGCGGGCCCATCCGGAGATGGCGGCCGAGTGGCGGCAGGATCGCAAGCTGAGACATGACCCGCGCGTGACCCGCCTGGGCCGCTTCCTGCGGCGCACCAGCCTCGACGAATTGCCGCAGCTTTTGAACGTCTTCCGCGGCGATATGAGCCTGGTGGGGCCGCGGCCCATCGTGACCGAGGAGATCGAAAAATACAGCGAGGCTTACCGGCTTTACACGCGAGTCCGGCCGGGGTTGACCGGCCTGTGGCAGGTCTCCGGACGCAATGACACGAGTTACGAAGAGCGGGTTGCCCTGGACACCTACTACGTGCGCAACTGGTCGCCGTGGCTCGATGTCTACCTGCTGGCGCGGACGGTGACGGTCGTCCTGGCGCGGGCGGGAGCGTACTGATGGGAAAACCTGGCATTTTGGTGGTCTCTCTCGACTTCGAGCTCTTCTGGGGGATTCGGGATTTCGCGCGGCTGGAGGAACATTCCGAGTGCCTGATCCGGGTGCGCCGAGTGGTGCCGCGGGTGCTCGAACTGTTTCGCCGGCACGGAGTCCACGCCACCTGGGCCACGGTCGGGATGCTGTTCTGCTCTTCGGACGCGGAACTCCGCCGGTATTTGCCGGACCGCCTGCCCACATACGCCGACCCGAGCCAATCTCCCTATGGCGATCTGGCCCGGACCGGCCGCGATGAGTCCGAGGATCCTTTCCACTTTGCGCCGTCGCTCATTGAGGCCATTCATTCGGTGCCCAACCAGGAGATCGGTTCCCACACCTTCTCGCACTACTATTGTCTGGAAAACGGCCAGGACCGTGAAGCGTTTCGGGACGATCTGGCGGCTGCCCTGGAGGTGGCTCGCGCACGCGGCGTGACCCTGCGAAGCCTGGTGTTTCCGCGCAACCAGGTCAACCCGGCATATCTCGATCTGTGCCGCGAGGCGGGCATTGTCGCGTACCGGGGCACGGAATCGAGCTGGCTGCATCTCCCGCGGCCGTTCCAACGCGAGACGCGCGCCCGGCGCCTGGCTCGGCTCTTGGATTGTTACGCCAACGTTTCCGGAGACCACCTGTATCCGATCCCGGCGGAGACTTCCGAGCGGCCGGTGAACATTCCGTCGAGCCGGCTGCTGCGCCGCTACATTCCGGCGCTGAAATGGCTGGAGGGGCTGCGCCTGCGCCGCATCCTCTCTTCGATGACGAATGCCGCGTCGAGCGGCCGCGTGTTTCATCTGTGGATGCACCCGGAGGAACTGGCCGAGTACCCGCAACCCAACCTGGATTTCCTGGAAGGAGTGCTGTCGCACTTCGCGCGCCTCCGCCGGCGATACGGAATGGAGAGCCTGAACATGGCGGAGTATGCCGAACGGCTGCACCCCGCCCGGCTCACCCTGGCGCGGATGGCCTCTTGAAATG
>Ga0224558_1004583_pt1 | contig 10653 bp, 5 predicted proteins | sample 714S32024metaG_FD_180682 | JGI IMG/M metagenome (GOLD analysis project Ga0224558, IMG submission 180682) | Peat soil microbial communities from Stordalen Mire, Sweden - 717 S3 20-24 | ecosystem: Environmental > Terrestrial > Soil > Wetlands > Peat | place: Sweden: Norrbotten County, Stordalen... | reverse complement strand
TTGAAGGCGTGGCCGAGGCCATTCATCAGGCCCTGGAGATGGACCTTGACGAGCGCCGCAAGAGGATGCAGCGGATGCGCCATCATGTGATGGACCACAACATCTATCGCTGGGCGGCAAGCATCCTGGGCGACCTGCGTGAATTGCGCATGGAAAGCTCGGGCACAACCGATCCAATCCACGCCCAGCCGCTGTCTTCTGCGCCAACAGAATAGCCGGATACCGAGCGGATGCAGGAAGCGGGCATCCTGGGACAGTCGCGGCGGTGGAAAAGATAAGAACGTTCTTCGCTGGCTTTGCCGGCAAAGTCACTCCGCTTTTGCTGCTGGATTACGATGGCACGCTGGCGCCGTTTCGCGTGGATCGCTTTCTGGCGAGGCCCTGGGCCGGGGTGCGTGAGTTGTTGACGCGCATCCAGCAGCAGGGGAGAACGCGCATGGCAATCATCTCTGGCCGCTCCGTGCATGAGATTCGACCGCTGCTGGGCATTGACCCACCCTTTGAAGTCTGGGGTTTGCACGGAGCTGAGCGCCTCTTTCCCAATGGTTGACGTGAGCTGCAACCGGCGCCGGCAGCCGCCCGCGAGAAATTGGAGATGCTGCGTGCGTTGCTCAAACGCGACGGTTTCGGCGGGCTCTTTGAGGACAAGGCGAATGCAGCGGTCCTGCATTGGCGTGGCGCTTCTGTGTGCAAGGCAAGGCTCATTGAGCAGAGGACACGGGCACTTTTCGAGCCCCTGGGGGGACCGACGGGCTGGAACTGCTGGAGCTCGAGGCTGGCGTGGAACTGCGCATAGGCCGCGACAAGGGAGGCGCAGTGGAGGCGATCCTTCAAGAGGCCAGTCCTGGCGCGCCTGTTGCTTATCTGGGCGACGAGCGTACGGATGGCTGCGCGCCAAAATAAACTCACGTCGCTAACAATGTCAACACAAAACGGACTACGCAAAAACAGCGCCAGTAAAACCGCCGCCACCAGAACACCGGATGGCGCGACAATAACCACAAGAGCCAACGACCATCTGGCTGACGATCCTCATCTTGGCATTCAAGACCAACGAGAGGTTCTTACCGCGGTGGAACTCGGCAAGATCCTGCGCATTCATCCCGTCACTGTTAGATTGAAAGCCGCGTCCGGGGAAATCCCCGGCCGGCAACTTGGCAATCGCTGGCGGTTCAGCAGAACTCGCATTAACGAGTGGTTGATGGCCGCTTAGCTCTCAGCCCTTTCGTTGCCTTCTCGGCAACTGGCCGCATCTCCTTCACGGGGGTGCGGCCATATATGTTCGCAGTCGTCGACAATTGAGCGTGTCTCATCATGTCTTTCTGGACCGTAGTCGGCGCCTTGGAACTAATCCACGGCCTGAAGCTGTGTCTCAGGTCATGCCATCCAACGTTCCCAAAACCCAGCTTCTTTGCGGCGGGCTTGATGTGGTCCTGGAGAATCATCCCAGCAGCATACGGTCGGCCGGTAACCGGGGAAGGGAAAACCCACCCCGTCTCCTGGTTGCCGCGCGCTTCTTTCAGCGCCTCGAGCAGGGCGGCCGGCACAGGCACAGTCGCCTTCGAGGAAGCCGACTTGGTATCTTTCAACTCCTGGTGCGTGTACGCGCGCTGCACCTTCAGCGTCCTCTCCTGGAAGTTGAAGTCTTCCCAGCGCAAGGCCAATGTTTCCGATACCCGGAGGCCAAGGCTGCCGGTGGTCAGGACCATCAGGTCGTGCGGAGGACCCAGCTCATCGATCAGCTTCGTCACCTGGGCGGGAGTCAGGATAATCGGTTCCTCTTCGCGCGTTGTCGCTCCCTTGACCTCCACCAGAGCGAGTGGATTGAACGCGACCGGATACATTTTCCAAAGCATGGCCAGTTTGTAGAGCCGCCTCATCAACACCATCACATGGCCCTTGGACACCTGTGACAATTTCACGGTCTCGATCCACTCTTGGACGTCGCCTGGTTGAATCTCCGTGAGAATCATCGCGCCCCACTTTGGCTCGATGTGAATACGAAGCTGCCCGTTCTGGACATTCTGGGTCGACTTTGCCAGCTGGGGCAGTTTCTGTTCGATGTACCTCTTGATCACGTCGCCCAGAGTCGGTACCACGTGCACCGGCTCCGCGGACTGGTTATTAGGACCCTTACCGCCGGCTCCAGGTGCTGCCACATGGCTGTCTTCGTCTTGTAATCGGCGGCCTTGTAGGTCTCTTGCTTCATGGTTCCGTTGAGCCGGTACCGCCGCACCCAAACGTCACTTTTCCCGCTCCGCTTCTCGCGCCGGAGGCTCCCACGCTGGTATCTTGGAGACATGCCGTACCTCACTTTAACCCACACTGCGTACAGCCCGAATGAAGCGATTACACGTTCTGTGGGGATTGTGGGTGAGACTAGTTTTGTAAGTTATTGAGTCTAAACGTGGCCCCGTAGCTCAGGTGGATAGAGCAGCAGTTTCCTAAACTGCGTGTCGGAAGTTCGAGTCTTCCCGGGGTCACCATCATTCTCAAGAATTGTCCTCTCCCCCAAATCTGCTGTGCGCGGACCCCGCTGAGCCAGCTCTGTGAAACATAGCCCCCGCGCCAGAGATTTCCACGCTTTGACATGGCGTCCCGCTCCGTCTATAAATGTTCATGGTGTGGAAATTCGTTCCATGCCATAGCGGCTGTCCCCGCAAAGGTCAGCCAATTCATCACGGCAATCGCCAGGATGCTCGGGAAGGCGGTGAAAATCCGCCACTGCCCCGCAACTGTGAGCGCCCCTGCCCAACAGGCCGTTCTATTGGTCAGGGCAGGGAACCAGCCAGGGTATTTTCGCCATTGGCGGAAGCCCTTAGTTAACCACTGCAGGACGAGCCTTTGCGCGCGCCTGTGGGAAGGTGGCTGGGAAAGGCGCAAGTCAGGAGACCGGTCCTCGCGCCCTCAACCCGCTTGCGTTCCGAGGGGAACGAAGGAGCCTCATGCCTGTTTCCGCGCAATCATTCTCTCGCAATTTCCATGCTCAACTGACGCGCATGCTGCCCCGCGTCATCGCGCTATTTATGTTTGCTACTGTTTCCGTCCTCTGTCATGCCGCGTCTATCCGCGGTGTAGTCACAGATGCCTCAGGCGCCAAGGTCACCGGCGCCAACGTGGTTCTGATCAGCGGCGGCAAGGCCGTCGGCGCCGCCATCTCCACCGCTGACGGCAGCTTTCAGATTCTTACAGGGGTCCAGGGCCGCTTCTTCCTTATGGTCTCCGCCAAAAGCTTCCGCCAGTTGGAGACGCCCAGCTTCTACGCCGGCCAGCTGGACTCGATTGAACGCAACGTGGTGCTCGAGCCCGAGTGGGTGCGCCAATCCATCGTGGTCACGGCCACCGGAACTCCAACGCCTCAGCCACAGACCAGCGAGGCCACCAGCGTCCTCGGACCGCTTGATCTGGCGCTACGCGACGACCTCGTGAGTGCGCTGCGGCTGATGCCGGGTACGGTCGTGGTACAAACCGGCCAACTCGGCGCACAGACCTCGCTTTTTATCCGCGGAGGCGATTCAGACTCCAACAAGATTTTGCTCGACGGAGTGAGTGTCGGCGATCTGGGCGGCGAGTTTGATTTCGGCCCGCTCTCCACTACGGCCGTCGAGCGCGCCGAGATTTATCGTGGCCCTGATTCGAGCCTCTATGGCGCGGATGCGGCCAGCGGCGTAGTCAGCCTGACCACTCCGCGCGGCACCACCAGCTTTCCGTCGATTCTCTTCCAGGGCGATGCCGGAAATCTTTCCACTTCGCGTGAGGAACTGGAAGTGGCCGGCGCACACAACAAGTTCGATTACCTGGGCGCCTTTAGTTGGCTTCAAACCGCGAACGATATTCCCATGGACGAGTACCACGTGGCCACATCGGCGGCCAACCTCGGCTGGCAGCCCAACGGGTCCACGCAGATTCGCGCCACACTGCACTATGGCGTCGATGCCACAGGCGTTCCCAATGCATGGGACTTTTATCAAATCAGCGACGACCGCAAGGAAGGCGACCAGGATCTTTACGTTGGAGCCACGCTGGAGAACCAGACCACCCCCGACTTCCACAGTCGCTTCCAATACGGTCTGACGCGCAAGCGAGAGCAGTCTCAGCAGTGGTACCCGACGGGCATCTGCATTCCCGTCGACAGTTGCGTTATTCTCCCCGCCAGTGGGATTGCCGGCAACTTCTACGGCCTGCCCGTCACTATCCAGGGAGCCAACGGCTATAGCGCCCCAGGTCCTGCGTTGCTTGACTACAGCACGCTCAACTATAGCGTCTATCCCAACCGGCTTGACCTGATCTCCAACCGCGATCAATTTCTCTACCAGGGCGACTATCGCGTCACGCCACATCTCATTCTGCTGGCCGGATTCCAATATGAGAATGAGCGTGCCGCCGAGCGCGAGCCTGTTTACTTCATCAATGAGGAAATCAATCGCACCAACTACGACTATCTCTTTGGGGCACACGGCGATTTCAAGAACCGGCTCTTTTATACCCTAGGCGCGGATGTGTTGCACTACCAATTGATTGGTAACGGCGTCACGCCCCACGCCGGATTGAGCTTTTATGCTGTGCGTCCGCGGAAGGGCGCGTTCAGCGGGACGCGGCTGAATATGAGCTTTGCGCAAGGCGTGCGCGAACCAAAGCTGACCGAAGAGTTCGGCTCACTCTACGACTTTCTGGAGCAGAACGGCGGCCAGGCGATGATTCAGCAGGCGAATATCGCGCCCATCGAAGCGCCCACTACACGCACTTGGGAGGGTGGCGGTGAACAGGCTTTCTGGGGTCAACGAATCATTTTTCGCGCCAGCTATTTCCATAATGAGTTCGGGCGGGAGATTGAAGGCGTCGGTGCGCAACTCGTCCCAGCATTGCTGCCTAATCTCCCGCCTCAAGAGCAACAGACTCTCGAATCCTTCCTGCAAAGCCAAGACGCATACGAACTCGACCTGAACTCGCTCGCCTTTCGCGCACAAGGCGCAGAAGCCACCGTCGAGAGCGGCATCGGCAAAAACATCTTCTTCCGCGGCGGCTACACTTACCTGGACTCGGTGGTGCAGCACTCCTTCTCGAGCGACAATGAGGAACTGATCGGAATCGCTCCCATCACCTTCGCAAACACAGGCATTCCTGTGGGCATCTACTCGCCGTTGAAGGGCGCGCGGCCCTTCCGGCGTCCACCCCACACGGGATTCTTCACGGCCAGCTATGCCGGCCAGCGGCTCACCGGCGTTTTCACCTCGGCGTTCTCCAGCCGCAGCGACGACTCCACGTATCTTGGCGGCTATGACATCAACGGCAGCAATAGCCTGCTGCTACCCAATCGCAACCTGGACTGGAAGTATGCCAAGCTCGACCTCGGCGCCAGCTTCAAGCTGCTCTCATGGCTCGCCATCTTCGGCCAGGCGGAAAACCTCACCAACAACCGGCACATCTCCCCCATCGGCTATCCCAGCCTGCCCTTCAACTTCCGGGCCGGCCTGCGCATTCAGTGGACCAAGACGGCCGGCCAATGAGAGATTCTCCTCACATTCCTCGATCCGGTATTCGCGATGAGCGCGGCGGACCAGAATTGCGGACGCGTTATCCACATTGATTTATTTCTTTTTGAGTTGCGTGCGTAAAGGGCCGGGGGTACACTACTGTTCCCTCGGCAAAAAAGGTGTCGTTGCACGAATCAATCCATATCTGTTCGTGTCTGAGGAGCGGGAAGTCCGACGAAGCTGAGACAGGGGGCGGCTTGCGGCTTGGCTGCAGGTCGAAGGAGAAGTGATTGTTGGGCGACTGCTCACACAGCCAGACGCTCGTGGGGTCGATTACCGCCGCGCTGTTCGTTGTGGCGGCAAATTCAGCCCGTTTACAAGACATTCATTTCGGTTTAGTATATTTTTCTCCATGGGGAAACCTGAATCAGCGGCGACCCCACAAGCAGCCAAGCACCGGCGAGAGACGCGAGGACCAAAGGTGCAAGGAGTTCAGTATGCACGGCGCGTTACGCGCTGTGCAAATCACTCACTAAGGGGCGCTGCCGACTACTAACCCAGCGCATTCTCAACACCAGTTGCATTTTGGAGAGCCATTATGACCATCAAACGAATACATCAGAGCATTTTCTGCCTGATGATCCTCACCCTCTCTGTGTGCCTGGGCACGGTTGCCCTGCACGCGCAGACCTCCACCGAAGGTTCGATCGCTGGGACAGTTATGGATCCCGTCGGGGCCGTAGTCAGTGGCGCAGCCGTCACCATCCACAACATGGGAACCAACGCCGAAATCAAGCTGACGAGCGACGCCAGCGGCTTTTTCAAGGCTCCCTTGCTCGAGCCCGGCACATACAGGGTCACGTTTTCCGCGCCCGGCTTTTCCACCTATCACGCCGATAACGTGATTGTTCAGGTCGGCCAGGTTTCCAGTCTTCTGCCGCGCCTCACGGTCGGCGCGTCCTCGTCCTCCGTCGAGGTCATTGAGCAGACTCCAGTTTTGAACCTCGAGTCGCCTGACTTCAGCGCTACGCTCAGCACGACTGCGCTTCAATCCATCCCCATTAACAATCGCCGCTGGTCCAGCCTGGCTATGACCACTCCAGGCGTCGTATCGGACGCTAGCGGCTACGGTCTGGTCGCTGTTCGCGGCATCAGCCCGCTTCTCAACAACGTTGAAATCGACGGCGCCGATGACAACCAGGCCTTCTTCTCTGAGGAACGCGGACGTACCCGCGAGGCGTATTCCACTGCGGGAGCCGCAGTGCGCGAGTTTGCCGTCAATACTGGCGTCTACTCGGCTGAGTACGGCCGCGCCGCCGGAGGCGTCATTACCTCCGTCACGAAGAGCGGCACCAACCAGATCCACGGCCAAGCCTACTTCTGGGATCGCGAAAGTAACTGGAACGCCATGAACGATTTCACCACGAAGCCATTGCTGGTCGGCAACACCAGTTCTACCGTCCATTTCAAACCTGAGGACCTGCGCAAGATTTACGGTTTCACGGCCGGCGGAGCGCTCATCAAGGACAAGCTCTTCTGGATCTATACCTACGATCAGCATACTCACGTCTATCCGACTGATGCTGTTCCGTATAATCTACCGATCTTCTACACCTTGCCGACAGCTGCACCGCTTACCTCTGGTTCGGAAGTCTGCACCATATCTTCCACTGCCGGCGTTATTACGGGCACTGCTGCCAGTCTCAACGACGCTGATGCCTGCACACTGGCCGCCCGCCAGCATATTTCCTTCATTCAGGCGTCCTACGACTGGTGCTCCATGATCTATGGCAGCGGCAGTTCCATTTGCAGCCCGTCAAATTACCCTGGCGCAACGGCAATCTCTGATCTGGGCATGAACTCGGACTTAGGTCTTGTGGCGCGCTTTGGTTACCAGGAGATCAATACCCCCAAACTGGACTGGCAGATCAACTCCAAAGAGCATCTGAGCGTCCTATCCCATCGCCTGCGCTGGGATTCGCCCGGCGGCGTCCAGAGCACCCCGGTGGATGAAGATGCGCGGGATTATCAAGGCAACGATTTCGTCAAGCTGGACTATGAAGTAGCCAAGCTCACCAGCCTAATCACCACAAACATCGGCAATGAGTTGCTCTTCCAGTATGGCCGCGAGCTAAATGATGAAGGCCAGCAGCCGTTCACTCCTTATACTCTGGGCGACCTGAAGGCCAACGGAAACGTTGTGCAGGCTTCGACATCGTATTATGACGGCTTTGCCGCAGGCGCGCCGTATTACTCCTTCCGCGTGGCTTATCCACTAGAGAAGAAGTGGCAGGTGGGCGATGTCCTTTACTGGAACAAGGGCAATCACAGCCTGAAGTTCGGCGTAGACATGGTTCACAACTATGATTTCCAGAACGACCTCTACCAGAGCAACGGCGCCTACAGCTACAACTACTTGGGCAACTACATGAACGATGAGCTCAACTTTAAAGCTGGCCTAACCCCCGCACAGGTAACCAGCGGGAATCTTGGTTGCAACTCTAGCGGCTATGAGAATGGCACTGGGACAACCGGAGCCTATCCCTGCTACTACACATACAATCAGGGCTTTGGGACTCCAACATTTGCGATTTCCACCATGGACACCGGACTCTTTGTCCAGGATAACTGGAAGTTCTCTCCTCGTCTGACGCTGGAGCTCGGTTTGCGTTGGGACTACGAGGCCCTGCCGGGTCCCAGTTCCGCGCTCACGGCGGCTGTAAACCAGAACGGCATCAACTTCGTTCCCTATCCCGGCCTCAACAACACCCCTTCCGACAAGATGAACTTCGGGCCCCGCGTCGGATTTTCCTATGACCTGACCGGAAAAGGCAACACTGTCCTGCGCGGCGGCTTTGGCATGTATTACGGACGCATCACCAACGGAAACTTGCTCCAGGTACGGCTCGGCACCGGCAGCCCACTCGGGCAAATCGACCCACAGTGGAAAGCAAAAACGGCCGGCGCAGAGCAGTTCCCGTATATTCTGTCTGGCAACACCAACAGCATCACTCCAACCTCGTACTTCCTGTCTCCCACTCTGCGCAACCCGGCTGTGCAGGAATTCGATCTGGCGCTTCAGCGCGGAATCGGCAAGGGCACCTACATTCAGGCTAGCTTCCTTGGAGCGCTGGGACGCGAGTTGCCCAACTTCCTAGACGTCAACCTCAATCCGACCACCATAGCGACCGATACGATTACCATCTCCGACGCCTCCGGAAAGGGTCCTCTGGGGCCGAGTGGTACGACCTACACTGTTCCGACCTACACCTACAGCTCAACCAATGGTGGTTACGGCAACGCGAACCTATTCGGCGCAGAGGCCACGGACTTCACGTCCATTACCGAGATGGTGAGCAACATCAATTCGAACTACAGTGCCATGGTACTCGAGGTCCTCAATCGCTCGATGCATAGCCTTCAGTTCGACGTCAACTACACCTGGTCGCACGCTCTGGATTTCGCGCAAAATGCTCTCACGCAAGGCGGAGTGAACAGCTGGTACGATCCCTACACCAATGCGCGCCAGAACTACGGCGACTCCAGCTACAACGTTCCCAACAGGGTCGTGGCTTATGCGCTGTATAACTTCCCGAATCTCCATTCGAACAGCTGGGCGAAGTACGTGGCCAACGATTGGAGCGTGAACGACAGCTTCCAGATGCAAAACGGGTTGCCCTTTACTGCGGCCGTAAGTGGGTACACGACTAATGCCATAGTCAGCGGCTGGAATGGCTCCGGGGGCTCCTCTATCATTCCCGAGATCGGGCGCAATACCCTGAGGTTCCCGCGCCGCGAGGTCGATGACGCTCGTTTCCAGAAGCAGATATCGTTCAACAGGGGCCGAAACTTGCAGCTCATGTGCAACATGTTCAACGTAGCCAACCACCAGAACGTCGATGGTTATACGACCACCAACGCCTACACTTTGTCAGGGTACACGGCAACTTATCAAGGACAGCCGTCCCCCTCAACCAACACCGGCTACAGAGTGGTTAACAGCTCCAACAACAGCAGCTTCCTTTACACGCCGCGGCAAGTTGAAATTGCAGCCCGCTTTAATTTCTAAGGCGGCTTAACCCATGAAACGCGGCGGCTTCGGCCGCCGCGTTTTCTTTGCCATCGCAGCCTCACAAATGCTGTCATCTTGAGCCGGCAGGGTAGTCTTCCCATCCGCGGCGGGATTCGCGCCCGGTTTGCAGAGAGTTATCGTCCACCGGCGCACAATGTCAATTGGTGGTTCGTGCGGGCAAAGAGGTCGAACAGAGTTCGAGTGGCGAAAGAGGTCGTGAGGGAACGGAAAGGCTACCCCCTCCCCCTATAAGCCGTGAAGCTGTGAAACTGTGAGCTCCAAAGCCTGTTTAGTCCCGGCCTGCCTAGGCACCGCATTAGGATGGGGAAAAATCGCCTACAACCCATTTAAAATATATTTGATACAATAAACATTATTTTCTTAGGAATTGATAAATTTGGGGCGAGCTGTTCCATCTTTACGCATTAGGCGTTGAAAACGGATAGCCAGCAAAGTAAAGTTGATTAACTTTCCAGTGTTGTGTTTGTGGTTCTGATCTTTTTGTTGCAGGGGTGTGTCCATGCTCTGTCCGAAGTGCCAATCTTCGTCCGTATCTGTCATTCCAGCCGAAATCCGGCTTTACCGTAATTGCCACCGTACACTGAGCCATCCGCCCATGACGCCTTCGCCCGACGTCCAGGTTTGCCTCGATTGCGGCTGGTCTGAGTTCTCGATTCCGCGCTCCTGGCTCTCCGCCGGCTGGCTGCGGTCGTTGCGGACGCAGCCTGCACCGACGGCGCCCTCCATCGTCTCCGCGAACGTAGCCGTACCTGCGTCCTAGTGGCTAGAAAGGCGTTTCGCCGGGCCGCGAATGCCGGTTGCCGCAGCCACATAAGTTGACCTGCGCTTACTTGCGCGATCAGCGCCTCTTGACCGGGCTATCGAGCAAAAGAAAAGGCCTCCAGCCGAAGCCGGAGGCCTTTGTTCTATGCGGGTGCGCAGTTGGTTTAGTACATGCCGTCCATGCCGCCGCCGCCGTGGCCGCCGGCCGGAGCAGACTTGGGCTCCGGAAGCTCGACAACCAGGGCTTCGGTGGTGAGCAGAAGACCAGCAATCGAAGCGGCATTCTGCAGCGCCGTCCGCGTAACCTTGGTCGGGTCAATCACG
>Ga0224558_1004581_pt1 | contig 10660 bp, 7 predicted proteins | sample 714S32024metaG_FD_180682 | JGI IMG/M metagenome (GOLD analysis project Ga0224558, IMG submission 180682) | Peat soil microbial communities from Stordalen Mire, Sweden - 717 S3 20-24 | ecosystem: Environmental > Terrestrial > Soil > Wetlands > Peat | place: Sweden: Norrbotten County, Stordalen... | reverse complement strand
GCAAGAGCGGAAACATTGCCAACGCGTAGACCACATAAAGGATGATGGATGGCATTTCGTAAGGCACGCCCATGATCTGCAGCACGCGCGCCAGATTGCCCGCCGGGCCACAACCAAAGTCGCGCCTCATCTGCGACATGACCTTCAGCGAGTTCACGTACACGTGGAAGGCCTGAGGCCAGAGCCTGAACTGCAATGCATAGAGGCCGAGTCCGGCGGCTGCGGTGATCATGGTCCGCGTCCATTGACGCTTCCCGCAGAGCAATGGGATCGCGAGCATCGTCAGCAGATGCACTTTGACGCAGGATGCCGCCAGCACCGCCAGGTAGAACCAAATCCAGCGGCCGCGCTTCCAGCCCACAGCCGCGGTCGCTAGCATGAGGCCATAGAGAATGTATGCCAGGTTGCCCGAGACAATTACATCATTGATCAGCAGTCCGGGGAAAAACGCAATGACGGGAGCCACATAGCGAAAGAGCTTGCGCTCGTCCGGGGAGGCAAACTGCATTCCCACCCACAGCTGAAGCAGCCATCCGGAAAAGTACGCGAAGCCGAACACCGCGATCGTCAGCCAAAGAGGGAGCAGTCTCGCCAGGCCTAGCGCGGCAATCATAAACAAGGGTGAGTACGCGAGCGAAGAATCCACTTGGCCGTGAATGTAGGCCTGGTACTGGTGAAGATCCGCAAGGTAGACTTGGGCATCCCAGGCGAAAGGCAGAAAGATCCCCATGCCCACTATCGAGCACACTGCCCCCAGCCATAACAATCCGACGACCCATCGCCCCTGGTCAGTGGCTGTCTGACGCATCTCTGGGAATGTCGCTCCGGCATACTTTATGGGTAGATGACTGTGCTCGCCGGTGCTCAAATCATTCTCATTTCGCGAGCAATATGAGTATTTTTGCTGGAGCCAACCGCTCCCATTGTTGTTGAAGTCATAGCGGTGCTTGGGATCAAGTTATTAAGTAGATTGTACCGTAGGCGCTTCTGACCAACTACGCGTCTTGCTCGCCGCCAGCGGCGCGCTACTTCAAGCGGCATACCAGGACGCGGCTGTTCTGATACGGACAGTCCATTCCTTGCACTCCAGGTTGCGCCAGCACCACCCAGTTCACTCCAAATGAACGCTGCAGGCGCTGAAAATCGCCGGCTTGAAAATTGCTCCAACCTTGTTGCGCGTCTACCTCTTTCTTCCACCGTGCCGCCAGACTTGGGACTTGGGTCGCCACCGATGCGTCTTTTACGTAGTCGGCCAGCGCGCTGCGCTCCGCCAAGGCGCGAAAACTATGGAAATCTTCTCCCGGCAACTCCATGTAATAGGGATCCAAAGCGAACAAACTATCGGAGGGCGTGTTCTGCCGAATCCACTGAAAAGCTTGGACCCAGGCATTTCGTGGCTTTGCGCCTGGCCATTCGACATGCCTCGTGGCGGGAAACGTTTGACGCTGCGTCCAGAACATCCCCAAGCCCAGCGGGACAAACAAGAGCAGCCAGCGGTAGGCGTGCCGGCCTAGGATTTTCTGACCGATGAGCCCTCCAACTAGCAAGAAGAAGAGCAAGTAGAGGAGATGAAGAAAACGCATAGGCTGAAACGGCTTCAGCCTGTCGAGGCTTGGCGGAAGCATGATGGCAATGGCGACGGCGAGTTGGAAAATACCAAACAACACTAGCCTCAAGGCCACGCGCCCCTGGACCTTATTCTCCCGAACATTTTCCTGGACCAGGGAACCGTCGTTCCGCGCGAGCCGGTAAATTCCCCACAACAAGAACAACGGGGCAATCACGCCCAGCCATTCATACCAATGCCAACGCGACAGATAGTAATAGTTGCGCGTGTTGGCGGCTTGTTGCCAAGCCGGAGAGGTGGGCTCGAAAATCCACCCTAATGGAAGCACGGCCGCAGCGGAAGATAGCAGTGGTTTTTCGGCACGCCACCAGAGGAAGACACAATAAGAAATGCCAAAGCTGGCCATCAGCGGGTGAGTCACGATAGCCAGCGCCAGAAGGAATGCTGCGAGGAAGGGGCGGCGGTCGAGAACAGCCACGATCGCTGCCAGTATGGCGGCTGTCGCGAGAGCCCGCGGATGAAGATATTGATCGTCAAGATACAGTGCGGTACCCGCGACAGGTAGAGTCAGCACGGCGGCAACGAATGCCACGGCTGCCCATTGCGCATGCGACTCTGCGAAGGCCCTGCGGGCAATACGTAGGCATCCCCACAGAATCAAGGCAATGGAAACGAACTGCCATAGCAAAACCATCTCTCCGACGGGTAGATGCGTGACCCGAACTGAACCGGCAATGACTTTGTCGAATATCGTGGCCTGCAGTTGTACGCGAAAGAAGTCGGCATCGTGCGGAAAAAGCGCGGGATTGAGATCCTTCTTGATGGCCGCTAAATATACGCCATCGTCCTCGACTCCGGGGTGGTAGCCCTGCACCAGGAAGGCGAGCAGAGTCACGCTCACAAGCAGCAACAGGGTTTTGGCCGCGGAATGGTCTTTCATGCCTTGATCCTTAGAGAATCACCTTGACCAGGATGAGGATCGCGAGATGGAGTTTGGCAGGTCTCCCGGCTGGAGTGGCCGCCCCCATTAGGCTCCTTTGCTGTTGACAACGCCGGCTTCATAATACTGGCGTTCCAAACGGCGGCCGCGCTCGTTGAAGATGGAGAATTTTGCGAGGCCCCATTTTTGCAGGGCGAACTGCAACGTCGTCGCCAGCACGCCGAATCCATATTTCACGCTGCGCCGGAAATTGATGGACGAAGCCTCTTCGAAATATTTCGTCGGGCAGGAAATTTCGCCGATACGAAAGCCGAAATGCACGCACTGCGCCAGCATCTGATTGTCGAAGACAAAGTCGTCGGAGTTCTCAAGCAGCGGCAGCTTGGTGAGGACATCGCGGCTGAAGGCGCGGTAGCCGGAGTGATACTCCGACAGCTTGACTCGCAAAAAGAGGTTCTCGAAGGCGGTCAGGAGGCGGTTCGCGACGTACTTATAAAAGGGCATGCCGCCGCGCAACGCATTGCCTCCAATGATGCGCGAGCCGAGCACCACGTCGTAAACGCCGTACGCGATCATGCTGACCATGGACGTGACCAACAGCGGCGTGTATTGATAATCAGGGTGCACCATGATGACGACATCTGCGCCCACGGCCAGCGCTTCGCGATAGCAGGTCTGCTGGTTGCGGCCGTATCCGTAGTTGCGATCATGGATGAAGTACTGCAGGCCCAGCCTGCGCGCAACTTCTACGGTGCGATCGGAGCTGTGGTCGTCGACAAGAATGCACGCATCCACGAGGTCGGGCAGTTCCCGAACGGTGGCTTCCAGCGTCTTTTCCGCGTTGTACGCGGGTAGCACCACGGCAATGCGCTTGCCGTTGATCATGCAGAAATCCTCAAATTCGCCTTGTAAATGATAACCGAAAGCCGCGGGAATGCCCGATGTTTGGGGTCCGCAGGGAAGCATTTGCGATTTATGATCTTAAGCATGTCTGCCCGTACGCTGTTTGACAAAATCTGGGACGCGCACCTGGTGACGGCGCCCGCCGGCCAGTCGCCACTGCTCTACATTGATCTGCACCTGGTTCACGAAGTAACCTCGCCGCAGGCTTTCGACGGGCTGCGCGCCAATGGACGCCGTCTGCGCCAGCCATTGCGGACCGTTGCCACGGTCGACCACAACGTTCCTACCACGCCGCGCGGCTTGCCCATCACCGATCCGATTGCGGCGAAACAGATTGAAGCGCTACAGAAAAATTGCCGCGAGTTCGGCGTTCCGTTCTTCGATATGGATTCGGCCGAGCAGGGCATTGTGCACGTCATCGGACCGGAGTTGGGCCTTACGCTGCCCGGCATGACTATTGTTTGCGGCGACAGCCACACCTCCACGCACGGAGCCTTCGGTTCGCTGGCGTTTGGCATCGGCACGTCGGAGGTCGAGCATGTGCTCGCCACGCAATGTCTGCCGCAGAACAAGGCGAAGGCGATGCAGATTGTGGTGCGCGGCAAGCTACCGGTGGGTGTTACGGCCAAAGACCTGGCGCTCGGAATCATCGGGCGCATCGGCACGGATGGCGCGACCGGACACGTGATCGAATTTGCGGGCGAAGCCGTGCGCGGGCTCTCGATGGAAGGGCGCATGACGCTATGCAATATGAGCATCGAGGCTGGAGCGCGCGCCGGGTTGATTGCGCCGGACGAGACGACGTTCGCCTATGTCCGCGGCCGCCGTTTCGCGCCGCAGGGGAAAGACTGGGACGCGTCGATTGCTGACTGGCGCACTCTCGCAACCGATCCGGGTGCGCGGTTCGACCGCGTCGTGGAGATCGATGCGGCTTTGCTTGCGCCGTACGTAACTTGGGGGACGAATCCCGGTATGGTGGTGGCCGTGGATGCACGCGTGCCCGAGTTAGCGAGCTTTGCCGCTGAATCCGATCGGCGCGCTGCCGAGCAGGCTCTTTCCTACATGGGGCTTCAACCGGGTACGCCGATCGAGAACATTGCCGTTGACCGTGTCTTCATCGGCTCGTGCACGAATTCGCGTATTGAAGATTTGCGCAGCGCCGCACGCGTCGCGAAAGGACGCCGGGTCAACCCCAAAGTCCGCGCCATGGTCGTGCCCGGCTCGCAGGCGATCAAACACGCCGCCGAGCAGGAAGGATTGCATCGCATCTTCCTCGATGCCGGATTTGAGTGGCGAGAATCGGGATGCTCGATGTGTCTTGGCATGAATCCCGACATCCTCGAACCGGGTGAGCGCTGCGCCTCAACCAGCAACCGCAATTTCGAAGGCCGCCAGGGCCGCGGGGGACGCACGCATTTGGTCAGCCCTGAGATGGCAGCCGCGGCGGCGATTAAAGGGCACTTCACCGACATTAGGAAGTGGCAATTTATCCAGTAGCGACGAACTGGCGTACCACGATTGAGTTAAGATTGCTTGTTCACACCTTTGCATTTCAGCCGTCGAAGGCCTTTATGAATAAAAACGTCTTGTGCTTCCTCGTGGTATTCTCGCTTCTGTTTTCTTGCGCCGCGATTGCTCAGAAGTCATCCTCATCCGAGCCCGTGCTGCCCTACTCGCCGAGCCTGGATCTGACGTCGATGGATAAGTCCGTAGATCCCTGCTTCGACTTTTATCACTATTCCTGCGGCGCATGGCAGAAGAGGAATCCCATCCCCCCCGACCAGACTTCCTGGTCGGTCTACGGCAAGTTATTTGAGGACAACCTGAAGTTTTTGCGGGGGATGCTGGAGCAGGCGGCCAAGCCGAGTTCACAGCGTACGGCTGTCGAACAAAAGACGGGCGACTTCTATGCGGCCTGCGTGAATGAAGCCGTCGTTGAAAAGCAGGGCCTTTCCCCGGTGCAGCCCGAGCTCGATGCTATTGCTAAGATCAAATCGGTAAAGGACCTCACGCCCCTTGTGGCGCGCCTGCAGTTCACCTATCGGCAGTACTCCTATAACAGTCCCATGCTTTTTGCGGCCGGGTCGAATCAGGATCCTGACAACTCCGAGCAGGTGATCGCCGACGTGGATCAAGGCGGCCTCGGGCTTCCCGACCGCGACTACTACACCAAGACCGACGCGAAGTCGAAAGAAACCCGCGACCGCTACTTGCAGCACGTGCAGAAGGTTCTCGAACTGGCCGGCGACAGCCCGGAGGTTGCGAAGAAAAATGCGGAGACAATTCTCCGCATGGAAACGGCGCTGGCCCAGGCTTCCATGACCCGCGTGGACCGCCGCGACCCCCACAAACTGGTCCACAAGATGAAGGTCGCCGACCTCGCTCAGCTAGCCCCGAATTTCGACTGGGCCACGTATTATCGCGAGCTGGAGTACCCGCAGTTTGACATTCTCAACGTGGACGCACCCGATTTCATCAAGCAGATGAATGCGCTCCTCGGCTCCGAACCGGTGGAAAACTGGAAGACGTATTTCCGTTTCCACGTGGTCGATACCTCGTCCCCGTATCTGTCGTCGAAATTCTCGGAAGAGAATTTCGAGTTCTATCGCAAGTATTTGCGTGGGGCCAAGGAAATGCAGCCTCGCTGGAAGCGCTGCGTGCAATATACCGACTACAGCCTTGGCGAAGCGCTGGGGCAGGTGTATGTGGCCAAAGTTTTTTCGCCCGAGCTCAAGCAGAGCACGCTCGACATGGTGCAACGGATTGAGACCGCCATGGGTGAGCGCATCCGCGCACTCGACTGGATGAGCCCGGAAACCAAGCAGCAGGCTTTGACCAAACTGGCTGGCATTGGCAACAAGATTGGCTATCCCGACAAGTGGCGCGATTACAGTTCGGTGAAGATCACGTCCGACGACTTCGCTGGAAACGTGCAACGCGCGCACCGGTTCGAGAGCCGGCGCGATATCAACAAAATTGGCAAGCCGGTCGATCACGGCGAATGGGATATTTCCGCTCCGACCGTCGATGCCTATTACAACCCCCAGATGAACGACATCAATTTTCCTGCGGGAGTCTTGCAGCCTCCGCTCTACGACACCAAAATGGACGACGCACCGAACTACGGCAACACCGGTGGCACGATCGGCCACGAACTCACGCACGGCTTCGACGATGAAGGCAGCCAGTTCGACGCCCACGGAAATTTGAAGGATTGGTGGACCAAGGAAGATCGCGAGAAATTCGACGCGCGCACCAGGTGCGTGGACGATCAGTACTCGGCTTATGTCGCGGTGGAAGATGTGCACGTCAACGGTAAACTGACGCTCGGTGAAAACGTGGCCGATCTTGGAGGCGAAATTCTGGCCTACATGGCGTGGCAAGACAAGACGAAAGACATGCACCTGCAGCCGGTGGACGGGCTTACGCCCGAGCAGCGCTTTTTTATTGGCTTCGCGCAGTGGGATTGCGCGAACGAGCGCCCTGAGGATTTGCGCGTGCGGGCGATGACCGATCCGCATTCGCCGGCGCAGTACCGCATCAACGGTGTGGTGGTGGACATGCCGGAGTTTCAGAAGGCATTTCAGTGCAAAGCAGGCCAGCCCATGGTGGCGCCAGCCGATAAAATCTGCAAAGTCTGGTAGACCGGTACTCTGTCGCAAAACACACTGAACTAAACGATTATGCAACCATTTCGCAAACATACCGGCACCGTCGCCCCGCTCGATCGCGTCAATGTGGATACCGACCAGATCATCCCCAAGCAGTTCCTGAAACGCATCGAGCGCACCGGCTTCGGCCAGTTCCTGTTTTACGATTGGCGCTTCTCGCCCGACGGCTAGGAGATCGCTAGCTTTGTTCTGCACGATGCGCGCTACCGGGGCGCGACTATCCTTGTTGCCGGAAAAAACTTCGGCTGCGGGTCCTCGCGCGAGCATGCGGTCTGGGCGCTTGCTGATTACGGATTCCGCGTGGTCATCGCGTCCTCGTTCGCCGATATTTTCGCGAATAACAGTTTAAAGAACGGTTTTTTGACAGTTTGCCTCAGCGACAAGCAGGTGGCTGAGGTCATGCGCCGCGCGCGCGAAGTCGAAAACTATCAGCTCAGCGTCGATCTCGAAACCCTGAGCATCGAGGACGGCAGTGGTTTCGTCGCGAAATTCGTCCTCGATGCGTTTGCTCGCCATTGCATGCTCAACGGACTCGACGACATCGGCCTGACTCTGCAGCACGAAGCCGCCATCGCCGCCTATGAAGCGAAGCATCCGGTGCGCGCGGAGATGAAGGCGATCGCCACGAGACCTGCCTAGACCCTGTCCGCGCGTTGTACACTTTCTGTTTCTTTTCTGACCCGGTATTTAGTCGGCGCAGTTTCTGGAATTGGAGTGTTCGTGAAGAAGTTTGTCGCCGGTTACGTTCTTGCTTGCTTCCTGTTCTCGACGGGGGCTGCGCAGACCTCCGCTCAAAAGCCGCTCACCATCGAAGCGATTTTTGCTGAAGGCGGCATTACCGGCCGCGCTCCTGAAGCGATTAAATGGAGCCCGGATGGTACCAAGGTCTCTTTCGTGCAGCGCGACGATTCCGGCGAACAAGGCCAACTCTGGTATGTCGACGCAGCAACAGGCGAAAAGAAGGTTCTCGTCAGCGAAGACAAGCTTTCGCAGCTTGCGCCGCCAACTTCAACGATTCACGACGAGCGCGAAAAGGAGCGGGTGACGCGTTATCACGTGGCCGCTTACCTGTGGTCGCCTGACTCCAAACACCTGCTTTTCGACTCCCACGGCCAGCTCTGGTATTACAGCCTGGAGAACGGCACCGGCGTGCAGCTTACTTCGTCCTCCGATCCGAGCGAGGATCCGAAGTTTTCGCCCGATGGCAAACGGATTGTCTATTTGCGGAAACACAATCTCTATGCGCGGCCGGTCTCGGGGCAGGACGAACGGCTGCTCGTCCAGCCTGAAAAAGATAAGAACAAGGACAAGAACTGCCTTGGCAAGTCCGACGTCGACGTTCTGAACGGAGAAGTTGACTGGGTATACACCGAGGAACTCCACGTTCGCAGCAATTATTTCTGGTCGCCCGACGGCCACGACATTCTCTTTCTGCAGATGGATGAAAGCCGCGTCCCGACGTATCCCATCACCGACTGGACCCCGACCCATCCCCATGTCGATCAGGAAAAATATCCGAAGGCCGGCGATCCGAATCCCACCGTGCGCCTTGGAGCCGTTTCGAGTGACGGTAGCAAACCGCGCTGGATCAAGCTCACTGACGATGAGGACACGTATATCCCCCGCTTCGGCTGGATTCGCGAGGGTTGGGCTTGGGCCGAGGTGCTGAATCGGAAGCAGGATGTGATGGACCTTTATTTCATCGACGCGCATTCCGGCAAGTCGCGCAAGGTGATGACCGAATCGGCGCCGGATGCGTGGGTCGAGGTCAACGACAACGACAATTTTCGCATCCTCAAATCCGGAGATAAATTCCTTTGGACCAGTTGGCGCGATGGGTATACACACATTTATCTCTATAGCTTCAACGTGGCCAATCCGCTTGCGGACGACGCCAAGCTCGAACGCCAGCTCGAAAGCGGAGACTACGAAGTGCTCTCCGTCAACGGTGTCGACGAGGAGTCCGGCACGGTCTTTTTCACCGCCAATAAAGGCGATCCACTTCAGCAGCAGCTTTTCTCTATAAAACTGGATGGCACAGAATTGCGCCGCGTCTCTTCCGAAGAGGGCACCTACTCCGCTACGTTCTCCGAGAACGGCAAGCATTATGTTGAACACTATTCCGCCCCGCAGACGCCGCCTCGCGTAGCTGTCTGTGGAGCGGGCAGTCCCTGCACGGAAATCTGGAAGGCGCGCAGTGTCGCCGACTATAACTTGATTGCGCCGAAATACCTGCAATTCAAGGCCGATGACGGCACACCTCTCTACGGGTCGCTGCTATTGCCGCCCAATGCCGACGCAAACCAAAAACTGCCGCTGATTGTGAACGTCTATGGCGGACCCACCGCGCAGGAAGTGCAAAAAACATGGAGCGGAGGAAGTTTGCTGTTCCATCAGATTCTGGCTGAAGAAGGCTTTGCCATCTTCACTGTCGACAACCGCGGCAGCGGCAATCGCGGGCGCAAGTTTTCGGCCGCGCTCCGTGGACAGCTTGGCCGAGTCGAACTGAAGGACCAACTTGCCGCCCTCGATCAGTTGTACGAGCAATATCAGCAACTCGACCGCACGCGCACCGGCATCTGGGGATGGTCCTATGGCGGGTTCATGACGCTTTATTCACTGACGCACTCCGACCACTTCAAGGCTGGCATCTCGGTGGCGCCGGTCACTAATTGGCGCGACTACGATTCGATCTACACCGAGCGCTATTTGAGTCTGCCCAAGGACAACGCCAGCGGCTACGATGATTCGGTCGTCAACTCGGCCGGCCGTCTGCAAGGGTCGTTGCTGCTGGTTCACGGCACCAGCGACGACAACGTGCATTTTCAGAATACAATCCAGATGACCGACGCCCTGATCAAAGCGGGAAAGCAGTTCCGCATGATGATCTATCCGAACAAAACGCACGGGATCTCCGGGCCCAGCACGCGCACGCAGCTTTTTCACATGATGGAAGATTTTTGGAATAAGGAATTGAAATAAGCCATCAGCCGTCAGCCATCAGAAAAATCTTTATCCAGTATGAATTCCGCACGATTCAGGGTTTGAACTGATGGCTGAAGGCTGATGGCTGAAGGCTGGTTTCCATGCACCGTACCACTCTTGGCGATTTCGAACTGACCATCGTTTCCGACGGTACTTACTTCCTCGATGCTGGCGCATTTTTCGGCGTTGTGCCGAAGACCATGTGGTCGAAAAAGGCCACGCCCGACGACAAGAACCGGCTCGACGCCGGGATGAACTCGCTGCTCATCCGAACCGGCGATAAAAACGTACTGGTCGAAACCGGCATTGGCAACAAGCTTCCCGACCGGCTCGTGCAGATATACAAGCAGCCCGCCAAGCTGCTCGACAACCTTCACGCCGCGGGCGTCGCCCCCGAAGACATTGACATCGTCATCAACACGCATCTCCACTTCGACCACTGCGGCTGGAACACGGTTCGTCGCGGCGACGAGATCGTCCCCACATTTCCCAACGCCACTTATTACGTCCAGCGCAAGGAGTGGGATCACGGTCGCCTGCAACTCGAGCGCGACGCTATCAGCTACATGAGCCCCAACTACGATCCGCTGATCG
>Ga0224558_1004580_pt1 | contig 10663 bp, 9 predicted proteins | sample 714S32024metaG_FD_180682 | JGI IMG/M metagenome (GOLD analysis project Ga0224558, IMG submission 180682) | Peat soil microbial communities from Stordalen Mire, Sweden - 717 S3 20-24 | ecosystem: Environmental > Terrestrial > Soil > Wetlands > Peat | place: Sweden: Norrbotten County, Stordalen... | reverse complement strand
TCGGGCAACCGATTCAGGCGACATCGAGATCTTCTTCACCAGTCCCAGGGTCTTCATGCTGGCGGCGGCGCCGAAGTTCGTCGCCGTGGGACCCGGGCACGACGCGGTGACTGTCACTCCCGTCCCAGCCAGTTCCTCGGCCAGAGCTTCACTGAAGGACAGCACGTAGGCTTTCGTCGCGTAATAGACCGCCATGCCGGGGCCGGGTTGGAAGGCGGCGGTCGAGGCGACGTTGAGGACCCCACCGCGGCGGCGCTCGACCATGCCGGGGAGCAATAGCCGCGTGAGATGGGTGAGGCTGGTGATGTTGACCTGCAACATCTCAAGCTGCCGCGCGAGGGGCAGTTCCACGAACCTTCCCTGTGCGCCAAACCCCGCGTTGTTGACCAGCACGTCCACCTTGAGCCCGGCGCTTAGCAGGTGGGCCAGGAGACGGGTCGGGGTCTCCGGATGGGCGAGGTCGGCGGTGAAGACCTGGGCCTGGATTTTGTGGGCCTTCCTCAACTTAGTTGCCAGCGCCTCGAGTGCATCGCCCTTGCGCGCCACCAGGGCAAGCCGGCAGCCGTCAGCCGCGAAGCACCGGGCCAGTTCAAGCCCAATGCCCGACGACGCCCCGGTCACCAGAACTGTTTCGACGCTCATAGTCCTCAGGTAACCTTACGGTGCCCTATTTTGCAACCGCGCATAAGATCCGCCGAACAGCCCCCCCGCAAACCGCACAAATCTCTTGCCCCCTGGGAGGGTTGCGATTACCATTGCTACGACGGTAATAACTTCAACCACAGCGAGACAGATCATGAGCAAAAGACTCGTAGTAAAGTTGGCCGTGACGGTGGCCGTCCTGGGTGCGATGACCCTGCTGCAAGGGTGCGGTGAAGAGGAGGACGGCTTGGTGCTCCGCATGGCTTGGTCGCCGGTTGGCTTTTCGCCGGTCGTTGGATTCGGCTTCGCGCCCAGTCAGGGGGCAATGGGTGGGGGCGGCCAAAGCGCACCGGTATCAGCCGGAGGCGTTTCGGTCGCAGGCGCCGCGAGAGCAGGGGCCGGAGGCAACCAGGTGTCCGGCGGGGGCTATTAGTCAACGGTCGCCGGCGGCGAGCCCAGCATTTCAGCAGGTTTGCATGGCACTGCCCGCGCCTTTGCCCGGCGCCGTCAGCTCGATTACCGACACTTCCAACACGGGGTCTGCCACCAGCACCGACCCCACGCGATCAAACCTGATCTCGGCCAGGGCCACGGTCCGGTGTGAGCTTACGTTCCGGGGGAACAGGGGGCACACGGCACACGTCGGGCCGTCGTAAAGCACCGTCGCCCTGGTGATCTCGGTTGGCATGACCCAGCTCAGGCTGCGATGATGACTGCTCGTGCACGTAGCGCCCTGAGATGATTTATCACGCGGTCACACAGATCCACTATGGCCTCAAATCAAGAGCGAACCGGCAGGATGCCGAACCGTAGAACCTTCCTCAAATCCACCACCCTGGCCTTGGGAACCTGCGGGCTGGCAACGTGTGGTCTGGTGGAAAGCTGGGCCAAAGCAGCTCCGGCTGGGAAGGAAGTGGACCTGACCGCGGCCGACTTGCCGCGGGGCAGTGCTCCGAAGCCGGTGCCGTTCCCTCACTTTCCGGATCGCCTCCATGCTTTCGTGTGGCGCAACTGGCAACTGGTGCCCGCCCGCCGGATGGCCGAAGTCGTCGGGGCCAGTGCCGGGGATATCGTGCGGCTGGGCCGGAGCATGGGGCTTGCTGGGCCGCCCCGGATTACTGTCGAGCAGCAACGCCGTGCCGCGCTGAGCATCATCAAGCGCAACTGGCACCTGCTGCCCTACGAGCAACTTTTGCAGCTCCTGGGCTGGACGGCCGAAGAGATGGCTTTCACGCTGCGCGAGGACGACTTTCTCTTCGTCAAGCTGGGCAACTTGAAACCGCAATGCCAGCCCCTCCGATACCGTCCACCCGATGCTCGCGTGCAGGCACGCGCCCGCGAGATTGCCAGCGTCCTGCGTGCGGAGTTTCCCGCGAGGGTCGGGGATCCGGAGCAACCGCTGTTTGAGTTCGTCAAGGAGCTGTCGCGTCCGCCAAAGGCGGCAGCGGCACAGCCCGCCCGGGCCAGCGCTTTCTCCCCGCGGTTTTGTTACTCCTACTTCGCACTGTATGGCGATCCGCTGCTCGACCCCACGCTGGACCCTTACCCGGACGGGTATCTGGCGCGCCTGGCCGCCTCGGGCGTGGACGGGGTGTGGCTGCAGGCAGTCTTGGCGCGGCTCGCGCCTTTTCCTTGGGACGCGCATCAGAGCAAGGATTATGAAACGCGGTTGCAGAACCTGCGCCTGCTCGTCGAGCGGGCGCGGCGCCATGGGGTGCGCGTCTATCTCTACCTGAACGAACCGCGGGCCTGCCCGGTGAGCTTCTTCGCCGCGAGGCCGAACCTGAAAGGCGTGGCGGAAGGCGACTTCGCGGCGCTGTGCACCAGTGTGCTGGAGGTGCGCGAATACCTGGCATCGGCGGTGGGATCCATTTGCCGGGCAGCGCCGGGACTGGGTGGCTTCTTCACCATCACCGGCTCGGAGAACCTGACGAACTGCTGGTCGCACGGCAATGGCAAGGCCTGCCCGCGCTGCGGCAAACGCCAGCCGGCCGAGGTAATCTCCGAAGTCAACGGGACCTTCTACGAAGGCATCCGGCGCGCGGGCAACGGGCAGACGTTGATCGTCTGGGACTGGGGCTGGCACGATGATTGGGTGGAGAGCATCATTGCCCAGCTTCCACGCGAGGCGCGGTTCATGAGTGTCAGCGAGTGGGGCATGCCGATCAAGCGGGGCGGTGTGGCCACCACCGTCGGCGAATACTCCATCTCCACCATCGGCCCCGGCGAGCGGGCGCGCCATTACTGGGAGCTGGCCCGTGCCAGGGGCTTGCGCACCCTCGCCAAAGTTCAATGCGGCAACACCTGGGAACTCTCGGCTGTGCCCTACATCCCCGCGCTGGCCAACGTCGCCCGCCACGCCGCCAATCTCCGCCGCCTGGGCGTCAACGGCCTGATGCTCGGCTGGACGCTGGGCGGGTATCCGTCGCCCAATCTGGAGGTCGTAGCCGAGTTAGGGGCTGCCTCTGCTGACGGCGTGACCCCGGACCCAGACAGCGCGATGAGGCGAGTGGCGGAGCGTCGTTTCGGGAAGGTCTTGGCGCCCCAAGTGGCAGGCGCCTGGCAGGAGTATAGCGCGGCGTTCAGCGAGTTCCCCTTTCACGGCGGCGTGGTCTATAACGCGCCGATGCAAGTCGGCCCCGCCAACCCGCTCTGGGGTGAGCCAACGGGCTACCGCGCGACGATGGTCGGCTTCCCTTACGATGATCTGGACGGTTGGCGTGCCGTGTACCCGCCGGAAGTTTTCATAGGCCAGTTTGAGAAAGTAGCGACCGGCTTTGAGCGCGCGCACGCTAAGCTGAAGGCTGCTTTCCCCGACCACGAGTACCAGGGGTCCATCCAAAAGTTGGTTGCTAGGTATCAGGAGTTGAACGTAGGCGAAGCCGCCGCGATTCATTTCCGCAGCGTGGCCAACCAGGCCCGTTTCGTCATGGAGCGGCGCCGCCTGAAGGGGGCGGAATCCCAGGCGAGTGTTCAGTCCGCCTGCGCGGAGCTGGAACGGCTGCTGCGGGCGGAGATTGAGTTGGCGCGGCGATTGCACGGCGTTCAAAGCCGCGACTCACGCATCGGTTTCGAGGCTTCCAACCAATATTACTACGTGCCGGTGGACCTGGCGGAAAAGGTCATCAACTGCCATGATCTGCTGATACGCTGGCTGCCAGCCGAGCGCAGCCGCCGAGGTTAGTTGGCGCATTCTTTCCGCATGGCACCTGGCGCTATGGACAAGCTCGGTGGCACGCCCCGAGGAGACCACTGTGGAGTGCGGCGGCAAGCGAAGCGCGACGCCGCTTTGGATCAGTGTGGCGCTGGCTGATGGATCAGGGAATTGTTGCTGCCAGGCACAGCGGCGTCGCGCTTCGCTTGCCGCCGCACTCCAAAAGCGCTTTATCTAGGGTCCCGCCAGAGTGGGCTGAACTAGCACGCGTGAGTTGACGCCGCCACCAATTCGTGATGATTATCCGGCGCCCGATCGAGCGCATGTCAGACTCTGTAACGAATTTTGACTGGGCCATCATCTTTGTCTATCTGGCGGGGGTGGTGGGCATCGGCATCGCGGCGGGCTTCCTGCGCAAGCGCGGGGGCGAGGGCAGCCACTACTTTCTCGCCGGCAACACGCTTACATGGCCGATCATCGGGCTGGCCATGTTCGCGGCCAATATCTCCACCGTGCATCTCGTCAGCCTCGCTGAGGCGGCCTACAAGTATGGTCTGGTGTTCGGCAACTTCGAGTGGATGGCCGGGTTCACGCTGATCCTGCTCTCCCTGTTCTTTGCGCCGCTCTACTTGCGGTCGCGGGTGCCGACGCTGCCCGATTACCTGGAGCGCCGCTTCAACCGCCGTTGCCGCGACTACCTGGCGTTCGTCTCGCTGTTCTCGGCGATCGTGATTCACATCGGCGTCGCGCTCTACACCGCGGCGTGGGTGCTGCGCGGGATTCTGAACCTCGGCCCGCATGCCACCATTCTCGGCATCAATGCGCTGATGTTTTTCATCATTGTGCTTGGCGTGCTCACCGGCATTTACACGATGGTCGGGGGGCTCCTCGCCGTGGTGTGGACGGAGAGCATCCAGACGGTGCTGCTGCTGGTCGGCGCGGTCTGCATCACCGTGGTGGGCTATCTGAAGATCGGGGGCTGGTCCGCGCTCGCCCACACCCTGGCGTCGCATCCGCACCCGATGGCCGGGGCGGAAGGCTTTCCCACCACAACCACGAACTTCCTGAACATGGCCCGTGGCGCCGGCGATCCTAGTGGGATGCCGTGGTATTCGATCCTGCTCGGCTACCCGGTGCTGGGCATCTGGTATTGGTGCTGCGACCAGACCATTGTCCAGCGCGTGCTCGCAGCCCGGGACGAGAAACAAGCCCGGCTCGGCCCGCTGTTCTGCGCCTTTCTCAAGATCCTGCCGGTGTTCTTCTTCGTGCTGCCCGGCGTCATCTGCGTCGCGCTGGTGCAGCAGGGCCTGTTCAACGGCGCGGCGCCGGCGAAGGCCGCTGACACCTACACCTTCATGCTCGTGCACCTGCTCCCGGTGGGTTTGAAAGGCCTGGTAGCCGCGGCCATGCTGGCGGCCGCCATGCAGACCTGCTCCGCGGCGCTCAACTCCGCGGCCACCCTCTTCGCCTACGACATCGTCCGGCGCTGGCGGCCCGCCACGAGCGACCACTGGTTGGTGGTCATTGGCAAAGTCACCACCGTCGTGGCCACGGTCGTTGCCATTGTAATGTCGCCCCTGTTCGGCCATTACGACACCATCTTCGCGGGCATCAACAAGCTCATCTCCTATGTCGCCCCGCCGATCACCGCGGTGTTCCTGTTCGGCGTGTTCTGGAAGAAAGCATCAGGCCGGGCCGCCTTCATTACGCTGATTGTCGGCGCGGCTATGGGCGCGGCGATTTTCCCGCTGGATTTCTGGAAGCCGGACATTGCCGCCTGGCTGGCGCGCAACAGCCCTGCGCTGGCGGGCGCTTACGACGGTTTCTGCCGCCACGTGATCAATGACTTCATGCTCACCGCGTTTTACCTGCTGGTCCTTTGCAGCGCCATCATGTGGAGCGCGTCGAAGCTGCTGCCCGAGCCGCTCAAACCCGAAGCGCAGACTCTCGTCTGGGAAGACTGGCGCGAACCGTTGCGCGGCGAGGCCCACGGCCACGGTCTCGGCAATTATCGCGTGCTGGCCGGCTGTGTCCTCGCGGCTTTTGTTGTGCTTTACGTCATTTTCCGGTAATGCTCCTGCCTGACTTTAAGCTGAATATGAGATACCTCGCCTGTCTGCTCCTGGCCGGCACGCTAATCGGCTGCGCTACCGCACCCAAGGCTCCCCAACGCTTCGCCTGGGTCACCGGCCTCAAGCCGGAGAAGGCCGCACACTACGAGGAACTTCACGCCCACCCCTGGCCGGGCGTGATGAAGCAACTCAAGGCTTGCCACGTCCAGAACTACTCAATCTTCGAGAAGGAGATAGACGGGAACCTCTACCTGTTCTCCTACCTCGAATACACCGGCAACGACTTCGACGCCGACATGAAGAAGATGGCCGCCGACCCGGAGACGCTGCGCTGGTGGAAAGAAACCGACCCCTGCCAACGCCCCCTGCCGGACGCCGCCGCCCGCGGCAAGATCTGGTCCGATGCCAAAGAAGTATTCTACCTGAAATGAACTTGAAAATAAGACTCCTCCTGTTGGCCGCCACCCTGTGGTGCGGCCTGTCACTCCACGCCGCTGAGCCCAGTTCCACCGAGGCCGCTGCCGGCGCGTCCCCCGCCGCCGAACGCCTCAAATGGTGGCGCGAGGCGCGCTTCGGCCTGTTCATCCATTGGGGGCCGGTCAGCCTCCAAGGCACCGAGATCGGCTGGTCACGCGGCGGCGAGCGCCGCGGTTATGGCTCGCACGGCACCGAGATCCCCGTCGGGATCTATGACAACCTCTACCAGCAATTCAACCCGACCAATTTCAATGCGGACGCCTGGGTGGCCACGGCCAAAGCCGCGGGCATGAAATACCTCGTCTTCACCAGCCGCCATCACGATGGCTTCAGCGAGTTCGACACCCAGGCGGACGATTATAAGATCACCTCCCCCGACAGCCCGTTCCGTCGGGACGTGGTCAAAGAACTGGCCGATGCCTGCCACCGCGCCGGGCTTCGCTTCGGTCTCTATTACTCGCAGCCGAACTGGCGCCACCCGGATGCCTTCACCGACCGGCATACCAACTACCTGGCCTTCCTGAAGACCCAGGTGCGGGAACTGCTGACCAGCTACGGCCCCGTGGACATCCTCTGGTTCGACGGCCTGGGCAAGACCGCCGAAGACTACGACGGCGAGGCGCTGAACACCCTGGCCCGCAAGCTGCAACCGCCCATCCTCATCAACGACCGCGACGGCCTGGCGGAGGATTTCGACACGCCCGAGCAGGAAATCGGGAAGTTCCAATACGACCGCCCGTGGGAGAGTTGCATCACGATCTGCAACCAGTGGGCCTGGAAGCCGGGCGACCAGATGAAATCCCTCAAGCAATCCCTGGAAACGCTGGTCCTCTGCGCGGGCGGCGACGGCAACCTGCTATTCAACGTCGGCCCCATGCCGGATGGCCGGATCGAGCCCCGCCAGGTGAAACGGCTGGCGGAGATGGGTGAATGGCTGGGAGAATATGGCAAAACGATTTATGGCACGCGCGGCGGGCCCTGGAAGCCCACCAAGTCCCTCGCCAGCACGCGCAAAGGCAACACGATTTACCTGCACCTGCTCGGTTGGAACGGCGAAATGATCACCCTGCCCAACATTCCCAGAACGATCATTCGCAGCTCGGTGCTCACCGGTGGCACCGCGCGGGTGCAGCAGGCAGCACGCACAATCTCAATCCGAGGCGATCCCGCAGCAGCGCACCCGCCGGATCACGGCGCCGAGTTGCTGCTTCGGCGGGAAACCAGTCCGGCCAACCAGCCGCAGACCGACTGCATTGTGAAGCTCGAACTGGACGGTTCGGCTATGGACCTGGACCCGCTCTGAACCGCTCCTGCGCACAAAGCTGGCACCTCCAGGTTTTCGCGCAATTTGATTTGAATAGCAGCCACGCCACCGCCGTCCATCTCAAGTGGCGGCGCGGTGGAACCACCGAGCTTCCCACCGAAAAAGGAGCAAAGAATACGAAGTGAATACGAGTTAAACACGAGCTAAACACGAGTTGACCACGAGCGCATCCCGCATGCACCCCGCATGCACCCCGCACTCAGGTCGCATGCATGCGGCTCGTAGGTGGCTTTGGGGTGGCTTCCGGCGCCTTTCTGCATTCTGAATTCATCCTTCTTCCTTCCCCTTCGTGGCAGAGGCCCCGTCAGCCGAGGCAGCCTGTGGTATTCACAAACTACTGAATTTGGCCAGTTTCCACGCCAGCCTGTGCATCGACTCCAAGTGCCTGATTTTTAGGCATTTGCCACGTGTCGGATATGTGTTGGATAGATGTCGGATAGGTGTTGGATAGGGAGTGGATAGGTACTGGATAGCTGGTGGCAAGGTGTACGCCAGGGATACGATACGTACTCACTAGCGGAACCCCCCGTGCAGGGCGTCCGCTGACCGGGTTGCTGGGGCCGACGAAAACTCGTCACGGCTTGCCGAGTTTATCCTCAAGCTGGCGGTGCACATCACGGCCATACTCGTCCTCCTTCACCGCCCAGAAGAACAGTGGCTTTCCGCCGCTTTTGGTTTCCCATCAATCCCCGATCTGCTTCTTCGGGGGATGAACTCCAGCAAGACTTCCGGCCGGATGCCTTGCTGCCTCAGCGCCTTCTCAAGTTGCCGGTATAAGGCCACGTCGGTCACATTCGTAGGCACATCCTCGAATCCGAATGCCGCCTGGCTTCCCAGGTACTTCTCCATCAGCCGCTTGCCTTGCACGTCAATCAGGTACAGGCCCGCGCACTCTTCGATCCGGAGCTCCGCCTCGCTCAGTTCCGCAGGATAGTCCAGCAGGCTCCAACTGCCGGGCGTCAGGAAGTGCTCATCGTTGACCAGCTCAAGCTCCCCGTCCACCCAAACGCACAACTGCGGCACACGCAGTATGCTCGGCTTGGGTTCCGGCTTGACCAGAATCTGCTCCCGGCGAGCGGCCAGCGAACGGCACACAGCCTCCTGCAGCAACCTCATCGGTTTGCCACCCTTGAGACAATTCAAATTCGCGAATTCTGCACGAGTGCAACTGAGTCGCTCCCCCTCCTCCGCCGCAACCTCATGCGCAGGCGGATGCCATACCGACTTCAGCTCGTTCGGGGCCCTATCTTCGGAATCCTCAGGGTGCGACGCGGCCAAAACCACTATCTCATGGAAACTGCATGATTTGGCCTATTGTGTATAGCAAGCCTTGCCGCCTCAATTCCATGTAAATGAAAGGCGCATTTCGACAGAGGTAGGGTTCCGAGATATCCTGAGCGCAATAGTCTTTAACCCATCGCTCCCGGCTTTTGATAGAGGCTTCACCGTTTAGATCAAGAGTCGTGATCGTCTGGTCTGCAACAGTGAGCAAAGCAAGTGGGACGCTTGCAACATCAGGTCTAATTTGGAGCGACGGGAAATCAAGGACAAACCAACCGCCCCTAATCACGAATGGATCAAGAACTTGGTGAGTTCCTTTGCGCCCATTCATTCGAAGACAAACTAACCTATAGTTGTCCCACTCGTAGGCACGATCTGGACGCTGCGCCTTGGGGAGAAAGTGTTCGACAGTGTCATCCCCTGTCACAAGTGGAATGAATTCACAGGAGTAGGCACAAATGCCATCGTACTGTTGGTGCAATTCGGGCAATATCCTTCGCCAATAGCTGTGGGACTTCCACTGCTTCGAGGAAATCGGGTTGGGCCTCAATGCTAAGAACGCGGTCCCGGGCTTTCGGACCCGCCCGTCAAACGTCGGCGGTTCAAGCTTCAACTTTACGGAGATCATTGGCGTGTTTTAATGCCATGCTGCTCAGCAAAAAACATCCAGCGCGGCCAGAATTCATCGTCGTCTGAAAGCGACTTAAGTAGCTGTTGATGTGCTTGCTCGATAGCTGTTGGTTTTGGGTGAGTTTCAAGTTGTAAGGCCTTTGCATGAGCAATTGCCACTTCTGCAGGCAATGAGCGGGCTTGGCCTAGTCCAAAAACCTCTGAAACAAGCCATTGGTCAACTGTTCCGCGCCTTGCAAAAGGAAGCTCATCAAGGAGTACATGATCACCTTCGGGCCGGAGGTGAAAGAGAGAATCGCAATCTGAGTCAAAGACGGTTTCAGCAGACGCCATCACCATTGGTGAATGTGTGGCGATATGAAGCTGTGGATGCAAAGTGGATGCTAGTTCACCAAGAGTCCTTATTAAGGCCGGAATAATGAGTCTTTGCCACTTGGGATGTAGATGCGCTTCGACTTCATCGAAAATCAGGGCAAGACGACGCTGAGGGTTACGCCGCGTCAGCTGGCTTAGGGCCAAATGCTCATGCCACGCCCAAACAAGAACGTATGCGAGTGCGACGATTCGCTGCACGCCCGCAGACGTAGTTAGTATTGGCACGTCCCCGTATAAAAACCTAAGAGTTGGTACATCCCGCGCATCATGGGGGATTCGTGTAGATTCTCCAGCAACAAGTGATTCTGAGGTCGATGGCGATAAACTGCGTAAGCACGACGAGAACGCGCGATAATATTCCGCATACCGTTCACCGCCCGTCTGCCAGGTTATCCAGTCGCGGACAAGTCCATTACACACCCAGCGCTCGGAACTGGGATCACGCAAACCGTCCCATACCTGCACTCGCGTGAGGCATACGCGGCCTGAGTGTTCCTCCTCCTTTTCGAGAGCTTGATAGCGTGCAGGATCCCAGATTGCAAAAGAACCATCAAATCGAGCATACACGACAAGCCCCGGCAGTATTTCCCGCTTAGGGTTCGTGCATACACAACTTCGGGTTATTAGGCGCTAAGATGTCAAATTATCGAACGGTAGATCCACCGGCCAAAGGGGGGTATGATCCGCAGAATGCCTGTAAACACGGGA
>Ga0224558_1004579_pt1 | contig 10665 bp, 10 predicted proteins | sample 714S32024metaG_FD_180682 | JGI IMG/M metagenome (GOLD analysis project Ga0224558, IMG submission 180682) | Peat soil microbial communities from Stordalen Mire, Sweden - 717 S3 20-24 | ecosystem: Environmental > Terrestrial > Soil > Wetlands > Peat | place: Sweden: Norrbotten County, Stordalen... | reverse complement strand
AAACCGATTTCCACTGAACCATCGCTTGAAACGTCAATGAATGGCTGTGCATCAGGCGAATTTCAACAAGTTCCTAGTGAAGCCGCGAAAACTTCGGCCCTGGAGACACGATAATGAAGCCAGGACATCTGCCTCGGCAGTACGAGTTTCACCCTGAAGAGGCTATATTCCACGATCGCCATTGAGTTTCCTTGCAGGTAAGTAAAGTTGCAAGCAATATACTCTCTGGATTGTTCGGCGCGCAAGAAGAATCAATCAAACGTGGTAGGCCCAGGTTCACACAGATCAAGGCCGGCACCCTATATCTCGTCTCTTCGGCTTAGACGTGCACTACCTCTCCGAGCCGATGCGGCGTTCGGCGTCCATCAGGTTGCTCAGGATATCGTTGATGCGGGTGAGGTGACCTTCGCCTTTGGAACGCAGCCAAACGAGCACTTGCGGGTCGAGACGGACGCTCACGGCCACCTTGCGCTTGCCGCCGCGCAGCCGCACCAGTCTGGCAAGCTGTTCTTCGGTCAGGCGCGGAATCTGAGAAAAGTCGAGCCCCGCCTCGCTGCCCGAAGCCTGGGCTTCGCCGGCTTTGCGCAGCGCCCGCCGCTCCCGCTCAGTCCACACTCTGCTCTTGATATCTTCGGTATTCATGGTTGTCAGCCCGGCGGGCCGAAATGATGCGGATAATTTCTTCACCATGCCAGCCCTCTCTGTACGCATGCACCACCAACAGGACGGCCCCAATTCCCGGTTCGATGGAGACAGCGCCAATTGCGTGCCATCGCTGCTCGCCGGTCTCATCGACCCGGTCGATGCCTATCAGGCGGCGCTCATCCTCAAAGACCAGCGCCGCCAGCTCGAATGAGATTCCGGCGTGCTTGCGTTGGTTCTGCCGATTCTTTCGCGCATCCCATTCGTAGCGCATGGCGTATATATACATTGTACTACAATATTCCGCCGGGCGCGTCCTTGCGGGAAGATTGCAGTAAGCTTCTACTGCAAATGCAGTGAATTCCTACTGCAAGCCCTATAAATCCATGCTGTTTTCCTGTCATAGTATTCTGAAGTGTGCCCCGCAACCCCAGCAGATGAATTCCGCGCAGCCGGAAACCTGCCTCCGGGACAGCCTTCGCTAAGAACACATTCAAACAAAGGTGCAACAACGAATGACGGAAGCCGCAAGAAGAGTCGAGATATTTGACACGAGCCTCAGGGACGGGCTGCAACAGCCGAACCTGGAGATTTCCGTGCCCATCGCTGTCGGCCTTCTTCAGCGCATGGCGGCCTTTGGCGTCCACTATGCCGAAATCGGTTTTGCCGGCGCCAACCAGTTCGTCGGCGACCTGGCAACCGCTCTCGATTCCGTTGACACCAAAGCCATGAAACTGGCGCTCTTTGGCAGAACGCGCGGGCGCGGAGCCAAGGTGCGGGAATGGCCCGACGTGCAATTCATCCTCAGCCATAAGAAGCGTGTTTCCGTAGCCGTGCTGGTGGTGAAATCGCGGCTGCTGGATGTGATGCTCTCTTTGGAGACGCCGCCGGAAGAGAACCTGCGCATGGCCTACGAAACCATCGCGTGCCTGCAGGACAGCGGCCTTGAAGTAATTGTTGACCTTGAACACGCCATGGACGCCGCGTGCGGCCGCCGCGAAAACGGCAATCCATGCGACGCAGATTTCAACCAGAAGAGCCTGGACTACCTGCACCAGATGACGGAGCAATGCGCGGGCCAGAAGGTGAGCCGCATTGTGGTTTGCGACACCACCGGCGGCGCCAGCCCGGAAGAAGTGACACAGGTTATCGGCGGCCTTGTGCGGAGTTATCCCGATGCCAGCTTCGGATTTCACGGCCACACGGATCGCGGCCTGGGAATTGCCAATACTCGCGCCGCCATTCTTGCCGGCGCAGTTCAAATCCAAGGCACGCTTCTGGGAACGGGCGAGCGCTGCGGCAATGTGAATCTGACGACGGTTATCGGCGGTATGCAACTGAGGGGCGAAGCGGAATTCGTCGCGCCCGAATCGCTTACGGGGCTTACCGGCCTGGCACATTCGGCTTACACAGCTTTTTCGCTTGAGACGCCGCACGGCGCGCCGATTGTCGGCCCCGGCGCTTTTGGCACGTGGGCGGGAATGCACGGTAGCAGCGAGCGAAAGAATCCGGGAGCTTACCTATGGTGCGATCCTGCGAAGGTGGGCGCGAATCCGGTTATCGGCGTCAACGCGCAATCGGGGCGAGCCAATATTATTCTACTCTCGAAATCGCTGGGCGTTGGCCTCGATGCGGAACAGGCGCAGGCTTTGATGGACGCCAATCAGGGAATGATTGAGGGCGGCGGCTTCACGGCCAGCGAAGTGTCGTTCCGGCTGGCCTGCATGAAGGTGCTCAATACATTGCAGGATCGCTTCAGCGTGAAGAGCTGGAGAGTTCTGGATGAGTCCGATCAAACCGGCGATAGGTATGTGCAGGCCTCGATGTTATTGTCCATCGGCGACTCCACTGTAACCACACGAGCGGAAGGCTCCGGCCCGGTGGATGCGCTGACCAAGGCGATGCGGCGCGAGTTGGAAAGCTGGTACCCAGCCCTTGCGCAGATGCGGCTGGGCACGTTCAGTGTGACGGCGCTTGACGTATCCGCACACGACACGGCGGCGCATGTTCGCGTCACGGTGAGCTTCCATGCAGACGGTCACGAGCCGTGGATCACCGCAGGAGTAAGCAGCGATTTGAACCAGGCAGCTCTGATGGCAATCGTGGATGGATTTCATTATTGGCTGCTGAAGAACCCGGCTAACTAAGACGAGTTACTAACTCACCGGAGACATTTTCAGAGACAGTATCGTGCAACACGAACAGGAAATCCGGCTATAAGCTGCGATCATTCCCCACTAACAGCGCCAGATTGCCTGACGGAAAACCCTGCTTCAACTCCAGCTTTCCGCAGTGCTTTGAATCCACCTGGAGCGTGATCGTCTGCTGCCTCCGGTCGCGCAACACGGTCACCTGCACCTGCCTGCCTCGATGCAAATGGAGTGCGCGCTCCCAGTCTGCCAGCGTCGTGATGGTCTCCGGCCCCACCTTGATAATCACGTCGAAGGCCCGCAGCCCGGCCATGGCGGCTTCGCTCTTGCGCGCCACCTGCTTGACCATAAGCCCGTTGGGCACGCCCAGGTACTCAGCCATCTGCGCGGTCAGGGGCTCCACCAGCGCGCCCACGTTCAGGCTGCCGAAGGACGGCATGTGTAAACCGCCCGGCAGCGGCGCGGCGCCCTCGCCGGCCATAGTGCCCATCTCCGGCCCTTGCGCAAATCCGTCTTCGCTCGTGCCAATCCTGTTCCACACGTCGCGCTCCATGGCGCGGCGGTCGGCCAGTTGAACGGCCAGGGTTTGAATGTTTCCGTCGCGGCTGATCTCGATACTCACCGTGCGCCCCGCGGGAATCTCCCTCAGCAGCAGCCGCAACTGGTCGGCGCCTTCCACTTTCTGCCCGTTCAGTTGGAGCACCACGTCGTTGACCCTCAGCCCGATCTTCCCCGCCGGAGCGTCATGATCGATCAGCGTGATGACGGCCCCGCGAACTTCCCTGAGCTTGAGCGCCTGCGCCTTTTGCTGATCCACATCCGCCAGATCAACTCCCAGATAGCCCTGTGAGTTGGAATGAAGCAGCGGAGTGTGCTCCTTTAGCTGATGGAATATGCTCTGCGTCTGCGCGGCTGCCCCCGGCGGAGCCATTGCGGCCCACGCGCCCAGAAACACTAAAATTCCAAGACTACGGTATGGCCTCAAAACGTGGTTCATTTCTTCTTCCTCTGCAACTGCGATCTCTCGATCCCGCACTCTTGTCTTTGCGATGCGGTCACCGGCAGCACGGCAGCTCCTACTGAATCTCCGGCACGCTATTCAAAACTTGTCGCGAAACATTCCGAATATAAGGATTCACATCCGTATTGGAAACCGTATGGAGCACCTGCCGCACGCTGGTATCGGCCTCCACCGGCTCCAGAATGTTGATGGCCGTGGTGCGAATGTGCGGGTCGCCGTCGCTCATAAGCGCCTCCAGAACCGCATCCCGCACCCGCGTATCTACGGCCACATAAGGCTCCAGCCCATGCAGCGCCTTCTCGCGCACGCCTGCATTCTTGTCGTAACGCAGCACCATCAGCAGCGCATCGCGCATTCCCGCCGCCCTGCAACTGTGCCCTGCGCGGCACTCGGCCGCCAACAGCCCCACCGAGTCGTCCCGCACCCTGGCCGAAGCCGAGTTCTCGCTGGCCAGCATCAGCAACTGCCGAATCGCCGGATCGTCCAGCGAGCCTTCGATCCGCTGCGGCACCACCTGGTTGTAGCGCACCTCTACCATGTGGCTGTTCGGCTGCCGCACAATACTGGAAATGTTGGCAATCTCAGCCGGCGCACCAACTTCCACTGCGGAGGCCGTTGCCGGTGTCACCGGCGCGCTCAGCGCCTGTGCCGATTGAGTCGCCGCTGTGCGCGTCGCGCGATTCTGCGCAAACTGGTATCCGCTCAGCGATCCCGCGCCCGCGCCAACCACCAGCAGCAAACAAGCCGCAAGAGGCGCGGCCCATACGCTGGCAAAATTGTTCATGATCCGCTGGCCCAGCCGGTCATACCAAGGCAGGGGCCAGCGCCGAGGCGGCAGCGCGTCCAGCGCTTCATCCAATTTCAATCGGGCTCGCGCCACCAGATTTGCGTCCGGCTCCAGAACCGGCGAGGCGTCAGCCAGCGCCTTGAGCGACAGCAGTTGCTCGTGTTCCCCGGCGCACTCCGAACACACGGCCATGTGCCGCTCCAGTTCGTTCGCCTGCTCGTTGGCCAGCTCCCCATAACCCGCCAATACAATCTGTTCTTGTGCAATTTGGCATTTCATCGTTACGTCCTTCCAGCCTCTCCAAAAACCTCAACCCGCGCCCGGCAAAAATCCGCATCCCCTCAAGGGATTGCCACCGGCATCTACCGCAACCCCGCCAACTGTGCCCTTAGCTTCTTCGTTGCTCTGAAGAGCGTATTCTTGGCGGTCTCTTCCGTGGTATTCAGCATCTCCCCGATAGTGCGCAATCGGAGTCCCTGATAGTGTTTCAATTCAAAAACCATCCGCTCGCGCGGCGTCAGCTTGTCCAGCGCGGATTGAATCCGCTCGCCCAGCACCTTGCGGTCCAACTCCTTGCCGGGGTTCGAAAACGATCGATTATCCGACACCGAAGCCAGCACGTCGATCTCGCCGCCGGAGTGGTCCAGAACCACCGCGCGGTCCTCGCGCCGTGTTTTGCGCCGCCGCAGTTGGTCCAGGCAAAGATTGGTCACAATCCGGTAAATCCACGTATAAAAAGAGCACTCGAACCGAAAATTTCCGAGGTACCGGTAAGCCTTCAGAAACGCTTCCTGATAAATGTCTTCGGCGTCGTGCTCCGAACCTGTCAGGTGATACGCCAGCCGAAGAATCTGTTGCTCATACTGCCGCACCAGCGCGTCGAAGGCCGTCCGCGACCCCGCCTGCGCCTCGCGGATCAGCTCCATCTCCGGCTCGCGCGCCTGCTTCCGCTCCTCGGCGCTCTTCGCCCCACTTTTTGCCTTGGTCTCAGCCATGCCTTGGGAGGATTGTACCCTCCTGGCCGCCGGCCAAGCCATGTAACCCGGAACCCGAGCCGGGGAACTGGGGTAAATCGCCGCATCCGTTGCCATCGAATCTGCTCCGGGAAGAGATTTGTCCGCACTGCAATAGACGCTCATACACCTCTTTGGTAAGCCGCACTTTTAGTCTGCTTTGAAGGGGCGTGGCTTCAGCCGCGCCGCAAGCCGGAGGGAGGCGGGGGTTTCAACCCCCGCATTAAGCCAACAGAATCAGCGCCGGCTTTAGCCCCGGAGGGAATCTCATCCACCAAGGAACTCTCTCTCTTTGAAACTCGATCAAAGCTACCGCGCACGCGGGTTTAACCCCGGCCCGTTACACTGGAAAGCGATGACCGGAAATCTTTTTGCAGACCCAACTCCCTCCGCCGCCGGCGCTCCCAGCCCGCGGTTTACAGCCCACTGCGACGGCGGTTCCCGCGGCAATCCCGGCCCCTCGGGCTACGGCGCCGTTATCGAAGACGCAAAAGGCCATGTTGTCGCCGAACTGAGCGAATTCCTCGGCATCCAGACCAACAACTACGCCGAGTACTCCGGCCTCTTGGGCGTCCTTCGGTGGTCCGTCGAACACAACGTGAAGCATCTGCGCGTGGTCTCCGACTCCGAACTGATGGTCAAGCAGATGCAGGGCAAGTACAAAGTCGCCAGCCCTATTTTGAAGCCTCTGTTTGAAGAAGCCAGAAAGCTCTCTCGGAACATTGCCAGCTTCGAGATCCGCCACACCCTGCGAGGCGGCAACAAGCAAGCCGACAAGCTGGCTAACGATGCAATGGACAAAGGCATGGGCCGCGACCGGTGAGCGGAGTTAGCGGGTTGCCCAATCTTCGGCGCGTCTTAGGGAAGCTCTGATTAAGTCGATGTTTTGAAAGGGCACGGATTTATACGTGCCGCAAAGGCTGCAAAATTAACGCGGGCTTTAGCCCCTGAGGGAACCGGCTGACCGACGCTCCCGCCTTGTCTCGGCTTCGGCGGGTGACCCATTCTTGAACCAACCACAAAAGTGGGTGCCCCGCCCTTGCGCTTTTTTCTAGCGCAAGGGTGGGAAAGCACAAACCCCCAACCGGCGGCCTCCGGTGTAAAATTCCTATGCCATGCCCAAGGGCCTTGTTCGCTATCAGAAATCCGGGGACTTTCATTTCATAACCTTCAGCTGTTATCGAAGGCTGCCTCTGCTTTGCGAGCATGCGGCTTACAAGACCTTCGAGAGCGAGCTTGAGGCGGTTCGCCGACGCTACGGATTCGTCGTTGCGGGATATGTTCTCATGCCCGAGCATGTTCATCTGCTCGTTGGAGAGCCTTTGGTTTCGTCCCTTTCTGTCGCCTTGCAGGTTTTGAAACAGAAGACATCACGCAAGCTGAAAAAGATTGGAGACCTCCCGTTCTGGCAACGGCGTTATTATGACTTCAACGTTCATTCAGAATTGAAACGAGTGGAGAAACTGAGGTACATGCACCGCAACCCGGGGTCCCCGGCGCACGAACTTTGTGCGTTGGGGTGGAAGCCGGTAAATCGCGGATTGGTCGAGACGCCGGAAGATTGGCCGTGGTCGAGTTTCGTGCATTACGCGACGGGTGCAGCGGGCGCGGTCGAGATCGAGTCGGAGTGGACGGCACAGAGAAGTGAAGCAAACAAAATGCCAGTGAGCGGACAGTTGTGCAGCCCACCCTTCGCAAATTGCGCGAAGAATGGGGCACCCGCACCTGCGTGTTGGTAACGGATAGGAAGTAAGTACCGAATGGGTGGGCCACCCGCCTAGGAGTCAAGAGATGGTCAGCCTTCTCTATTCATGTCGATCTGATTCTAATCACCAACAGGGAGAAGCCGTGTTCAAGATAAGCGAGCGTGGCGTGCGTAAGAAGTCATCTAAGTGCCAGATCTCGATCGCAAGGTTGCTGGCTCTGCTTGCCTTTGTAGTAGCGGTTCCATGGGCTTGCAGCCAAGCGCCTACACCACCCGTAAGTCAAGGGGCGGATTTATCCTTGACTGCCGATGAGGTCTCACTCGATCTCGTGGTACATGACAAGAAGAAAAGGCCAGTTCTCGACCTAAAGCAGGGAGAGATTACGGTCACTGATAACGGTTCTCCGGTGACGCTCAACAGTTTTCGTCTGGTGAGCGGCAAACAGGAAAGCAATCATCTGATCACGCTGGTCATTGATCTAGCGGGCCCGGTTGCCGGAACAGGTCGGAAAATGGACACGTCCCTCATGAAGACCCCTCGCGATGCGGCGACGAAGATACTCAAGATGGTCCCTGAGAGCGGCTTTTCTGTTTCCGTGCTGACTGTCGAAGGCCGGCTCCGGCTTCAGGTTGGATTCACCTCGGATCGCAAAGCGCTTGTGCAGGCCATCGACGCGGCCACCCAGCCGGTCAAGACCAAGACCGGGAACGGCAGCACAGCCAACGAACCCGAAAAGCAACTCATTGCAGAGGTGCACACCGGCGCTGACCCATCAGGGAAGCCTGTAAGCTCGGAAGTTCGCGCCCAGAATATGGCGATGCTTTCGGCGCTTCAAGGCTCCGGCAAGATTGCGCTGGATCAACACCTTCGGCCTTTCCTGGCGGGTCTATTGGCTTTGGCGCAATCCCAGCAACAGATGACGCAGAGAAAGGCGCTTATCTTTGTCACTTCCCTCCACGGAGGGCAGATCGATTCACGCTCAAGGGATGCCATCAAATCCATCGTCGGATCGGCGAATCGAGCCGGAGAGACCATCTATGTTGTCGATTTGAGTTCCAATGATCTGTCGCCCACCTCGCACCTTATGTTCTCTAGACTTGACCAACTCGTTGGGAAGGATGAGAAACTGGCGGGGGTTAACCCGGAAATATATGAAGACGACATGAGACATTTGGCCGAGGGAACGGGCGGCAGTTACATCACACTGGATCGTTTGCAGAAGTCACTGGCCCAGATGATACAGGACATGACGACGTATTACGTTGCCTCCTATCGTCCCCCGATCAAGGAATTCAACGGGCAATTTCGCTCAATTGGCGTCAAAGCCCTCCGCTCAGGGCTCAAGATACGCTCCGAGACGGGCTATCTTGCGTTGCCGCCGCCCGCCATCGCTGGCAACAGCCAACAACCATTCGAGTTACCGTTGCTTAAGATTCTCAGCCAATCGGAGTTACCTACAGATCTGACCTTCCGTGCTGCGATCCTTCGCATGGAAGATCGACCTGAAGGGAATGTCAATACACTGGCCATCGAGGTGCCGCTCTCAAATCTGGAGATTCGAGAGGATTCCAGCACCAACCTCTATTCCGCGCGCCTGTCGATCGTTGCAAATATCAAAGACAAGTCGGGCACAGTCGTTGAACACTTTAGCGCGGATATTCCACGCCGCGGCGCACGGAAAGATATCGAGCTGACCAAGTTTGAAGCGATCTCGATGGAGCGTCACTTTACCGCTGTTCCGGGCCAATACCTTCTGGAAGCAGCCATTCTGGACTACAACAGCGGCAAAGCCGGCGCACAGCGCTTGACCTTCGATATTCCCAACGCTTCCGCTGCGCCCTCATTGAGCGATATGGTTCTGGTGCGGCAGACGGAGCCGTTTCTCGCCGAGGACGATCCCTCCGAGCCGCTGCAGCATGGAGGCGATAAAGTGACGCCGAATCTTTCCGGCCAATTACTGCCCGGCGCCAAAGAGGTTTCGGTCTTCTTCATCGCTCATGCGGACCAGCACGCGGCAGAAGCCGGCACGCTCAACCTCCAGGTTCTCAGGGATGGTAAACCACTGGGGGGCGCGCCGATGACCGTTAGGCAAGCGGGCGGATCGGAATTCTCTTCCTACCTAACCAGATTTACGATCGACCCACCAACGGACGGTCAGTATGAAGTGAAGGCCATTCTGAGCCAGGGCGGAAAGACCGCGCAAACCGGCGCCACATTTACCCTGGCGGGATTCCGGCCGGCCGGCACGGATGTCGCGGATGCCGACTTACCGGCTTTGGATCTTGTGCCACACCCCGCCGGTCCACTCGCGATTTCCTTTCCCACAAACCCCATTCAGGCTCCGCCGCCAGATGATCTCCTGTCCATCCTTGCGGATGCGAGACAGTACGCAATGGACTACGGGTCATCCCTGCCTAATTTCATCTGCGAGCAGATAACCAATAGATCAGTCGATCTCAGTGGCTCGATGAAGTGGAAGCACACGGATAAGCTGACGGAACGTCTGACCTATTTCGGTCGTGAGGAAGACCGGGCCTTCATGGAGGTCGAGGCCGACGGCTACAAGAGCGATATCGACTCCATAGATCATCAGGGAATTTTGTCAACCGGAGTGTTCGGCTTTGTTCTCTCAGGCTTGTTTCGACCGGAGTCGAAGGCCGACTTCACATGGAAGAAAACCGGTATCCTGGGAGACGAGACCGTCCAGGTATTCGACTATCGCGTGGCCAGCGAAAACTCCACCTTTCATCTCCGGACGGCCTCGGATGTGGTCATCACAGTCGGTTATCATGGCCAGGTCTTCATTGACAGCGCCACCCGCAGTGTTCGCCGCATCACGGAAGAAGCAGACGATGTGCCGAAAAAGTGCCTCATCCATGCGGCTTCAATGAGCGTCGACTACGACTATGTAATGATCAACAAACATGACTACCTGCTGCCAGTCGGCGCCCAAATCATGCTCAGAAAGGGCCGACGTGAGACGGATCTGAACGAGATCGAGTTTCGCGATTTCCACCGCTTCGGTTCCAATGCGCGCATCCTCTATCGATAGGAAAATCAAAATCTCACTGCGGAGGTAGGTCAAGGCAATGGTGGCCTTGCGGAACAATGGGGCCGTGGCGAGCTGCTGCATACTTTCGTTGACTTTGGCCAAGGTGCGGGCCTTATTCTCGGCCAGCACGGCCGCTTGATGGGCTCCAGGGCGCAGTCCAGCCGGCGCAGTACCGCGATGCATGGCTGCTCAACAGTGAAACTAGAGCCAGCACGGAATAGTTTCCCGTTTTTCTCACGCTTTCCTCCCCAAATTATTCCGCCACGCATGGTCTCCACGTCGTCACGGTGCATG
>Ga0224558_1004576_pt1 | contig 10669 bp, 12 predicted proteins | sample 714S32024metaG_FD_180682 | JGI IMG/M metagenome (GOLD analysis project Ga0224558, IMG submission 180682) | Peat soil microbial communities from Stordalen Mire, Sweden - 717 S3 20-24 | ecosystem: Environmental > Terrestrial > Soil > Wetlands > Peat | place: Sweden: Norrbotten County, Stordalen... | reverse complement strand
AAGCCGTATTCGGGAAAACCGAACGTACGGAATTGACGAGGGGGAGCTGGAGATAGGGCAATCAGGCCACTACGCCAGTTCTCTACTCTACTGAAATCTTGCATCTGCCGGAAGATTTGGGAAATCAATAATTCAGGAAGAAGTGCTTGCCGAGTTTACCTACTACAATTATTTATCTTTCATTTTATCCAGTATGCGTTGGGCAGCCGCGAGTCCTTGTTCCGCCGCCTTACGCTACCACTTCACAGCCTCGGCATCGTCCCGTGGAATGCCTTCACCACTATTGTACATCAAACCAAGATTATACTGGGCATTCGCATCTCCCTGTTCAGCCGCTTTACTATACCACTTCACAGCCTCGGCATTGTCCCGTGGAACGCCTTCACCACTATTATACATCAAACCCAGATTATACTGGGCATTCGCATCTCCCTGCTCAGCCGCATTACGATACCATTTCTCGGCCTTGGCATCATCCTTTTGAACATCTTTGCCCACATAGTACATCTCTCCCAGCTTATACTGAGCATCTGCATCTCCTTTTTTAGCCTCCTTGAGAACATGTGTAAAAGATAACATATTTTTTATAATTGAATCATTCTCTTGAGACTTTTCTTCATTCAAATCATTTTTTTGTTTTTCCAGCCATTCACCACAGTAACGACATTTTATAGCCGCGTCTTGAATCTCTTCAGCACAATAAGGACATTTTTTCATTTCTTCCTCCAAAATAAAAACCCCACTCTCTTTTAAGAAACGGGGTTTCAGTAATCAGTCTATGCTTCCCTCGTGTAAAGTTGAATGGTTCAGCTATCTTGATTTCTGTAAATTATGTTTTTATTTATCACGATTTGCATTTAAAATCTACTACAGCAATGAAATTATTCTACTTAACACTTACAGTTATGCTTATTCCTGATTATCAACAAATTCTCAGCATTCTTTTCTTCCATTGCATTAAATTTTGATTTTGTGATACTTAACTTTCACGGGATTTAAAAGATATGCTGAAATATTTTAATATTGAATCGATAAAGATTGCTTGTTGGGTAAATAATAGCGATTTTGACGCGCGTAAACAAAGCCTGGTTTTTATCCACGGCTCAGGCAGTGATCACAGCGCCTGGTCGCATCAATACGGCCGACTGCATAAAAAATATAACATAGTTGCAATTAGTCTTCCGGGGCATGGCCGTTCCGGCGGCAACGGAGAGGTAGATGTGGAAGGCTACTGTCTTTGGGTAAATAAATTACTAGCTATTATAGATTTGGAGAGTGCTGTGCTTGTGGGGCATTCGCTGGGCGCGGCTATCGCGCTTCGGTTTGCCATAAATTATCCGCAAGAGATTACGGGAATTGTTTTAGTTGGCGGTGGAATGAAAATGCCGGTTAACCCTTTCTTTCTAGAATTCTTAAAAACAAATCCTCCAGAAGTATCCGCAGAGGTAATAGATTTAATTTGCAAATATTCACTGGCTAAGGAAAACCGTTCCAAATTTTCTGCTCCGTTGCAAAAAAGTCTTTCCCAATCAAGTGTTGAAGTTTTATATGGCGATCTCTCAGCATGCAATAATTTGGACTTAACCCAAGAGACAGGTGAAATTAAAGTACCTGCTCTGGTTATCTGTGGAGCAGAAGATAAAATGACGCCGTTGGATTTTTCCCGCCAGCTTGCCGCGGGCATCAGTGGAGCAACGCTGGAAATAATTGAAGGCGCCGGCCATATGGTTATGTTGGAAAGACCGGTGGAGTTTAATATGTCTCTGGACAAATTTGCCGCATCAATTTCAGCAGCTGTTTCCGGAGAAGGCTGAACACTAATCGATTAGTGAGGTTTTTATGTTTGTTTTAAGTAATTTTATTATCGGGCTGGCAAAGGTCATAGACATTGCGTTAACGCTTTATATGTGGATTATTATTTTTCGCGCTTTAATATCATGGGTTAATCCTGATCCCTATAATCAGATAGTTATCTTTTTGTATCGTATTACCGAGCCGGTTCTTGGGCCTATCCGCCGGTTATTGCCTCTGCGCAATATAGGAATCGATTTTTCACCGATTATAGTTATCCTGGTTATTATTTTTCTGAAATATTTTTTGGTTGAAACTATGATTCAACTGGCTACTCATCTTTAATTATTTAAGAAAGGCAATTTCCTTTGACCGATATGGTTCGATTGAGAGAGTCGAAAAAAGGTCTAACCTTTGATATTCAAGTAATCCCGCACGCGTCCCGCGCGGAAATAGCGGGTGTGCAGGAGGGTGCTTTTAAAATCAAGGTTACCGCGCCACCAGTGGAAGGAGCGGCCAATGAGGCTTGTATCAAATTGTTAGCCAAAGAACTGGGGCTGAAAAAAAGCCAGATGGAAATATCCTCCGGCGCAAAATCACGAAAAAAAACGGTTCTGATTAAAGATATAAGCAAGGCGGAATTGGAGACGAAGATAAATAATATTTGCAAGACTAATTAGATTGCCACATCGCGCGGCATTGCCTTTAATATAAGGACAGTATAGTACCTTTATGAAACAGATAAAGAATTCAGAAAATTCCAAGGTCGTCAAAGCAGCCGGGATTGTAGGCGCGTTGACAATGGTTAGCCGCGTTTTCGGGCTTGTACGCGATATGGTGATTGCCGCCTTTTTTGGCGCCAGTTGGATGACAGACGCCTTCTGGATTGCTTTTCGTATTCCCACTACGTTAAGCCGGCTACTGGGTGAAGGATCGCTTACCGCTTCTTTTGTCCCTGTTTTTACCGAGTATTTACATAAAAAAACGAAAGATGAAGCATTAGATTTGGCTTATAACGCATTTACGATTCTTTCCATTATTCTGACTTTTGTATCGGTGCTGGGCATTATTTTTTCGCCATTTATTATCAGTATTATCGGATACGGTTTTATTTCGGATCCAAGGCAATTCGCGCTGGCAGTTTTTTTAAACCGCCTGATGTTCCCATACATATTTATCATCTCATTAGGAGCATTATGCATGGGAATTTTGAATTCCTTCCGGCGTTTTGCCTCTCCGGCTTTATCTCCGGTCATGTGGAATATCTCTATTATAGCGGCGGCGTTGGGATTACGATCTTTTTTTGCCGAACCTATTACGGCGCTGGCCGTGGGAGTCCTGATTGGCGGCGTGTTGCAGCTGTCTCTTCAATGGCCTTTTTTACGGAAATGCGGCGTTAAATTCAAATTTCGTTTTAATTTTCGTCATCCGGGACTGAAACAAATAGGCCTTTTAATGCTTCCGGCGGTTTTGGGTGCCGGAATAACCACTATCAATGTTTTTGTCGGGAGCACCCTGGCTTCGATGTTACCGGGCGGTTCTGTTACGTATCTTTTTTATGCCGACCGGATAATGGAACTACCGCTGGGTGTTTTTGCCATTGCCATCGGTACGGCGGTACTGCCGAGCTTTTCGAGGCATGTTGCCGCAGGTAATATGGATGAGTTGAAATCCAGCATTTCTTTCTCGCTACGGTTAATGCTTTTCTTGACTATTCCATCAACGTTCGCTTTGATGGCGTTGAACCTGCCGATTATCTCTGTCTTGTTTCAACGCGGCGCTTTTAACACGCAGGCGGCTATTTATACCAGTCAGGCCCTGTTCTTTTATGGTATGGGCTTATGGGCGTTTTCCATTGTCCGTGTTTTTGTTCAGTCGTTTTATTCGTTGCAGGATGCCAAGTGGCCAATGAGGGCCGCCATTATTGCTTTTGTCATTAATCTTATCTTTAGTCTGGCTCTCATGTATCCGATGAGGCACAAGGGCCTCGCTCTGGCCAATTCACTTTCCGCCGTTTTTAATGTCTTTATCCTGTCTTTTGTGCTGAGAAAAAAAATAGGGAAATTCCTCGACCGTTCATTTTACATATCTATTTTAAAAATTATCATATCCGGCGTAATTATGATTGGTGCAATCATGCTCGTTGATTATTTTCTGCCGTGGAATACCTATGCCAACTTTAAAACAAGGTTAATTTACCTGACCTGCACTATTGCTGTCGGAGCCGGCGTATTCTTTACAAGCGCATACCTGCTGAAAAGCCAGGAAAGCCACTCGCTCGTGAATATGCTAAAAAATAGGTTAACCCGCCCCTAGTATTGATTCAGCCGATAAAATCATTGACTTCAATATCCTAAAGTGATAGAAATTTTCGCGTTGCGCAGGATCGACCAAGTCAAAGGCTTTATAGGTAAATTATGTTAGAAATTAAATATTTAAAGCAGAATATCGAGTTCGTCCGCCAGAAAATGGATGAACGGGGTCAAAAAATTGATTTTGACCGGTTTATAGAGTTGGATGCAAAAAGAAGAGACATTTTGCAGGCTGTGGAAACACTGCGCAATGAACGTAACAGTGTTTCCAAAGAAATCGGCGAACTCAAGAAAAAAAAAGCGGACGCTTCAGCGCTTATCGAGAAGATGGGCAATGTCTCGGCAAAGATAAAAGAATATGATGAAAGTCTGCGCGTAACGGAAGAAGAACTTAATGCTTTTGTTATGATCGTGCCTAATATTCAGCATAAATCAGTGCCGCAGGGTCATGGATCCGAAGATAATAAAGTTGTGCGCAGTTGGGGTGAAAAACCTGTTTTCAGCTTTGAGCCCAAACAACATTTTGAACTTGGCGAAAGCTTAAATATCCTTGATTTTGCACGTGGGGCAAAAATTACAGGAGCGCGTTTTACGGTTTATCGCGGGGCAGGCGCAGCCATGGAAAGGGCACTGGTCAGCTTCATGCTCGACTTGCATGTGGAAAAGCACGGTTATACGGAAGTGTTAACGCCGTTTATGGTGAATGCGGAAAGCATGACCGGAACCGGCCAGTTGCCCAAATTCAAGGAAGATCTTTTTAAAATTGAAGGAATGGAATATTATCTTATTCCGACAGCGGAAGTTCCGGTAACCAATATTTACCGCGAAGAAATTTTAGAAGAAGATAAATTGCCTATTTATCTAGTGGCTTATTCTCCCTGTTTTCGGTCCGAAGCCGGATCTTACGGCAAGGATACACGGGGATTGATTCGTCAGCATCAATTTAATAAAGTAGAAATGGTAAAGTTTTCCCAGCCGGAAACTTCTTATGATGAGTTGGAAAAACTGACCGCCAATGCAGAAGAAGTTCTTGAAAAACTGGGAATTGCTTATCGCACTGTTTGTCTTTGTACTGCTGATCTGGGGTTTTCTTCAGCAAAAACCTATGATGTGGAAGCATGGATGCCGGGACAAAATACGTACCGTGAAATTTCTTCATGCAGTAATTTTGAAGATTTTCAGGCGCGCCGCGCCTCGATCCGTTTTCGCAGGGCGGATAGCGGCAAAGTAGATTTTGTTCATACGTTAAACGGGTCCGGCCTGGCTGTAGGCAGAACCGTTGTGGCAATACTGGAGAATTATCAGCAGGCCGACGGCAGCGTTTTGATACCGGAAGCTTTGCGTCCCTATATGAGAGGTCTTGAACGAATTATTCCTTAAGGCGATCTGAAGGATAACCGAAGAAATATATTAGTTATGGAGGGATGGCCGAGTGGTCTATGGCGGCGGTCTTGAAAACCGTTGACCGAAAGGTTCGCGGGTTCGAATCCTGCTCCCTCCGCCAATTGTGAAATCCGTCAAGGATTAAAAAAAATAAATATCGGCTGAATAAAAAGCGGAGAGATGGCTGAGTGGCCGAAAGCGATCGCCTGCTAAGCGATTGTACGCCCCTAAAAGGTGTACCGCGGGTTCAAATCCCGCTCTCTCCGCCAGTTTTATTCGTAAATTTCTATTTTTATCGAATAAATTTCTTTAACCTGTCTTTAACCTTTTTTAACCTTCCGACTTTAGAACCCCCACCGGAGTTGAATTAAAGTTATTTCTTATTTCCTCTTCTAAGTGTTTAAATTGAATTTCGGTAATGAGTTGAAGATTACGAATGATAATCAATTATTAGAAATAAAAAAGGCAGAGCCAATCGACCCTGCCTTTCTATAGAGGCATCATGTTAAAGAAACATGATGTTTGAAGAGTTTATTTCTTAGACTTCCCCCTGACTCCTACCAACCCAACTAACTCAAGACCAAGAAAGCGCTACAATGCATTATATTCATAAGCTGTAGTCAGCTTATTTAATAACTACTCTTTAGCGGTCAGCATCACTCCTGAATATGGGCGCCGCCGGAATCATTCAACGTCACGAAAGGCTTTTGCATGGCAATGGCCATATTCATCACTTTCCATATTTTCTTTGCGTGCATTTCACCAAGACTGCCGCCGGAACAGGTGAAATCCTGTGCTGCCGCGAAAACAACGTTTCCGTTTACTTTGCCAAAGCCTGCAATAACGCCGTCAGACGTGATTTCTTTTTTATCTAGAACGAGGAGAGTGGATCGATGCTGAACAAAAAACTGAACTTCCTGAAAAGTGCCTTCGTCAAAAAATAAATCCACGCGTTCGCGAGCCGTAAGTTTATTAGAATCAAGTTGTTTCTTAATCTGTTTTTCATCTCCCATTAATTTTACCTTTATGACACTGCCTTTCATTTTGAAAATTTATTTTTGATTTAATTTTTAAACTTTCTCCTTGCTCCTGCCAACCCGACTAATCCAAGACCAAGAAGCAGCATGGTGGCTGGTTCGGGGACGCTCACATTCCCAACCGAAATGTTGTCAGCCTCAAATGCATATTGCGAGCTGCTCATTACGAAGCTATTGAAATTGGGTAGATCAAGAAAATTGATATAAAGATTTGATGAATGAACTGTTTGATTGCCATTCGCGGCACTCGGCGAGGTTGCTTGTACTCCAGTAAATGATACTTGATATACGTCATTTTCATAAAAGCTAATAGTGTTGTAGGCATCTACGGAACCCCACCAAATACCAAGGTAATTGTATGTGGCATTAACCCCACCCAAGTTAGTTACCGTCACTTGTGAGCCGAGACTAAGGTCTGCTGGAACCGCTACAAAATATGAAGCATCTGGTACTGATACGCCATATGGAGCAGCAGCCACGCCCGTTTGACTGTAATTCTGAATAGAATAATCCCCTGTCCATGTCCAATTTTTTGTTCCACTGGGATCGAAAGTCTCTGTTGTGACACCGGTGTAAGGCGAGATGAATTCGTTACCATTTGAGTTGGAAATATAGTTAATACTGTAGGCGTTAGCAACCCCGGACAGTCCTAATAATACTAAAAACGTAGCGATTGTGACTGTAATTTTTTTCATTTTTTTCTCCTTTCTTATTTTTTACTCTTTAGCCTTTAAAAAAAGCAACAAATATGCCATTTGAATTATCGTTTACCTAAATATTTTCAATATTTATTTCAAGTCCTTTATAGGTAAAGGTTTATACATGTCAATAATTTTTTCTGTTGAATTACATAAATTCTTTATTATCCAGGTCATGAACATGATTTGTAAATATATCCGACACTTTTTAAGCGTCAATATTGACCTTAATTTAAGATAATATAATAAATACAATTAGTTACGATGAATTTTTTAGAAATTTACTTTGTAAAGCATTCCGACAATGCTTTCAAATAGTAATAGTGACAGATAATATTAGATTGATGATAAAACTTCGTAGGTAAAGTCAACATCACAATTCTTGTTTTCTTTCCATCAATCTAAGGTGTAACGCTACTTCACAGCTTCTTTAAATGCTCTTGCTGGTTTAAACCTTGGCAGAAATTTAGCAGCTATTTTGACTTTCTCTCCTGTCTTTGGATTTCTTCCTGTTCTTGCTTTTCTTTTAACAATACTAAAAGTTCCAAAACCTGATAGATAAACTATATCCCTCTTTTTTAAAGTCTTCTTTATAGTGCCAAGAAAAATTTCCATTGCCTCGGCTGCCTCTTTCTTTATAAGAGTAGCCTTTGCCACTTCATTGACTAAGTCTGATTTATTCATAAAATTACCTCCAAAATATTTATTTTACTTTGTCCAAAGACACGGCCTGCTTGCCTTCTAGCAGTCTTCGTTTTTCATCCAACTGAACTGATGCATATCTTTTTACACTCGCTCTTTGAGCATGGTCAGTCAACATTTGAACTTGATCAAGAGAATAATGCTTTTCATTTATATACTGGCTACAGGAGCTGTGTTTTAATCCACTATACATGTTAATATCCTCACCCACTTGCTTACATGCCCTTTTCCAAATTTTATACATCGTTTCTATGGAATAATATTTCCCATCGTTTTTTCCATGAGGATTAACAAAAAAGTATGGACTATCAATCCTTATAGGCATCTTCTGTATTATTTTTTTGAATTCGGAATGACAAGGAATGATGTGAATTTTGTGAGTTTTAGTATGTTGGACAAGTTGATTATTGGAAAAAGTTCTCCTAATAAAAAAAGCGTCCTGTTCTTTATCATAATCGCATCTATGCAATGCTGCGGCTTCTGACGGTCTCCTTAAATGATACTTTAACCACCAGAATATTGGTTGATGCTCAATTGGAATAGTCCGAATAACTTTTATCTGTCTTGCCTCAGGCAGCCATTTAATAATTGGTTTAACAATGTTATATTTTTTCTCCTCTGGAAAAAATGGCATTGATGAAATACGATTTGATTTGAAGGCATGAACCAAACACCTTCTGAGACAGTAAATTACATTCTTCTTACCCTTACCTGTTCGATTAATATCGTTTAAGAGACGACACAGAACGTCATATTGAATTTCGTGTAACTGATAATGATGTTTTTTAAACCACGGCATGATCTGCCCCAAATCCTTGTACCACATGTTTAGGATTCAGGCATTTTTTATTTCTCAATTCAGGTATGCCTCTGGCGCTGGAGGACGGTAATTCAAAGAACTGTGCGGCCTGAACGTGTTGTATTCCATGCGCCATTTTTCAATTAACGTTTTCGCCTCTTTCAAAGTATAAAAGATCTCTCCGTTTAGCAACTCATCTCTGAACTTGCCGTTGAAACTTTCAATATAGCCGTTTTCCCAAGGACTGCCCGGTTCAATATAAAGGGTCTGAACACCAATGTTTGATAACCATTGACGGACCACTTTTGCCGTAAATTCCGATCCATTGTCCGAACGAATAAACTCCGGCGCTCCATGACGGATGAACATTTCCGTTAGACAGTCCAAAACATCATCGGATTTTAAATTCCTTTCCGTAACAATAGCCAAACATTCACGACTGTATTCATCAATAACTGTGAGCATCTTGATCGGTCGACTGTCATGGGTGCGATCGGCAACAAAATCATAAGACCAAACATGGTTACGATGCGTCGGCCGAAGACGAACACAAGAACCATCATTCAGCCACAAACGACCACGTTTCGTTTGTCTCTTCGGAACCTTCAGACCTTCCTCCCGCCAGATCCTTTCCACCCGTTTATAATTAACCCGCCATCCATCCTGTTGTAAAAGAGCTGTTATCCTTCGGTAACCATAACGGCTATACTTGAGGGCTAGTCTAATAATCTCCGACCTCAAACGTTCCTCATCACACCTAGCTACAGTGGAATGTCTCTGGGTTGACCGGGGTTGATTTATCACCCGACAGACACGCCGTTCGGAAATATGAAGTTTCTCCCTCACATGTTCCACGCAGCGCTTGCGTCTGTCGGGGCTTAATAGTTTCCCTCCAAAGCTTCCTTCAAAATCAGCTTGTCCACGGTTAGTTCTGCTACCGCTTTCTTGAGATGCGAGTTCTCCCTTTCCAAATCCTTAAGGCGCTTTACCTGAACAGTCTTCATACCGCCGTATTCTTTACGCCATCTGTAGTATGTTTGTTCTGATATCCCTATCTCCCGGCAAATCTGCCCAACATTTTTGCCCTGTGAAATTTTTACATCCATCTCCCGAAGTAAACCAATAATCTGCTCCATCGTAAATCGCTTCCTGCTCATATCTCTTACCCCCTTTAATATCTGTCTTATTATACCCCAATCCTAACTTAAATATTGGATCGGTTTTCGGGGGGCAGGTCAGTCATGAAATCTGGTAATTATAGCCAAGAGTTTTCATGAGTTTCAGAAATAACTCATGGCATACTCATGCTTTTATATATATGTTATTACTAATATTATGAGATAATGAGTTTCATGAGTTTATTCTATGTCTATATAAGATTTCACCTGATTAAAGTTCCCCAAGGTTACTTAATTAGATAAAATTCTTTTTTATATTGAGGTAAGGCGATCGTACGGCGTTCGTACGTGTCGATATGAAAATTGTAGCAGGCAATATAAAATATAAGCCAGATAGTCCCCTGTACTATTTTAAAATGAGCTGCCAGACAAAAGGAACACTCAAGGTATGATACATTACAGATACGCCGTTACTTGCTGAGATACGACCGGAATTTCAGGCGGTTATTATTTTTAGATTATAATGATAAAAAGTTTTTACAACAGGAAATAAAAAAGGAAATATTTTTTCTGTAAGTTAATTTAATGATTATAAATTATTTTATTTCACGATGGCGATGGTACACGTCAATGGATTTCTGATTGGTTGATTTATTTGTTATACTTACAAGTCTTCACTCTACAACAGCTCATACTGGTAATGATTACTGATGAAAATGTGCAAAAAAAAGCAAGGTCATGGCTGACCCTGCTTTCGTTGATGCCTTATACCGGTTCATTTCTTTCATTTTGTTATATATTCTTTAACTTCCTTCATAAAAGAATATGA
>Ga0224558_1004574_pt1 | contig 10678 bp, 11 predicted proteins | sample 714S32024metaG_FD_180682 | JGI IMG/M metagenome (GOLD analysis project Ga0224558, IMG submission 180682) | Peat soil microbial communities from Stordalen Mire, Sweden - 717 S3 20-24 | ecosystem: Environmental > Terrestrial > Soil > Wetlands > Peat | place: Sweden: Norrbotten County, Stordalen... | reverse complement strand
GGTGGTGCCGTAGACGCTGACCAGCTCGTAAAAGCGATAGATCAGTGGATCCGTCGGAACGAAAGTGGAGAGCGAACCCCGATGGGGAGGAGTTTGCAGGAGCTGGAGGGCCTCGGTGGGAAGCTCGAACAGTGCGACCAGCGCCGCCGCTTGGGCGGCATCAAAGGTCATCTGTCCGAGACAGCCGGCGGTCACCCACTCCTTGCTGCCACCGACGGCAGCGGCGACCTCCGACCATTTGAGCCCCTTTTGTACCCTGGTCGTCGCTATGAGATCCGCCAGTTCCGCCCTGTCCATGGTGCACTCCCTCTGTTGTTTCTTCCGATGACCCACGATGGCGTCAAGGAGCATCGGGGTCAAGTGAATAGTCTGTGGGGGTGCGGCCCAATGACCACGATCCGCATGCAGACGGCGCATGGCGCAACACGAGGTAACGCCTGCCGATGCGGTCACCGCATGGTCGGGGTGGGACGTGCGCGGCGGTGCCAAGGCTGCGGCCGCCGAAGCTTTGGCCCGCTCTTTCCCCCGCGAATCCGATGCAGAGGAGGATTACGAACTCCTCGCAGTCGCCGCACGTGGCTTTAGGCCTCCCCGTTTTCTGAGTACTGCCGACCTACCCGGAACGGACCACGGAGACGAAGGTCGCGAGGGCCTCAGGATGACCTGGTCGTTGCTGTACCGCCGCGTCGCAGAGACTGGGCCCGCTTTGGTCGCGCCCTACGCGATCTACCTTCTGGGCGTCAACCCCCCGGGTGACACGACGGAGGCGGATCTCGATATTTTCAATGACTTCTATACGAACGTCCACATGCCCGAGGTGGCCGAACGCCGTCACGCACTTCGCGCCGTGAGGTATGAGCTTCTCCGCGAGATCCGACCCCCCTATCAGGGAGCGCCTCGCTTCCTCGCCGTCTACGAGGTCGACGAAGCAGGGGCGTCGAACCGGAGCCACGTCGGACCTCCGTACACCTCTGGTCCGGAGGTCTGGCAACGCCATCGGACGCCGTGGCGGCTCTGGTACCGCCGACTCCCCGCGGAGAATGGCACCCCGTGAGGTCTTTGGCCATTCAGGTGCCGAGGCCGAGGCGAGCGCGTCCACGTTCGAGGGCGGCCACGCAACCGGTCCAGGTCTGATTGATGATGTCGGCGACCGGGAGTATTCCTTCAATGCGGGCCGACGACTGACCTGTGTTGGCGACACTCGCCTCCATGTCGCCCGAGAAATACAGCTCGAGGACTGAGGCAAGGTCCCCCCGGTCGGACTCGGCGGGGCTCTCCGTTCGGTGCGATCGCAAGACCCGCATTGTCGGAGCCCCGGGATTGGACAACAACGTGGTGCCGGTGTCGTCGGCTCGGACGATGGCATTCTTGAAATTGTCGTGAACCGGCGCCTCGACGGAGGCGAGCATGCGGGTCCCCATCTGCACCCCGTCCGCACCGAGCACGAGCGCGGCCGCCATCGACTGCGCGTCGCAGATCCCGCCGGAGGCGATCAGAGGCAGGTCAACGCGCGCCGCGATGAGCGGAAGGAGAACCATGGTCGACGCGCCGTGCCTGTTCTTGAAGCCTCCACCCTCGATGCCGTCGACGATCAACCCATCCACGCCTGCATCGACTGCCTTCATGGCTCCCCGCAGGGTCCCGACGGCATGAAGCACGGTGATGCCGACGTCGTGAAGCCGGTCGGTGAACAGGCCCGGATCCCCGGCCGAGGTCGTGACCGTCTTGACGCCCGCCTCAGCCAGCACGTCGATCACGGCGGGGTCCCGCATCATGATCAAGGCGACATTTGCACCGACTGGGCGGTTCGTCAGCTCACGCACTTTCTTCAGATCCCTGCGACCCTCTTCTGAAGCGGTCTCGATCATCCCGAGGGCCCCCGCGTTCGATACGGCGGCCGCCAGCACCGCACCCGCGATATACGTCATCGGCGCTTGTAGGATCGGAATGTCGATGCCCAGGAGTCGACAGACTCGATTCGACGAATCCTCTTTCACCACTGAATCTCCTTCGACGTGGAACTACCGAACCGGTACGGCGTGCTCTCGTGTGGGGGTCTGCAGAACGGATCCCGAGGGACGTCTCGGTCAACGTGGGGCCGACCGAGGAGCGTCAATCGTGGGGTGGTCCATACATGGCCAAAGCCCCGGCGCTCAGGGCCTCGACCGCCTGGCGGCGGGACAGTCCGCCGAGGGGCGACGGACCAGTCGGATCGGGCATGCCGAAACTCCAGGTGGGGCCGTGGTCCAAGTGGTCCAACCCCACGAGGGCGACGTCGACGGGGTCGGCGAGCTCACCGAAGTCACCGCCGTGCTCGGCCATCAGCCGCCTCAACGTCGGCGTATCGGTTGCACCCAGAACGAGGGCGAGGACGTCGACGCCGCGGTCCCGCCATTCGGCCCAGAGGGCCTCCGCGAGCACCGTGTCGAATGCCTTGGTGGCGCCGTATACCGCGATGTGGGCCGAGCCGGCCCACCCTGCAAATGATGAGACGAACAGCAACCCGCCGCGCCCGCGTTCCACCATCTGCCTGCCGAAGTGGTAGGCGCCGTGCAGCGCGGTGGCGCAGTTCCGGCGGACGAGCGCCTGCAGGTCGCCGATCGACTGGTCGAGCAGCAGCAGGCTCCGGGGGTCTGAACCTGCGTTGTAGATGAACAGACCGACTTCGAGATCTGCGGTGGCTGCCGCCAGCTCTGCACCGGCGTTCTCAGTGCTGAGGTCCAGGACCACCACCCTCGTTTCGACGTCGAGACGAGCTGCCACCTCGTCGAGCAGGGCGCCCCGGCGGGCGATGAGCACTACGTTGACGCCACGACGGGCCAGCTCCTCGGCGAACGCCGCACCGGTGCCGTCCGAGGCACCGGCTACCACGGCCCAAGGGCCATACTTCGCTCGAAATGCCTCACCCATGTGCGCCGTCCCGCTGTGCGGAACCGACCGTCATGGGGCGACCGCGGGCATGACCGCATCGACCACCGTTCGCAGATAGCGCCAGGCGACCTCGGGTGGCAGCCCGCCTATGAGCGGATGGAGGGCCAGGGGTGCCCCACCGCGCACGAACTCGATCGCCTCATCCACACTGAAAATACGGTGGCTGCGGTTCTCCGCGCGCAGCTCTTCCGCTGTCGAGACAAAAGACAGGCTGGCCGTATCTGCGTTGCCCTCGTTCCATTCCGCGTAGCTGAGGACGTCGTGCATCAGGTACGGGCCGAGCTCCTCCCACGCACGATCGACGTTCTCGGCCACGAAGACGGTGGTCGGCGAATCGACAGACGACAGGATGCACATGCCCGGTTCATGACCCGCTTGGCGTGACGCCTCTTCGTACGCGACACCGAGTGCGGGATCCCCCTTTTGCGCAAAGAAACCGATGCCGTGACGCCCGGCGCGCTTTGCCGCGGCAATGCTCCCGCCGCCCCAGGCGATGAAGGGCCCACCCGAGGTCACCGGAGCGGGCGTCACGTGAATCCGCCGACCCTCGTACTCGAATGGCTCACCCGTCTTGGCTTGGAGCAGCACGCCCAATTTCTCTTCGGCGATCCTCCCCCGGTTGTGGTAGTCGACTCCGTACATCTCGTACTCGACCGGCCTGTAGCCAATGGCCGCGACGAATGACACACGGCCCTTGCTGATGATGTCGAGGACGATCATCTCCTCGGCGAGTCGCACCGGGTCATAAAGGGGCAGGAGCACCACCGCGATCGTGATCGGGAGCGAACTGGTGCGGGCCGCCATGGCACTCGCCAACAGCATCGGTGATGGTAGATAGCCGTCGCTCGCCGTATGGTGCTCACACAGCAAAGCGCTGACACAGCCGCGCGACTCCCCCCATGCGGCCATGTCGAGCGCCGCTCCATAGAGCTCTGTGGTTGGCGCGCCGTTCACCGGCGCCCGCATGTCGAATCGCATTGTGAACATATCGACCTCAGTATGGTCTGAAACAGCGCCTGCCGCGGACGCAGTACGGGAGTGAGCGGCGAAGATACCCGCTCATCTGGTCACTCGCTGCCCGGGAAATAACTGGCATCGAGGCGGTCGCGCCTCCCCGTGGTCAGAAAGTCGCCAGCCGATGCACCGCTCTGATCGAAGTCGTGGAGATAGGTCCGTTCAATAATGCGCCACTCGCCCCCGCGTTTCTCCCAATGGTCAACGTAGCGGCCGAGATTGCGACTGTCGATGCAGTGCCCGTCCTCGTCCAGCCGGCGCAACGTCACGTCGCCGTACGTCTCGCTGGTCGCCGTGACGCCGTCGATCGTAATGAGGATGTTGCTGAACTGATGGGAGTGCGCGGCGTAATTGGGGTGGGCTTCCATCACCATGTCGACGAACCCGTAGCCGGTGCCCTGATACATCTGTTGGTGGTAGTCCGCCGTCGCCTCCGGCCAGAAGACGGACCGTCCGAGCTCCCGATCAAGCCTGTCCATCGACCGCCCGTAACGGTAAATCACTTCCGTGATCGCCTGCTTGTCCAGTAGTTCTTGCAACTGCGGATCGGCTGTGTCCACTATTCCTCCTCATTTCGCCCGTACCGTAACCACGAATAGCCGGGTGTGCACACGTTGGCCCACCCGATCGGGAAGCACATCGGTCCAGGGAATCAGCGTCAGTCGATGCCGGACCGGAAGGCGGCCCGGTAGGCCGCCACGACAGGCGCGAGCTCGTGCGGGGTCGCCCCGTGCATGATCACCCCGTCGCACCCGAATTCGAGTTGCGCACGCACGGCAGCGGCGCACTGCTCGGGCTTGCCCGTCGCGCTCTGAGCCAACCACTCAGGTGGGAGCAATGTGGCGACGTGCTGAAGTTCCTGTGTCGTGGCCACCGAATCAAACCCCCCCGAGAAGCCGGCCACCATTTCGTCGGCCCTGAACCGCTCGAGCACCACGGGGTCCCACCTGTTGGTGTGGACCAGCAGGTCTCCGTATCCCTGTAGATAGGTGGCGAGCCGCCCCACCGTCTTCTTGAGCCTGAGATCTTCGTCGATGTGATCACCGATGGTGGCGAAACACGACCAGATACGTACCGAATCAGGGTCTCGCCCCGCACGCTCGGCCGACTCCCGTATCTGAGCGACACAACGCCGGGTCGTCTCTTCCGTGAAGTACGTGTGAAGGATCACCTCATCAAAACAGCGACCACCCAAGGCGAGCGAGTTGGGGCCGAACGCGACGAGGCCTAGTGGGAGCGGTTCGTCAAGGGGGGGGAGGTAGAGCAGGGGGAACGATCCTGCTGGTCCAACATGATTGAGGATGAGCTCTCCGCTGAAGAGCCGCCGCATCAGCCCGGCAAAGTCCTCGAGCTGTGCGGTCGTAATCCGGCCGAGGCCGTATGAATCCTGCAGCAACGGGATACCCCGACCGAGACCGAGCACGAAACGGCCACCAGTCAGACTTTGCATGGTGCGAGCCATTGCGGCAGTGATCATCGGGTGCCGAGTGTTGTGATTGGTGGCAGCCGTGACGATCGTGATGCGATCACTGACTGCTCCCGCCGCACCCGACAGGACTGCGACCTCCTTCTTGTCGAACCGCTCCGAAATAAAGACTGAACCGAATCCCATGGATTCTCCGACCCGCACCTCGTCGACAAGCTCTCTTGAAGAGTTGGCATGGCCGGCCAATGTGTAAAAGCCGAGTTCGGGCAGTTCGGCGGCCGGCGGATCATGCGGGCTGAGGGTCACGCGGGCCCCACAGATCCTGGGCATCTCCCGCTATCCATATGCTCTCCCAATTCGCCGGTCACGTCTTCTTTCCTCCCTCTATTTCGCCAACTGGTCCAGCGTACGTGGTGTTATGTTTTCGCGACGTCGATACGGCCTCAAATGTGAAAGTAGATAGAGACATCTTCAACACCATAGAACCCGTGGCCAGAGATGTCGCTGGCCTGACTCCCGAGTGGCTCAACCACGCGCTCGAGCATTCAGGATTCCGCGGCAGTGTGACCGATGCTCGGTGCGAGCCCATTGGAATCGGACAAATGGGACGCAGTTACAGAGTCAATCTGACCTACTCCGATGACCGAGCTACGGGCCCGTCCACCTTGGTGGCCAAAATGGCCGGCGGAGGACTGGAGGCCCGCCAGCGGGTAGCCGATGGGTATCGAGCTGAAGTCATGTTCTACTCGGAAATCGCTCGCACCGTGGACGTCTCGACACCACGCTGCTGGTATGCCGCCATCACCGATGACGGAACCGATTTCACCCTCCTTCTGGAGGATCTGCATCCTGCTCGTCCCGGAGTTCAGATCGAGAGTTGCTCGCTGAGCCAAGCGGGCGACGCCGTGGAGAACCTGGCGGCCCTTCATGCCCCGCGCTGGAATGACGGCACACTCCTCGAAATGAAGGGCTTCGGGTTGACCGATTCGGCCAGTGCGCAATTTGTCGGAGAGATCTTTGCGAAGGCGGTTGACGACTTCGTGGCACGATTCGAAGTCCTGGACCATGAGGACACAGAGACACTCCACGGTTGTGCCGAGGCGATCTGTCCGTGGCTGTTGGCCAGACCGACTCCCTTTTCCGTCGTCCATGGCGACTACCGACTTGACAATTTGATGTTTCCCCCAGTCGGTCGGGGCGTATCCGCACTCGATTGGCAAACAGTGGGAGTCGCACCTCCGGGCCGCGATCTCGCCTACTTCCTGGGAACAGCGCTACGCCCTGAGGACCGGCAAAGATACGAAACCGATTTGGTCGCGCTCTACTTTGACGAACTCAGGCGTCGCGGTGTGCAGGAGTACTCCAGTAACGAATGCTTTGACGACTACCGGCTCGGCCAGCTGCAAGGTCCATTCATTACGGTTCTGGGATGCGTCTACGGAGCTACAGCGGAACGCTCCCCGGACGCGGACGAGATGTTCATTTCGATGGCAAAGCGATCTTGTGCTGCTATCAGAGAACTCGAGTCGCTTTCCTTGGTTCAGGACACCTAGTAATTCGACCCTCTCCGTTTGTCAGAATCACGATGTAGGCGCGGCCGCGTCCGTAACAGTCTCTTGTTTGGATTCCTCGGCGATCAACGCTTCCGTTGCGACGAAGATCGGCGAAGCCTTGCCGAACCCGACATAGGGAAGAGCCATGAGCACGACTGCCCTGGCTTCATCCGCGCTCAGCTCACCATTACGAAGAGCTGACTTGGTGTGAATCGTGAAGAGTGACGGATCGGCACCCAAACCGGCGAGTATCCCCAGAACGATAAGTCGCTTCTCGCGAAAACTGAGCCGGCCATCCCCCCAGAAGTCGTTGAACATCTTCATCGTCATGCCCGAGAACTCTCGGGCATCGACCGCGGGCATGGGAACGACCCCGCGATAACACTCTTCGAAGACCTCCATTCCACGGGAGATCATCTCGTTCTCGTCCATATCCCCTACCTCCTGATCCCGCTGCTGCGGCCTCCGGTCGCGGCCCACCGTCCGCCCATTGAGGATGAAGGCCTCGTGGGCCCATAGTTGCACATGGACTCGATCATGGCCCGTGCGCCGTCGTGGCGACAGCCGATCTTGACAGTCATCTTGGTACTAGTCATAGTAGTTCTGTGGACCTGGGATCACGGCAGCGGGAATGACACTGACGTCATCACCTCCGTCGCTGGCGGAACGAACCAATACCCCGACCGAGGAGCCGGAGGCCCTCTTTCGTGAAGCGAGGGCTCGCAGAAAGCGCCGTTGGATCGGGGGGGCAGTCCTCACGACTGCCGTACTCGCCGCCACTGTCGGTCTGTCGGTTTCACGCCCGGTGAGCTCCACCGCTCACGCCCGGTTGGCCCGAGGCCAGGCAACGCCTTCGCCGGCCCGCCTCGCACCAAGCCCAGTAGCCAGGACAGCCTGGGTTGACTACGACGGGGATCTACACCTTGGGCAGTTGACAGCGGAGAGCCAGCGCATCGTCACCGATGCGGGCGCGTCGCCGACTACCCCCCTGGTGGCACTCGGTGGCGACATCTTTTGGGTTCGAATGGGCACAGCGCCTTCTCCCGCCCCTGCCAAATCCACGGTCGACGAACTCGACGTTTCCTCTGGGGTGGTCAAGCGGGTCACCCAGGGCCAGATGATCTTCCCATCCATCGATTCGAGGGACCTCTTCATCGTCCGGTCGGACTCTGCCCTGGTCGAGATCCCTGTTCGATCGGCAGGCCCCAGGAGAACGTTTGCCATACCGTCCGGCTGGTATCTCAATGCAGGCAGTGGCCTCTCGAACCCCATCGCGGTGGCGAATGGAATCGTGGTTCAGTCCTCACAAGGCCAGACCGGAATGACTCCGCCAACCGCGGCGATCTGGAATCCGGAAACCGGGGCGATCGTCCGCCTCGGTCCCGATCAGGGCCTCATCGGCGCCTTCACTCCCATTGGTGCTCCCTACAGCCTGCTGGCCTGGGTACCGGGCTCTTGTGAGGCAAACCCGCACTGCTCACTGCTCGTGACCAACACCCAGACGCGGACAAGTACCCGAATCCGCAGTCCGCTCCCCTTCGGATTCGACGTGGGAGGGGCTTTCTCTCCAAATGGCGAGCAACTGGCGCTCTTCATCAAGACAAACTCGGGACTCTATGATCCCGCCACCCAACTCGCTGTCGCCAATGTACGCTCCGGCGAACTTCGACGAGTGCCCGGAGCGGCCGGCGAAATCGGCGAGTCCGTTGGATGGGTTCGATGGATTGGTGACTCGGATACATTGATCGCCGGTACCTTCTCGACCAACTACACCAGGTACAACCATTACCTCGTCAACTGCCGTACCCTGAGCTCTCGGCTTCTGGACTTCAGCGACAACCGCGATGTTGACATTAATTTTTCGGCGGTCGTGTTGCCGTGATCCTCCAGCCTGCACGATCTGAACGGTCTGTATGAACGGGTCTGGGCGGCGGCGTCCGGCGACGCCGCAAGACCGTTGCACCAGATTCTGATGAGAAACTTACGAACCTCTAATAGCGCACACAGGTTCGGCGGTAAAATAGAGGATGTCCCGACCGGTGTGGAAATTCGGTGACGGCCACCGGCTTGTTGGCTATGCGGCCACCTCCTTCTTCGTAGCGTAGATGGGTGCTGTGACATCGGCCGCCACGTGAGCTTCGAGCGCGGTGCGCAGAGCCTTGAGATGCAGGTGACCGTTGACACGTCGGAACTGTTTCTTGGCCTCGAGCATCCCGGCGGCGCACCAGCGCAGTGCCATCTGCCCGTCGCGCCAGCGCTTTACGTTGGTCGCGTGATCGCGGCAGATCTCGATCATCGACTCGATCGCGTTTGTCGAGCGCAAGGTGCGCGCCAACGTCGGTGCGACACCGAGGCGGCTGATCGTGAAGGTCTCGGCCAGTCCCTCGCGCAGGGAAGCGGCAGCGCCGGGATGGGAGCGATCGAGTTCCTTCACCAAGGCTTCGAGATCGCCTTGGCCCGCCAGCGGGTCAGGGTTGCGATAGGCGGCGCGCATGCGGCGCTCGACGATGGTGGCCACACCCTTGGGCAGATGACGGCGGACGTTGCGCACCTTGTGCTCTTCACAGCGGGCGATGACCGGGTGGTCGAAGACCGCGTTGACCGCCGAGCTCAGTGCCTTGGCGCCGTCGAGGACGAACAAGGTGGGCTTGGTCACGTCGAGCCCCCGTTCGCGCAGGTCGACCAAGAGGCGCTTGACGACGGTGGCGTTCTCGGTGTCACCTTCGACCAGGGCGAGCGGATGCTTGGTGCCGTCGATGCCGATCCCGAGGGCGACGACGCACAAATGCTGGGAGAAATGGACCCCGTCGATCATGATGGCCACCAGGTCGAGCCCCGAGAGATCGGCTGTCATCAGCTCGGCCAGCGCGGACTCGGTGGCGGCAACGAAGCGGCGCGACACGGCCGACTTGGACACCGATCGGGTCTGGGCCGTCACCTTTTCACCCATAGGTTCGAGACCGACCCCGTAGCGGCGGGTGGACAGCTTGGCCAGCATCTTGGCCATGGCTTCGCGTCCGAGCAGCTCGGTCGACGATGCCAGCTGGTAGGTGGGCAGGGCCACCTCGGCCGAGCGGTCAGCGCTGCGCAGCCGAGGCCGGGTGATCGGTACCTGGCGGCCCCCGAGCGTCACCAGCCCGGCGTCGCTCCCGTGGCGCACGGCGGCCCGGTCGGGGTCGTGGCGGCCCTTGACCCCGGCCAGGGCGGTGGCCTCGGACTCGAGCACCACGTCGAGCACCTTGAGCCCGGTGCCGACGACGAAGGCCAGCAAGCCCTCCTCGAGCTCGTTGGCCAGCTCAGCGATGGCCACAGTGACGGTGTCGGGCAGCGTGACCGCCGCCTCGTGCGCTGCTCGGCCGGGATCCAGCCTGGCCTTCTTCGGCGTCGTGCGCCCGGTGCGCGCGCGACGGGTCGTGGTCTGATAGTTCTTCATGTTGACGGTCCCCTTCTTGGTCGGTGTGTTTTTGACGGACGCCCGAGACCTACCATCTGGCAGGCATCAGGCGGGGGACCGTCACCTCAATTCACACGCTCAGCGGGACAACCTCGTAAAATATCCGTGTAAGCCAATCGAATTCCGGTCTTTGAGAACGGGCCGCAATTTGCTGGAAAGAGGAACCATGAGCAACGGACTGTTGTTCTTCATAAATGGCGCTTCCGGGAAGTCAGTGGGTTTGAGGGTAGAGGTCGAGACCACCGCAGTGGAAGTAGATGGCGGTCTTGAAGTTGTCCCGGTTGCGGTAGCCGCGTGCAG
>Ga0224558_1004572_pt1 | contig 10682 bp, 12 predicted proteins | sample 714S32024metaG_FD_180682 | JGI IMG/M metagenome (GOLD analysis project Ga0224558, IMG submission 180682) | Peat soil microbial communities from Stordalen Mire, Sweden - 717 S3 20-24 | ecosystem: Environmental > Terrestrial > Soil > Wetlands > Peat | place: Sweden: Norrbotten County, Stordalen... | reverse complement strand
TACTCGTATCACGGCGGTGGTGGCCCTCCCTACGATTCACGTCTCGCAACGCAAACCGTAGCAGAGTTCTACCCCCGCCGCTCAAAACCTAATTTGGACAAGAGTGATTGCTACTAAAAGGATTGGCCGTTGAAGAACTTCGCCAAGCAACTTCCGTCTGATCGGGACGACCATGGCAATGGTTGTCCCGGCCGCGATCTCAGACTCTCACACGACGGAGTGACATGCATCACGGCATCGGAACTGGAAATGAGTATAATTTTTGACGAGCGAGCAGCGAGAAGACACTGTCCGCCTCAAGACTGCAGCGGCGAAAAGAAACTCCTGCATTTGGCCGCGATGTTCTGTGGCCCCCCATCAGCCTATTCGTGAGTTCCACCTAGTAAAGGAGAGGTATGGCGCTCAAGGTCCCCAACCGTTTGCCCGTCGTCCACCGTCAGCGGAATGGAAGGGCATCCCCGTGCTCCTTTAGGCAGCGTAGCAGGCCGCTCGCGTGTCGTTGGCCGGCTCTGATGGTGGTGAAGGGCGTCACATTCTTGGAGGAGGTGTTTTATGGCTGATCTATATACCTGCAGCTGCGGCAACCAAACCTGGGAAATCTTCGACACGGGCGTGCGCTGCACAGCGTGCGAGACGGAGTATGTCACGCCCCACACTCCAGTGTCGGAATTCAATTCCGCGGTCACGAAGGAACTGGAAGAGGAACTGGCAGAGTGACCGTCCGCAGTCATACCGAGGTGTCACGTGATGTTTCTCCCCGCCCTTAGGCAGAAGGAGTATCCACACTCCGGATGCCTGCCGGCAACATCGAAGCCGGAGACTGCGGCGCCTGACAGAATTTTTGCCGGAACTGCGCCTCCGGCTTCAGAAGGAGGTTGTCATGCCAACTGTAATTGCTCCAACCCACGTTAAACTGCAAAACATCCTGTTCGCCACGGACTTCACTCCATCCGCGCAATTAGCTCTGTCCTATACCCTCAACCTGGCTCACCGCTACGATGCTGAGGTGTACGTGGTGAACGTGCTCCCGCACTTGCCGTTTGTCGAAACGGTGCAGCCCGATCCGGAGCAAATTAGGTTTTTGGCCCAGCAACAACTGGCTGCCTTAGTGGGCTCCCAGTCGTTCAAGGGCGTTCGACACAAGGAACTGATTGAGGAGGGCGAAGTTGAGAAAGTGCTCCACACGTTGGTCTGGAAGCATGAGATTGACCTCATCGTCATTGGCACCCACGGCCACAAGGGACTCGGGAAAATGCTGATGGGCTCGGTGGCAGAAGAGGTCTTTCGCAATGCCGAGTGCCCCGTGCTCACGGTGGGTCCGCATGCTACCCGCTGGGAGATCGATGGCAAACTGCGGCACATTCTGTATGCCACCGACTTCGGGCCAGAGTCGGTGCACGGTTTGCCCTACGCCATATCCCTGGCAGAGGAAAATCGAGCTCGCCTGACGCTCATGCATGTGGCGCCCGAACCTGGTGTCGTTCTGCCGGAACCAGAACCCGGAGCTATGCCCGTGGTTGACCCGAGAGAGGTGGTTGCTTCGACGGAGAAGCAACTCCGCGACCTGGTTCCCTACGGGACAACGCTGTGGCATGAGCCCGAGTACATGGTGCAATTTGGTTCGCCGGCAGAGATGATCGTGAGAATCGCTGCGCAGTCGGTCGACATGATAGTGCTGGGCGTGAAAAGGTCGGCGGCTTTGACCAAACACCTGGGCGCAGGCGTCGCTTATAAGGTGGCCTGCGAGGCGACGTGCCCCGTCCTAACGGTCGGCGCACGTTTCCGAGGGTAGCGGGAAGGGCGGACGGCCCGGCCTTCGCGTCCCTGCTGACCGTCTTCCTAACCGCCTTCCTAACTATGAAGGGTGCCCAACCAAGCAGAGTTGGGCACCCTCACAGTTTCAGCCTCGGTCTTGGCCTCGGACTTTAATCTCGGAGTCGGCGATACCCATGCATGTCTTCTCGGCGACGCGGGCGAGCGGAGTATACGATTTCAGCCAAAGTTTGGCGTCCAAATACAACGGAAGCAGAAAATTCATAAAACGCACGGCCAGTGACGAACGCAGCTGTGCAGCCGGCGTTTCGAGCGCGTACCCCGTATCGACGAGCAGGTTGCCGAGGCTCGACTCGATGTCGCGAACCTGCGCCGGAGTGAACATGCGCTTCCATCGGCCGATGGTGTTCGTTTCCGTCTCCTTGCCGTCGCCGCGAAACGAAGAATTCGGGTTGCGCACCGATCCGAGCGCGACCCGCTGAATGCGGTCATAGTCCAGATCGTGCTCAATGAACTGGCCAATGCGCGCCAGCGCTTCGCGCGGATTCTGCACCAGATCCTCGTAATGAACTTCCATGTAGTTGGCACCAAACGCCTGGCCGTAGCGCCGTCCCTTGCTTACGATCCATCGCCAATAAATCGCCGGCGCGAGAAACGCGCGCATGTGGTCCCAGGGCAGCGGACGAACCCAGCCGGCTCGGAGCATAGAGGCGGTGACGTCGCGGCCGTCGCGAATAATGTGAACGACGAGCGCATCGGGAATCAGCTTCTTGATCAGTCGAAGATGGAGCGAGTGCCGCGGCGTAGATTCGGCCCAGCGGTGGACGCGTTGCTTGCGGGCGATGGCTTCCATCAGGATGCGTAGGAGGTCGCCGGCATTGCGACAATTTTCCATTACGCGCTCTTCGATACTTGTGGGGTCGAGTCCGGTCTGCTGAAACAACTTGCTGGCTAAATAGGCGTCGAGCAGTCGCCGGCGATTGCCTCGACTTGCGAGGTTGCCGAAGCACAGGCCGAGCACGTTGAAGGCGTTACTCTCCGGAGGACATAGGGCGAACCCACCGGCGGACAGCAGCGAGTAGTACAGCAACTTGGTTCCGCAGCGTCCGCTGCCCAGCACAAACACCGGAGCCGTGGAGCGTGCGCCCGGCGCCGCTGCCCGACCGGGCAGCCGGGCGGCCGGATTTTCAACGAGGGCGGTGGCGTTTTCCATGAAGGTTGCAACTCTGGCTGCTGGATTCATGCTTGCTTAAAGGCCCGATACGCTGCTTGGGTGGGTCGCTTGTGTTGCGGGACTTCAGTACTTATTGAATGCCGTCTAATCGGACAGCACTTCGGCCCTCCGTCTGTCAATCTAAGTGACACTGTCGACGTCGGCTGTGATCAAAGAACATTGTGTTTGTGATGAATCCTTGGCTGGCATATGAACTGGGCTCCGCCGCCAGTGCTCACCCACCAGGCTGCGACCAGCCGCGATAGCGGACGCGGCAACCAGTCAACGCGGTTCGACAACATCCTGGTAAATTGCGGGTGGAGCTTTTTCGAAGTGAGCCCCACCCGGATGTTTGGTTCTATGCGGCGATTGTCTTCGACGTCGGTTGAGTCAGCTCCGACTCTGCTTGCAGCCAATCGTTTAGCTCATACCCGTCATTTCTCCCTCGTTGCTCGTACAGTTCGTAGGCGCGCCGACGGATTTGCTCTTGAAGCTCACTGGTAGATTCGGTTGTTTGGTTGGTTGTCCTTAACAAAGTGGGCTTTGTGGGTGGAAGTTTCATTGTGATGTCACTCCTTTGTAGATAAGCAGTGCGTTTCTCGGCTTCGTAGGCCTTCTATATATGGCGAGGACGAATATTGGTGCGATCATGGCCGACCATCAGTTTCGCTGCAAACGCGCTTTGTTTCAGTGAGGACGCTCACACCGAAAATGTGATGAAACTTTACCCAACTACCCCGAATGTAGTTTGGCAATCCTTGGGGTTAAACTTGAAGCATGGTGGAGCTGGGGCGGGTGCTGGTGATGCTTGGCATAGCTCTGGTGGTGATTGGGGGCATCGTCATGCTGCTGGGACGGACAGGCTTGCCGCTTGGACGGCTGCCGGGGGACGTCCTGTATCGAGGCAAGAACACTACTTTCTATTTTCCGCTTGCGAGTTGCATTCTGCTTAGTGTCGTGCTTTCCATTGTTCTCTTCCTGATTGGGCGGATGAAGCGGTAGTGTGATGGCCTTGGATGTCGATTTTGAAGACTACCATTAGAGAGGAAGTTATGGAGAGAAAGAACGGACTGCCGCCCGTCCATCCGGGCGAGATTATCAAGGAGGATATCCTGCCTTCTGTCGGGCTATCCGTGACGGCAGCGGCCAAAGCTCTGGGCGTGTCCCGCCAGATGCTTCACGGCATTCTGGCGGGGCGCAAACCCCTGTCTGCCGTCATGTGCCTGAAGGTGGCCCGCCTGTTTGGTGGCTCGCCGGAAGTATGGATTCGATTGCAGGCCGCCTACGACCTGAAAAAGTCTGAGCAAAACAAGAAGGTCATGGCTCGCGTCGCGCGGATCGTGCCGGTCAAGCTGGTTCAAGAAGTTCGGGTCTGAACCCCCAACTTCATTAAGACTCCATTTGCCTGCTGCAACGCACTCTTTCGCCGCCGAAGTTCTACCGCAAAGAGCTTGCGAAGTCGGAGATCGACAGGCGCCTGGGCATCTCAATATAGATTTACGCCACAGGGTAAACTGAACGTCTTAATTGAAACTTCCATGGAGATGGCGGACCAACTCGGGTTTCAGTTTCGTCCTCCGGAGCGGCGCATCTGGACGGTGCGGGCGCTGGTCTCGGCGGTGCGGTCGCACATCGAGCGCGAGTATTCGGATTGCTGGGTGGAAGGCGAGATTTCTAATCTTCGCATTCCCGATTCCGGGCATTTGTATTTCACGCTCAAGGAAGAGAGCGCGCAAATTCGGGTGGTTATGTTCCGCTCGTCGGCGAAGCTGCTGCGGTTTCGACCGGAGAACGGGTTGCAGGTCACGGTTCGCGGGCGCATCACCGTTTATGAAGATCGCGGGGAGCTGCAGATCTCCGCTGAATTCATGGAGCCGAAGGGCGCGGGCGCTCTGCAGTTGGCGTTCGAGCAATTAAAGGCGAGATTGCAGGCGGAGGGATTGTTCGAGGGGTCGCGAAAAAAGCCGATCCCGCCGCTGCCGCAAAGAATTGGCATCGTCACTTCACCGCAGGGGGCGGCGCTGCGGGACATCTTGAACATTCTGGCGCGGAGGCATCACTCGGCGAATGTGCTGATCTATCCGGCGCAGGTGCAGGGAGACGCGGCGCCGGCCGAGGTGATGGCCGGGCTGCGGTACTTTCACCAAGAACCGCGCGGCAGCCGCGCGGTCGAGGTCATCATAATTGCGCGCGGCGGAGGCTCGGCCGAGGATCTGGCCGCGTTCAATCATGAGGGCCTGGCGCGGGCGGTCGCGGATTCGAAGATTCCGGTGATCTCGGCGATCGGGCACGAGACGGATTTCACGATCATCGATTTTGTAGCCGATCTGCGGGCGCCTACGCCGTCAGCGGCGGCGGAACTGGTGATCCGGTCGCGACAGGAGATCGAAGCGCAGGCGGAGGATTTGTACCGGCGGCTGGAGCGCGCATTGCGCTACCGGCTGCTGATGGCGCGCCAGGAACTGACCGAGCGGGCGCAGCACGGAGCGTTTGCGCGCATGATGGACGGCATCCACCGACGGCAGCAGAAGCTGGATGAACAGCGGTTCCGCCTGGAAAAAGCGGAACGGCAACAGCTGGAGCGATGCCATCGGCGCTCGGAAAGCGCTGCTGCGGCCGTTCGTCACTACGACGCGCGACGCCGTCTGGCCACGGTGCGGCAGAGTCTGGAGAGTCAAGTTGCGAACCTGGCCGCCGCCACGCACACGCGCTTGCTGGAGAGCCGTGGGGCGTTGGATCGCTGGACCGCGAGCCTGGAGGCGCTTTCGCCGGTGGCAATTCTGAATCGCGGATATGCTTTGGTGTTCGATGCGAAAGGCCGGCTGGTGAAAGATGCGTCGCGACTCAAAGCTGGGGACGAGGTGTCGGCGCGCCTGGCTCGGGGACGAGTTCGCGCCCGCGTGACCGCGGCCGAGCGCAGCGAATCGTGATCCGGCAAACCGTGATCGGGCGGGGCTGCATTAGAATGGATACCAATTCAAGTTCCGACGTGAGGGTGTGGTGACGCCGTCCCTGGTCTGGTCGCACATCTCGGCGATCTCGGTCATTTCGATCTTGGACATTGTGCTGGTCGCGATCCTCATCTACCAGTTTCTGTCGCTGGTGCGGGGCACGCGCGCGGCGCCGATGCTGGTCGGGGTGGCTGCGCTTGGGCTTGCCTTCTATTTCGCACGCCTGGGGGAGCTGCGGACGCTGAACTGGCTGCTCAGCACACTGCTGCCGTATGTCGTTTTCGCGCTGATCGTCGTCTTCCAGTCGGAGATCCGGCACGCACTGGCTAACCTCGGGAGTCGCATTTCGCTGATGCGGGCTTCGAGTTCGGTGGCCGACGTTTACGACGATATTGTTTTGGCGGCCAATCTTTTTTCGCAGAATCAGACGGGTGCGCTGATTGTAATCGAGCGTGAGATTGGACTTCGCACCTACATCGAAAGCGGCGTGGCGCTCGATGCCAGGCTGTCGTACGACTTGCTGGCCACGGTGTTCCGTCCCAGCGCTCCCTTGCATGACGGCGCTGTGATTGTGCAGCGGGACCGCATTGCGGCCGCGGCTTGTTTTCTGCCGCTGTCGATGAATCCTGTGCTCTCGACCCAACTGGGGACGCGTCACCGCGCCGGGATCGGGATCACGGAAGAAACCGACGCGGTGGCCGTCATCATTTCGGAAGAGACGGGCACGATCAGCATGGCGGTGGCGGGAAGCATTGAACGCGATTTGACGGTGGAGCGTTTGCGTGAAAGGTTGAGCGCTCTGCTGCGCCGCTACGCTCCCACGCCTACGCTGCCCAGTCCGGTGGAGGAAAGCTTTATCGAAGAGGAGCCGCCCAGTTCGCAGCTCTCCCGCAAGCACGATGCCGGAAGGGGCGACTGACGATGCCGGGCTTTGTGCAGAGCAGCTTTTTCCAGCGTACTTTCGGTCACAATATCGCACTCAAGTTCGTTTCCCTGCTGCTGGCCATCGGCCTGTGGCTGGTGGTGGCGCGCGATCCCATCGCCGAGGTCGAAATAAATGTTCCGATCGAGTTCCACAATCTTCCAGACAATCTGGAGATCGATTCCGCCAGCTTCACCACAGCGCAGATCCGGGTGCGCGGGCCCGAGCGGGTGATTCATCGCCTGCAGCCTGCGGATGTGCGCGCGGAGATTGATTTGGCCAACGTCCGTCCGGGGGAGAGAACTTTCGACTTGACCGGCCGGCAAGTTCATGTGCCGCAGGATCTAGAAGTGGTGCAGATCATTCCGGGTCAGTTTCACCTCTCTTTCGATGATCGCGAGACCCGCGTCGTCGAGGTTCGACCGCGTGTGACCGGAAATTTTGCGAGCGGCATGAGAGTGGCGCAAGTGATCGCCAACCCGCCAAATGTCGTGATCACCGGACCTCGCCGCCGCGTCGACGCGGTGGAGGCCGCCACCACGGATCCGGTAGAGGCGAGCGGAACCATGACGCGATATTCTTCTGTGACGCAGGCCTTTGTCTCCGATCCTCTGATCCAGGTTGTGCACCCCACCCCGATTCGCGTGACGGTTATCATGGAACATTCGGGAGACGAGAAAAAGTAAAACAGTCGTTGGTCGACAGTCGACAGTCGTTCGCGGATCTTAATCGGACGACGAACCCCGAACGACTAGCGACAGACGACAAGCGACTGATTCATGACGCAAACCAGACAACTCTTCGGTACGGACGGGATTCGGGGTGTGGCGGAGGAGTTTCCGCTGACGCGCGACGGTGTTTATTGGATTGGGCGGGCGCTGGGGCACGATCTGGTGCGCGCGAATGCGCAGGCGCGGCTGGTCATTGGACAGGACACGCGCGTCTCCAGCCAATGGATTGCGGACCGATTTCTGCAAGGGCTGGCGTCGGTGGGCGTGGCAACTCGCAGCGCGGGCGTGATTACCACGCCGGGCGTCGCCTTCCTGGCGCGCTCGCAGGGGTTCGATGCCGGGGCCGTGATTTCGGCTTCGCACAATCCCTGGACCGATAACGGAATCAAAATCTTTTCCGGCAGTGGCTACAAACTGCCGGACGCGCGCGAACTGGCGATTGAAAAAGAGATTTTCGCGCTTTTGCAGGCGGACGCGCTTCCGCCGCCGGATTCCACTCCGGAAATTTCGAGCCTCCCCGGAGAGGAAAGCCTGCGCCAGGCTTATGTTAGCTGGCTCGCGAGCAGTGTTTCGTCGGACTTGAGCCGACTGCGCGTAGCGGTCGATTGCGCCAATGGCGCGGCGACTGCGGAAGCTCCGGAGTTGTTCCGGGCGCTCAAGATCGACACGACTTTTCTGCACTCCGCGCCGGACGGACAGAACATCAACGAGAATTGCGGGGCGCTGCATCCGGAAACGGTGGCGCGCTATGTCTACGAGAGTTTTGTTGGAAATCGGGGACGTTTCGATGTGGGCGTTACTTTTGATGGTGATGCCGACCGTGCGCTCTTTTGCGATGCCCATGGGCGCGTGGTAAACGGGGATGCGGTTCTGCTGCTGGCGGCGCGTGAAATGCAGTCGCGCGGTGCGCTCGCCAATGCCACTGTGGTGGCGACGACCATGTCGAATATGGGCTTGGAGTTGGCGCTCAAGCGATCTGGCATTCGGATGTTGCGTGCCAATGTCGGCGATAAGTATGTGCTCGAAGAAATGCAGCGCGTGGGAGCTACCCTCGGCGGCGAGCAGTCGGGCCACATCCTGTTTCGCGATGGAGACGCGACCACGGGCGATGGGCTGCTGACCGCGCTGCGGGTGCTGGAGATCATGGTTCGGACAGGCAAGCCGCTGGCCGATCTGGTGGGCGATCTGAAGGTGTTTCCGCAGACGATTCGTAATGTGCGGGTGCGAAAAAAAATTCCCTTCGCGGAGATTCCGGCGGTGCAAGCCGCGATTGCAGCCGCGGAACGGGAACTCGACGGCAATGGCCGAGTGGTCGTGCGTTATTCCGGCACCGAAGCGCTGGCGCGGGTAATGATTGAAACCGAGTCGAAGGAGCAGATGGATCGAGTCGCGGAATCGATCGTCGGGGCGATTCGGGCGGCGCTGGGCGCGTAGTACAGGTTTGTGTGGAAGCGGGGCTACACCCCGCTTGGACGGGGCAAAGGCCCGTCCCCACACAAGAAATGCAATTTCCTCTTTCCCTCCCCACGTACGTCCCTTTGTACGGACTGGTTATCTTGTGTGCTGGGGCGAGTGAGTCGAGAATAAGAATCGGTTGAGAGTTAGCCGACTTAGAAGACGCTCATGAGAATCCTTATTGTGGAAGACGATGCGGCACTTGCCAGCTTTATCCGGAAAGGGCTGGAAGCGGAACATCATGCGGTGGATGTTGCCCACGAGGGCAACCAAGGCCGTTCGATGGCAATAGAGTTTGGCTACGATCTGGTGGTGCTTGACCATCAACTATCTGCGGCGCAAGGTGGACGATGGCTTCTCGCCATCTTTGATTCACACGGTTCGCGGGGTGGGTTATCAGATGAGTCCCGACGGGGCATCGGCATGAGCACGAGCTCGCATTCTTTCCCCAAAAGTGCCGCAAGGCCCTGACGTGCTCGGCGAATTGCTGCACTCACTGAGCCAGCCGCTCACCGGCTTGCGCTGCTCGCTCGAGCTTTCGCTGCAACTCCCGCTCGACCTCTCGATTGAGCAAATAGCGGAGCAGCAGCAGGTAAGTGTTGCGGCAGCTCTGCAACAGACGGAAAAAGTTATTGCCATGATCCAGTTGATGCGGGAGTATCTGGACGCCGAGCACCCGGGCCCGGAAATTTCCCCGGTCAAGCTGGAACCTGCCCTGCGGAGCGTGATCGAAGAACTATCCTCGATCGCGGCGGTGCGCGGCATTCAGTTGCGCATGGCGGGCACCTGTACCGCCGCATTGCCGGTGCCGGAGTCGCGACTGCGGCTGGCTTTGCAGTACTTGATTGCTACGATGATCGAAGCGCAACCGATGGGCCGTAAAGTGATGCTTCTGTTGAGGGAGGGTCCGGCGGGGACGGTGCTGCGGGTTGAAGGCGAACGCGGCTTTTGCGAGCCGGATTTTGGCGAGGCGAATTTTCGCGAGGCGGAACAGAGCGCAACGAGCCCGCCGACGAAGCGCGATCCGGCGAGGACAACATCAGCGTCAATCTCAACTTTGCGCCGGGTGAAGCTGGCGATCGCCAGGCGTGTGCTCGAAACCGCCGGGGCATCGCTGGTTTTCGGCACTGGCGACGCCGGTCCCACTGGATTCGTTCTTCGCATTCCGCGCCGAGTTGTCCCTCCTGCCAGATGACTTCAAGCGGAAATTTTCGTCTGCGGACGGGCCAGATGCCCGTCCCTCCACTAGTGCGCGTGCGGACTTTGGGCGGGGTTCTGGACCGGCGCTGGCGGCGCCTTTGCGATCTTCACATCAAAGCTGACCGGTAACTGTTTTGGTGGATAGCAGGCTGCGTTATCGCAGGCCTGGTATTTTAAAGTTCCGCGGACGACGTATTTGCCGGGTTGCACGGAGTGCAGAGGACGCACCAGCACATCGATTATAAAATCCCCGGTGTAGACATTGAGCTTTTCGTCGGGAGCAAACGCGAAACTCATATCCTGCCCTTCCGGGTAGGTGGTTTTGCCGATGACAATGTCGGTGGTGGCTTCGACCTTGAGCACGGTCGGGATCAGGAACTCCGACTTCGGCTGGTTGGAATTGATGTGGTATCCGCTAGCGACGCGGAACTGAAGCG
>Ga0224558_1004571_pt1 | contig 10684 bp, 11 predicted proteins | sample 714S32024metaG_FD_180682 | JGI IMG/M metagenome (GOLD analysis project Ga0224558, IMG submission 180682) | Peat soil microbial communities from Stordalen Mire, Sweden - 717 S3 20-24 | ecosystem: Environmental > Terrestrial > Soil > Wetlands > Peat | place: Sweden: Norrbotten County, Stordalen... | reverse complement strand
CTTAAAGCCGCTCGTGTGCAATAGATCCTCACTTTCAGACAAAACCCTATCACAATCAGTATGTGCCAGGCATCACGATGCCTGACAAAGTTTCGGTTGTGTCAGAAACCGTACAAAGATCGCCAGAATAAGCGAGTAGTATTCATTTGACCATCAATCCTCTCTTTCGAGGTGAGAAGCATGACCTTTGATCTCGCCGCCTTTCTTGAAGAAGCAGGTGTCGGACGAACGCTGGTCCATTTGCAGCCTATGCAGGCCTTCTTTTCGCAGGGAAGTTCGGCTGACTCCATCTTCTATCTTCGGACGGGCCGCGCAAAACTCACCGTCGTTTCGCAGGATGGCAAAGAGGCCACGATCGCGCTGCTCTCCCCTGGGCAATTCATTGGAGAGGAGTCGCTGGCGAGCGTGGGCGCGCTGCATTTGGCCACTGCCTCTGCCATTGAAATCTGTACGGCGCTCAAGATAGCGAGGGGAGAGATGATTCACGTGATGCACGAGGAGCACGCCCTCTCCGAAATGTTCCTCAAATTTCTACTCACGCGCAGTATGCGAGCCCAGGCCGATCTGGTCGATCAGCTTTTCAACTCCAGCGAGAAACGCTTGGCGAGAATTCTCCTGTTGATGGCCGAATTTGGCGAGGCGGGAACACCAGAACATCTGATCCCCCCCATCACGCAGGAAACTCTGGCGGAGATGGTCGGCACCACCCGATCCCGCGTCAGCTTCTTCATGAATCGCTTTCGCAAACTCGGCCTCATCGAATACAACGGTCGCATCCGGGTCCATAAGACGCTGCTCAATGTGGTTCTGCATGACCAATTCACAGAGCGTAACCCCGAGAGACCTCCCGGTTCGGCTACTCCGCGTGTTCGATCAAAGCCGGCCAAACGCGCCCTCGATGCAGGTGGCCCAGATCTCGAAGAGGCAAATTGACCATGAATCTGCCGCCCCAGAGCCTGCTTTCCAGACCTGGGATGCAGGGATGTTCGTAGGCTGGCGTCGGTAGGCCGGGGTTTCAACCCCGGCCTACCGACGCCATTCCTGGAGCGGGTTTTTAACCCCTGAGGCGTGCTTTTCTCCCGAGATTCCCCCTATTGCAAAACATTGCAAAAATGGTATACTGATTCAATGCAATGGACCGTCGGATTTCTGGATGAAGAGACCAAAGCAGCACTTGACGCTCTTCCTCTCGATATTCGAGCCAGCTTCCAACGCATTGTCGAGCTAATTCAGGCCCACGGCCTGGAGCGAGTCCGTGAGCCGTATCTGAAGCATCTGGAGGGACCGCTTTGGGAGATGCGCTTGAAGGGCAGGAGCGGAATCGCCCGGGCGGTATACGTAACGGCGACCGGTATGCGCATTGTCGTTGTGCATGTCTTTGCCAAGAAGACGCAGAAGACTCCGCGAAAAGAAATTGTTCAAGCTCTGAAGAGGGCCAAGGAGGTTCAATGAAGCCGAAATTTATCCCCGTTGAAGAGTCTTTCAAGCAGTGGAAGAAGAACCCCAGGTACGTTGCGGCCTATAACGCGCTGGAAGGCGAGTTCGCCCTTGCATCGGCCATGATTAAAGCGCGGGCAGATGCGGATATGACTCAGGAGCAGGTAGCCGAGGCGATGGGAACGACACAAGCCGTAGTAGCACGCCTCGAAAGCGGTAAGGTTCTGCCGTCAACCCGAACTCTCGAACGATTCGCAACGGCCACTCGCACACGCCTGCGCATCAGCTTCGCGCGTGAGACTCTAAGGCAGACGGCCAACTCCTGACCCGCCCCGGCTCCCCCAAAAATTCCCGCACACACCCCACTTTCAGACGAGAAAATCCCGCCCTGCCACCCAATTCGGCCCTTTTGTCGACCCTGTAAGCCGATGCCGAATTCACTTTGGCTAGTCGCAAGCAAACCTTCGCCTCAAATTCCGCACCCTTGACGCCGGCAAACCGCCTCCCAGGTTCACATACAGGGTCAGCGGATCAACTTTTCCGAACCTCCTGAACGTAGTTTCGCCCCCCGGAATCGCACCCCGCAAGCAAACCTCCTGCCCCTCAATCGCACCCTTCAGGCAAACCATTGCAGAGCTGAAGTCGCCCGCCCCGCCGGGTCGCTCACGATTCTTCGTCCCGCATTGCAATACGGCAGCTCTGAGGGTGAGTCCCATCACATCTCGGAAACCCATTGCTAACTAGCATTGCAGACATGAACGCAGAGACCCTTATTCTGATTGCGCCATGCTCCCTTCTCGTGGGCGCCGCGCTCCAGATATTAGCCGCAAGGCTTCTTAATGCACGCGCCAAGGGGATTCTGGCCTTTCTCACCTGTCTGCCGGCTGTCGCTTCAGTGGCCGCGCTGGTGGGATGGGTCAAGGCCGGCCGGGCAGTCGATCTGAACGTGCTCCACTGGGATGGTCCGCTGGCTCTTGTCTTCCACGTGGACGCCCTCAGCGTCCTTTTCGCTTTAATGGGGACAGGCCTGGGCGCATTCGTGCTCCTCTACTCCATCGGCTACATGGCCCACGACAAGTCCGCCACACGCTTCTACGCATCGATGCTGATCTTCATCGCCGGCTTCGTGGGACTGGTTTACAGCGCCAACCTCTTCTTCTTTTATCTCTGCTGGGAACTGGTCGGATTGTGCTCCTTCAGCCTGGTGGGCTTCTGGTACACCAACCGCGAGGCGGTTGCCGGCGCGCGCAAAGTGCTGCTGATGACGCACATCGCGGGCTACGGCCTGCTGGCGGCCATTCTGGTGATCTACCATCGCACGGGCAGCGCACTCTGGACCGATCCGGGCGTGGCGCACGCATTCACCGGCGGAATTTTTGCGCTGATGCTGGTTTCGCTGGTTGCGAAATCCGTGCAATTTCCACTGCATACATGGATTCCCGAAGCCATGGCCGCGCCCACTCCGGTGAGCGCATTGCTGCACGCGGCCTGTTACGTGAAGGCAGGCGTTTATCTGGCCTGCCGCATGCATTCCTTTGGCGCATGGCCGACGAACTTTGGGTTCGCGTGGGGAAGTGAGTCCCTCGTCTGGGTCGGCACGGTCACCATGGCCGTAGGCGTGATGTACGCCATGGTGCAGACCGACCTGAAGCGCATGTTGGCCTTCTCGACGGTGAGCCAGATTGGCTACATGATGATGGGCATCGGCATTGGCACACCGCTGGCGATTGCCGCCGCCTTGTTGCATTGCCTCAATCACGGATTCTTCAAAGGCGGGCTGTTTTTGACTGCCGGCTCGGTGCAACACGCTTCGGGCACGCGCGATATGAACAAGCTCGGCGGTCTGGCACAGAAGATGCCGCAGACGACGCTCTCATGGCTGATCGGCATTGGCAGCATGATGGGAATCCCACTGATGAGCGGCTTCGCCAGCAAGTGGATGCTCTACGCGGCGGCCCTGCAGGCGGGATGGGCGGTTCCCGCAATGGTCGCCTGGGCAGCCAGTCTGGGCACAGTGTTCCTTGGAGCGAAAGCTACCAGCGCGGTCTTCCTCGGCCCGCTGACTGAAGCGACTAAAGATGCGCACGAGTCTCCAGTGACGATGGTATGGGGGATGGGATTCATGGCCGCGGGCAGCGTCATTTTGGGCATTGCGCCACAGTTGGCGGTCAACTACCTTCTCAATCCGATCCTGGGCGCGCTACAACTCAGCGCGGTGCAGGTGACCTGGTTTGGTCTCTCTTCGGATGCAGGCAGCTTCTCGACCATGGGCGGCCTGGTGTTGGCTGTGGTCTCGTTGGTTGTAGGCGGCGTGATCTACGCCCTCGCTTACGCCTCGCGCCCGGCAGCAGTAGTCGTCACGGGTGGTGGCGGCGCGGCGCTGGCAGGCGGCGGAATTTTTACCGGCGGCGAGCCTTTGTCAGACCAGGGAAGGCTTACGGCGGGCGATTTCTCCAGCATCTTTATGCAAAGCTGGCATGATTTCTTCCGCTGGACCGAAGTTGACCGCGTTTATCTTGGCGTTTGGGGCGGGTTGCAGGCGGCTTCGCGCGGCCTGGGTGTCGTCGTCTCCTGGATGGAGCGGCGCGCGTTGGTGCTTGTTGTCGTGCTGGCTGCGGCGGGGCTGGCGGCTGTTCGCTGGTTTGCTCCAACAATTGCAGGCGCTCAGGCTCTTCCATCGCCTCCCGTGCCGGCGTTGCTGATCGCGGCCTGCGCCGTAGCCGGATTGGCCTTGATTCTGGCTGCGCTTTCTCATGCGAAGAGTCGCAACCTCACGCCGCTGATGATTCTCGCCGGTGCAGCCGCTGTTGCAGGCCTGGTTGTTGCCGATCCATGGCTGCGTCTTGGCCTGTTGGAACTGGGCGCATTCGTGACCGTGGCGCTGGTCTGGCAGAGCGCGCGAACGAAATCGGCAAAACTAACCTACCTCACGGTTGTCGTTCTCTCTGCATTGTCCCTGGTTGGCAGCGATCTGCTACTGGAGCGCGGGCAGGCCGATTGGGCGCGGGCGTTGTTACTGACCAGCATTTGCGTCAAACTGGCTGCGGTTCCGCTCTTCTTCTGGCTGCTCACTCTGGCCGACGAAGTTCCGGCTGTGGTACTTGGCCTGATTATCGCGGTCGTCGATATGGCCGCCTTCGGCGAGTTGTATGTTGCCACACAGGCGTCTCCGGCGTCTCTCACGCCGCAGGGTTTATGGCTGGGAATCGCCGTCGCTACGTCGTTCCTAGCCGCTTTGCTGATGCTCACACAACGCAGTCTGAAGCGTCTTCTGGTTCTATCGACCGTCGAAGACATTGGCTTCCTACTTTTGGGACTCGCGTCCTTGAGTGTTCTTGGAATCAAGGGCATCGTCTTTGCGGCGGCAACTCATGCGCTGGCCAAGGCGTTGCTCTTTGCTTGCCTCAGTGGTCCCGAAGCCGACGGCGCTCTCGAAGGCGAGCCGAAGGGATTGGCCGCGCGCTACCCGGTCGCAACCTTTGGATTCTTGTTTGGCATGTTGGCCATGCTGGGCATTCCACCGACCATGGGCTTCCTCGGTCGTTGGAGGCTTTACGAGACAGCGGTGCAGATTGGCTGGCCACTGGCTGCTGTTTTCATCATCTCTTCCATCTTCGCGCTCATCGCGTACACGCTGGCTTTGACACGTATATGGTGGGGGCCGACACACGAGCCGAGTCCGCCACCATCCTCCCCGCATCCAACAAGAGAGCCTTTCCTGCTACAAGCCACGATAATCGCGCTCACCGTGCTGCTGCTGGCGGCTGGGATCTGGCCGGACGCACTGCAACTGCTGCTTGGGGGTAGGCCATGAAGCTCTGGAATCGATTAATGTGCTACTGCCGGCGCCGCAGCCCATGGCTCTTCCATATGAACTCGGGCAGTTGCAACGGTTGCGACATCGAGATCATTGCCAGCCTCACGCCGCGTTACGACGCCGAGCAGCTCGGTGTGCGCCTCGAAGGCTCGCCGCGGCACGCCGATATTCTCTGCGTCACAGGCCCTGTCACCCACAACGCCGTCGAGGCCATCAAGACCGTCTACGGGCAGGTCTACGGACCCAAAGCGGTGATCGCCATCGGCTCCTGCCCTGCGACGACCAACGTCTTCATCGACAGCAGAACGCTGGCCGGGCCGCTCAACCTGCACATTCCGGTGGATGTTTTCGTTCCCGGTTGCCCGCCTCGTCCTGACGCCATCATTCTGGGCGTGGCAAAGGCCGCCGCAATCCTGGCCGCAAGAGGCAACAAGCCGGCTGGGGTCGCTTCCGAACCCGAAGTCGTGGGCGAGTGCGCCGGCAACTGCACATGCTGTGAATCCAATGCGAAAGAGGTGCAGGCATGAACATTCTCATTACATCCTTAGCTCGCCTGCTTATCTTTCCTGGCCTCGTCTTCGCCGTGCCCGCTGCGTGGTTCTTCCTGTGGGTGGAACGCAAGGCTGTGGCGCGGATGCAGGGCCGCATCGGCCCTCCCTTCATGCAGCCGTTTTACGATTTCATCAAACTAGTCGGCAAAGACACGCCTCAGCGCACGGGCGCAGGCGGAATGCTGATGAAGGCATGGCCGCTGATTGCGGTCTCAGCGGCGGCAGGCGCGGTGGGTCTGTTGCCAGTGCTGCCCGCTTCGGGCGGCTTCCAGGGCGACTTGATCCTGCTGCTGGCGCTGCTGGAAGTCCCTTCCATGTGCATCATCGCCGCGGGCTTCAGTTCGCGCTCCATCTTCGGAGAAATCGGCTCGGCGCGCGAGGCTGTCCTCAGCGTCTCCTACAATGTGGTCTTTCTTCTGGCCATCATCTCCATCGCAGCCTCGCAGCATACCTTCCGGCTCGATACGCTGGCGCAACTTCCGGCTTCGCCACTGCGTTGGCTCGGCATTGTGGCCATTCTGGTTTGCCTGCCCGCGAAACTCCATCTCAATCCCTTCTCACTGCCCAACGCGGAGCAGGAGATTTACTCCGGCCCGATGACCGAATACGCCGGGCCTGAGCTGGCTATGTGGGAGCTCTCGCATGGGCTGGAATGGGTTGCGGCCACCGGCCTGGTGGCGACGCTGATTGCTCCGCAGCTCACCCTCTGGTGGGTCGCCGCGCTCGTCTTTGTCGCTCTCTCATTTTTCATCGTGCTGCTCTTGTCGGTGGTGGCGTCAGCCACGGCGCGACTGCAGATCGATACAACGGTGCGTTTTTACTGGCAATGCACGCTTATCTTCGCGGTACTGGCCGTTGCGTCCGCGCTTTTCATGAGGCTTAGAGCATGAACATTCTGACCATGCTGTGGAAGAACCTGTGGGGCGGTTCGCGGACGATGCTCTTTCCCGCGCGCCCCGAGGTAAGCGAGCGTTATCGGGGCCTGGTGCGCTTCGATCCCGCGCTCTGCACCGGCTGCGCCATCTGCAAGATGCGCTGCACATCGCGCGCCATCGAGTTCAAGACGGGCAAGGGTGAGTTCTATTGGAGCTACGATCCCGGCCAATGCACCTTCTGCGGACGCTGCGTGGAAGGTTGCAAAACCCATGCGCTGAGCCAGGACTCGGAATGTCCTCCCGTATACACGACCATCGGCGAGTTGAAAAACTCCTACACCGTTGCCCGCAAGCCGCCCGCTCCCAAACTACCCGCGGCTGCCCCGCCGGCTGTCGCTGGACCAACGGCGAACCCCGCCACTGGAGGCGCACAATGAGTCCGCTCGAAAATATTTCAGAAAAGCTGGGGACAACAGAGCCGTGGGTTGAAAAGGGCGGCGTGCATTGGCTCCCTTTGGGCGCGATGAATGTGCGCGAACTCGCCACGGCGATGAACGGCCTTCATGCCCGCTTTGTCACCATCACCGCCTATCAGCTTCCCAAAGAAGAGGGCTTTCGCCTGGAGTATCACTGGGACCTCGACGGCCAGTTGCTGGGCTTTTCTTTCCCGCTTGCCGACAAATCGATCGAAAGCATTTACGACCTGTGCGAGGCAGTGGACTGGATTGAGCGCGAGATTCACGAAGGCTTTGGCCTCGACTTTTTGGGCCGCGAATACGAACCCCTGCTGCTGCGCCAGGGTGAAACGCCGGGCGTGAACCTGCGCGACGCCGTGGCTGCGAGTCAGGAGAAAAAATGAGCTACAAAATTCCCATGGGTCCCTATCACCCGGCTCTGGAAGAACCCTATAAGCTGGATTTGATCTGCGAAGGCGAAACCGTTTGCGACTCCAAGCTGCGCATTGGCTTCAACTTCCGCGGCATCGAGCATCTGGCCGAAACGCGCAACTACATTCAGGTGGTCGCGCTGATGGAGCGCGTCTGCGGCATCTGCTCGAACATCCACACGCTCACGCTTTGCCAGGCGATGGAGGGGCTGACCGGCCTCACGCCGCCACCCCGCGCAAAATATATTCGCGTCATCATGGCGGAGCTTGAACGGCTGCACTCGCATGTGCTTTGGGCGGGCATAGCGGCCAAGCTCATGGGCTTCAAGACGATGTTCATGACCTGCTTCGAGATCCGCGAAAAGGTGATGGACGTGCTTTGTGCCATCAGCGGCAACCGGGTCAACTACGCCATGAACCGCATTGGCGGAGTCAATCGCGATATCAGCGATCCGCAGGCCATTCTCAAGATGGTGGAGGCGCTGGAGTTGGAGATGGCGCACACGGTTATCCCGATTTTCACTACCAGCAGAACGGCGATCTCGCGCTGCGCGAACATCGGCGTGCTGACCACGGAGAAAGCCGTCTCCTGCGGCGTGGTGGGACCAACAGCGAGAGCCTCTGGACTGCCTCAGGATCTACGCCGTGCCGCGCCCTACGCGGCCTACGCGGAGATGGAGTTCGACGTGCCCGTGCAGCCTGCCGGCGACGTGACGGCCCGCCTGCTGGTCCGCGCGCTGGAGATCATGGAAAGCTGCAAGATTCTCCGCCAGGCGCTGGCCAAGCTGCCGCCTGGCGAGTTCCACACCCCCGACGATAAATTCCCGTTCATCACGGGAACGGCCACCAGCCGCGTCGAAGCGCCTCGCGGAGAAGTCATGTACAGCGTTTCATGGAGAGAGGGTTCCAGAACCCCCAGCCGGGTGCATGTGCGCACGCCCACGTTTGCTAATATGCCGGCCATCCACTGGATGGTGATGGGCGCGCGGCTTGCTGATACGCCCCTGATTCAGGCTTCCATCGATCCTTGCTACTCCTGCACTGACAGGTAGCGCAGTCAGGCCGGACGACTCTGTTCCGGCTTGTGCGTTTCTGGACAGACTTTCAGAAGCCAGCCCAGCGCTGATAAGCGGCGAGTATCGGCTGTCCCCACAGGCTGCTGACGATGCCGCCGATGCACAGAAATGTTCCCAACGGTAGCTTGCTCATCGCCCAGGTTTCGGACTCTCGTCGCGCGGACGGAACCGCCAGCCTGGCAATTGCGACCAGAGCTCCCAAGACGACCCCAATACCAAAGGCGAGCAGAGCGCATGGCAGGCCGAGCCATGCGGCGAGCAATGCCATGAGCTTGGCGTCACCCAAGCCAATGCCTTCGCGGCGGCGAATCAGCCAGTAGAGCCAGCGGATGAGCAGGATGAGGCCGGCGGCGGCGAGAACTCCGCACAGCCGGGCAATGCCAGGAGTCCAAAGACCCAGCCTCATCCCTTCCATTCCTTCTGTTAACGGCAGTCCAGTAAGGGAATCAAGCTTTAACAGGATGAAGGGATCAAGAACTGCGCACGCGAGTCCAATGGCAGCGCCGGGCAAAGTAAGGAAGTCAGGCAGCCAGAATTGTTCCGCATCAAGCATCGCCAGGCTCACTAGTAGCCAAATCAAGACCATATGCAAGATGCCTCCCGCCAGAAGGTAAGCGATGACAGCACTTGGCAGACGCGCTTCGGCTATCGCAGGCAAGGAACTCCATATAGAAAATGCCCACAGCGCCCCGACCGCCGCTTCCACCAGCGGATAGCGCCAGCCGATCCAGGCGCGGCAGGTGCGGCAGCGGCCACGCAAGGCGAGCCAACTGACTAGCGGCACATTCTCCCACCAGGTGAGTGTGCGGCCACACTGGCGGCAATGGGAGCGCGGCTTGACCACGCTCTCGCCCGCGGGCCAGCGGCTGAGGCACACGTTCAGAAAGCTGCCGAAGGCGAGGCCCAGAAGGCCCGCAAAGATCGTTCCCAAAATGCGAATCATGTCGAGGTAGAGTATACGGCTCCGCATCAACTGGAGGGTTGAGATCTGTGGTTACCCACCCATGCGCCCGACCACCCCAGCGACGAAGACCTGTCGCCGGGGACCCCGGTAACGCGCATGGATGGGGCACGGTGCATTTGTAGGGCATCCGCCGCAAGGTAGACTGGAGGTGCATGGACCTTCCGCCTGAACGTACGGCCGCAGAGGCTTCAGCGCCGCAAATCGCTAGCGATCCGGCGCGGGCGGCGGCTTTGTTTGAGCAGTCGGTTGCCATCATGGCGCGGCTGCGCGCACCGGGCGGCTGCCCGTGGGACCGCGAACAATCCTTCGATTCCGTTCGCAAATACACACTGGAGGAGACCTACGAGGTCTTCGATGCCATTGAGCGACGCGACTGGCCGCATCTGGCCGAGGAGCTTGGCGACCTGCTACTTCAAGTGCTCTTTTATGCCGAAATGGCGGCTAACGACGGCCATTTCAGCATCGATGATGTGATCGACCACCTGAACAACAAGCTGGTGCGCCGCCATCCCCACGTTTTTGGCGAGGAGGCTTCATGGGCGGCCGGCAATCGGGCCGAGGTGGATGCTGCGGTCGAGGGTTCATCGGCAGCGGTGCTGCGCAATTGGGAAGAGATCAAGCTGGCCGAAAAGCGGCCAGCTGCGACTACGGAGCCGGTCTCGCGTCTGGATAGTGTCCAACGGGCGATGCCGGCGCTGGCAGAGGCGGCCAAGCTGGGCGCAAAGGCACGAAAGTCCGGATTCGACTGGCCCAACTGGCGCGATCTGCTGCCGAAGCTGGTCGAGGAGACCGCGGAGTTGGAGGCCGAGGCCGCTTCTGACGATCCGGCGCGCAAGCCGGCTGTCGAGGCGGAACTGGGCGATCTGCTGTTTACCGTGGTCAACCTGGGACGGCACCTGGGCGTGGACGCGGAGATGGCGCTGCGCGGCTGCAACCGGCGCTTCCGGCAGAGATTTAGCGCGATGGAGTTGGCCTCTGAGCGACCGCTCGAAGAACTTTCCCCGGACGAGTTGGAAGCGTTGTGGGCGGCGGCCAAGCGGAAGCTGGCGGAAGCTGGCCCGGAGGAGCAGCCATGATC
>Ga0224558_1004570_pt1 | contig 10687 bp, 7 predicted proteins | sample 714S32024metaG_FD_180682 | JGI IMG/M metagenome (GOLD analysis project Ga0224558, IMG submission 180682) | Peat soil microbial communities from Stordalen Mire, Sweden - 717 S3 20-24 | ecosystem: Environmental > Terrestrial > Soil > Wetlands > Peat | place: Sweden: Norrbotten County, Stordalen... | reverse complement strand
AATGTTGTTCTGTGGGTCTTGTAACCAAGTGGCATTTGAATCCAAGCCATTTAACCCTGATAATTGTTCAACAAACGGCAGGTTTGCGCCGTCGCTTCCAATATTTATCTGGAACAGGCCGACGCTATACTCCCCGGTGGTATCACGCTTATCATAGATTGCAGAAGGATTGCCGCCGCTCTCCTGGTTAATCACGCCTGACAAACGCGTGGCATCATTCGGAGACAATCCGTATCCTTGTAATGCTGACGCTATCTGATCAGTGTTAAATACCTGGCTTGAAGAACCTGTGCCTCCTGTAGGTGCTCCTGTAGCAGCCGATGTTGGCAGCATCCCGTTTGCCAGGTAGTATTGCAGATTTTGCATCAGGGCGCTCAGCGTCGGCTCGCCAGCCACGGTCGACGGATTGCTGCTCTGCGACAGCGTCGGCGCTGATGGTTGAATATTGGGTGTGCCTGACATCTGCTGATATAGAATCCCGCTCAGCCCGTTGGGGGAGGAGTCCTGCCCGGCCAGTATGGTCGCATACTGCTGATTCAGCATGCTTGTAAATATATCATTGGAAGAACTATCCCCCGAGACCCCGTCAGCGAGTACGGTTTCCTGCATTGCATCCAGCATCTGGTTCCAGAGCACTGCCTCAAACTGCTGGCGAGCAGCCTTCAGTTTGGCATCCGTGGCATTGGCGCCCTGTGAAACCTGATTGGTGCTGCCGTTCACCTGGGTGCTGCTGTTCACTGGCCGTGTTTGCATATCAACGCAGCCCTCCTTCAACGATTCAACTGGGTCTTGGCTTCAGAAGGTTCACAATTGCTATTGCTTCGCAATTGGATCCGCCATGCACCATGCTTCCCACTATCGCCCTTAACGTATATTTAGACAAATATTCGTTGGTTCCTCTAAAGTACAGCCACTCTTTGGATATTTTCTAATATCAATTCCTAAAAAAGATCACCAGCAGGTGTTTAATAATTTCTTAACAGACAACCTTGACTTTACTTGAAGATGTCTGGTAATATGTAACTAGGAAACCAGGTAACTGGATCACAGCGTTATGTACTTGCCTACGTCTACTCGTACTCGTAGCCTACTTCTTTCTCCTCACTTTCTAACCCCCCCCGATCTCGCGGCGATCTGTTCTTTCCCTACCTATTCCGCTCCTGGAGGGCACCTGCCCGGAGCAGGGGGCGTCTTCTCAACTTTTTTGGTTGAGGTGAAAGCTGGCCGGCATCGATGGCGGCCATGAAAGGGGTGATCGGGTGAAGCTTGTTTTGAAGATGCCCGTCTGTAGGAAGCAAATTTCAAAAATGTCTATTTCAGGGATCTCTATTTACAAGAAGCTGTCTATCTGGACGCAGCAGATTTCAAAAATGCCTATTTACGAGATGTCTATTTCAAAAATATCGATGTTAAGGAATCGGCTGTCACAGAAACCGATCTCAGAGATACCGATTTTCAAGCTGCTGGAAAACTCGGCACAATTCCGCCTCGTCCTGGTTTCCGGATTATCCGGGCTGCTGGTGTGGGGGGTATTGGCGCTGGCGCCGCAACCTCTCATCATCAAGGTCGACGGTCAACCCATGGTCTACCGGAGCCTGTTCCGGACCGTGGGTTCGGTGCTGGCCGCGGCGGGGGTCAAGCTGGGGCCGAGGGATCTGGTGCAGCCTGATCTCGGCGCCATGGTAAGCAGGGGCATGGTGATCTCTGTGAACCGGGCGGTAAAGCTCAGGGTGGACGTGGACGGCAGGAGCATGCTTGTATGGAGCCCCGAGCTCCCGGTGCAAGAGGTACTGCAGGCAGCCCAGGTCAGCTTGGGGCCGATGGATCAGGTGAGTCAGTCGCGGCTGGTCAGGGAGGGAACGCCAGGAGAGGGACAGCGGCTGCTCAGGGTAGCCTATGTCAACGGAAACCCGGTTCAACAGCTGCAAATCGAGGACACGGTGCTGCGCCCCTCACAGAGCAGTATCATGGCTTATGGCGCCGTCACCAGCGCCTCCAGGGGCGGAAATACGTTTCATTTTAGCAATACCATAGAGGTTCTGGCCACTGCCTACAGCGCCAGACAGGGCAGGCGCACCTGCACCGGGGCACTGTGCCGGTTCGGGGAGGTGGCGGTGGATCCCAGGGTGATCCCGCTGGGAACGCGCCTCTACATTGACGGCTACGGCTACGCCACGGCGGAAGATATCGGCGGCGCCATCAAGGGGAACCGGATCGACCTCTTCTTCGAGTCTAATCGGGACTGCGACCGTTGGGGCCTCCGCCGCACCAAGGTTTACATACTCGATGACTGAATGCGCGTCAAGACTGCAAGCCCTCACTTGTATTCAAGCAAAGATTTTACAGATTAGCTTTGACATTGTGAGTCCTCCTTTTGCTTCCCGGTCCAACGCTTTCAAATGAAATCGGAATAGAAATGCACGCCCCGGGTGGTCACCACCGCCGCCTGGAAGGGTCCGCCCACCCGGTCATCACAGGCAGCAATCTTCTCCAGGGAAGTGCGGCAAAACCGGGCCAGGTCCTCCAGGGACTGTGCAGGATCAGACCAGAGACGTCTGAGCCTGGCCTCAACCGTCAGGACGCGGGGCATGGTGATAATCTCTCCGATCGCCATCTCCTGGAATGGCAGTTTCAAGTCCTTGCTCTCCAGTACAAACGCCCGGCACTGGCCTTCCTGCCGATCGTACCCGGCCAGGGTGAAATAGAGCAGCCGCGGCGCCTCCGGATGAGCTACGAACCAGGGCTTCTGCTGCAATAAAAAGTGGTGGTACTCCTGCCTCAGAAACTCCCGGCCCAACTGGTCGATCTGCGCAAAGTCGTCTATTCCCTCCTTTTCCACCCGTCCCTTGAGTGCCAGGGAGATCTCCACTCCAGCTTCCAGACCGGCGGAGCAGATCAGGGCATGGGAGCCCAGACTGTGCATCTTCCGGACACTACCGTGGGCCACTGCCCCGCCCTCCTGCCAGGACATCACCTGGCTATCGCAGGCTAGCATTACCCGCTCGCCATTCCAACCCAGGATCTGCTGTGACAAAGATCTCTCCACCCCTTTTTAAACATAATCACCTCCGGGTTCCTCGTCCCGAAGAACGTGCCGGTTGTATGCGCCGACGATATCGCTCCTGGTGATGATGCCAATCACTTTCCGCAAGTCCTCTCCAGTAGCATCGATAAATACCGTGTCCACCTCCGTAGACATGGCGTCCTGGACCAGAACCGAGCTGTCTTAGAACAAATTATCTAAACTGCTCGTATTGAGTAGAGCGCTAGAGAGCCCCACCCATTATCGGCAGGGCGCGGGTGCGTTTGCTTTCGGGTTATGACGTTACACTGCTCTTGCAAACTGGCTGTAGTACAGGTCGTGGTAAAAGCCCTTCTGCGCCAGCAGTTCCTCGTGGTTGCCCCGCTCGATGATCTCTCCGTGATCGATCACCAGGATGTTGTCCGCCTCCCGGATCGTGCTCAGGCGGTGGGCGATGATGAAGCTGGTACGGCCCTGCATCAGGGACAGCATGGCCTGCTGGATGTATTTCTCGGTGCGGGTGTCGACGCTGCTGGTGGCCTCGTCGAGCACCAGGATGTCCGGGCCGGCCAGGATCGTCCTGGTGATGGAGAGCAACTGTCGCTGGCCGTGGCTCAGGTTGCTGCCTTCCTCGGACAGGATGGTGTCGTAGCCCTCGGGCAGGTGCTTGATGAAGTGGTCTGAATTGGCCATGACGGCAGCCTGCTCGATCTCCTCATCGGTGGCCCCCGGACGGCCGTAGCGGATATTCTCCCGCACCGTGCCCTTGAAGAGATAGGTGTCCTGCAGGACGATGCCCAGCTTCCTGCGCACGCTGTCCTTGTCCAGGTTGCGGATATCCTCGCCGTCGATGCTGATGACACCGCTGTCCACGTCGTAGAACCTGGCGAGCAGATTGACGATGGTGGTCTTGCCAGCCCCGGTATGGCCGACCAGGGCGATGATCTGCCCCGGCTGGGCCTCCAAGCTGATATCCTTGAGCACGGGCGTGGTCTGGTCATAGCTGAACCAGACGTGGTCGAACGACACCTGGCCCCTCACCCGCCCGATCTCCCTCTCTTTTTCGTCCTGGTACTCACCCGGCTCGTCCATCACCTGGAACACTCGCTCACCCCCGGCCAGCGCCGATTGCACGGTGTTGTAGAGGGTGGCGATCTGGTTCAGGGGACTGGCGAACTGCTTGGCGTAATTGACGAAGCTGGCGATCATCCCGATAGTGGCCAGGCCCTTGATGGTCATCCAGCCGCCGATACCCACGACCAGGGCGAAGGTGACGTTGTTGAGCAGGTTGCCCATCGGCATGATGTAGCCGGAGAACACCTGGGCGCGCATGGCGGACTGCTTCAGTTTCAGGTTGGCGGCGCCGAATACGGCGATGGATTCCTGTTCGTGGACGAAGGCCTTGATCGCCTTCTGGCCGGTGACATTTTCCTCGATGATCCCGTTCAGGATCCCCAGGTTGGTCTGCTGGTCGACGAACCCCTGCAGGGTGTACCTGGCGATCCACCTGGTGAGCAGCGTGAACATGGGGACGCTGAGCAGGCAGACGATGGCCAGCCGCCAGTTGATCAGCAGCATCACCACGGTCACGCCGGCGATGGTAAGCACGCTGGAGATGAGATTCACCAGGCTCGGGTTGATGGAGTTGTCGATGTTTTCGATGTCGTTGGTGAACCTGCTCATCAATTCACCGTGCGGCCTCAGGTCAAAGAACCTGATCGGCAGTGACTGCACCTTGGCGAAAAGGTCGTTCCTCATACTTTTTACGGCGCGCTGGGCGACATCGATCATGGAGAAGGAATAGAGCAGGGTCACGCCGGCATCAGTCATATAGATCAGCAGCAGGACCAGGGCGATCACCGCCAGGCCGCCCAGTCTTTTCGGGATGATGTAGTTGTCGATGGCGATCTGGGTCAGGTAGGGGGCCAGGAGTTCGAGCCCGGTGCTGAAGGCTACCAGCAGCAGCACGGCGATCAGGCCGCCCTTTTGCCGGCCAAGATAGGTCAGGATCCTTTTAAAGGTGCTCCCCAGATCCTTGGGCTTCTCGGCATAGGCCATGGCCGCGATGCTGCCCCTCGGACCGCCGCGGCCGCCGCCGGGGCCTGGCCTGCCAAAACCCGCCGGCCTGGCTGCTACGGCCGGCCCGGCCGGTGGGTCCTTTCTCTCCTCAGGCATATTGAAGGTCTCCTTCTCCCAGTTGTGATCTGAAGATATCCTGATAGATCTCGCTGGTCTGAATCAATTCTTCATGCGTGCCGATGGCGTCGATCAGCCCGTTGTGCAAGACGATAATCTTGTCGGCGCCCTGCACGGAGGTGATCCGCTGGGCGATCACGAACCGGGTGGTGTCTTTTAAAACCGTGCTCAGGGCCTGCTGGATCCTGGCTTCGGTGGTCAGGTCGACGGCGCTGGTGCTGTCGTCCAGGATCAGGATGCGTGGCCTGATCAGAATTGCCCTGGCGATCGCCAGCCGCTGCTTCTGCCCGCCGGACAGGTTCACGCCCCGCTGTCCCACCTTCGTGTCGTAGCCATCCGGAAGTCCGGTGATGAATTCGTGGGCCTGGGCGACCCTGGCTGCGGCAATAACCTCTTCGTCGGAGGCCGCCGGCCTGCCGAAGCGGATGTTGTCCCTGACGGTGCCCGAAAACAGGATGGCCTGCTGCAGGCACATGCCGATGCTGCGGCGCAGGTCCTCGCTCCGGTAGTCCCGGACATCGATGCCGTCGACCAGGACCTGGCCGGCCAGCACGTCGTACAGCCGGGGGATCAACTGCACCAGGCTGGACTTGCCCGATCCGGTGGCGCCGAGGATGGCCACACTCTCACCCGCCCTGACGCTGAAGCTGATATCTTTCAAGACTGGGGCTCCGGCCTTCTCATTGTAGCCGAAGGTCACGCGGTCGAAGGTCACCGCGCCCTCGATCTCGTGCAGCACGGTCTGCGCCCGGTCGACTATATCAGGCCTGGCCTCCAGCACGTTGACGATACGATATGCCGAGGCCTGCGCCCGGGAGATGAACATCAGGATGAAGGCCACCATCATCAGCGAGAACAGCAGCATCAGCAAGTAGTTGATGAAGGCCATCACCTTGCCCACATCCAGAACACCGCCGATCACCTGCAGGCCCCCGAACCAGACCACTGCCACCACGCCCAGGTTCGTGGCGATCATCATGAAGGGCGAGAGCAGGGCGATGGTCTTGGACGCCTTGACGTTGGTGCTGGTCAGGTCGTCGTTGACCCGGTGAAATTTTTCGATCTCGTAGTCCGACCTCACAAAGGCCTTGACCAGCCGGATGCCCGCCAGGTTTTCCTGGACGATGGTGTTCAGGTTGTCCAGCCGGCCCTGCACCTGCTTGAACATCGGGTAGGCCCTGTTGGTCAGGTACAGCAGCACCGCCATCAGCGACGGCACCAGCACGAAGAAGATCAGCGACAACCGGGGGCTGATCAACACCGCCAGCACCACGCTCCCGATGATCTGCACCGGCACCCGGGCGAGGACCCGCAGGGACATCATGATGAACTGCTGGATCTGGGAGACGTCGTTGGTCAATACCGTGACCAAGTGTCCGGTATTCAGCCGGTCGAGGTTCTTAAAAGATAGAGATTGCACTTCTGCGAAGAGGTCGTTGCGGAGGTCGGTACTGAGGCCGAGGGCGGCGACGGTGGAGAAATAGATGCTGCCCAGGCCGCAGGCCAGGCTGACCCCGGCTAGGCCGATCATCAGCGCGCCGCTGTGGATAACGTAGCCCAGGTTCCTGGAGGCGATGCCGATGTCCACCACGTTCTGCATCAGCTTCGGTTGGGTCAGGTCCGCAGTCACTCCCAGGATCATGAACAGGGGCGCCAGGATGGAGGCCATCCGGTAAGGCTTCAGGTAGTGGAGGATCCTGATGAAGTAATTCATGCGTAAGCTCCTTTAGCGCCGGCAAGACCTGGGCAGGCAATGCTCTGCATACAACAAAAATATCATACTTGAAGTAAGGTGGGCAAGGTGCACTGCTCATGCATCAGGCTTCTGGGGTTCTCCTACTTTGCGGCTGCTTCCTGCGATGTGATGTATTCCGCGGCGTCTTCCCCATCTGCTTATGCGCGCTCAAGCGAATAGCATCAAGTATTGCCGGTGGCATCCCGTTTTCCGTGCGCAGTATGAATAGAGGGTGGTGCCTCCAGGAGGGAAAGCCGTTCCCGGGGCGCTCGTGACCAGCCGGAATATTATTGTTGACAGTCCGGACGCAGATGCCTATAATTACAGAAGATTCCTTTAAGGCTGGTCCTGTGAGACCAGGAAGGAGGAGAGTTTATTGCTGAGTTTGCTGGTAATCAAGATAGAGTGAAGCCTGTTTGCAGGGGATCCCTGCGGACAGGCTTTTTAGTTGGCACCGGTACTGGTGTCACGAGATTCGTAGTCCTGAGGTGATCGTTGAGGAATAGCAGGAGGCCCCATGGAGATGCAGGAAAAGGCCCAGATCATCGATGCCGAGGGTATCAGTCGGGCGCTCACCAGGATCGCCCACGAAATCCTGGAGCGGAACAAGGGAACCCGGGACCTCGTCCTGATCGGGATCAGGAGGCGGGGTGTCCCGCTGGCCCAGCGGATCGCGGCGCGCATCAAGGAGATCGAAGGCTCCACTATACCTCTGGGCATCGTTGATATCACTCTTTACCGCGATGACCTCAGCAAGCTGGCCTATAACCCTATGCTTAAAATGACAGACGTACCCTTCAGCATCAACGATAAAAAAGTCATGCTGATCGATGACGTGCTCTTTACCGGGAGGACGGTGCGAGCCGCCCTGGACGCCCTGATGGACATGGGGCGCCCACAGTTGGTGCAGTTGGCGGTGCTGGTGGACCGGGGGCACCGGGAGTTACCAATCCGGGCTGACTTTGTAGGCAAGAATGTGCCCACCTCGCACCGGGAGGTCATTTCGGTGCAGATGCTGGAACTCGACGGCAGGGATCAGGTGGTCATCAAAGAACCGTGTGAATGATCAGCGAGCGAGCCTCGCTTTTTTCAACACCCGAAACTTCGCGGGCGAGGAAGTAGCAGAGAGGAGTAAGCAGCATGATCGCTTATCTGGCCTTGGAAGACGGCACGGTACTGCAGGGAACAGCCTTTGGCAGCGAGGGGCGCCAGTTCGGCGAGGTGGTTTTCAATACCGGCATGACCGGATACCAGAAGATTCTCACGGATCCCTCCTACTGCGGGCAGATCGTGATGCTCACCTATCCGCTGGTGGGCAACTACGGCGTCAACCAGGATGACTATGAATCACCCCGGCCGTGGGTGCGGGGCTTCGTGATCAAGGAGCTTTGCGACTACCCGAGCAACTGGCGCTACTGGATCAAACTCGAGGAATTCTTGAACAAGCACCAGATCATCGGCCTGGCCGGGATCGATACCAGGGCGCTGACCAGACGGTTGCGCGGTTTCGGGACGATGCGCGGCATCATCGCCACCGGGGAACAGGATACCGCCCGGCTGGTCCAGGAGACCCAGTCGTCGCCCTCGATCTCCGGGCAGGACCTGATCACGGCCTGTACCACCAGAGAGGCGCAGACCTGGGGCGACGGGGCACTGCGAGTGGTGGTGGTGGACTTCGGGGTCAAGCAGAACATCATCCGTTCCCTGCTGCAGCGGGGCTGCACCATCCACCTGGTTCCTCCGGCAACGACCGCCGCAGAGATCATGGACTTCCACCCGCAGGGGGTGGTGCTCAGCAACGGCCCCGGAGATCCCAAGGATGTCGGATACGCGGTGGAGACGACCCGCAGCCTGATCGGCAAGTGCCCGGTGATGGGGATCTGCCTGGGGCACCAGATCCTCGGCCTGGCCTTCGGCGGGGACACCTACAAGCTCAAGTTCGGGCACCGGGGCGCCAACCATCCGGTCAAGGAACTGGCCACCGGCAGGGTGGCCATCACCTCGCAGAACCACGGCTTTGCAGTGGACGACGGGAGTCTGCCGAATGACGAAGTGATCATCAGCCACCGGAACCTGAATGACGGCACCGTGGAGGGGCTGCAGCACAAGACCCTGCCCGTCTTCTCGGTGCAGTACCACCCGGAGGGATCGCCGGGCCCCATGGACTCCGAGTACCTTTTTGATCGCTTCCTGGAAATGATCAAAACGGCGGTCTAAGGCAGGAGACCATGATCGATACAAGAGGCAGAAACCGGAGCAAAGCACTCTGAAAAAAGCCAATTAACAAACGGACTTATTCTGGCATCGGTTTCTGGCATCCGGCATCTGCTCCGCCGGTTGTTTGGTAGAGGAGGAACGAGTATGCCCCGCAATCCGGATCTGAAAAAAGTGCTGGTCATCGGATCGGGTCCCATCATCATCGGCCAGGCGGCTGAATTTGACTACGCCGGAACTCAGGCCTGCCGCGCCCTCAGGGAGGAGGGCCTGGAGGTGGTGCTGGTCAACAGCAACCCGGCCACCATCATGACCGATCAGGAGACGGCCGACAAGATCTACATCGAACCGCTGACCCCGGATTTTCTGGCCCGGGTCATCGAGCGGGAGCGACCGCAGGGCCTGATCCCCACTCTGGGAGGTCAGGTCGGTCTGAACCTGGCGGTTCAGTTGGCAGAGTCAGGGGTATTGCAGCAGTATGGAGTGCTGCTGCTGGGCACCCCCCTGGAGGCGATCAGGAAGGCCGAAGATCGGCAGTTGTTCAAGGATATGCTGCGGCAGATCGGCGAACCCGTGCCGGATAGCAGGGTGGTGGAGTCCGTCGAGGACGCCGTGGCCTTTGCCAATGACAACGGCTATCCGGTGGTGGTGCGCCCGGCCTACACCCTGGGCGGGACCGGAGGCGGCCTGGTCAACGATGAACCCGAGCTGAGGGAGATCATGAGCCGCGGTCTGACCCTGAGCATGATTGGCCAGGTTCTGATCGAACGTAGCGTGGCCGGTTGGAAGGAGATCGAGTACGAGGTGATGCGGGATGGGGCGGACAATTGCATCACCATCTGCAACATGGAGAACATCGACCCGATGGGGGTGCATACCGGCGACAGCATCGTGGTGGCGCCGTCCCAGACCCTGACCGATCATGAATACCAGATGCTCAGGACGGCATCGCTCAAGATTATCAGGGCACTGGGGGTGGAAGGCGGCTGCAACATCCAGTATGCTCTGGACCCGCACAGCTTCCAGTATTACGTCATCGAAGTCAATCCCCGGGTCAGCCGGTCCAGTGCCCTGGCGTCCAAGGCCACCGGCTATCCGATCGCCCGGGTGGCCTCGAAGATTGCTCTCGGGCTACGCCTCGACGAGATCGAGAACTTCGTCACCCGGAAGACCTGGGCCTGCTTTGAACCGGCCATGGACTACTGCGTGGTGAAGGTCCCCCGCTGGCCGTTTGACAAGTTCCGGAGCGCCGACCGCACTCTGGGCACCCAGATGAAGGCCACCGGAGAAGTGATGGCCATCGACCGCACCTTCGAGGGCGCCCTGATGAAGGCGGTGCGGTCGCTGGACCTCCAGAATGTCGGTCTCTCATACCCGGGCCTGGGCAGCCTGGACGACCAGGAGCTGCTGGACCGGCTGGCAACTCCTACAGACGAGAGGCTGTTCCTGGTGGCGGAAGCCTTCAGACGCAATATTCTCCTGCAGCTGATAGCTGACTTGACCAGCATTGATAAATTCTT
>Ga0224558_1004569_pt1 | contig 10694 bp, 8 predicted proteins | sample 714S32024metaG_FD_180682 | JGI IMG/M metagenome (GOLD analysis project Ga0224558, IMG submission 180682) | Peat soil microbial communities from Stordalen Mire, Sweden - 717 S3 20-24 | ecosystem: Environmental > Terrestrial > Soil > Wetlands > Peat | place: Sweden: Norrbotten County, Stordalen... | reverse complement strand
AGCCGGAATACTTTGTACCGCAAGATGAAAGAGTACGAAGCCAACTCGGCGGTTCCGTCTCGCTGCGCATGAGAACGTGAATTGTCCAGAGTGAGCACCTCCTTATTCCACTGCGTCTTGGCCTGCGTTCGGGCCGAACAGCGGCGAACAATGTCGCAGCCGCTTGGTCATGTGCGACCCGACAGAGCCAATCACCAGGACCGCGATCAGGATTGCAAAGCGGTGGCTCCACGCAAACGGCACCGCGCACAGCAACGCCAGCTTAATCATGACAAGAATTCCCCAGCCCTGAAACAGCGCTTGCCACTCCGGGTAGGCTTCGATGAACGCCATGCCGACTCCGCTCACGATGGCCAGATAAAGCAAGGGGCGCAGTTGATCGACAGGGGCGTTGAACGCGTGCCCTCCAACCAGAATGCTGATCGCCAGAATGTGAAGCGTCCGGAACAGGATGCTCCAGACGCGCGCATAGGGAATCTGGCGTCTAACAATGGAAGCGTTCGGCATTCTGTTCTCCTGGTGCGGTATCGAGACAATTCTTTGCAGCGGAGTTGTACTCCGATCCATAGACGATCTGCTCACAACGCGGCCTGTTCGAACTCGAAGCCAAGCTGCTCAAGGGAAGCACGAATCGCCGGATCGTGCAACAGCGCCAGGAAGCAAAGTACCGGGGCTCGCTGCATACGATTGCTGGGAATCACGAAGTCGTAGTGCTCATCCTGGAGAGGCAAAAAGCCGAGGCCATACATTTGCGCGACGGTCTGGATGGCTACGCCCCAATCGGCTCGGCCTTGCGCCACGGCCGCCGCCACTGCATTGTGAGTCTTCGCCTGGCTGGAGTAGCCAGTTGGCTGGCATCCTTTCAATAGGCGGTCGATCAGAATCCGCGTGCCGCTGCCGGCATTCCGGTTGATGAAAAAACAAGCCGGATCAGCGACCACTGCTTCGGCTGCCTGCGCCGCCTGACGTCCTTCGAAGCGCGCATCTCCGGCGCGAAACACAATTCCCTGGAGCCGTCTGTACCCTGTCGCAAGTTCAAGGCCTTCGGTAAGGAACGGGCGGTTGTATTCCCCTGTGGCTGGATCCATCAGGTGAATCCCGGCAATGTCGCACTCGCCTCGTTTGACCGCCGTGAGGCCTCCGCTGCTGCCAACATTCAACGCTCTCACAGAAAATCCCGCGGCGATGATATGTCCGATCAGCACGTCAAGCCCGACGCAATGGCTGCCGATGATAACCAGATCCGCCAGCGAGTGATGCGCGCCGATCAAAGTTACATTCACTTCCTCGCCCGCGGAAACCGTCTCTGTCTGCGCACCAACGGCGAAAAATCCGTCCGCTTGTCCAAACGTGGTGACCGATCCCGAGCCTTTGTTTGCCGGATAAGCCACCAGCTTTCCGTCGAGGCCGCGAACCAGCGAGACCATGACGTATTCCGTGCGTCCGCGATTCGAACTGATACGCGTTGGCAGTGTGGCAGAGACCGTCTCGGGCCGTGCTGGCGGAAGCCCAGCAAAGGCGCGAATCACCGGCGCAACAAATTCATGAAAGGTGAAAATAGCCGAGGTTGGAAAACCGGGAAGCACGACGACGGGTTTGCCGCCTGTTACTGCCAGGCAGAGCGGCTTTCCCGGCTTCAGCGCAACGCCGTGGACGACAATTCCCGGATCGGTCAGTTCGCTGACGGCGCGATAAGCCAAGTCGCCCGCGCCCTTCGATGTTCCGCCGGAAAGCAGCACGATGTCGCACTGCAAAGCTTGTTCGAGCCGGGTGGCAATCTCATCTTCCTGGTCGCGCGCAATGCCGAGCAGCACGGGTTGTCCGCCAGCCTCTTCGACAGCTCCGGCGAGAATGGTGCTATTCGAGTCGTAAACCATGCTCAATTGGCGCGGCTCGCCGGGCGTGACCAGCTCGTCGCCGGTCGACAGAATTGCGACGGTTGGTTTGCGCCAGACGTTGACTTCGCCCAGTCCGATGGCGGCCAGAGAGCCAAGCTCGCGCGAAGTTATTACCTGCCCCGAGCGCAGAACAGTCTCGCCTTGCGCTATGTCGCTGCCAGCCGCGGCGATGAATGCGCCAGGCGAAACGGCCCGATAGACGTCAAGCAGAACCTGGCCCTGCCGCTCCTCCGCGTCGGTTTGCTCCACCATGACGACGGCGTCGGCCCCGCGTGGAATCATGCCGCCGGTCGCGACAATCGTGGCGCATCCTTCGGTAACATCGGCGGTGGGAACAATGCCCGGCGTAAGGATCTCCGCATTTAGCTTCAACGTGCGCGGGCCGTCGCTGGTTGCTCCCACGGTGTCGGCGGAGCGCACTGCAAACCCATCCATTCGCGAGCGGTCGAATCCAGGAACGTCCATGGTGGAGACGACATCGCGCGATAGAACTCGTCCGAGGGCTTTTGCCAACGGAACAACTTCTTCGCCCAGAGGCGTCAACTTGAGATGCTGCCGGAAACGCGTTTCGGCAGCGTCGCGATCGATCACATCAAGAAACTGCTGCTGCTGCGCCGCACGCAGTAAATCCTGGTTCGAGTTTTGTCCTGTCGTCATATCGAGATACCCTCTGCTTCGTCATATAAGTGAATGTCCACGATGGCTCCGGACGCATAACCTTCGAGCGAGGCGGGAATCAAAAGAAATCCATCCGCGCGGACGACGGACGCGAGCCCTCCCGCACGGACGTCTCCCAGCGGAATGGCCTCGCCATCGATCAGCCGCACCTGGCAAATTTCCATGGCGCCGACGCTTGAAGTAATCTTGCGTCCTAGCTTGGCTTGCCGGACACGATAGGGCTGCCACAGTCCACGGCCACTGAGATTTCGAATCAACTTACCTGCCAGCAGATCGTAGGCGCACAGACAATCCAGCGGGCTGCCCGGCAACAGAACCACCGGAATCTCCCCCACCGTTCCCAAGCCGGTTGACCCGCCGGGAGAGAGTGCGATGCCGTGGATGGACAACGTGCCGGCAGCCGCAAGAGCCAGCGGAGATTCATCGTCATCTCCTGTGCCCGTGCGCCCGCAAACCAGAACTAAATCCGCGCCGGGGCGTGCCATCCATTCTGACAGTGCGTCGCGGTTCGTGATTCCGTACTGGCAAATCTCCAAGGTTCCACCGTCGCGAACGACCAGAGCGCACAGCATGGGTCCGTCGGCATCGGACAGCTCGTAACCTTCCGGCGACTTGCGCCCGGCAAGAATGATCCGAACCAACGGACGCCGGATGACGTGAAGCTGCCGGATGTCAAGCGAGGAAATGAGGCCCATATCCGAAGCCCTGAGTGGTCGCGAAGTCTCGATCAGAATGGTATCTTTTTGTGTTTCCTGGCCTTTGAGGCTAACGCCTTCTCCCTGCGCAACGCATTCGATCAAGTCAACGGTTTCCGTCCCCGCCTGCGTTATGTCAAAAGGAGCCACTGCGTCCGCGCCCGCAGGCAGCGGAGTGCCGTTGGTGACAAGAGCTGCGGAGAAAACCTTTAATGCGGAATGATTGTCTTGCAGGCGGAAGGGAAGTGGGTTGTAGCTGCTGGCGCCAACCGTTTCGCAGGAGCGCAGCGCATAGCCGTCGCTGGTGGCAGTGTCGGCGGGCGGATCATCCGCGGGAGAGACGAATGGCTTGGCCAGAATGCGCCCCATGGCGGCGTCGAGAGCGATGCTTTCCGTGGCGCGGATTTTCGAATGGAGGCTGACCCACTCCAGCGCTTCGTCCACTGAAGCTCGCTGGGCGAAGCCTCGCTTTCGAACATCGCGGGGAATATCTTGCGTTGCATCCGGCATCAGACGGTATCCTTGCGGTGGTTCTGATTCTTCACCGACGATTAGAGCGGTTCTCCAATTGGTATAGCCTGACTCACTTCATCGAAGGTAACTTGTTCTTAAGGAAAAAGCCACTCAGCTTACTGGTTTCTGTCTACAGCTATTGGAGAACCGCTCTATCCGCCAATTTCGGACATTGCGAAGGAAGGAATGAGCGTTTTGGTATCCAATAAATGATGCCGTTCCGGTTTATTCATGAGCACGCGCAGCAGCGCAGCCTGTAACTGCTCGTCGCTGCCATCGAGATATGGCTTCAGGCTGACTCCTCCACCATCAAACAAACATCCTTTGACGTCGCCCGTGGCGGTAACACGGAGGCGATTGCAGGTCTCGCAAAAATTATTCGAGATCGGAGTAATCACGCCTATCGAGCCCAACGCAAGCGGAATTCGGAAAAGTTTCGCCGGGCCAGCGGCTCCGGAACTACGGAGTGTATCCAAGGGATAAGCCGCGCGGATTTGCTGAAGAATTTCCTCTCCGGAAATAAACTCTGACGGCCAATTCGGTGTGGTGCTGGTTGGCATATATTCGATAAACCGGATCTGGTACGGCATCCGCAGTGAAAGAGCTGCAAAATCAAGTATCTCCGCGTCGTTCACGCCACGAATCACCACTGTGTTGATCTTGACCGGAGGAAATCCGGCCTCTTTCGCGGCGGCAATTCCGTCCAATGCTTTTTCCAGAATGCCTCCGCGCGTCAACGTTGAATAGGTCGCCGGATCAAGCGAATCCAGACTTACATTCAGACGATTCACACCGGCGCGGCGCAGATCAGCCGCGTACTCGCGCAGCAGCAGGCCGTTTGTTGTGAGAACAAGTTCCTTCAACCCGCTGATTCTGGAAAGACTTTCTAGAAAACCGACGATGCCTTTTCGAACCAGCGGCTCGCCTCCTGTAACCCGGATCTTATCGATGCCCAGGGAAACTGCCATGCGCGCGATGCGAAGCAGTTGCTCAAAGCTTAGAATTTCGTTGTGCTGGAGTTTTCGAACGCCCTCCGCTGGCATGCAGTATTGACAGCGCAAATTGCAGCGGTCTGTAACCGACAAGCGGAGGTAGTTGATGCAACGGCCATGAGCGTCGATAGGTCCCATAAATGAATTCCTGTCGTGTCCAAAACAAGCATGCAATTTAAGGTCCACACACCACATCGCTCTGGAGCGAAAGTTAAATTACGGAGAAATTGCATCCGGCGCTGCTTCGTTGCAACAGCTTGCGCCAATAAAACCCGGCAATCCGTTGCCGCTGGGTGTTCAAAATGCATCTTCAAAGCCACCTATCCGGATAAGTTGCATTTTGTGACAACTGTCCCGTTTCGTGACAACAAGTTGAGACAAGTGCCTCCAGCGCATCGAGCAGTTCTATCTCCAAATCACTTCTGAACCGGCAGCCGCTCGCGGTAATTGAAAACTTCGAGTGTTTGGATTCTGGTTGCAGATCAATGATTGAGTAAGTGCGTGTGGCTAAGAATATGGTCAGGCAAGGTACTTTACGAACTTTCCGCAGAGCGCATGGCGACTTGGCACAGGACGTGCATTAGTCAAGCCGGTCGGTGCACGAAGCATGAGCAGAGATGACCTGCTGAGACATCCTGATGTGATGCCGAGGGCTGGATCGTCGATCGTCTGCGCAGAACGTCGCAGATCGTGCCTGTGCCTATTTCATTTTTGTGAGGTGGTGACTTGATGAATAGTTTCAATCGGAAGAGAATCCTTGGTACTCTGGGGCGTCCGCTGTTGCTGGCGTCTCTTGGGATCGCATTCATGCTCGCTTCGTCTGCGACCGGAAATGCGCAAGCGCTGGGTTGGGAAGGTGAAACGGGCGTGTTCGTCACGCCGATGGCTTACACGGCATCTGCCGCGGGACAGAAGATCCATCCAGTCGTTGCCTATCACTATTTCAATGCTGGTTCCGTAATCGGCGATTTCCATGAGGTCTCGATTGAAGCGGGTATTGGACAGCGCTTCGAACTTGGCTACACCCGCGAATTCCATAACTTTGGTGGCGACGCTGCATTGAGTCCGCTTTGGCAGGACGGTTTTGATATCTTCAACGCCAAGTACATTGTGGTCCCGGAGAACTACAAGAAACATAACTGGGTTCCGGCCATCTCTACAGGTGTCATTGTACGCACCGGAGTTCGCAACGTTGGGGACTACCTTAAGTGGCACCCGAATACCAACAATGGCAGCCACAACGAAGATTTCTATGTCGTTGCCAGTAAGGCCATTCCAGTCAAGAATGCCGGACCGCTGGTCGCTGTTGTGCCGAACGCCGGCCTTCGCGGTACCAACGCGGAACTCTGGGGCATGGGCGGCAACGCTCCTGACTGGCAGGCGCGCGGATTTGGCGCTCTTGCGTTCGTCTTCAAGGGACCCGACAAGAGCACGATCATCTTCGGTTCCGAAGTAGCGCAGCAACCGCATCACCCGCTCGGTTTTACCAGCGCCACGGATCCTGGCGGCGTGCAGCTCAACATTCCAACCTCACTGACTTATTGCGCCCGGGTTGTTCCCAGCCCGAAGCATAAGTTGAACTTTGACATCGGGATTGCACAGGTTGCCGGCAATATTGCGCCGGGCGTGAACCTGAAGGCGCGTCACCAGTTCGGAGCACAGGTATCTTACGGTTTCTAGTTGACGGAAGGGTGAGCATTGCGGTCCGTGGATTGAGATGCTCACCCTTTCGTACCAGGATACTAACGCTTACATGCAGTAGTGGTCGTGCGTTGCGGTCATGACAGAAGTATTGGAGAAATTATGCCGAAAGTATTGATGATCCATCCAGACCGGTGCACTGGATGCCATAACTGTGAACTGGCCTGTAGTTTCAGCCATGAGAATCAGTTCAGGCCGTCTGCCACCCGAGTTCATGTGTACAGTTGGGAGCGCGAAGGCTTCTCTGTTCCCATGATGTGCCAGCAGTGCGATTCCGCATCATGCGTGAAGGTGTGCCCAACCGGTGCCCTGCATCGCGCAAAGGGAACCACTCTGGTTGAGTATTCACGTGAAAAGTGCATTGGCTGCCGTATGTGCACCATCGCTTGCCCGTTCGGCAATGCCGTTTACGACAGTGTGACCGAGTCCATTCTAAAGTGCGATACCTGCGGCGGCGATCCTTCCTGTGTGCAGTTCTGCCCCAGTCAGGCGCTTGAATTTGTCGATGACAACATCTCTACACGCTCTCGGAAGAGAGAACTCGCAGGCAAGTTCAAGTCTGCTTTTGAGGGGGCATAACCATGAACGGATATACCGGTACGATCCTTCGTGTTAACTTGACGACCGGGGCCATTTCAAGACAGGCCACGGATATGAAAGATGCGGCTCTCTATATTGGAGCGCGCGGATTGGCAGACAAGATATACATCGACGAGGTTGATCCGAAAGTCGATCCGCTCTCGCCCGACAATACAATGGTTTTTGCGCCGGGACCGTTTACCGGCACCTTTGCTCCGTCCGGCGGCCGCTATCATGTGGTCACAAAAGGACCATTGACGGACTGCATCGCTGGTGCGAATTCCGGTGGATCATGGGGACCGGAACTGCACTATGCCGGTTATGATGCACTTATCATCGAGGGCAAAGCTAACGAGCCAGTCTATCTATGGATCAAGGACGACGTCGTCGAGATTCGCAAGGCGTCTCACTTGTGGGGTAAATGGGTTCCCGAAACGACGGACCTGGTTCGCGCCGAAACCGACATGGATGCCAAGGTTGCCTGCATCGGACCAGCCGGAGAAAAGCAGGTTCTGTTCGCCGCGATCATGAACGAGATGCATCGGGCGGCAGGCCGCGGCGGCGTCGGCGCTGTCATGGGCTCCAAGAACCTGAAAGCCATCGCGGTCTCCGGGACCAAGGCGATCAGTGTCGCGAAGCCCAAGGAGTTCAAGGAAGCCGTGCTCGCGGGACGGAAGGGAATCAAAGAGCATCCGGTTGGCGGCGCTGGACTGAAGGCTTACGGTACCGATGTGCTGGTCAATATTCTGAATCAGATCGGCTCGTTGCCGGTGAATAACTTCCAGGATGGCTACTTTCCGGCGGCCGACAAGGTTGGCGGCGAAACCCTGGCGGCAAACCAACTGGTTCGTCCCAAAGGCTGTTTCTCTTGTGTCATTAGTTGCGGACGCGTCAGCAAGGTCAAGGATCCCAAGTATGCAGGAGAAGGAGAAGGCCCCGAGTACGAGGCTGCCTGGTCGATGGGACCGGATTGCGGAATCGACAATCTGGATGCGGTGGTTCATAGCAATCACCTTTGCAACGAGATGGGCATGGACCCGATTTCATTCGGCTCCACGCTGGCTTGCGCCATGGAATTATTTGAAGCCGGCTTGATAACACTGAAAGATACCGATGGTGTGGACCTCAGCTTCGGCAATGTCGATGCGATGGTCGAGATGACGCGCAAGACCGGCCTGCGCGAGGGGCTCGGCAACAAACTGGCGCTCGGCTCCTATCGCCTGGCTAACTCTTACGGGCATCCGGAACTTTCCATGACGGTGAAGAAGCAGGAGATGCCTGCTTACGATCCGCGCGGAGTTCAGGGCATCGGTTTGGAGTATGCCACCTGCAATCGCGGCGGCTGCCATGTAAAGGGATACACGATCGCCGTCGAAGTGCTGGGCTGCGGCGTCAAGCTCGATCCTCACGCAACAGCGGACAAGCCGTACTGGGTGAAGCTTTTCCAGGATCTTACGGCGGCCATTGATGCTTCCGGCGGATGTATCTTCGGAACCTTCGGAATGGGCGGGGATAACTACTCTGCGATGCTCTCGGCGCTGACTGGAGTGACTTACTCGACGGAGGACTACCTGAAGGCTGGCGAACGGATATGGAACCTCGAGAAGCTGTTCAATATCGGGGCCGGACTTACCGCGAAGGATGACGAGTTACCTGAGCGTCTGACTAAGTTCCTTCCCATCAAGTCGGGACCGTCAAAGGGCGAGATCAGTCATGTGCCGGAAATGCTGCCAGAGTACTACAAGCTGCGCGGCTGGGACGAGAATGGTGTTCCGACCAAAGAGCGGCTGCAGGATCTGCAACTTGTTTGAGCAGGAGACGAATACCCGTGACCATTCGATATTTCGCTGACATTCGTGAACTGACGGGTTGCAAAGAGGAAACGTGGACGAAGGCGGCGCCGGACATGCGCTCGCTTCTTGAGGGGCTTGCCGCACAGCATGGCTCCGCCTTCGGCAAGCGTGTCTTTGAAGGCGATCAACTCAATAGCACCATCATCATTTTCATTAACGGCCGCGACGTCGTTCATCTCCAAGGGATCGGCTCTCCTTTGAAGAGCGACGATGTTGTGGCTATCTTCCCAATGGTGGCAGGCGGTTAAGCGTTTTCGGAATTGGTGTAGACAGAAGCCGTGCTTATAAGTGGCTTTTTCCTTGAGGAAAAGACATCTTCCAGTGTTCTCGAAAAGTCTACATGTATTCCGAAAATGCTTAAGCGCGCCATCAGCGGAAGGAGGCAATAGTGACCGCACGGTATGCCATATTGATGCCGCTGGCGATACTCTTCGGGGGCGTGCTGTTGCAACTCATCCTGGCCGGTGTGCTTACGGCTCGGGCAAAGGGTTGGCTGGCATTGCTGTCAGGAGTAGGCGCGCTGGCAGGTGTCCTCGCGATCTGGCCAACGATTCTGGCAGGGCGCGCATTCGATCTTTCATTTGGGCACTGGGATGGCCCCATTCAACTTGCCTATCACGTTGACGGGCTCGGTTTTTTGTTCGCGCTTATGGGCGCTGGCATCGGCTCGGCGGTGTTGCTCTACTCCGTCGGCTACATGGAAAAGGAGAAGGGCGCCACAAGATTCTATTCACTGGTTCTCATATTTATTGCCGGACTGATTCACCTCGTTTATACCTCCGATCTCTTTCTTGTTTATCTGAGTTGGGAATTAGTTGGGCTCTGTTCTTTCTTCCTGGTTGGCTTTTGGTATCGGGATCGCGAAGCCGCCGCCGGTGCGCGCAAAGTTCTCACCATGACCCACCTTGCAGGCTACGGCTTGTTTGCGGCCGTGGTGCTGATCTACTTCCGCACGGGCACGGCTGTTTGGACCGATCCACGCGTGCAGGGAGCTTTCACGACGGGAATCTTTCTGCTTGTGCTTGTCGCCGCAGTTGCTAAGTCGGTTCAGTTTCCCTTGCATACGTGGATTCCCAGCGCCATGGCTGCGCCAACTCCGGTTAGCGCCTTGCTGCACGCCGCTTGTTACGTAAAGGCGGGCGTCTACTTAGTTGCGCGCTTGCACTCGATTGGCCCGTGGCATACCTCATGGGGACTTACCGTTTCCTGGTTGGGCGCCGTGACGCTACTGATTGGCGTGCTGTTTGCGCTGGCCCAGCATGACCTGAAGAAGCTGCTCGCCTATCATACCGTAAGTCAAATCGGCTATATGATGCTCGGCCTCGGGCTAGGTACTCCGCTTGGTATTGCTGCCGGCCTTTTCCACTGTCTTAATCACGGACTCTTTAAAGGTGGGCTCTTCCTGTGCGCCGGCGCTGTCCAGCACTCTTGCGGCACGCGCGACATGGATAAGCTTGGAGGCCTGAGCAGAAATATGCCATACACGATGCAGATCTGGCTGATCTGCGCGGCTAGCATCGCAGGTGTTCCGCTCTTCAATGGCTTCGTCAGTAAGTGGATGCTCTACAACGCCGCTCTGGAAGTGCATCAGCCGATCCTCGCGCTCATTCCATGGATTGGCAGCATCCTTACCGTCTTCTCGTTTCTCAAGGCGACGAGCGGGGTCTTTCTTGGCAGTCCCGGCAGCGCCACCGAGCAAGCTCATGAATCCAATTGGACGATGGTTGCCGGTGGAAGCATTCTTGCGGCCGGCTGCATTCTGCTGGGCGTTGCTCCGCAGTTAGC
>Ga0224558_1004568_pt1 | contig 10698 bp, 7 predicted proteins | sample 714S32024metaG_FD_180682 | JGI IMG/M metagenome (GOLD analysis project Ga0224558, IMG submission 180682) | Peat soil microbial communities from Stordalen Mire, Sweden - 717 S3 20-24 | ecosystem: Environmental > Terrestrial > Soil > Wetlands > Peat | place: Sweden: Norrbotten County, Stordalen... | reverse complement strand
CTGACGGCAGCCTCGGCTTCACGCGGCTCTCGGCTCGACTCGCTCCCAGATTATCTCGATAACCTCTGCCCGATTCTCCCGAATTATCACGATCATACTCTCCCAGATTATCGTGAAGCGGAACAACCTGCTCTTTGCGCACGGCAAGACGTTCCACGACGGCGGCTGGTTCGACGCGACCGCGGGCAAACCACGCGTCCAGGTGAAGCGAGCAAAGGACGGCGCATGGGAGACCGTCGCGGAACTTAAGAACTACCCCGCCACCACCGCCAAAGACTCGGCAGAGATGGACGGTGGAGAGTGCTTCAATTGCATCCTGGCAGAGCCGCTTAAAGGGTGGGCCATTCGCGTCGCAGGCAAACGGGCGTGCGGCGACAACCCGCAACAGGCATTCTCCTCCTGCGCTGAGCTCCAAGCGTTCAGTGAGTAACCTGAGCAAACCTTCCCCTGAGAACGCTCCGTTATGAAACCTCCCTCATTCAGGACTTCGTCGGTCCTGCTGATCATGTTGTCCCTGTCCATCGGATGGGGCATCCGCGGCAACTACGGGCACGAATACGGCGCCATGCTGGCAGGGGCGCTGGCCGGGATGGCAGCCGCACTGATGTCCGGGCGGGAGGACTGGCGGCAGCGGGTGCCTTACTTCGCGTTCTTCGGCGCGCTCGGTTGGGCGTTTGGGGGCTCTATCGCTTACATGCATCCGCCTTCTTACACAGAGACCGGCCACCTCCCGACGCAGGTGTATGGTTTCCTGGCAACCTTCCTGGTAGGTTTTCTCTGGGCGGGATTAGGCGGGGCTGCCACTGCCTACGCGGCGGTCGAGGACCGCGAGAGGCTCACCGCCATATTCCGGCCACTGGCCTGGGTCTTTGGGTTTTGGGCGCTCCAGTATGTGCTCCAGGACACACCCTTCAACATTCAGGAACGGCTGTTCACGGCGGCGGGCGCCGACCACACTTGGTTCCGACAACGCGACCCGCTCTATTGGCTCGACAGCGAATGGCTGGAGGCCGTTTGTGCTTTGGTTGCTTTGTGTCTCTTTGACCTTTGGGACAGGCGATTTGGCAAGCTGGGCCACTTGATCGGATTCGGCGCGGTCGGCGCCGGCGCCGGTTTCGGCCTCCAGCAGTTGCTCGCGGCAACGGGCTGGCAGAAAGCTGTGGTTGTCGCCCTGGTGCATCCACAAGGCGACCCAACCCTGCTCGATGCCGCCACCGGCGCTCCGAGATTCGTGCCCGAGGACATGCTCACCAACTGGCCGGCGTTCTTTGGCCAGCATAGCGCACACCTAGGCTGGGTCTTCGGCGCGTTGATGGGCGCGTCGTTCTACTTCTACCGCTACGGCGCCTGGCGTTCCGGCTCCGCGCTCCTGATTCGGATGGCGGTGTGGAGCATGGTGGTGTTCCTGGCCGGACCGGTGCTGCTGTCCAACCTGCCCTTCTTCCAACACCACGGCGGCTTTCGGCTCACACCGCCTCGCGGGGATAGCTGGTCCAACATTCTTGGGTGCATGATCGGGCTGGTGCTTTACTTCCGAAAGACCGGCCAAAAGCCCGTGGTCTGCGTGACTCTGCTTTCGGGAGCATTCGGCGGGTTGGCCCTGACTACCTCGCAGTTCATCAAAGTGTTGTGCTACTCCCCGGGGAGCCCCCGGCTCACGGACAATCCTGTAGTCATCCAGGCCTGGGAGCACTGGCGCAGCGCCAACTGGCACAGCCTCGTCCTGGAACAGTTCGCGGGCCTCCTCTATGGCCTGGCGATTGTCGTGCCCATAGGCCTCCTCGCCTCACGTCTGCCCGTGCGGCGTGACGAGCCGCGCGTCCGCCCCTGGACGGAAGTCTTCGCGGTGGTGTTCATCTTCAACATCCTGACCTACCTGAACATTGTTAAGAACGTCAGGGACTGGACGGAACCGCGCCAGATCATGGTCAACGGCGCCGCAGGGGTGTTCCGTTCGGTCGCCGAGGTGCTTCGCGCTCCATTGTTCGGGAGCATCAGCATGTCCGCCTGGTCGTGGTTCACCCTGATGTGGATTGCCTTCACCGCCTGCACCATTCTGGTGCTGGGGCGCCACCGCCACCGGCCCGTGGCTTTGATCCCTTCCACGTGGCTAGGCAAAGGCCAACTGCTGTATCTGATGTTCCTTTGGCTGATGGTGATCGCGAATTTCACCAAGGCGTTGGTGGCTTTCTCGGATGGCCGCATTGCGACAGAAGCCACGATCATGTTCAATGCGCTCGTTTGCACGGTGCTCATCCTCGGCTACGGGCGCCAGCCGGATGAAGCCCCTGCGATCAAAGAGGCCGATTTCGGATTGTTCACGCGCAAAGCCGCCCTCCTGACGGCCGTCCTGCTCGTCGCGACCACGACCCTCTACACGAGCGGAATCCGAAGCCTTTACGGCAACCAACCAACGGGATGGGGCGGCAACAACCTGCGGTTCGGGCCGAACGCCGACTGGCGGGTCAAGCCCTTGCTCAGGACAAAGCCCCACGCCTAACGAACAAAGATCTCATACTTGCCCTGAGCATAGTCGCGGGTCTTGATGATCAGCCGCTCGCGGGCTGCGTCGAAGTGCCATGAATCCCCTTCGGCAAACTCTGTGCCGTCCAGAGTCACGCGGACCGGTTTGGCCGGTAGGAAGATCCGGAGGATATGCGGCTCGCGCTGGCCTGAGAATTCGATCTTGAGGGACTGGCCAGCATCCACGGCGACGGTGGTCTTTTCCGGTTTGGGGTGGGTTTCGGGGTGCCAGAGGGTGAACTGGCGCTTGCCGTCCGGGTAGATGAGCCAGGTGGTGAAGCCCGTTGAATTCGTATCGCCCAACTCGGTGTAAGGCCGTGTGACGTTGAGCGGGATGACCGCGCCTTCGCGCACGAACACGGGGAATTCATCGAGTGGGAACTCGCGCTGAAGCTGTGCGGGGCCTTGCAGGATGTCGTGGTCGCGGAAGAAGTATCGCCAGCGGCCCGGAGGGAGCGACACGGCGCGATCGAGTTTGTCGGCGTGGATCGGAGCGACCAGAAGGTCGTTGCCAAACAGGTAATGGAACCGGCCCTGGGGCAGCGGGCGCATCAGCGGCGGCCCGCCGTTGTGGCACTCGACCACATGCGAATACATGTAGGGCACTAGCTCGGTATGCAACCAGGAGAACTTGCGGATGATCTCAAGCTCCGGCCAGGAGCGCTTCCACAGGCGGCGTTCGCCATGACCGCCGTTCAGGAACAGGCCGCAGAAGGTCGAGAATTCTGCCCAGCGGATATACACGTTGGGGGCAATGTCGTTGTCGGCTGACGTGCCGAAAGTGTTGGTTGCTGCCTCCACACCGCCTGCCGGCTTGGACCAGTTCCCCAGCAGGGCGGAGGTAGCCGGGCCGATGTCATCGGGATTGCTGCGGCCATGGTACCCGGCCACGTCGCTGCCGATGACACAGTACCCGAGGCGGGCGCTTTGCAGAATGTCCCTCAGGGCGCCTTCGATGCCCCGGTCTTTCTCGCTCCAGGTGTGCCGGTTATCGCCCACCCATGTGACGGTGGCCGCATCGAGCGGCGAGAAGCCTTCCGGGTGGCTCCAGGGTTGGTCGAGCGAGCGAACCAGGATAGCAAACTCAGGATTGTGGCTTAACCCGTGCTGGTATTCGTCGCGCGCGAAATGGTCCATGTACTGGCGCGTTGTCATCCATCCCGAATAGGCGCAGTTGAAAGGGACCGGGATCTTCCAGATTCTGCCGGAGAAGAACGTGTCGCAGCCGTCGAGCTTCCAGCCGTCCAAGCCCCAATCAAGAACCTGCTTTTGAAGGCCGTGCCACCACTGCATGGCGTTGGGGTTGCTGTAATCAATGAAACCGCCCGCGCCTTTCCACCAGCGCCATTGATAGCCGTTGCCGGCCAGGTAGCCGTTGGAACGCGCTGTCTCGAAGAATTCCGGCGACTGCTTGACCCGAGTGTCCTTGTTGTAGCTGTTGACCATGCAGGTCATCCACAGGACGATGCGGTAACCCTGGTCCTTGAGGTGATGAAAGTATTTCTCCGGCTCGGGATAGCGGTCCTCATCCACGTTGAAATCGTTGTAACGGTAGCTCCAAGGGCTATCGAGCAGGATGGTGCGCACGGGCAGATCGTACTTGGCGTAACCCTCTAACAACTCATTCGCCCGCGCCGCCGTGTTGACGTCATCTTCCCAGAGCCAGCATTCCAGCGCCCAGGGCGGCGTCAGCGGCACGCGACCGTGACGCGACTGGTTGAAGGGAATGCCCCAGAACGGGAGAAGATACACGAAGTAAAGCAGCGCCACGCAGAGCAGGGCCAACACCAGCAATGCCTTGAGAGCACGGAATAGACGGTTTGGCCTCTTTGCAGCAGGCGCATTTGTCATCGAGCGGCCCTCACGTTGTGTATCGCGGTTGGTTGAGACTTTGCCAGGATAGTGCCCGGCGGTTCAGAAAACAAGATCGAAGGGTGGCGATTGCGGTAGGATCGTGTAATGTTTTCAATATATCTGTTGACCTCATTGGCTGCTTAGTCCTGAATGGGCCGCGTTTGGCTGGCGAACGACCTGGAAGTTGATGCGAATCAGTCTACGCGGCTTCAAGATCCTTCAATGTCTTCAGGATGTGGCTGGTTTGAAGAAGACCCACAGGGCATCGGGGACTGGCCAGATTAATGACCGGTGTAAATGACCGACCTCCTTGAATATGTCCGAGCTTAAGCGAGCGCCAATTCCCCGGGCGGGAGGGGCGCGGGCAGTGCTGTTGAATCATAGTGACTCCCTCTGCTCTGGCGCTCCTTCGCCGTCATCCCGCCTGCGCGGACGAAGCCCCTACCGCGCCGCGGAGGCACAACCCTCTCCCGCTGCGAAAGCGAACCGCCGGACGCTCTCTTCTGCTTTCAGTGTCTTGTTCTTCATTCTCCTGCTGCTGAGTTTCGTCGCTCCTGGCTTTGCCGGCGAGCCCTCGGATCAAGAAGTCCTGAAAACGCTCACCACGGATCAGCCGCGCGACAAAGCCGTCAGGAAGGGGCTGGAGTTTATCCGCCAGAACCAAAAACCATCCGGCGCAGTCGGCGAGCGATACCCGACCGCTCTGTCCGCCATGGCCGTTATGGCGCACCTGGCGGCGGGCCACCCGCCGGCGGACAAACAATACGGCCCCTGGATTCGCAAGAGCATTAATTACGTGCTCTCAAAACAGAACGCGGACGGGTATTTTGGGGAAGCGGACGGCAGCCGGATGTATGGTCACGGGCTTTGCACACTGATGTTGGCTGAAGCGCTGGGCATGCCTCGGGATGACGAGGTGGATGAGAACATTCGCAAGGCGCTCAAGAAGGCGGTGCAGGTGACCATCAATGCCGCGCTCATCAAGAAGGCGCCCGAGCATGCCGGCGGCTGGCGATATACTCCGGATGCCACCGACTCTGACCTGAGTCTCTCCGGTTGGCAACTGATGGGGTTGCACGCCACTCAACAAGTGGGCATCCCGGTGCCCGAGAGCGTCATCAATGGGGCGGTCGAGTACACGAAGAAGATGGTGAGTGAAGACGGCAAGGTGGGCTACCAGAATCCCAATGACGAGCACCCGGCGTTGCGCGGGCTGGCGCTGCTCGCGTTGGTTATCGGCCACCAGGAAAGGCTGCCGGTGGTGAAGAAGATTGCCGACCGGATTTGGGCGGACCCCATCGCCTGGCAGGGCAACCATTTTTACTACCGTGTCTATTATGATGCCGTGGGCATCAGCCGCGCATTGCCGGACGAATGGCAAAAGTACCTGCCGAAATACGAGGCGGTGCTGTTGCCTCATCAGAAGGACGACGGAGCGTTCGACACCTCAGTTGACGGCGAGGCGAAGGACGCCGGTCCGATCTACACCACGAGCATGGCGGTGATGGCCCTGGCGGTTGAACGACACGTGCTGCCGGCTTACCAGCGCTAGTCCTAGGGCATTGCAAGGGTGAGATGCAGGGGGGGCCTTCCCTCTCGCCTGAAAGAGAAGGCAGGGCAATGAGTGCGATGAACAAATCGCCGGCTTTGGGCGTCAGAAGCTTCTTGTAATCACGTTTTTATGACCGATACACTTTCAACGACTGAGGCATCAGCCTACGAGGCTAAATGGGTTATGCGGCTCCGGAAGGCGCGCGAGCAAATGCTCGGGGAGATGCACAAGATCATCGTTGGGCAGGAGGAGGTTCTCGAGCAGTTGATTTACGCTGTCTTGTGCCGGGGCCATTGCCTGCTGGAAGGGGTGCCCGGCCTCGCGAAAACGGTCATGGTGCAGACCCTCGGGGCGACCCTCAACTTGAGCTTTCGGCGCATCCAATTCACGCCGGATTTGATGCCCTCGGACATCACCGGCACGGATATTATCCAGGAGGACGCGCAAACCGGGCGCCGCCAGTTGGAGTTTATCCCGGGACCGGTTTTCGCGAACCTGCTGCTTGCCGACGAGATCAATCGCACGCCGCCCAAGACCCAGGCCGCGTTGCTGGAGGCGATGCAGGAGCGCCGCACCACCTGCCGAGGACGGACTTACGAGTTGCCCAACCCATTCTTCGTGCTCGCGACCCAGAATCCAATTGAACAGGAAGGCACCTACACGTTGCCCGAGGCCCAACTGGACCGGTTCATGTTCATGGTCAAGATCGGTTACCCGACGCGCCCCGACGAGATCGAGATTTTGAAGCGCACGACCGGAGACCACGCCCCCACAATCCAGCCCTTGTTTTCGGCGGAGGAGATTCTGGAGCTTCAGAGAGTGGTTCGTCGAGTGCCCATTCCAGATCACGTGTACGATTACGTGGTGACGCTGGTGCAGTCCACCCGCCCCGGCATTGGGGAAGTGCCAGACGCGACGCGGTGGCTGCAATGGGGCGCGGGACCGCGAGCCGGCCAGCAACTCATCCTGGGCGGGAAAGCGAGGGCGCTGTTGCAGGGCCGTTACCACGTCACGACCCAGGATATTGCGGCGCTAGCCAAACCCGTCCTGCGCCACCGGGTGATCTGCAACTTTGCCGCCCAAGCCGGTGGCCTGAACACTGATATCATTGTTGACCGCCTGGTCGAACACCTGAACAAGACCGTTGCTAAGGCATGACATCCTGCTTATGAGCCTGCTGCAGACGGTTCAACAAGAGGTCATCGAGCGGCTCGGCAATCTGAGCATCACTGCGCGGCAGGCCGTGGAGAGCGTGTTATCCGGCCAACATCGATCGGTGCGCCGGGGCCTTTCGGTCGAATTCGTCGGCCACCGTGAATACCAGCCCGGCGACGATTTGCGGCACCTTGACTGGCTGGTCTGGGCGCGCAGCGACCGCTACGATATCCGCCAATACGAGGAGGAAACGAAGCTTCGCGCCACGGTCCTTTTGGATGTTTCAGGCTCGATGGGGTATGCTTCCGGAGAGCAAACCAAGCTGGAGTACGCCCGCGCGCTCGCCGCCGCGCTCGGTTTTCTGATGATCCGCCAGAGCGATGCAGTAGGTTTCGTGACTTGCGACACCGCCATCCGTGATTTTCTCCCGCCTGGATCAACGATGGCTCATTTTCTGAACGTCCTGGGGGCGCTGGAGCAGGCCAGCCCTGGAGGTGAGACCAGCCTCTCGACAGTGCTGGATGAAATTGCGGAGCGGCTGACTCGCCGCGGATTGGTCATTCTCATTACCGATGCGTTCGATGACCCGGAGGCATTCCTCAAATCAATCCAGTTTCTGCGTTACCGGAAACAGGAGGTTCGTCTTTTCCAGGTCCTGGACCCGCAGGAGCGATTGTTCCCCTTCCGGGGAATGATCGAGTTTATCGGGCTGGAGCACGAGCCGAGGTTGAAGCTGGATGGCGACCGGGTGCGCGCCCATTACCAGGCGGTGTTCGAGCAACACCAAAACCGCTTAAAGAGCGGTTGCCATGCCGCAGGCGTGCAACTCGAGACGTGCTGGACGAACGAAGAACTGTCTGCCGTGCTGATTCGCGCTTTGGCCATGCGATGATCGAGTTCCTCAACCCAATCTTGTTCGGCGGGTTGTTCGCAGTTTCGGCCCCGGTCATCATTCATTTGCTGCACCGCCGCAGGATCAAGCAGGTGGATTGGGGCGCGATGCGGTTCCTGCTGGAGATGCTGGCCAAGCGGCGGCGGCGCCTGGTCCTGGACCAGCTCCTGCTGTTGCTGGTTCGCGCGCTGGTGATTGCGTGCATCGCGATCGCAATGCTCCGTCCCGCTGTTAACCGACACAACCGGAGAGGCAACGGCGCGGCCATCTCGCGCCAGGGCCGCACGGCAGCGGTAATCTTGGTGGATGACAGCGTTTCCTCGAGAGCGGGGCGCGCCCAACCCGCCTTTGATACGATGAAGAAGCTCGGCGTGGCCTACCTCGACTCGTTGGCGCCCGGCGACGAGGTTAGCCTCGTGCTCATGTCCCAGCTCGGCGCCCCGCCAAGTGATCCGGTCTTTGATATAGAAGGGCTCAAGTCTTACCTTCTGGGTCTGAAACCGTCATACACCGCGACGGATATTCCAGCGCTTCTGGATGCGGGGCTCAACCAGTTGAAACGGCACATAAACCCAGGCGCGGAATTGGTGTTGGTGACCGACGGTCGAAAGGATGGTTGGCACGAGGAGGACAAAGTTCGCTGGGACGACCTGCGAGAAAGGTTGCGCGGGCCTAAGAACGCGGCTGTGGGCACCCGGCAACGGCCACAGGTCATCGCGTTGTCACCGGCCTCAGTGGGTATCGAGGAAAACCTCGCGATTACCGCGGTGGGAATGGATCGCACCCTGGTCTCGGCCGGCAGACCGGCAGGAATACGGGTGACCGTATGCAATTTCGGAATCCAGGGCCGAGGCGAGGCCACGGTGCAGTTGGCCGTGAACAGCGAAGTTGCCGGCTCGAAGCACATCGAGGTTCCAGCGGGCGGGCAGCAGGCGGCGAGCTTCAGCTACACATTCCCCGAACCCGGGAGTTACGCTGTGGAGGCGTCGCTGGCGGACCACCAGGACCTTTTGCCGGCCGATGACCGGCGCGCCGTCTCCATCCAGGTGGAATCGAGCCTGCCCGTGCTGCTTGTGGACGGTGCCGCCTCGCAAGGGTTGGAGAACAAACTCGGCTTCTTGCACTACGCGCTGGAACCTGAAGCGGATCATCCTGGCGCATTCCGGGTCACTCGCATTCCGCTGGTGCAGTTCACAGCCTCGATGCTGCAGGATTATCGCGTAGTCGTGCTGGGCGACGCGCGCGTCCTGGAACCTGCGATGGTCGATGCGCTCGAGCGATTCGTCGTCGGGGGCGGAGGCATCCTCGTGGGCCTGGGACCGGATACCGACCGCGAGTTGATAAACCGCTACTGGGCTCGCGATGGCGAAGGTTTCCTTCCCTGTCCACTGGCGGGCGCAGACACTCCCTCAAGCACCCCGGTTCCAGCCGCCATTAACCTCGGGCATCCGGTCTTCAGCGGCTTTGGGGCGAAAAGCGACGAGGCCTGGAAGGCCGCCAAAGTGAGGTCTTATTTCAAGCTCGATACCAAGAAGGTCAAGGCGTCCGACCTGGATCCGTTGTTGACCCTGGATAATGGGGACCTGCTCGTGGCCGAGCGGCGGCGGGGTCTGGGACTGGTAACTCTTGTCGCTACCAGCTTGAACGCAGACTGGACCGACCTTCCCTTGCAGGCGGTGTATGTCCCGCTGATGCGCGGCATCGTGGGCCACTTGGGCAGCTTCATCATTCCTCCCCGGAATCTCGAGCCCGGGGGCCAAATTGTTTACGCGCGAGTCAAGGACCCGGCAAAAGCCATGCGCGGGGAGGATGCTGCCGGAAAACCCTTGAAGCTGACCCTTGGCGCGTGGGAAGGGCGCGACGCCGTCATCAGCGAACCCTTGATGGAACCCGGCGTTTATGTGCTGCACGATCCGACCGAGCCCAAGCCCATTCACTACGCGGTGGCTGTTTCAGCCGCCGAGAGCGCGCTGGTCCCTATCAGCGACCGCGAAATGTCGCGTAGTTTCGAAGGCGGCCTCAGCATTTTCCATACACCCGAACAGGCCGCCGCGAGCCTTGATCCCGCCCGCAGGCTATCAGTCGAGCTTTGGAAGTGGTTCCTGGTGGCGGCGCTGGGGCTGATGTTTGTCGAAGCCTGGCTGACACGCCGCGAATCAGCCTCAGGGACCGGGAGCGGAGTCTAGTGGGCAACTCCATGGCAACGATTAGTTCGGGTTGGCAAGTGAAGCTCACGGGCTGGCCCTGGTGGGCGGTTCTGCTGCTGGCCATTGCCGGAGTTTGGGCACTCGTGCGTCTGCATCGGAAAGAAATGTCCGCCCTGGCCCCCAGGGTCCGCCAGCGGCTTCTCTGGCTGCGTGGCGCGGCGCTCGCCCTCTTGATTCTGTTCCTGATGGAACCCTCTTTGACCCGAAGGACCACGGAACGAGTTCTGCCGCTGGCGGCGGTCGTCATTGATCAATCCGGCTCCATGGCGGTGAAGGATGGATCTTCCGATCTTTCGCGATACGAGCGGGCGGTGAAGCTGGCACAACAGTCCGTCGTTCCTGCGCTGCAAAAGAATGCTCGCGTCAAGGTCTTTGCCATGGACACAGGTCTGGCGCCGCTGGACCTGAGCAAGCCGGCCAAATTGTTGCCCAATCGCGCAACTGATTTTGAGGCGAGCCTGGCCGCCTTGGCGCGCAATTGGGCCCAGGAGTACGTGGGAGGTATTGTCCTTCTC
>Ga0224558_1004565_pt1 | contig 10701 bp, 12 predicted proteins | sample 714S32024metaG_FD_180682 | JGI IMG/M metagenome (GOLD analysis project Ga0224558, IMG submission 180682) | Peat soil microbial communities from Stordalen Mire, Sweden - 717 S3 20-24 | ecosystem: Environmental > Terrestrial > Soil > Wetlands > Peat | place: Sweden: Norrbotten County, Stordalen... | reverse complement strand
TGAGGGAGACTGGGAGATCGAGATAGATCAGGGGTTCGCCATGGGGCGCCCCAGCCTGCTGCAAGCGACGGCGCGGAAGGAGGGGGGGCGGGTCATGGAGGTCACCGTCGGTGGCCGCGCCACGATCGTTGGCACGGGGGTGATCAAGCTCGCCGGCTCGTGAGGTGCCGCCCTCCGCGGCAGCGAGTTGCGGGCCGAACCGTGCCATGTGAGATCCGGCGGGGCACGGGGCGGGCTCCGATGGCACCGGCGAGGCACAAGGATCGCTTGACATGGTGCCAAAGTGGTGCCACCATGGCACCATGAACCTGAGGCTGTACGTCGAGGACATCCACCGGCAGCTGCTCACCGCCGCCGAGGCCGGCGGCGACGAAGCGCGGGCGCTGGCCGAGCGGCTGGTCGCGCCCCTGGACGCGGCGATCCGGCTCGCGCTCCAGGATGCCCTGTCGGCCGCGGCCGAGGAGATCACGTGTGAGCTGGCGCCGGGCTCGGTCGAGCTCCGCCTGCGTGGACGTGACCCCGAGTTCGTGGTCACGCCGGCCCCGGCCGACCGCCCCGCAGGCGATCCGCAGGGCGGCGAACGCGAGACCGCGACGGGCGCCAGGACGGCGGAGTCCGCTGATCCCGAGGGCGACGATGGCGCGATGTCCCGGATCAATCTGCGCATGTCCGACCAGCTCAAGGCGCGCGTCGAGCACGCCGCGGGTCGGGACGGTCTCTCGGTCAATGCCTGGCTCGTCCGCGCCGCCGCCGCCGGCGTGGAGCGGGGCGACGCGCCGCATCGAGATCAGGTCCTTCTTCCGCGGAGTGCCCAGCGCTACACGGGCTGGGTCCGTTAGCCCATCGGCCAGGAGACATCCTGGAGCCGGCCTCGGCGGCGGAAGCGCCGGCCGGGTCATTGAGGAAACTGCCATGCCCACCTTCGACACGCCCGAACCCATCTCCGTCAACGTGGAGATCCGGGGATTCGGTGACATCCGGGTCGTCGCCGCTGACCGCGCCGACACGCAGGTTGAGGTGCGTCCCCATGACAGCACCAAGAAGCCCGACGTCAGCGGTGCCGCTCAGACCCGGGTGGAGTATCAGTCCGGCCGGCTGACGATCAAGGGCCCGCGTGCCTCGTGGCAGTACCTCCCGCTGGGAGGGGGTAGGGAGGGCATCGACGTCCGGATCGAGCTGCCCTCGGGATCGAGCCTGGAGGCCGGGGTGGGGGTGGGCGCGGTGCGCTGCAGCGGTCGCCTCGGCGAGTGTCGTGTCAGGAGCGGCATGGGTGAGATTCAGCTCGACCAGGCCGGGCCGGTGCGGCTCGGAACGGGCATGGGTGACATCACCGTGGGGGGAGCGGCCGGCGAGGCCACCCTGCGCACCGGCATGGGCACGATCCGGATCGACAGCGTCGCCGGCCCGGCCGAGATCAGGAACTCGAATGGGGACATCTGGATCGGCGAGGTGACGGGTGACCTGCTGACCCGCGCCTCCATGGGGAGCATCTCCGTCGACCGAGCGGAGGCGAGCGTGACCGCGAAGACGGCCTGTGGCTCCATCCGGCTCCGCGAGGTCGCCCGCGGGTCGGTGGTCGCGGACAGCGGCGCCGGGAAGCTGGAGGTGGGAGTTCGCGCCGGGGTCGCCGCCTGGCTCGACCTCGACGTGCGCCACGGCAGGGTCCAGAGCGAGCTGGACGTGGCTCAGATGCCGGCACCCGGCGAGGAGAAGGTCGAGATCCGAGCGCGCACCGCGTACGGCGATATCACCGTCCGCCGCGTCGAGCCGCTGGCGGGCCCACGCGGCACGGGAGGTGAGGCATGACCGCCACCACGACCGCTCGGGTCCAGGGGCCCGCGATCCACGTGCACGGCCTGGAGAAGTCGTACAAGAAGCTGCAGGTGCTGCGCGGGGTGGACTTCGACGTGGCGCGGGGCAGCATCTTCGCCCTGCTCGGCGCGAATGGGGCGGGCAAGACCACGGTCGTGAACATCCTGTCCACGCTGCTCAAGGCGGACGCGGGGACGGCCAGTGTCAACGGCTTCGATGTCGTCACGCAGGGTGCGGACGTGCGCGAGTCCATCAGCCTCACCGGACAGTTCGCGGCCGTCGACCTGATCCTCAGCGGGCGGGAGAACCTCGTGCTGGTCGCCCGGTTGCGCCACCACGAGGACCCGGGCACGATCGCGGATGACCTGCTCGATCGCTTCTCGCTGACCGACGCGGCCACGCGCAGGGTGTCGACCTATTCGGGGGGCATGCGCCGCCGCCTCGATATCGCGATGAGCCTGATCGGGAACCCGGCGGTCATCTTCCTCGACGAGCCGACGGCCGGGCTCGACCCCCAGGGGCGCCTCGAGGTGTGGCAGGCCGTCAGGGATCTGGCTGGGCACGGCACCACGGTGCTGCTCACGACACAGTACCTGGACGAGGCCGAACAGCTCGCCGACCGGATCGCGATCCTCCACGACCATCGGATCATCGTCAGCGGCACCCTCACCGAGCTCAAGCAGCTGATCCCGCCCGCCAAGGTCGAATACGTCGAGAAACAGCCGACCCTCGAGGACGTCTTCCTCGCCATCGTCGGTGACCACGGCAAGCACGGCGACGCCGGCAACGACCGCAGCGTCGATGCGGATCAGTAAGGAAGCGAGATGAGCAGGCATTTCTTTGGCGACACCGCCGTCCTGCTGGGACGATCCCTGCGCCACATCACGCGCAGCCCGGACACCATCATCACCACCGCGCTGATGCCGATCGCCCTCCTGCTGCTGTTCGTCTACGTGCTCGGCGGCGCGATCACGTCAGGGTCGCATTCGTATGTGAGCTACCTGATGCCCGGCATCCTGCTCATCACGATCGCCTCGGGCATCTCCTACGTCGGATTCCGGCTCTTCCTGGATATGCAGAGCGGGATCTTCGAGCGCTTCCATTCCATGCCGATCGCCCGGTCGTCGGTGCTGTGGGCGCACGTGCTGACCTCGTTGGTCGCCAATCTGATCGCGCTCGTGGTCGTCGTGCTCGTCGCCCTCCTGATGGGCTTCCGCTCCGGGGCGGGAGTGCTGGCGTGGCTCGCGGTCGCCGGCATCCTGATCCTGTTCACCCTGGCGTTGACGTGGATCGCGGTGATCGCCGGTCTCTCCGCGAAGTCCGCGGACGGCGCGGGCGCGTTCGCCTACCCGATCCTCTTCCTGCCCTTCATCAGCTCGGCATTCGTGCCCACCCGCACCATGCCGGGCCCGGTGCGCGCCTTCGCCGACAATCAGCCGGTGACGTCCATCGTCAACACGATCCGCGACCTGTACACGCAGAGGCCGGTGGGTCCCGACATCTGGTCCGCCCTCGCCTGGTGTGTCGGCATCCTCATCCTCGCGTACATCTTCGCCATGGTCGCGTACCGCCGCCGCCGGATCGCCTAGTGGAGCGTCGAGCGCGGGGTGGTGGCGCCGGGCGTGCGCGGCAGGCGTGCTGGGGATGGATCAGCGGTGGGGCCCCGAAACGATGCGCCGGAGGTGGGCTGTAGAGTCGGATCCATGAGGGCCGTTGTCCACGACCGATACGGGCCGCCGGACGTCCTCCGGCTCGAAGATGTCGAACCGCCCATTCCCGAGGCCGACGAGGTCCGGGTCAGGATCCACGCAACCACGGTGAGCCGGACCGACTGCGCGCTGCGAGAAGGATCGCCGTTCGTGGCCCGCCTTACCACTGGTGTCCGGCGCCCAAGGCGGAGGATTCTGGGCAGCGACCTGGCCGGAGAGGTCGATACGGTCGGCTCCAACGTGACCGAGTTCGAGGTCGGTGACCGGGTCTTCGGCATCAATCCGTGGAGGTTTGGTGCGCACGCCGAGCTCCTCTGCATGCGGGCCAGCGCAGCGCTGTCGCAGATGCCGTCCGGCATGCCGTTCGAGGAGGCCGCGGCGATCTGCGACGGGGCGATCCTGGCCCTGAATGCCTTGAGACCGGCGAATCTCCGCAAAGGACAGCGGATTCTCATCTACGGTGCGTCGGGATCAATCGGAACGGCGGGGGTGCAGCTGGCCAGGCATTTCGGTGCCGTCGTCAGCGCCGTGTGCAACCCCAAGAGCATCGAGCTGGTGAGGGCGCTCGGCGCCGACGAGGTCATCGACTACACACAGCAGGAGTTCACGGGGAATGGCCAGAGCTACGACGTCATCCTCGACGCCGTCGGCACGCTGAGATTCCGCGACTGTCGGGGCTCACTCAGGCGGGGTGGGGTCTACCTTGCCACCGACGGGTTCCGCAACCTGTTCCTCAGTCCCTGGACGGCGCTGATCGGCGCCCAGCGCGTGCGCTTCTCCATACCCCCTCGATTCACGAAGAGTGACGTGGTGCTCCTCAGGACGCTCATCGAGGCGGGGGAGTACCGGGCCGTCATCGATCGCCGCCACCCGCTGGAGCAGGTGGTCGCGGCCACCCGGTACGTCGAGACCAAGCAGAAGACGGGGAACGTCGTCCTGACCCTCGACCGTTGAGAGCCGGGTGCGACCGGCCCCCCCAGGGCGCGATGCGCCGTCGGCGCGGGATTACGAGAATTCCCGCAGCCCCCTCCACAGCTGGGGGAGCGGTGCCTTGAGAGTGCAGAGCGTTACCGGGCTGCCCTGCTCCAGGTTGACGACGTGATAGGGGACGGTGAGATGGGCCACCACCCTGGCGGAGGTGCATATCGAGGCGACGTCGGACGGCGCGTACCCGGCCATGAGCGCGTCGGTTGCGGAGAGATGCGCCGGCAGCCAGAGGTAGTCGCTCAGCTGCGGGCTGTAGCTGGCGGGGAGGAGGTCGGGATTGCCGAATACCTGGAGCGCCCCGACCACTCCGTAGTCGGACGAGACGATGACCGTCGTGTCCCGCTCGGACGCCGGCAGCGCTCCATAGATGGCCGTCATCTGCTGGGTGATCGACACCCAGCCGACCGTGGACGCGAGGTCGGTGTTGGCGGTGTCGAGGCCGGTCGCGTGGAGCTGGCTGGCGGGGGTTATGGGCAGGATGGTCCTGGCCAGAGCGACGAAACCGAGAAGGCTCGCGGCCCCGACCGCGAGCGCCAGGACGGAGCGAAGCCGCCGGCGCTCGACCCGCGAGAGAGCGAGGAGGCCGGCGGCCATCACGATGGGGATGGTGGGAGCCGGGTAGTAGGCCTTCCCGACGAAGAGGTACACGAGGATCGGGACCGCGCACGCGATGCCGATGGCGCGGAGCTCGCGCCGCCGGAAGAGCGAGATCAGGCCGGCGATCCAGAGGGGGGTGAGCAGGAAGAGGATGACCAGGAACAGGACCAGGAAACTGCCGATCCCTCCTCCCGATCGGATGTCGCCCTGGTGGTTGAGGATGTAGGTGAGGGTGGGGAGGCCGTTGGCAATCTGCCAGACCACGTTGGGCAGCCAGACGAGGAGCATGAGCGAAGCCCCGATCCAGGGGTATCGCGTCCGCAGCTCCTTCCTCAGCTCGGGGGTGAGGAGGACCGCGATGGCGATCCCGGCGATGAGCGGGAGGATCAGGTACTTGACCTCGAGGCCGACGCCGAGGGTCAGACCCAGCCAGATCCAGGTGCGGGGCTTGTGATCGATGACGATCGAGAGGAACCAGTAGAGGGAGAGCATCCACGTCACCTGGTCGAAGATCACGGTCTGGAAGAGCCAGGTGCCGACGATCAGCGGCGCAGTCACCGCGACGACGAGGCCGAGCGCCTGAAGCCTCAGGGAGCCGCCCAGCTTGCGCACGTACGCCCCGGAAAGGACGACGGTGACGCCGCTCAGCAGTCCGGGTAGGAGGCGAAGGGTCCAGGGGGTGACCCCCAGGAGCCCCGTCTCCAGTCGGGCGAGCAGGGGGACCACGGGTGGGAAGTCGACATACCCGAAGGCGGGATGCCGGCCACTCGCCAGGTAGTAGAGCTCGTCGATATGGAAGCCGAGGACGCCGTCGGTGGCGAGGTGGAGGGCGATGATCAGCGCGGCGGCGCTGCCGTAGAGCAGCAACGTCGGGCGAACGGGGCCACCCCGGGCGGATGCGCGGCTTGGGCTCTCCGGCACCTTGCCATTCTGAACCTGCGTTCGGAGAGGTGGGAGCAGGCCCCGCTCAGGACGCTGGACGGTGCACAGAGCGCGTCACCTCGCTCCGGCAGCTGTGCGATGCTGATGACAGGGCCCCGGATGGGGTGGTCGCCGGCCCTGACGGTGGGTGGCGATGGCGGGTTTGAGGAGGACGAGCGACATGGGCCGGATCGTGCACTTCGAGATCACAGCGGACGACGTCGCCCGGGCGCGGAAGTTCTACGAGATCTTCGACTGGGAGATCACCGATGCGGGCGTGCCGGGTACGGACTACTGGCTGGCCAAGACCGGCGAGGGCGGCATGGGCATCGACGGGGCGATCATGCCCCGGACCTACCACGCGCAGCCGAGCATCATCTGGGTCGGAGTCGGCGACCTGGACGCCACCATGGCGCGCGTCGTCGCCGCCGGCGGCAGCATCGTGGGGGAGAAGCAGACGGTGCCCGGTGTCGGGGACACCATCTACGCCAAGGACACCGAGGGCAACACCTTCGGCATCATCCAGCCGTTGCCCCGCGGCTGACGAGCGCTTGCCCGCAGGCGCAGCCCCCGACGCCGCCCGTCAGTGAGGGCCCGGTGGGAGGGTGCGCGACGGGGACGAGCTTTGCAGGCGGGTTCGCGCGTCTGCAACGACCGATGCCCCAGCGTCGAGGACGAAGAGAAGGATGGCCGCGTCATCCAGGAGGCCGGCAGCCGCGGAGCCGTCGAACAGCTGGGAGAGGCCCCACGCGACGAACGCCATGACGGCCACGAGCCGCAGGAGGAGACGTCGCCAGGCGGGGGGGTGAGCGATGCTGATGGCCGCGATCGCGCCGGCGACGAGCAGCAATGGAGCCGCAGATACACCTGCGTGGTGTGCCCAATGCACGTTCGCGTTGACGCCATCGGTGACGACGAGCAGCAGACTTCCCGCGACCGAGAGCGTGCCCAGGCCGAACGCGACGGCGAGGCGCAGGCGCGGCGCGCCCGTGACCTGCGCCGGTGAGCGACCCCCCATGTGCCGGGAGTCTGGCACGAACGCCCTCTCCGGCCGCTGCTCCAGGACGATCAGGCGTTGAGGAAGGCGAGGACCGCGAGGACGCGCCGGTGATCGTCGGCACTGTCGGGGAGAGCGAGCTTGCCGAAGATGCTGGTAATGTGCTTCTCGACCCCTCCCTCGGTCATCTGGAGCGAGGTCGCGATGGCGGCATTGGTCCGGCCCTCGGCGATGAGACCCAGTACCTGGCGCTCTCGCAGGGTCAGGGTATCGAGCGGCTGAGGACGGCCTCGCGCGATCAGCTGAGCCACCACCTCGGGGTCCAGCGCGGTGCCCCCCGCGGCGACGCGGCGCAGCGCATCCGCGAACTCGCCGACATCGGCCACGCGATCCTTGAGAAGGTACCCGGTGCCGCCACCGCCGCCTCGCAGCAGCTCCGCGGCATACGACTGCTCGACGTACTGGGAGAGGATCATCACCGCGGTTTGGGGGACACGGCTTCGCGCCTCGATCGAGGCTCTCAGACCCTCATCGCGGAACGTCGGAGGCATGCGCACGTCGACAACCGCGACGTCCGGGCGATGCTCCTCAACGGCGGTGACGAGGCTCGGGCCGTCGCCGACGGCGGCCACCACCTCGAACCCGCGGCCGTCGAGGAGACGGGTCAGGCCCTCGCGGAGAAGCGCGTTATCCTCCGCGATTACGACGCGCATGGGATCTCCGCGCGGACGACCGTCGGTCCGCCGGCCGGGCTGCTCACCTGGAACCAGCCGTCCAGCGCCGCGACTCGCCCGCCCAGCCCGCGCAACCCGCTGCCGCCCAGGGCGTCGGCGCCGCCGCGACCTTCGTCGGAGACCTCCACCGTCGCGATGCCCCCGTGTTCGCGCACTCTGACCCGGCACGTTGCGGCGCCACTGTGCTTGGCGACGTTGGCCAGAGCCTCGGAGACGACGAAATAGGCTGCGGTCTCGACGGCTTCGGGGAGGCGGTGCGGGACGTCCACGTCGAGGGTGACGGGGACCGCGGAATTGGCGACGATCGCCGAGAGCGCCGCGTCGAGACCGCGATCTTCGAGGACCGTGGGCGCGATGCCCCGCACCAGCTGGCGCAGGTCGGCCAGAGCGAGTTTGGACTGTTCATGGGCCTGCTCGACAAGTCGCCGGCCCTCCTCGGGCTCGGTGCCGAGCTTCTCCAACGCGATCCCGAGATCCACGGCCAGCGCCACCAATCGGGCCTGGGCACCATCGTGCAGGTCACGCTCGATCCGGCGGAGCTGTCCCCTCTGCGCGTCGGCGGCCGCAGCCCGGCTCACGGTGAGCTGGGAGACCCGGCTGACCAGGCTGGTCCAGCTGTCCGGGCCGACCAGGACCCGGGCCGTGGCCAGTTGGAGGGAGGAGAGACCCCGGATGATCCAGGGACCCACGCAACAGCCGAACAGCCCCAGGACGACGACGACGGCCAGGACGACGGCCCGGTGCGCGCTGGTGACCCGGAACCACAGCGGCGCCGCCAGCAACACCACGGACAGCATGGCGCCCACCAGCGTCACCGCGAGACTGGCAAGGCCGAGCGGTGCGATCAGGGCGGACCAGAGGACGTCGCGCCACGTCGCCGGGTCGGTGATGAGCACCCGCACCTTGCCCAGCACCGGCAGGCCGTCGGTCGGGTGGTACCTGGCTCCGATCGGGTTCACGTCGACGACCAGCGCTCGGCCGCGTTCGAGCCAGGCGAGCAACCGGCAGCCGACGAGGGTGCAGCAGAAGAGCGGCAGACCCACCACGACCAGGCTCAGCACGCCCGAGGCAGCACCCAGGCATACAAGGGCAGCGGCCACGATGGCGACCGGGCCCCCGGTCAGGACGTGGGCGAGTGCGCGCCAGGAGCGACTGTCGGTGTAGGCGAGGGGCACCCGGCGGAGGAGCTGGAGCAGTGTCGGTGGGGGAGAGCTGAGGGGGCGGGAAGCGGGCGCGGTGGCGGCGATCATGGGGCGGCTCCTGTCGAGCGGGTCAGCGTCGCACGAAGCCTACGGCCACACCTTGCGAATGACCAGCCGGCTCACCCGACCACCCGGGGTGGGGCCAGCCCCACCGGGCCAAATCCTGGCCCCCACTCGCCATGGACCGGGGACCACAGCCACTCGGCCCGCCGCCGGCGATGTCCCACGGGTGACCCGCCGGCGGCTGAGCGGCACTGACCTCGGGACTCAGCCGGCCGCCACCAGGACCACGCCGGCGACCACGAGCCAGAGGACGACCACCCCGATGACGACCCATCGGGCGATGAGGCGGCGGTCGTGACCCCGGCGCGAGCCACCACGGCGGAGATAGGCGCGACGAACCTGGAGACTGTCCGCGCCCGAAACGGGATAGGTCACGGTCTGACCCGCCTCAATGCGAGTGCGACCATCTGCGCCCGTTGCCGGTGAGGAGGCGGACGATCACCAGGAGGATCACGGCGCCGACGAAGGCGATGATGATCTCGGTGATGGTCGTGTGGCCGGGGATGCTGAAGTTGATGCTGAGCATCTGGGCGAGGAATCCGCCGGCGAGCGCGCCGATGATGCCCACCACGATGTCGGCGAGGACGCCCTTGCCGCGGCCGGTCACGACCTTGCTCGCGAGGAAGCCCGCCACCAGGCCGATGAAGGCCCAGAGCAGGATCGTTCCGGGGTCCAGGGTGAGTGTCACGGAACCGACCAGCATGGCTTCCGCCCTCCTACAGGTCATTCGATCCCGAGGTCCGCGGCACGCTCGGACCCGGGTGACCCTCACTCTGGGCCGGGGACCGAAACAAGGGCAGCAACAGCGGCGGCGCTCCGCCGGTGGACTTCCCCGGGCCGGCCCCGCTGGAGTGAACCGCGATGGCGTCGGGCTCTGATGGATGAAAACGTGCCAATCGGCGCTGTTTTCGCCTCAGAAAAGGGTGAAGTGGTCGACGATCCCGGCCAGCGCGGGCGCCGCGAAGATGGTGTAGTGGGTGCGCCCGGGGATGATGCAGAGTCGGTTGTGAGTGCGCAGCGCGCCGTCCCAGCCCGCGTCCTGGAGGCCACCCCCGAGCAACGCGAAGAATTCGGCGGCATGCGACGGCGGGATGCTGTCGGCATCTCCGTAGACGAGCTGCACCGGGATCTCGAGCCCGCGCACCTCGTCGCTCCAGTCATACGGCCTGCGAAGCAGCGCCCCGGTCTTGTCCATCAGGGTCGGGAAGGCGTCGGGATCGGGCGCCACGGCAGCCCAGGCGCGATACATCTCTGATTGTTTCATCTGGTCCAATTGGGCGCTGCCGACCTGGGACATCCCCTGCAGCACCTCGGGGAACCAGCCGTCCCGGCGGCACGGTATCGAGACCAGGGCCAATCGGCGGACGCGGTCGGGATGCTGAATGGCGACCCGCAGGCAGGCGCTCGCGCCCAGGGAGTACCCGAGCAGGTCGGTGGGGCCAAGCCGGAGCAGGTCGGTGAGCTCCGCGATGTCATCGCCGAACGCCTCGTAGCTGAAGGCGCGATCGATGTCGCGGGTGTGTCCGTGGCCCTGCAGTTCGATGGCGATCACGCGGCGGCTTGCCGCCAGGCGGTCGAGGAGATCTCCGAACATGCCGGCGAGGCCGAAGCCACCGTGCACCACGATGAGCGGGGTGCCGCCCTCGCCGCGACTCTCCCAGTACATCTCCACGCCGTTG
>Ga0224558_1004564_pt1 | contig 10702 bp, 10 predicted proteins | sample 714S32024metaG_FD_180682 | JGI IMG/M metagenome (GOLD analysis project Ga0224558, IMG submission 180682) | Peat soil microbial communities from Stordalen Mire, Sweden - 717 S3 20-24 | ecosystem: Environmental > Terrestrial > Soil > Wetlands > Peat | place: Sweden: Norrbotten County, Stordalen... | reverse complement strand
AGTACTCCTACAAGGCAGAAGCGGGCGGCGCGGCACGGGTCGTGGCCCTCGACCACTACGTGTGGAGGCTCAACGGGCCGGCCCGTCAGGCCTACTACGACGAGTGCGCGGCCAAGGGGCTCCTGCCCGACCCCGACCGCATCGACCGCGACTTCCTCCTCGACGGCGTGTATCCCGGGAAGAAGGGCTTCGACATGGCCCACGAGTACCTCGACAGCAAGGTGGAGACGGTCATCGACGACTTCATGACGATGGACCTCGACTCGCTGGGCCAGTTCGACATCGTGTTCTACTTCGGCGTGCTCTATCACATGATCGATCCGATCGGCTCCCTCAAGCGCGTGCGCGCCGTGACCAAGGAACGGGCGGTGATCGAGACGGCGGGCATCGTCGTCCCCGGCTACCCCGACACCAACCTCGTGTACTTCTGCACCGGCGACGAGTTGGGGGCCGACTTCGGCAACTGGTACGCACCGACAGAAGCAGCACTGCGCGGCATGTGCCGCTCCGCCGGATTCCGCACGGTCGAGACCAAGGCGGATGTCGACCTCAAGAATCTGCCCCGGACCCGCCGCAGCGAGCGCGGCCAGCCCCTGCACTGCCGGATAGTGGCCCAGGCGTTCGTCTAGAGCGGCCGGAACTGGCGCGGCGCGCCTGCAGTGTTGGCGACTGACGGATTCGATGCCGACGCAGGGCCGGCCCCGAAGACCGAGAAGACGTTCTCCATCATGCGCCAGAAGATCGACGTGACGCCGGGCACCGCGGGCGGCACCAGGTTCGGATAGATGTAGGGCGCGTTCGAGAGCCGGTACACGAAGTAGGCGTTCCCTGTGGCGAGCACACCGCCCCCGCCGGGATTCGTGTAGTAGGTCATGTCCGACCAACGGCCGAGGCCGCGGTTCTCGATGGGGGAATGCGCCAGAATCTCGACGTTGTCCGGACCCGGAAGGGAGCGGTCGTAGAAGTCGTATTCCCCGAAGATGACACCGGGCAGCGACTGGTTCATGGTGACATCGGTGCCGGCGAACACCCAGTGGCCCGGGTTGACGATCGACATGGGAGCGTTCGCGCCCAGATCGGCGTACTGGGCCCCGATGGTGGTCTGCTCGGGGCGCGGCATCGGCCCGGTGGGCCAATCGGCCGTCACCTCGGCCGGATCGACGTTCCACAGCGGGTCCTCTTCCATGAAGTCGGTCTTGTAGCAGACCTGGTGCCGGTTGGGCCCGAGTGGGGAGGCTTCCAGACGGATGTGGCGGTAGATGGCATTGGCGCCCAAAAAGGCGATGTTGACCCCGGCGTCCACGGCCTGGTCGGCCGCCGTCCGCATCACCTGGGACCAGTACTCGTCGTGTCCGAGGCTGATGAGGCACTTGTGGTTGGTGAGCAGCGTCGGTTGCTCGTGCAGGTCGATGTCCGTCGTGTACGTGACGTCGAGCCCGAGGCTCTCGGCCAGGAAGAGGAGGGGGAACTCGTTCCCGATGAAATTGGGCGCTCCCCAGGACGATCCGTCATACGGGCGGTCGTACGACACCACCCGCGAGCGCGTCGCCGCGGCGCCGGGGCCGACGTAGAGGGAGCGCCCACCCCACGTGTTGTAGGCCTGCGACGTGGTGACGGCGCTCATGATGCTGAACGCGGCGTGGCTGGTGTCATCGCGCACGATCAGCGGCACGTAGCCGTTGGCACTCCCCTTGAAGTTGCCCACGACCTTGAAGAGGTAGTAGCCCGGCGGCCAGTCCGCCGCAATGGTCACCGAGAGCGAGGGCTCCCAGTCGCACTCGACCATGTTCGTGGCGGGCGCCACCGTCGGGGGCGGCTGCGCCTGCCCGGTCAGTGTCGACGACGTCCAGACCAGCCTGCCGCCCGTGCCCCCGTAATACCCCGTCCGGTAGAGCTCGACGTGATAGGGGAACGGCCCGGCGTCGACGTACAGCGTCACCTGCTCGCCCTGGGTCGCGCTCACGTGGTCGCAGTAGCCGTACAGCATGCCGGGATAGGTCACCACCCAGTCGAGCGTCCCGGGTCGGGCGTTCTCTTGCACCACCCAGTCGGCCACGGGAATGGAGACCCCGCTCGGGAGGGTGACCGGGTGGACCCCCGACGAGCGGGCCCGCGGGCGCGCGCCCATGGCGCGCCGCGCGTTGGCGGGCGTTCCCTTCTTGTGGTGCCGTAGTGCGGCCGCACCCACGGCAAATGTCCCCGAGTACATACCCGCCGCACGCAGAAAGCCCCGGCGATCGATGGTCGACCCGCCTTCCACCGGCAGCTCGGGTGGCGTCTCGGGGATATCGGCATCACCAGACACCGAGCGACTATACCGTCGGGGCACGGCGTGAACTGGACCGTTGGCCGACCCGATAGCTTCAACGCCCATGTCGCACCTGGTCGCCGCACCCGACAAGTTCCGGGGCACCGCCACGGCCGCGGAGATCGCCGCAGCCGTGGGCGGCGCGGCGCGGCGGGCCGGATGGACCGCCGACGAGATCCCGATGTCCGATGGCGGGGAAGGCCTCCTCCTCGCGGTCGGGGGCACGCCGCACCACACCTCGGTGCCCGGACCGCTCGGCGTCCCCACCGAGGCCGAGTGGCGGCTCCTGCCGCCCGATCCCACCGGTGGCCGGACAGCGGTGATCGAGATGTCCGAGGCCGCCGGCCGGTCGCTCCTCCCCCATCCCCGTGGTGACGACCCCGTCTCGGCGGACACCGCGGGCGTGGGCCATCTGCTCCTCCGCGCCCGCGACGCCGGCGCCACTCGGATCGTCATCGGCTGCGGCGGCTCGGCCACCACCGACGGCGGCTGGGGCGCGGTCCGGGTCGTCGGCACCCCCGCGGTCCTGGCCGGCGTCGACCTGCAGGTGGCGTGCGACGTGACCACGCGCTTCGTCGACGCCGCCGCGTTGTTCGGTCCGCAGAAGGGCGCATCGCCCGAGCAGGTCGTCCGGTTGACCGACCGCCTCCGCTCCCTGTCCGACCGCTACCGGCGGGACTTCGGCGTGGACGTCGATGCCATTCCCGGCGCCGGGGCGGCCGGGGGCCTGGCCGGAGGCCTGGCCGCCCTGGGGGCCCACCTCGTCCCCGGGTTCGACCTCGTCGCCGCCATGACCGGGCTGGCAGCCCGTCTCCGGACGGCGGACCTGGTCGTCACCGGGGAGGGCCATCTGGACCCCCCCTCGTTCGCGGGCAAGGTCCCGGGCGGCGTGCTGACGCTCACCGCCGGGCGCTGCCCGGTGCTCTGTATTGTCGGCGACGCCGACGAGGCACTGCTGCGGTCCCCCCCGCCCGGGCTCGAGATCATCAGCCTGGCGGACCGCTTCGGCGCCGCCCGGGCCCGCAGCGAAACCACTGATCTGGTCGCCGAGGTGACCGACCATGTCGTCCGGCGGCCTTGCCCCTGAGGGACCGCACGGACCACAGTAGAGACCGAACACAGGAGAGGGAGAGGACAATGGGACTGCTCGACGGCAAGGTGGCGATCGTGACCGGTGCGGGGCGCGGCATCGGGCGCGAGGAGGCACTCCTGTTGGCCGCCGAGGGTGCCAGGGTCATCGTCAACGATGTAGGGAGGTCGCTGGCCGGCGCGGCGGACGACGAGCACCCGGCCGAAGAGGTCGTCGCCCTCATCAAGAAGAATGGCGGCGAGGCCGCCGTCAACGACGACGACATCAGTTCGTGGGACGGCGCCAAACGTGTGGTCGAGCAGGCCATCGACACCTTCGGCAGCCTGGACATCCTGGTCAACAACGCCGGCATCGTGCGCGACAAGATGTCCTTCAACACGGAGGAGTCCGACTGGGACGACGTGATCCGGGTCCATCTCAAGGGCCACTTCGCACCGATCCGCCACGCCGCCGCGTACTGGCGCAACCGGGCCAAGGCGGGCGAGGAGGTGACGGGCCGCATCATCAACACGACGTCCGAGGCCGGCCTCTACGGCAATCCCACCCAGGCGAACTACGGCGCCGCCAAGGCGGGAATCGCCGCCTTGACGTGGATCCTCGCCCGCGAGCTCGAGCGCTACGGCGTCACGGTCAATGCCATCGCCCCCCGGGCCCGCACCCGCATGACCGAAGGCATCTTCGTCGATGCCACACCGCCGCCGGAGGGCACCTTCGACCCCTGGGACCCCAAGAACGTGGCCAACCTGGTCGCGTTCCTCGCCGCCCCCGAGTCGGCCGACATCAACGGGCAGATCTTCGTCGTCTTCGGCGCCAGCATCTGGGCCATGAGCGCCTTCCAACCGATAGGTCAGGTGACCCGCGACCACGCCTGGACACCACGCGAGTTGCTGTCGGCCAAGGGCGAGCTCTTCCGCGGCATCGACTCGGCCATCGGCCCGTTCGAGCTCATCTAATTCCGGCGCGCCCTGCGGCGCGCCCCGGGACGCGCCCATCCGACACCGGTCAGTTGCGCCGGAGTACCTTCGTCGGCATGTCCGACCCGCGTTCCGTCGCCCTCACCGACATGTTGTGCCAACGGTCACCTCTCGGGACATTCGCGGAATGCCCCCACTGCGCCGGCGAAATGCGCCCCGAGCACGCCCATTACCGTTGCACCGGCTGCGGGTGGCGCGACTCCTGCTGCGACTGAGCGGGCCCCGCCGGGCGTCGCCGCCTCGAAATGGGGCACGATGACGCCATGGGAGACCGCCACAGGTTCCGTTTCGCCGCACAACTGAGCAAGGGGCCGGGCGGGACCGCGCGCAGCTGGGCCGATCAGGCGGGCCGCGCCGAGGATCTCGGCTACTCGGCCCTCCTCATGCCGGACCACTTCGGCGACCAGCTGGCCCCGGCGCCGGCCCTGGCCGCCGCGGCGGCGGCCACCACCAGGTTGCGCGTGGGCTCACTGGTCTTCGGGAACGACTACCGGAACCCGTTCGTGCTGGCCAAGGAGGCGGCCACCCTCGATGTGCTGAGCGAGGGCCGCTTCGAGATGAGCCTGGGTGCGGGATGGATGAAGACCGACTACGAGGAAGCCGGCATCACCTACGACACGCCCCGCGTGCGGGTGGAGCGCTTCGAGGAGGCGGTGCAAGTGGTGCAGGGGCTGCTCCGCACGGACGGTCCCTTCTCCTTCGACGGCCGCTACTACCGCGTGCACGGACACTCGCTCCTGCCCCGGCCGGTCCAGCAACCGGGACCACCGCTCATTCTCGGCGGCGGCGGCCGGCGCGTCCTGTCCTTCGCGGCACAGCACGCCGACATCGTCAGCATCAACGCCAACCTGCGCGACGGCACCGGCGGTCCCGAGACGGCGCCCGACATGTCGCCCGACCGCACGCGGCAGAAGGTGGCCTGGGTCAAAGAGTCGGCCGGGCCGCGCTTCGAGGAGCTCGAGCTCAACGCCCTCATCGGGTTCGTCCTCATCACCGAGGACGCCCGCGCCATCGCCGAGGCGATGGCGCCCCACTTCGGGATCGACCCCGGCGAGGCCCTCCATGTCCCCGCCGTGCTGCTGGGCACCCTCGACGAGATGGTCGAGGAACTGCTCTGGCGCCGCGACGAGTACGGCATCACCTACTGGTCGATCGAATCCGATGCCTGGGCGGACCTGGGGCCGGTCGTGCAGAAACTCTCGGGCTCGTGACCGTCACAACGGCCCGCGGCTGGGAGGCCATCGGGCGGCACCGCGACCTGTGTGGGCACCGCGTCTTCACCATCGACGCACCACCGATCGGGGCCGACGCGCACGAGCCTCTCCTGGTACTGCACGGTTTTCCCACTTCGTCGTTCGACTTCACCGCCGTGCTCGACCCGCTGCGCCGCGGGCGGCGCGTCCTCCTGCTCGACGGGCTCGGCTACGGGCTCTCGGCCAAGCCCGATCTGCCCTACACCCTGGGCCTGCAGGCTGACGTGGTCGCGGCCTTCCTGGGCGAGCTGGGCATCACTCGCCTCTCCCTCCTGACCCACGATGTCGGCGACACCGTCGGGGGCGAGCTGCTGGCCCGCCGCGCCGAGGGGACCTGGGCGGTCGAGGTCGTGCGCCGTGTCATCACCAACGGCAGCATCTACATAGAGCAGGCCCACCTGACCGACGGGCAGAAGTTCCTCCTCGGCCTCCCCGACGAGAAGCTGCCGGCCGATGCGCCCGTCACCGCGGCCATGCTGACCCGCAGCCTGCGCGAGACCTTCAGCCCGCAGGCCGTCCTCCCGCCCGACGGCTCACCGGAAGATCTCCTCCCCGCCACGGTGGAACAGATCATGCGTGACGGCGGACATCTGGTGCTCCCCCGTCTCATCCGCTACATAGAGGAGCGCCGTCGCAACCAGGCCAGGTTCACCGGAGCCATCGAGTCCGATCCCTCGCCGCTGCACATCGTCTGGGGTCTGGACGACCCGATCGCCGTCCCCTCCATGGTCGACACGCTGCGCGCCGCCCGGCCCGACGCCACGGTCGATCTGCTCGAGGGGGTGGGGCACTACCCCATGGTCGAAGCGCCGACCCGCTTTCTCGCCGGCGCGCGCCGGAGCCTGGGCGCCTGAGCGGCCCGGGGCGTCGGGCCGGGGCGGCCGCTCACCCCGACGCCAGCATCCGGTGCAGGTCCTGCTCCATGGCCTCGGTCAGCTCGAGCAGCAATGCCAGCCGCTCCGCCGTTCCCGGGGCCGACAGCACGCGTTGGGCGTCGAACATGGTGAGGGGCGCTTCCGCGCAGAGTTGCCAGGACGCCACCTCGGGGTCGTCATCGAGCTGCGTCTCGGCCGGCAACGCCGATGTGGCGCCGCTCTCCGACAGCAGCCCCCGGGTGCGGCGCACGCTCTGTTCCGCCCGCTGCAGCAGATCTGACCCGACCGCCTCTAGCCGGGGTGCCCACTCCTCCACCATGGCCAGCGGGTAGGGATCGTCGTCCAACCACTCACCCACGCGGATGCGCACGTCGCCCCGGACGATCAACAACCACCGGCCGTCGGAGAGTGCGGCCGCCTTGGTGATGACGGCGCGCGTCCCCACCGCCATGCGCTGGTCGCCCCCGCCGACCTCGGCGCCCCGCTCGATCAGGACCACCCCGAATCGCGAATCGCCGGCGAGACAGTCCCGCGTCAGGGCCCGATAGCGCGGCTCGAAGACATGGAGGGGAATCTGCGCGTGCGGGTACAGGACCGCAGAAAGGGGGAACATACCGAGGCGTGCGAGGGTGGGGTGTGCGGACTCGGTCATCGTCACCCCATTGTCACCCGAGGCGTTGACCGCCGCCAATCCTCCGCCTCACCACTGGCCTCCGCGCGCGAGCAGGACCGGCCCCGAGTGCCGGCCCTGTACTCGTGTCTTTGGTTTTGTGCACACAGCTCACGCGGCACCAGCCTTCGGCGTTGGGGTGCGAGGGTCGCGTAGTCGGCCGACCGGAACACGCACCGGCACAAGCGCGGCCACAGTAGAACGCCGGGCTTCTCGCCGTCGGAGCTGCTCTGCGGCGTCACCGGCCTCAGCGCCGGTGACGCGGTTTCAGTCCGGTGGATCGCCTTCCTCGGTCGAGCGTGTCGACGTCATCGGCAGCTCCTTTCCACTTGGGGCAACGGGCACTCACCCGCAGCCGCTCTCCTGCCAGTATCTGCCGCGCGCGCTGCTCTGTGAACCCCTCTTGACGTGGCTGTTCGCGAATGCCCTGGTGACCGGTCCCGGCGCAACACAATCTTCATCCGACCGACAACCGGACACACCAGTTGACACACAGAATCGCCCGCGGTGCCCCGGGGTCGTTCACTCCGGGGCCCTCGGGGAGCGGCGACGACCGGCCCGCTCGACCGGCTGAGTAACCTCGCTACTACCGAGGGACGGGGAGAGGAGCGGGCATGACGGCACAACTCGTCGCTGAATTGGAGCTCCCGCTGCTGCAGACCATCGGCTTGGAGCGCCTCGATGCCATCGCCGCCATTGAGGAGGCCCGGTCACAGCACTGGTTGGCCCGGACGGACATGGGCTACTGCGTCACCGGGCTGAATGACGTGACGGCCATCCTGCGCGACAAGCGGTTCCACTCGGCCCTCTCCATCCTTCCGCAGATGTCAGGCCTACCCGAGTTGGAGGAACCGAGCCGGCGTCGCAAGTCCATCCTCTCCATGGAGGGAGACGAGCACGCGCGCCTGCGCCGCCTCGTAGCCCCCGCGTTCACCCCGCTCTCGGCCAACCGCCTCCGCCCGACGATGCGGGCGGTGCTCGGTGACCTCATCGAGCGCGTGGTCGGCGACGGCGAGTGCGAGTTCGTCTCCGCCGTGTGCGAGCCCTATCCCATTCCCATCATCTGCGAGCTGCTGGGCGCGCCGCCCGAGGACTGGAAACTCTTCTCGTCATGGGCCACGGACATCTTCCGCATCTTCAACGGCACGCTCGAACAGGACCTCCCCCTCATCGATCGGGCCTCCACCGAGCTGACCGCGTATGTGAGCGACTTGATCTCCGCACGTCGCGCCGATCCCCGCGACGATCTGCTCAGTGACCTGATCGCCGTGGAAGAGGAGGGCGATCGACTTTCCACCGAGGAGATGGCGATGCTGGCCCAGGCGGTGCTCATGGCCGGCACCGACACCACCCGGAACCAGTTGGCCTGCAGCGTGGCGGTCTTCTCGGAGCACCCCGAGCAGTGGCGGCTCCTGGGCCGGCAGCCCGCGCTGGCCTCCCGCGCCGTCGAAGAGTCGCTGCGCTACCTCGGTGCGGTCCGGGCCACCGTGCGCTTCGCCGCCGAGGACGTGACCTACCGTGACGTCCTCTTCCCCCGCGGCACCATCGTCTCCACCTCCCTGGCCGGCGCGAACCGTGATCCCGAGCTCTGGATTCGTCCCAACGAGTTCGACATCACGCAAGAGCGCGGCCAGGCCCAGATGACGTTCGGCTCGGGCATCCACTTCTGCCTGGGCGCGGCGCTGGCCCGGGCCGAGTTGCAGGAGGCCCTCCCGTTGCTGGCCCGCCGCATCCCCGGCCTGGCCCGCAACGGGCCCGTGGAGTGGAAACCGGCCAACTTCGGGATTTGGGGTCCGGCGCGACTCCCGATCCGCTTCGACGCCTCCTAGGACGCCCCTGACCGCCCGCCAGCATGGGAGCCCGGCCGCAGAGACCGTTCGTGCCGGCCCACTTCGCCATCCCATCGCCGCCTCGTGGACCCGGGTTCGTCCTCACCCCGCTCCGCCTGGTCCACAACGAGCGCGACCTAAATGCGTGGAGCTCGAGCGTCAACCACATCCACGCCACAGCGGGATTCGCCGGTCACCCGTGGCCCGACGAGCCGATGACGCTCGAGCGCAACGCCCGCGACCTCCAAGAGCACGAGGACGACTTCGCCCACCGCCGCGGGTTCACCTACTCCGTCCTGACCGAGGCCGGCGACGAGGTCCTCGGCTGCGTCTACATCTACCCGTCCGCCAAGAGTGGCGTCGAGGCCGAGGTGCGTTCCTGGGTCCGGGCCACCCGGGCCACCCTCGATACCCCCCTGTACGCGACCGTGTGCGAATGGCTGCGGGCCGAGTGGCCCTTCCGCACGTTCGACTACGCGCCCCGCGACAGCACCGGGATCGCTCAGCCCGGGGCCGACCCGCCCGCCACCTCGTAGGACCACAGCTCGGACGACACGGAGACGGGGCCACCGTGGGGTGAGGGTCGGTCGGCACCGGCGTGTCCATGGGCGAAGGCCGGCGAGCTGACCCAGCTCTGGAACGCCGCGTCATCCCTCCAGCGGGTGACGACCAGCCACTGCCGCCGCTCGTCGGTGGGCCGGAGGAGCTCGAAACCCTCGAACCCCTCCTGGTCGTCGACCGCACCGGCGCGGGCGGCGAACCTCTGGGCCAGCTCGTCTCCGGCACCCTCGGGCACTGTGATGGCGTTGATCTTGATGACGGTCATGGGGACGATCTGATCAGATCCCGCCGCCGGGGCCAAATGGAGAGCGGGAGCTACCCCGGTGGACCAGGGGTCAGCCCGGTCCGGGGAGCTCGGCCGTGGCCTCGCCCACCACCTTCTGCTCGCCCTCGGCGTTGGCCAGGGTCACCGCCAGGTCGACCAGTTTCTTCCCGCCCTCCTCGCGCCGGGCCGTCACCACAATTTTCGACGACAGCACTTCGTCGGGCCAGGTCTGCCGGGCGAAGCGGACCGAGAACCGGGTCAGATTCCCTATGCCGACGTAGTCCGTCAGGGCCGTGCCGAGCAGCCCCATGGAGAACATCCCGTGCCCGAACACGCTGGGCTGCCCGGCCGCCTTGGCCGCCACCTCGTCGTGGTGCATCGGGTTGAAGTCGCCGGACGCACCGGCGTACTTCACCAGGTCTGTCCTGGTCAGCTTGTGCGTGAGCACGGGGGCCTCGTCGCCCACCGTCACGTCGTCGAAGGACAGCTTGTGCTCACCCATGGTGCGGATCCCCCATGCCTCGTTCGTTCATCTGCGTGCGTCGTTCATCTGCGTGCGTCGTTCATCTGCGTGCCCCGGAGCCGGTGGTCAGGCCCGGACGATCAGGTTATTCCGGACCGTGGCGACCGGCTCGCCCGTCTTCTCGTCCTTCCAGTTCATCTCGCTCACGAGGAACGTCATCGTCTTGCCCTTCGACTCCTTCTGGTACGCGTCAATGATGCTGCCCTCACCGACGAGCACGTCGCCCACCACGATCGGGCGGTGGTAGATGAACTCCTGCTCGCCGTGGAGAAGGAGGCCCCCGGCGGCCAGGAGCGGTCCCAACACGGTGCTGAGCGGATGCGGAGAGGGGGCGTCGCCGGACTGCATCTCGGC
>Ga0224558_1004563_pt1 | contig 10703 bp, 8 predicted proteins | sample 714S32024metaG_FD_180682 | JGI IMG/M metagenome (GOLD analysis project Ga0224558, IMG submission 180682) | Peat soil microbial communities from Stordalen Mire, Sweden - 717 S3 20-24 | ecosystem: Environmental > Terrestrial > Soil > Wetlands > Peat | place: Sweden: Norrbotten County, Stordalen... | reverse complement strand
GATCTTTGGCAACTGGAAACGATCTTAGGAAGAAAAGTAGCAGACGATGCTGCGACCATGCAGGAGGTCGCGTAAGATGTTGACTCGGACCGCTCCTTCACCTCCAACTACCGGCCGGACACTGTCAGCAGCGAAGAGCTGTGCCCATAGGTTTGGCAGTTACTCTTGTGATAACCAAATGACTGATTCTCGAAGCGGTCAACGAGCCTCAAAAAACCGCCGAAACTATGATTTTCAAGAGAATTCAGCGAGAAATCGAGCTAAGTCCTTATTCCGGAATATTTTGAAAATAAGTCCTTGGCGCTCTAGATTTTGGCGGGAAGATTCCCCCTAACCCCATGATTCCCAATAGTGGGGGGGAGGGGGTAGTGGTAACCCCGGGTTAATATCTTTCTAGTAAACGGCAGGGGTCAGGGGAGCAATCGATTAGCCCAACATTGCTCCTCCCGAGCATTTTCTATATAAGTGAAGCCAAGTCGCTCATGTCCACCCTAGCCATCGCGCTCCCCCGCATAGCCCGCCACAATCCGTTGGCGGCCATCGGAGTCGTGTTGGTAGCCATCTTCGCGTTCTCCGCGATCTTCGCGCCCTGGATTGCCCCGCAAGATCCCGCGCACATCGATTTGCCGAACCGCCTGCAGTCGCCCTCAGCGCAGCATTGGTGCGGAACCGATGAACTCGGACGCGACATCCTTTCCCGCCTGATCTGGGGAGCAAGAATTTCTCTGTTCGTAGGCAGCAGCGTAGTGGCGTGTTCGCTTCTGCTCGGCCTCATCATCGGCAGCCTTGCCGGATACTACGGCGGAGGCATCGACCGCTTCGTCAATGTCGTGCTGATGAACGCGTTTCTTTCGTTCCCCGGCATTCTCATCGCAATCGCCTTCGTGGCCTTTCGCGGCCCCGGCATTTTCAATCTCGTTCTTGCCTTGTCGATTGGAGGATGGGTGGGCTACGCTCGCCTGGTGCGCGCGCAGGTGCTGGCCGTGCGCGAACGCGAATTTGTCGAAGCGGCGCGCGCGCTCGGCGCCGGAGATCTCCACATCGTGGTCAGGCACATCCTGCCCAACATTATTCAGCCCGTGATTGTGCAGGCGGCCATCGGCATGGCGGGCGCGGTTCTGGCCGAAGCCACCATGAGTTTCCTCGGCCTCGGTGTGCCGCCGCCCACCGCGAGTTGGGGATCGATGCTGAACGACGCCCGCTCGCACCTCTTCGACGCTCCTCATCTGGTGCTCTTCCCGGCGGTGACGGTGATGCTCGCGGTCCTCGCCTTCAACTTTATCGGCGACGCAATGCGTGACCTTCTGGACCCAAGATCCAGGATTGAGGCGGGGTTGTAATTTCAAGAACTGTTTACAAATTCATAACAATCAAGAATTTGTTATCCGTTAAAGTGGTCTTGAGTTGATGACCTTTCCCTTGCTTCCACGTCCAATTCAAGGACAACAGATTGGGGAACTTTTTCCAGGGCTGCTTCGTACTAATAAACATCAAGGCGGGTTCGTATGAACACACATATGGAACTGAAATTTCAAGTCGAATGCTTGCAGGATTTGGTGGTCGTGAACTGCTCGGGACGCATGGTGCGTGGGGCGTCGCTCGACCAGTTCCGGCGCCGGATCGAACAGCTAATGGAGCAACTCGGACGTGTCCGGGTGCTGGTGCTTGATGTTTCGGAAGTCGAGCAACTGGATGCGGCAGGCTTGGGAACGTTGCTGCTGGTGCGCCGTTGGGCGACGCAGAGGTCGGCGAAGGTGAAGCTGGTGAACCCGCCGTTCTTCTTCCGCCGGCTGCTGGAGGCGACGCATCTTACGCCGATGTTTGAGATCTCTTCCCTGAAAGAAGCAATCTGCATCTTGCGCGCAAACGAATGCCCGCCGCGCTACGCGGTCGCCTGAGCAAGCCAGCCACAAGGGTGCGATGCGATATAATTCGCGCCAATAAAGATGAGTCCGCCCTCCCACCCCATACGTAGGGACAGCCGCCCTCGGCTGTCCAGCCGAGCGCAACTCGGCAGGCTCTAGCCGCTCCCGATGACGCAACTAGCCCGCAAATTGCGCGTCACCGATTACTTCTCCCTCGGTTGGGGAACGATGGTGGGCGTGGGCTGGCTGGTCGTCATGGACGATTGGCTGCTGCGCGGCGGCCCGCTCGGCGGCATTCTGGGCTTCGCGATTGGCGGCATTCTTCTGCTGCCCATCGGCTATGTGTACGGCAAGCTGGTGATGGCCATGCCCGACGCAGCGGGCGAGGTGGCCTATACCGCGAAAGTTTTCCCGCGACCGGTCAGCTTCTTTACCGGATGGATGATGATGCTCGCCTACTTCATTGTCTGTCCGTGGGAGGCCGTGGCCGTCGGCCGCATCGCCGGTTATATTTTCCCCGCGCTCGATTCCATCGAGTTATACCGCGTGGCGGGAAAGCCGGTTTACCTGCCGCACCTGGCCATCGGGCTCGCGCTCACGGCACTGGTCACGGTGGTGAACTATCGCGGCATCCGGTTGAGCGCCACGTTTCAAAACTGGACCACGTTCGGCACGCTGGCGCTCTTTGTGGTCTTCGTTACCATCGGCGTCACGCGCGGATCGCCCGCGAATTTTCCGCCCCTGTTCACGCACACGCCGTTTGTTTCCATTTTGCTGGTTCTGCAGATCGTCCCTTATTACATGACGGGATATGAATCGGTGACCAAGGCTGCCGAGGAAGCCAATCCACAATTTCGCGCCCAGGGATTCTCTCGCGCCATCTTTGCGGCGATCATCGTCGGCGCCGTGTTCTACATAATTGTGATCGCGGCCGTGGGCTTCGTGGCGCCGTGGCGTTCGCTGACCGGCGAACCATTCATGACCGCAGTCGCGTTCGAGCATGCCGTCGGCTCGCGCTGGATCGTGAGCATCATTCTGAGTGCGCGTTGCTTTCGCTGTTCAAGGTATTCAACGGTAATTTCATCGCCGCCAGCCGCTTGGTGTTCGCCATGGGGCGCCGCGGGCTGGTGGATGCACGACTGGCCAGCGTGCATCCACGAAATCAGACCCCTGCCGCGGCTGTCGTTTGGGTTGGCGTCGCCACGGCTTTGTGCATGTTTCTCGGCAGCGCGATTCTGGTTCCGATCTCCGAGGTCGGATCGGTCGCTTCGGCGACTGGATGGTTTGCGGTGTGCGCCGCCTACCTTTGCATGAGGCCCCGAATCGCCGACCGCTTGATCGCTCTGCTGGGGGCGCTGGTCGGTTTGGCGATGGTACTGATGAAGTTTGTGCCCTTTGTGCCGGGAAGCTTTTCCGGTTGGGAGTGGCTCGTGCTTGGGCTCTGGATTATTCTGGGTACGTTGATTGGCCACCCGTGGATTGGCCGCCCGCGCGGCGGACAAATTGTCGGCGGAAAACGCTAAGGCCTTATTTAATTTACGGTTTGACGGTCTTTACGTTTGCGTCCGTACGCTTGGCTACGGTTCGGCTGCCCGCCGTAATGCGCGGCCTGGCGAGCGTCCCGGTGAGCGTCCACGCTTGCTCGTCGCCGCGGGCCAAAACAAAGTCGAAACCGCTGCCTGGGGAATCGGTCCCACTGACCTGATAAATGCCGTCGCGCGATTCCAGTCTGCCGGCGGAGAGCTCCCACACACCTTTCTTCAGATGGAGTTCTCCCGTAAACCGGTGAACCGGCAGAGGCACGGGCGAGCCCGGAATTTCAATATGCGGCAGGCTCCCGTTCCTCATTGCGAACTGCAGCGTGCCGTGAGACTGCGCCGGTAGTTCACGAAAGCTGTCTCCGGATCCTTCGACATCGAACTTCCCGTCGGCTGTTCCGGCAATCCAGGCATCGTTCATCAACGTGGCCACGTGCGCCAGCGCAATGTCGTTCAACGTGCCGGCGCCGTGGTACCGGACGCCAGGCGTGGACGCGTCGTCGGTGGATGCATCAGGAGTCGGCATGTCATGTTTCGACAGATCATGATTCGACAGATCAATGGTCCAGTTCCCCTGATGCGTGCCCAGCAGCAGTTGTGCGCGCAGCGCGGTCAGTGTGATCTTGCCTCGATCCAGGTCCACTTGTGTTGCAACCTGGGTAACGGGTACCTTCTTCAATGCGAACTGGTCAACGTGCAGGTTTCCGTGCGCCTGAATTGCGAGCAGTGGCGAAGGGCCCAGCGGCTGATTGGAATTGGAATTCAAGATGCGGTACCAGGGACGCTTGGCGGGATGCGGCGTAAACCATGCGGCGAAATCTCCAATCGAAAGTTGGTCGGCCGTGAGGTCGAACTGAAAGACACAGTTCGGAACGGAGCCTGGAACTGGGCCTGGAACTATGCCTGTCAGAGCGCAATGCCGCGGCGCCGTAACCCCGCCGTTCCAATGAGTGCTGCCCGTGCGGGCGGAAATCTTCTGCATCAATACTGCGTCAGGCGCCAGAGTCATAGCCGCTGAGCTAATCTCGATCGGCGTGTTCAGGCCGCGCATCTCGGCGCGCACGTTGCGCAATTGAGCGGTCCCCAGGGTGGCGGGAGCGGCAAATCCCTGCCAGGGTCCGGAGACGCTCACATCTAACTTGGCCGAACCTTCCGCCGCTGGGCGCGTCACCGGCAAGGCCAGCACGCTCTCCAGACGGAACAGGTCTTTCAGTTCCATGTCGCCAAGCAGAAAAAAACGATAACCGGTAGCGGACACCCACCCGCCAGCACTCACCGGCGCGGAGACGTTCATGGAAAGCGCGACCGGCCCCATCCGCAGGTGAGTTTCAGCGGGCTCCGGGTCTTTTTCTTCTTTTGTCCTCGGGTGGCCGTGCCTGGCCGCCCGCGAAATGGTCCGTGAAACCAGAGCCAGTGGAATCGTGCCGAAGGCAACCTCATCCTCCCCCGCGTTCCCTGCACTCGACAAGAGGCGCACGTTGGTCGCCGAGCCGTTACCGGTCCATTGCTGCAATGATCCGTGCCCTGCGTCCCCGGCAACGCTGCGCGTGGCGTGGAACTCCGCATTCAGCAATCCACTCGCCGTGAGATCGCCGGGGATCTGCTTCTTCGCCTGGCGCAGCAATCGAACCACGGAGGTCAGCGGTACCTTCTCGGCCTCGAGCGTCAGATCGTAATTGGGCACCTGGGCCACGAGGGACAACATCCCGCGCAGGCGGAGCATCCCGTCGCTCACTGGCGATTCGCAGAGCAGGTCGGCAAGTGCACTGGTGACCGCGTTGTACTGTCCCGAGCAACCGGTTGCCAGTCGCACGTTCTCGCTGCCAACAATGTCGTAGCGGTGGAAACCGTCGATTGCGGTCTCGCTCTCGATCCGCAGCGCCTCCGGGGTGCCCGACAACTTCGCCGTGAAACTTACGCCGCCGCGCCATCCCCGGTCTTTTCCGCTCAGCAACTTCGTGATCTGTCCCAGTTGCCCATGCTGCCATTGCATGGTGAGTTGCACCGGAGTCAACCGTAAACTTGGAGCGCGCTGCCAAGTTGCATTGATCTGGACGAGCCCGGTATCGGTGAGATTAAAATCCGTGCGCACCGGCGCGGCCTTGATGCGCGCGGCCCAAGAATTCTCGGAGTCCTGCCAAAGCGCCACATCGGCATCCATGAGCGCGTAGGATTTCTTCGTCTGCCCAATCTTGAAATTGACGCGAGCATGGCCGGCTTCGAGATAGGGGAATGCCGGGCGCCGCTCGGACGCGGGCTTTCCGGTCGGCGCCGCGGGAATTTGCGCGTTGCGCTCGAGCAGGCTCGCCAGGTTCCAACGGCCTTCGTCATTGCGCACCAGATTGATGCTGGGCTCGGTGGCGCTCAGGGTGGCGATCTCGAGTCGCCCGCGGAGCAGAGACCGAAACCGGATCGCGGCGGAAACTTCCTGCGCGCGGATCATCGGCTCCGCGCTAAACGCGGGATCGTCGTAGATGACGAGTCCCTCAAGGTCAAAGCCCGGCCGCGGCAGAAGACGCAAGCGGACGCTGTCGAGTGCGACCCTGCGGCCGAGGGCGCTGCCGATGGTAATGGCAATCCGGTTTCGCAACCGGTACACGCCCGGCCGGAACAGAAACAGGATCAGCAGGAGAGCCGCGACCGCAGCCACCCCGCGCCTGGACCGGAGAAACGTCACCGCACGATCCTGAGGGTTCGCGACCAGCGGGTTTCATCGAAGAAGTGAATGATGATGTGCGCGATGAATCCCAACCGGTCGCCCACACTCCGCATCTGGTACTGGTCGGGCGGAGTTACAAATGACCAGTAGATGAACATGGGACGGCCGATCACGTTCTTCCGTGGAATGAAGCCCCAATAACGGCTGTCATAACTCACGTCGCGGTTGTCGCCCATGGCGAAGTAGCTGTCCGGGGGCACGACGAGGTCATCGCCTTCGATATGCGAAGGCAGTTCCTCTGTCCATTTTTCGTTACGCACCCCGTACATTTCCGAAGGCGGTACGGCAGGGAAATTGTCTCGGTAAGGGTTGTAATCCGCCAGTTTGTGCTGGGCGTACGGCTCAACCAGTTTCTCGCCATTGCGATAGACGACACCGTCGCGCAAATGTATGTGGTCGCCGGGGACGCCCATGATCCGCTTCACCACGAACAGACCTTGTTCTTCCGGCGACAGGAACACGACAATGTCATTGCGGCGGACATTGCGATACGGCATCAGTGGCCCCATCCAACGCGTCGGCGGCGCGAACTGCTCGCGGTTCACGAATACGTGGTCGCCGATCAGCAGCGTGTCCTCCATCGAACTGGAGGGAATCTCAAACGCCTGCAGAACAAACGTGATGATGAACAGGCCCGTGACCAGCACTCCCGCCAGCGAGGCCAGGAATTCGACTGTCGTCTCGTGCGGCTTTTCGTCCACAACTTCTTCTTTTTCTTTTTTCGGCACGTTCGCTACCCGTTTCAGAAGATTTCTTGTCAGCGCACTCGCCTGAAAGTACGTTCCCAGCGAGTTATCTGGAACACGTGAGTTACCGCATAAGCGAGGTGATAAAGTCTATCACCCACGGTTGGCGATCCGGGAAGATCATTGTTCAAATTGCCCGCCGACCAGTAAATCAACAGCGGGCGTCCGACGATATTTTCGCGCGGCACGAATCCCCAGTACCGGCTGTCCTGACTGTCGTCGCGATTGTCACCGAGAACAAAATAGTGGCCCTCGGGGATGATCAACTGGTGGTCTGCCACCAGCTTCGGCATTTCTTTCCACCATTTCGCATCCACTCCGTAGTCGGGAGAATCGGTGCGCGGAAAGTCGTCGCGATAAACATTGCGCAGCGTGGTGATGTATTGCACGTAGGGCTCCTGCAGCGGAGCGCCGTTGATGTAAACGCGCTTGTTGATGAGGCGCAGGCGATCTCCGGGCAAGGCCACCACTCGCTTCACGAAGTCCTGCGCGGGATTTACTGGATAATGGAAGACGATGATGTCACCGCGCCGGACGTTGCGGTAAGGCAGCAGACGGTTCCACCCGGTACTGCCGCCGTAGCAAAATTTATCCACCAGCAGGTAATCGCCGATCAGCAGCGTTTGCTCCATGGATTCCGAAGGGATGGTGAACGCCTGCACCAGAAATGTGACCACGAACACGGCAATCACGATCGTTCCCGCAACCGACTGAACGGTTGCGGGCCAATCACCGGCGGAAATCTTCTCACTCAACGACATGTTGTGTTCGCAATACAAGTCCGGCTGTCATCTTGAGCGAAGCGAAAGACCTATGCATTGCATTCAAATCCATCGGTCCTTCCCTTTCGGCTGCGCTCAGGGTCAGGATGACAGCGTGGATTTATGCAGCGCACTTGTGGGACACCACACTACGCTGCGCCCCCGTCCTTCCCAGTATTTGGATGCCCCGCCCCGGGCAATGTGGCCAGATGCTCCAGCACCTGGCGCGCCGCTTCCTGTTCGGCCCGTTTCTTGGTCGCGCCCTGGGCGCGCCCTACGAATTGCCCCATGGCAGGCTCCGGCAGTCTCACCTCGACCGTAAAGGTCTTCTTGTGTTCCGGGCCTTCCTCCTTCACCAGCGCATAAACCGGCTGCGGCCCCCCTCTGGCCTGCAGCGCTTCCTGCAACGCGGACTTGAAATCCATCACCGGGATGGCGCTGGTCTCCAGTTTCATGTGGGCCAATTCCGGCTCCACGATCACGCGCACGATGAAGTCTCGCGCCGCCGGCCACCCGCCGTCGAGATAGAGCGCCGCCAGAATCGCTTCCAGCGCGTCCACCAGCAGGCTTGCCTTGTTGCGGCCCCCGCTCTTTTCTTCGCCGCGGCCCAACCGCATGTAACGACCAATCTCAAGCTGTTCGGCCACGCGCAGCAGATGCCGCTGCCCCACCAGATGAGCGCGCAGCTTGGAAAGGTGCCCTTCCTGAAATTCAGGAAAGCGATGAAACAGCGCCTCGCTGGTGACCAGCCCCAGTACGGCGTCTCCGAGAAACTCGAGATTTTCGTTATCACCACTGGACGATCTGCTAGACGATCCGCTGCCAGAGGAACTGCTGCCCACGCCCAGCGCCTCCACCTCGCGCGCTTGCGAGCTGTGGGTAAGGGCCTGGTCGAGCAGTTCGCGGCGCTGGAAGTGGTGACCCAGGCTTTCTTCCAGCGCCATGATTTCGCGTGACTTCATCACAAAGAGGGGCCAGTGTCGATGATCAATGGTCGATAGTCAATGGGCGATGATCAATGATCGACGATCGTGCGGCCCGAATTTTGGTAGAGACGCGACTTGCCGCGTTTGAGAACAGGCAAGCCTCGCATCTACAGAAACGGCGGTTAGTTCTTTGGCGGACTCTGCGGTTGGGACGGGGCCGCGCCTGTGAGCTGTTGCAAGCGGTCGCGTTCGCGCCGCGCCGTGGTTCCAATAACGGTGCTGTCCTGCGACATTTCCACGGCGCGGGTGGCCACCTTGAGCGCCTCCGCATATTTCTGCTGCTTATCGAGCGCCAGGGCCAGACGCAGAACAACCACCGGATCCGGGTCGCTCGGGTACGCGTCGATGGACTTCTGCAGATTCTCCTGCGCTACCGCATAATTCTCCTTCTTGTACTCAATGGTTCCGATAATCGAATACGCCTGCGAGCGCAGGTATCCCTTGGCGGCGTCGATCTTCGCCTGCGGCGTGCCCGTTTGCATGGTCAGGTCGGTGTCCACCGTTTGCGTCGCCTTCTGCGCCATCGCGATCGCTTCGGCGAAACGCTGATCTTTGTCGATATCGGCGTCGCGCGTTCTCTCGGCAATCACCTCAGCGACGATTACCAGAGCCTCGGGATTTTCCCCGTCAAGGCTGATCACTTTGCGGCCCATGGCTTCGGTCTTCTCGGCGTTGTTCGCAGTCTGGTAGAGTCGCATCGCGTTCTGATAGAGCAGTAGGCGAATTTCGCTGTCGGGAAACTTGGTGGCAAAATCGGTAGCCGCTTTCTCCATCGCGGCAGAATCGGTATTGGCCATCGCCACTTTGTAGGCGTCGAACTCCGGTTGGGTTTTGGCTTGCGGCGGACGCTTTGTTGGTGGCGCCGTCGCACCCTGCGCTGGCGCCGCCTGACCCGCCGCCGGTGGGTTCTGCTGCGCCGCCGGTCCGCTGTTCCGGGCCTCGGCCCAAACCGCTATGCTCAGTATTCCTAGAATGACTGCTGCTCGCTTCATGATCTCTCCCATATTGCAAAATTTCAAACTCAAGATCTGCTCACGCCTGTAGAAACGGGTCTTGCCCCGTTTCCGGAGACGCGGCAATCCGCGTCTCTACAAAAAATCTACTCTGGCTGCTTCGCCACCGGAGGCTCATAGGGCTGTTCCAGACCCCGCTGCGCCGCCAGCTTTGCTTCCGGAAGCGCTCCTCCCGCCGCGTTCAGCGCCGCCCGATACTGGTCCAAGGCGGCGTCCCGATTCTCCTTCAAATCAAAAATGCGGCCAAGATAAATATGAGACCAGGCGATCACCTTGGGTTCATGGGCCGTCTGCAAAGCTCGTTCAAAATAGGTGAGCGCCCCTTCCATGTCCCGATTCGCGGTGGCGACTTCCGCCAAAATGAACAGCGCGCGTCCCGAATCCTCCTTCTGCTCATCGAGCGCCTTTTGCGCCAGTTTCTTCGCCGTTTCCAGATCGCCTGCCGCCAGTCGCCGCTCCGCGTTCAGCAGCAGGTTGTTGTTCTGGGGACGCGCCAGGTGCAAAAGTTCGGGCGCCGCGTTGCTCGCGAACTGGATCTGGGACGCCCGCTTCATTTCTTTGCCGACTTCAACCGACCGGAGCAGGTCAACATAAGCGTTGCGGAAGCCCTCGGGATCATGTTCGAACCTGCCCAGCGTGTCGTAGAAATAGCGCGTCAGGATGTACCCTTCCTTGCCGGCTTGGTCAACCCCCTGGGCCCGCTCCGCCTCCGGAATCTTGGCCAAGCGCACTTCAATCGCTCGGATCAGGCATTCGGTTACCAGCAAAGAAATGTTGCTCTTGAACGCCGCATCCATCGGGGCGGCCTGCACGGCGCCGAGCAACGGCTCAAGACGCTCGAAGGCGCCGCCGTATTTTAACGCCAGCGGACCCAGAAGATAATGCAGATACGTGTGCCGAATCTGCTGCAGCTTGATCGCCGTCCCCGAGGTCGGTGAAATCACGACGTAGTAATCCGAAGCATAGTTGCGCGCATTGGTCTGCCCCGGCGCGCCCATCGCATCCAGATAGACGATGAACTGGCGTCCCAAGTAACCCGCCGATGGTATCTTCAGATAGATCTCGGTGTCGAACG